>Ga0209166_10000118_pt1 | contig 100201 bp, 97 predicted proteins | sample Coa_R1_3_FD_187151 | JGI IMG/M metagenome (GOLD analysis project Ga0209166, IMG submission 187151) | Surface soil microbial communities from Centralia Pennsylvania, which are recovering from an underground coalmine fire - Coalmine... | ecosystem: Environmental > Terrestrial > Soil >... | reverse complement strand
CGAACCACGTAGCGCTTTACCCCAACTTCCCGCGCAGCCATCCTCGCCTCCGTCACCTCAGGGTGTCGAAGGCAGTGAATCGATCAAAGGTTCTGAATTAGTTGAAGCGTCCGACTAGCCCTAGCTGCGCTGCATCCGGCGCTGGGCCAGCGCAGCGCACGTCGCCGAGCCGATTGGTCCTATCTCGTCATAGAGAAAACATTCCCCGATCGCGACGCCATCAGTGGCTCCGTGATTTATCACCTCATAGCCGATCCACTCGGTGGAAGGCTCGCGATGCAGATAGAGCGTTACATCGGAGTTGATGAACTCAAGGCCGGCGTCGCCAGCGTTGGCGAAAGGGCTCACGAAGTCAGCTGATACAGCCACGCGGACAAAAGGCGTCAGCGCGCGCCCCTCGATGAGTTCGCGCACCTCACTGATCCAGATGCGCTTTTCACCAACCGCCCCAAAGTCACCGGCGATCCGTCGCGTAGCCCACATCCCGCCCATGCCTGAGCGCCCATCGGTCGGCGGAGCGATATCGCCAGGCGCCGGTACGCGCCAGCTCGGCGGCTTCCAGACATTTCCGGCGGGGTTCACCGTGCGCTTCAGAAGCTGGCAGGTCGCCCGACCGGCGCTGATCCCCCCAGAGACGAACTCGGCATCCACGACCTTTATTCGATTGCCCTGGCGCACAACGCGCGTGGTCACTTCCACCGCCGAAAGATCAGGCAGTCGGTACATGTCGACCGTCAGGCGTGCGGGGACGAAGTCCGCACTGCCGTGCAGTCGCTCGATCTCAGCGCCCAACAGGCCTGCGATCACACGGCCATGCAGGGAATTCGGATTCCAGGGGCCTCGCGCCGATGGCGTGGGAACGTAATGCGTCCCATCGATGATGAAGAAAGGTTCGTTGGTCATACGAAGCTGGGTATGCGGCAGTTCGGCATCTAGCAAGCCGAACGGCCGAGCTTTATCCGTTAAGCATGGCTACCCGGGAATCGAATGTGAGCCTACGTTCGCGTGGCGCATGCGCCTCGACTGTCGCCCGAGCAAAGTCATCAAAGCGCTGCGGTATTTACGACCCAGAATTGAAGTCTCGGACAAGCGAAGGGGGCTAACTCGCAATCGTTTGCACGTGGTCGTCTCCTTTCGTTCGTAAGAGCTGGTGTTCGTCTCATGCTCAGGCAGAGGTTTGCGGTACTTGTTGGTTTTCTGACCGTCACCTCGGCGGGGTCGGCCGGTGCGGTCGATTGCTTCCCAAAGATCAAATTCGTGCCTGCGCCCCATGTCGCGGCTCCCCATACGCCCCAACGCAGGTCAGACGCCGCGGTTAAGCCGCATCCGATCCATCACGTCCGACACATCCTTGGTCCCAAGAAACCCCCGCGCCTCGCCGTTGGGAGCCGTCCAGCAGCTCTGAACCTGGCGGAGTCCTCGCTCGCGCGGCAGACAATCCCGGTCTACATACCCCGCCCGGTCAGTTGCGATAAGCTCCCGCCGCTGGCTCTCCAGTCCCTTGCGCCAACCAGGCCGGTAGCCCCGGCTCAACGATTGCTTGACGCGCTTGCACGCTCCAGCGTGCCTGCTGATACAAATTTAACCCCTGGCGGCTTGGGGCCGGCGCTACCGGGCGACCTGCCGGTTGGCCAGATCGGCGCTCCGGTTGGGGCAACCCCAATTGGCGGCGGGCCAGGTGGAGACTTCCCAACCGGAGGGTTCCCAGGCGCAGGGCCGCCCGGCGGGTTTCCGCCTGCCCCGATCGCAGGCGGCGTCCCCGGTGGCGGCGCGCCTGGAAGCGGAACACCCGGTGGCGGTAAGCCTGGGGGCGGAACGCCCGGCGCTGGGACGCCCGGTAGTGGAACACCGGGGAGTGGAACGCCTGGGGGTGGAGCACCTGGGAGCGGAACGCCTGGAACCGGGACACCCGGGGGTGGAACGCCTGGGAGTGGAACGCCTGGAAGCGGGACACCCGGGGGTGGAACGCCTGGAAGTGGGACGCCTGGAAGTGGGACGCCTGGGGGTGGAGCACCTGGGAGCGGAACGCCTGGAGATGGGACACCCGGGGATGGGACGCTAGGAGGCGGGGCGCCTGGGGATGGACTGCCCGGAGGCGGGATGCCCGGAGGCGGGATGCCTGGGGGCGGACTGCCTGGGGGTGGACTGCCCCTAATCCCCCCAGAAGCGGCTGGGGCTCCCCCTGGAATTCCCGAACCCGCGACCTGGGTGATGATGATGACAGGCATCTTTGGCGTCGGTGCGGTGCTACGCGGACGCAGGGCAAGTCAGCGACAAGCAAGTCGGCTCAAATTGACGGAAACGCGTAAGCCCTCATCAATCGAGATTTGAGAAGCATATTTTAGACAATTATTTGGTAACCATTTTTCTAAACTCGTAATTAATGTTAATGTAAAGTAATGATAAGAATAGTGTTCGGACTTAACGGATCAGATACATCGCATATCGTAATTATACCCGGAACTCATCTTCTCCGGGTAACAGAATGCGCACGGCCTTCGTTAGAACCCTCACCGCCGCTCTTTTGCTTTTCGCGATCATTTCGCCGGTCACCGCCAGGGCTGGCGAGGCCGATGACGCCGTCTTGGCGGAGATCAACTTCGCGCGCGAGAACCCGCAGGCCTACGCCATGCGCTTGATGATCCAGCCGGTCTCGGACTGGGAACGTGCGCTCGGTCCGAACGGACCCGCCTCCGACGTCGCCGCCCGCTCGGAAGCCATCGCGTTCCTGATGCGCCAGGCGCCGCTTCCTCCACTTCAGGCTGATGATAAATTGGCGGCTGCGGCGCTGGAGCACGTCGCCGACCAGGGCCCGATCGGAGCGATCGGTCACGATGGTCCGGCCGGCGAACGGTTCGATGCTCGAATTCGCCGCCACGGCGTGGAGGCTGATGTCGCTGCAGAAAACATCGCCTATGGCCCATCCAGGGCAAGCGATGTCGTCCGTGAGCTGATCATTGATAGCGGTGTCCCGAGCCGGGGCCACCGCCGCAACATCTTCTACGTCGGGCTGGAATATGCGGGTGTCAGCTGCGGTGCTCACAAGGACTATTCCGCAATGTGCGTCATCGATTTCGCCGGCCAGACCGAGGGAAACCCCAGCTGGCACGCGCTCGCGGCGGCTCAGACCGTCTCGCCAGGCGGCCCGCGTTATCGCCTGTTCAACGGCGCTGACTAACTCAGCGCCGCTTCCTCTGGGGTTCGCCCATCCACGAGACGGCTGGCCTCTCCCCGCCCAATGATCGCGGTCAGGGCCATGTCTGCTGTGACATTTCCAACCGTGCGGAAAATATCCGGGATCACCTCGACGGCGATGAGGATTGGCAAGATGTCGACAGGAAGACCTAGCGCGAAGCAGATGGGCGCAATGCTTGCGAAAAATGACACCTGACCGGGAAGGCTGACGGAAGCCAAGCTTGTGGCGACAGCGACGAATATCGCACCAGCCATCTGGATAGCGCTTGGGTGGATATTATAGACCCGAAGCAGAAACAGAGGGACGCCCAGGTTCGCCACGGGGCCTGTGACTCGGAAGAGCGCCACTGCGAGCGGCAGAACGAGGCCAGTTACACGATCTGAGACCTTTAGGTCGTCGCGGCATCGCTCGATCATGGCCGGTAGGCAGGCCAGGGACGATTGGGTTGCGAACGCCGCGACCTGCACGGGAGCTGTTGAGCGCAGCCAAAGGCCAAACGGAACCCGCCCGACGATTAGCGCGAGCACATAGACGAATAAGGTCATCCCAATGTTGGCCAGCGAAATCGCCACGACGTATTGAGAAATTACCCCCGCAGCTCCGACACCGGCCCTTAGGCCGACGCCAAGGCCAAGGGCGAAGACCCCGACCGGAGCCGCCAGAAGCACCCAGCGGACGATCGTGACCATCGCGTCGCCAATGTTTTGAAAAAAGTCGGTGACGTTGCGGCGCCGTGCATCTGGCAAGCGCGTCACAGCAAAGCCGAAGAACGTGGCGAAGACCACCAAAGGAAGGATCGAATCCTCGGAAGCGGCCTTGATCGCGTTCTGAGGCGCGAGCCCCTTGATAAAATCGATGATGTTGGGTGACTGTTTGACGACATCGCCCGCAGCCGTGGCGCCAGCCTTAAGTGCCGCCGCGCCAAGCGGCGCGACCGGCCAGATCGCATAGAGACCCTCGGCGAAGACCAAGGAGTAGCAGGCGCCGAATGTCATCAGCCCGACGATCCAGATCAGCGCCTTGACCGCCAGGCGGCCCGTCGCTGCAGCGTCTGCGACGCCTGCAATTCCGGTCACAAGGACTGCAAAGATCAGCGGCACGACCGTCATCCGCAGGCTGTTCAACCACAAGCCGCCAATCGACTCGAAGAGCTCTATCGCGCGCCTGACCCCGGCGCCGCCAAATGCGGCGGCGCCAGCGCCCAGCGCCAGTCCGCCCAGCAGCGCGATCAAGACGCGCACGCTTAACGATTTCAGCATCCATCACTCCCCGCCCCCGGGCTTGCGCACGCCCTGGACCCCAGGAACCCTAAATGCCATGGCGGCGGATAGCTACCAGAGCTCTCGGAATGAGGGGCTGGCGTGCTTCCCAGGCGCAGGGGAACCAGCCTAGGCTCGGCGTCGCACAAGGAAACAGCGCATGGCAGGCCTTAAGGATAAGCGCGGCTTCATCGACAAGGACCGCCTCGACCTTTCAGAGCGTAAGGCGGTCGAATACTGGATGAAGCGTTGGGGGGTGACCAAAGACCAGCTTACCGCCGCCCACCGCAAGGTGGGCCGGCTCACCAAGGATATCGCTGCGGAGCTTGGGAAGAAGCGATAGGATCCAGTCGAGCTCGAGGCCCCGCGCAGAGCCCTTCGGCGCGCGCTGTCGGCGCAAACTCAAGGTGAACGCGAAGCGATCGGCACGTCACATAGGGTGAAGCTTGCGCCGCGCTTCGCCTTGAGGCGAGCCGCCTTGGCCAAGAACGCGGCGCTCTGGGTGTTTTCAGCTTGCGCGAGACGGCGTTGGTCGGCGGGCAGATCAGAAGCCACACGCACCTGGATCATCCTATCAGGGTTGGTCGGCGGCTCTCCGATCTGGATGGCGCGCACGACGTCCAGGCCTTCGACGACGCGGCCCCACACAGCATAGTCGTGGTCCAATCGACGGGCGGGCGCGCGCATGAAGAAGATCTCGCTATTGGCGGTGTCGACGTCGGCTTGCCGACCCATGCCCGCCACGCCATCGCAATAGGCTCCCCAGACCCTGACGCGGTGATCGGCTGCGTGGCGGGTCTCGTCGTCAGAGCCGCCCTCTACCGGTGTTGCGCCCAGAAAACCTTCAATTGCATCGTTACGCCTTAGAATGACCGAGAGCGCAGCGTCAGGACCCAGGCGCGCAGTGAACTCGGCTGGAAGGTTGGGATAACGCGATGTCCCCCCATCGTGATTATTGGGATTTCCAGTCTGGTCGACAAAGCCCTCGATGACCCGATGAAAGAGCAGGCCGTCATAGACCCCCTCGCGCGCCAAGCGCTTAACGCGGGCCACCGCCAGGGGCGCCAATGCAGGCGTCATCTCAACGACGATGCGGCCCTTCGAGGTTTCAATCACCAGGGTATTTTCTGGATCCAAATCTCTCCAAACTGGACCAGGGGCCGCTCCGCTCAGCAGTATCGACATGCCCACGATCGCAAGCGTTCCCACCACCCTTCCCACCAACGCCTGTCGCTTCACGTCTGGGTCTCCTTAAGGCCTACCCAGTCATGACGCGTCGCTTCGCCCAGGATGTCCAGCAGTGGCTTCCTTGACTGACGGTGATGGCGAACGCTGATGATTTTCTCCGAATTGGAAATAATCTTCCGCCAAGGAACGTCTTTTCACCCCAAATCGGAAGCTTATCTTGAAACCCGCAAAGGCGGCCTCTCAAGCGCTTGTTGGCGATGCCGTCAGGAGGATTACGGATGATCGATAAACGCCCCTTCGAAGGCCTCGGCGGCGCTGACCACGGATGGCTGAAGGCGAAGCACCATTTTTCGTTCGCCAACTATTACAATCCCGGTCGCATGGGATGGGGTGCGCTGCGCGTCTGGAATGACGACGAAATCGCGCCGCGGTCCGGCTTTCCGCCGCACCCCCACTCCGACATGGAGATCATCACCTACGTCCGGGAAGGCGCGATAACCCACAAAGATTCGATGGGAAATGAAGGCCGCACCGAGGCCGGCGATGTGCAGGTGATGAGCGCGGGCACGGGCGTGCGTCATGCGGAGTACAATCTGGAAAGCCAGCTGACGCGCATCTTCCAGATCTGGATTGAGCCCGACAGCGTCGGTGGGCCGCCCGCGTGGGGCGCAAAACCGTTTCCCAAGAGCGATCGGGCCGGCAGGTTCGTGCCTCTCGCCTCGGGCCTGCCTGGCGACGATGAGGCCTTGCCAATCCGCACAAAGGCGCGTGTCGCCGGCGCGACGATCAAGGCGGGCGAAACGACGCAATACGCCCTCGACCCCAGTCGCCACGCCTATCTCGTGGCCGCCGCCGGCGCCGTTGAGGTCAATGGCGTGCGCCTGGACGCCAGGGACGGCGCGGCGATCACGGGCGAGACGCGCCTGCAGATTAAGGCCCTTGACGACGCCGAAGTCATCCTCGTCGACGCCGCCTAAGTTCGCCAACCGCCTGACGACCGCCAAAGAGCGGCGGCGCGAGCCATCCGTCTGCGTCCATAGGGGACTTGCCGCCCCTTCCAGCTTGACCCATAGGTCAGCGCGAATTTGGTTTTCGTCGGGAGTTCGGAATGGCGGGATTATTGTTGGCGCTGGCCTTGGCCGCGCAACCGACGGCGCCGGGGCAGGTTCACCAGTACCGCGACGTCACGATCTCGCCGAAGGGAGACCAGATCGCCGCCATCGAGAGCGATGATCCTTTCCAATCGGAAACCGATCCGCACCCCGTCGTGGTGATCCGCGATCGCACCGACGGCAAGATCCTGGCTCAGTACGACCCTTGCAAGACCTGCACCTATTCAGGTGCGGCTTGGTCGCCGGATGGACAGGCTTTGGCGCTGATCGCCACAGACCGCAAGGCGCGCACCTCGACGCTTCAGATGATCCGCGACGGCAAAATAGAGACAGCGCTGGCCTTCGGCGGCCTGCTTGAGACGCCGCGCTGGTCGCCGAACGGCCAGACACTGGCTGTCCTCGCCACCGAGCGGCCCCGCAAAATCGGCGGAGCCACCCAGGCCGGCGCCCCCATTGTCGGCGAAATTGGCGCAGCCACCGACGAGCAGCGCGTGGCCATTTTGCCCGCGAGCGGCGGAGCATTGCAGTTTCTCTCGCCGAGCGACACCTATGTCTACGAGTACGACTGGACCCCTGACGGCAAAGGTTTTGTTGTCACCGAGGCTAAGGGCGACGGCGACAACAACTGGTGGGTGGCCAAGCTTGCGGCCGTTGGCGTCGATGCACGCTTCCGCGAGATCGCTAATCCTGGCGTGCAGATGAAATGGCCGAAGGTCTCGCCCGACGGTAAGACCGTGGCCTTCGTCGGAGGTCTGCATTCCGACTTTGGACCGACTGGCGGCGACCTTTACACAGTGGCCTTCGCCGGCGGGAAGGCCGTCGACAAGACACCCACCTTCAAGGGAAGCCTCACCTCGCTGATTTGGCGGCCGAACGGTCTTTATGCGACGGCTATCGTCGTCGACAACAACGTCGTCCTTACCCTTGATCCTGCAACAGGGGCGGCCAAGACGCTGATTTCCGCGCCGGTCAGCTTCTCGGCGGGTGACGGCCATATCTCGCTCAGCCGCGACGCCAAGCTTATGGCCGCCGTCTCAGAGGATTTCACACGTCCGCCGCATATTGGCGCAGGACCGATCGCAGCGATGCAACAGATCACCCATGAAAACGACGCCCTGAGCGCCCAGGTCACCGCGAAATCGGTCACCTGGAAGAATGAGGGATTTGACGTTCAGGGGTGGCTGACTGGGCCCCTCAATATTGAGCCCGGCAAGAAATATCCGATGATCGTGCTCGTGCACGGAGGCCCTTCGTCGGCCGTCCAACCGTCTTACATGTGGAAGGGTACGACCAACGACCTCGTCCAGCATGGCTTCTACGTCTTCCAAGCCAACCCGCGCGGCTCCTTCGGCCAAGGCGAGGCCTTCACCAAGGCCAATGTGAAGGATTTCGGTGGTGGAGACCTGCGCGATATCTTGGCGGGTGTCGATGCGGTGGAGAAGGTCGCCCCCGTGGACGACAAGCGTCTGGGCGTCTACGGCCATAGCTATGGCGGCTACATGACGATGTGGACGGTCACCCACTCCAATCGTTTCAAGGCCGCGGTCGCCGGCGCAGGCATCGCCAATTGGGTCAGTTACTACGGACAAAACGGCATTGATCAGTGGATGGTCCCTTTCTTCGGGTCCACCGTCTATGACGACGCCACAGTCTACGATCGGCTATCGCCAATCCGCTATATCAAGGCCGCCCAGACCCCGACGTTCATCTACGTCGGCGAGCGCGACGTGGAGTGTCCGCCCGCGCAGTCTTTGGAATTCCACCATGGCCTTGACGCCGTTGGCGTACCCAACTCCCTGATCATCTACGCCGGCGAGGGCCACGGCATACGCGACGCCGACCACAAGGCCGACCTCAAGAAGCGCATCCTAGGTTGGTTTGACCATTATCTGGGGCAACCCTGACGGCGCACGCTCTTCGCCAGAGCGTGCGCGATGGCTGGCCAAGGGGCAGTTGGTGCGCCCCGGCCCCGCGATGCGCCGGGAAAACCAAGGCTTTTGAAGCCGCCGTGCTTCGCTACGAACGAGAACGGCGAGTTGTCCAGCCGATGCGCGGAGAAATCTCAAGCACCTCTGGCATCGGGTAGTGTCTCAGTTTGAAATCTGAGCCCGTTGACAAGCATGGCGCGGCCTCAGCGCACACCGTATCATTGGGGCATGTCGCGCGCCGAAAATCACCCTGACCCACCATTGCACGAGCAGCTATGCGAGGCACGCGATACGCTGCGTCGCCAGATTGAAATTCTAGATCCCTCCAACAGCGTCAGAAGCGGCGAATGGTTTGGGCCCGCGCTCTACGATAGGCAGAGAGCTGATGAACTTCGGGCCACATTGGCCGAGATTGAGCAGCAACTAGCAGAGATCGAGGCTGACGATGCCTAAAGGCCCCCAAGGACAGAAGCGCCCCGCTGATGTGATCGGAGCCGCCGTCATGATCGGGCGGATCGCGACGGGCGAGGTCGAAGACACCGGCGTCGATCCGACGAAGGCTCACCATAGCGCGGGCGGCAAGAAGGGCGGCGCGGCCAGGGCGGCGGCGCTGACGGCTGAGCAGCGGTCAGAGATTGCTAAGAAGGCGGCGGCGAAGCGCTGGGGGTCTCGCTAGCAGCCCCGGTGTCCGCCGCGCGGTGTGTCTCCTCGGCCTTTGCAACAATGTCTCTGATCTGCTGTACCTTGACTCGATCTACCAGGAACTCGTGTCCCTGAAGCTTTTCTGTTGACCCGATGATTTCTTGCAACATCAACAGCAAATACTTCGCAGAGTTTGCGGTCAAAACGACACCGACTTCCTGAAAAACGTCCGTGTCTGGAGTTGTCGGATCTGCCTTTACGCCGAAAGTCAGAAAGCATTCCTGCCCATTGAAACCCATTCCGATAGCATTCGAGTAAATATATCGGAATTGAGACGATTTTGTAGGTTGATCCATTGTCTTAGCCTTAGCTTTGGACAGAATATTTCAGAGTGGGCTCGGAGGTGGCCGTAGTTGTGCTGAAACGCACGGGCGCGTTCTTTAATGTTGATGAAGTTGCGGGCACGTTTACGAGGGTATTGTTGAGCGTCACTCCGCCATTGTTTTGGTCATTGGCACCTTGATTTCGGTCGATCTTTCGCAGCTCAAAAACCGGCTCGTAGCCCATCGCCCAGGCCAGTTCTCCTACCCGACCTTGGGTGAGGTTAGCGTCCCCGCGAAGCTCTCGATGCACGACGGAGCGGTTCACGCCGAGACGGCTGGCGATCTCCGTTTGCGTCAGTCCAGTCGCGGCAGCCTCGGTACTGAAGGCGCGTAGAAAGGTGCGCCGAACACGCTCGATGTAGCGGACAGCTGCTCGCCGACTAGGGGTAATGGTAATTTGATACGACGGCATGCGGGTCCTTTCCGGGCACGAATTTGGGCGCATCTAAGTCCAGTTGGTCGCGAAACCTCTCGGCCTCGTCGCGATAGCCACCATACAAATGGTGGTCTTTGATGCGGTTGGCGGTGTCGGCGACGAAAGCGATGTAGCAATCGCGAGCCGCGAACCAGCCGATAACCCTCAAGTCTGGCGTCTTTAGCTCCCAAATAGATTTGTCCGAGGGGATTAGTTCGTGGAACCCAGGGCCGTATGCAAGTTCTGTTCCCGCACAAAACCCCTCGAATAGTATTGCCATCTGCTCTTGAGGGTTCTGCTCAACGCCCAGGTCGGAATGCAATCCCGGTAGCACCTCATCTAGCCACTTCACCAACCTAGGTGACGCATAGATCAACCGCTCGGGCTGGACCCCTGGCGGCAGACCGGGGTCGATCTTGAAAAGCGCCCCCGCATCATCTAGACCACGTAGTGTTGCCATATAAGTCAACAGCACCCAAGTTAAAAGGTGCTTACCCACCCACCGTTGTGCGGCAGATTGACTCTCGCAGGGAGCGAACGCCATACGATAAGTTCAATATGATACGTATGCTTGATACTCAAGCAAAAAGTTCAGATAATTTGGGCATGAACAAGCTGCCCCTCGCGAAGCGCGTCCAAGTCCTCTCGGTGCTCTGCGAGGGCGTCTCGATGCGGTCGATCAGCCGCGTGGCTGACGTGTCCATCAACACGGTGACCAAACTTCTCGAAGACGCCGGCGAGACGTGCCTGGCGATGCACGACGAGATGGTGCGCGGCGTGAAGGCCGAGCGCATTCAGGCCGACGAAATCTGGAGTTTTTGTTACGCGAAACAGCGCAACCTCGCGACCGTGAAGGGCTCCCCGGAGTTCGCTGGCGACGTGTGGACCTGGACCGCGCTCGACGCCGACACGAAACTCATGGTCTCCTACTTCGTGGGCGACCGATCCGGCCAGAGCGCCAGCATCGTGATGGACGACCTGCGCAGCCGCATCGTCAGCGAGCGCGTTCAACTCACTACGGACGGCCACACGGCCTATCTGCGGGCCGTGGACGACGCCTTCGGGATCGACGTGGACTACGCCATGATCGACAAGATCTACCAGTCAGACACCAAGCTCGGGCAGGCCCGCTACAGCCCCCCGATCTGCACTGGCGTGAAGACGAAGGTGATCGAGGGCAACCCCGATCCGGCGCACATCTCCACGTCCTACGCCGAGCGAGCGAACCTCTCGATCCGGATGCAGAACCGCCGCTTCACGCGCCTAACCAACGCCTTCTCGAAGAAGCTTCAGAACCATATCCACGCCCTGGCGCTCTACTTCGCGTTCTACAACTTCATCCGCATCCACAAGACCCTGCGCATGACCCCGGCCATGGCGGCGGGGATCACCAACAAGCTCTGGTCGATGGAAGAGATCGCGGAGCGGATCGAGGCAAACCGTCCGCAGCCCGGCAAGCGCGGGCCCTACAAGAAGCGCGTCAGCGTCGAAGATAATTCAAACTGAGACACGACCTGGCATCGGCCATCGCCGACCGGCTCTGCAACGGCGTGACAAAGCATCGACGTCGCTGCGCGACGAAGGACGGCTTGGCCGCTCGGCGGCAGATTGATCAAGCACGCGAACCCTCGACATGGCGCGCGAGTTTTTCAAGCGTCTGGTAGCCGTATTCAACTGCGCCAAAGCCGATAGTCGCGTCGCGTTGCGCCTTGGTTGGATGCAACTGACGAAGCGTGATCACCGTCTTGTAATCGTCCTGCGCGTCAAACGTGATGGTGGTCCGAAACCGCGCCGGATCGTCATCACAATCCGCCCCGTGGTCGAACTCGATCAGTGTCGGTCGTTCAATACGACGAAATTCCATCCGGCTGCGAAATTGCTGACCATCCGGTGCGATCATGTCGAAGCGCCAAAGGCCGCCGACGCGAATGTCGATCTGCTTCGTCTCGATCTTAAAACCGGCTGGTCCAAACCAGTTCGGCAGATGCTTCGGGTCGGTCCAGGCGGAAAACACCAGGTCGCGCCGCACATTTATCACCCGCGCGAGAACGATTTCGCGATCGAGCGCCCACTGTGAAAGCTGAGCATCGGTGGACGAAGTCATGATCAATTCCTCTGATCGGGAAGGGCCTTTGGTGGTGACGGGGGTGACCATTCGAACTCCCCCGGATCGTCGCCGTAACGGCGGCCATCGCTTTGGAAAGCTCAATCATTTCAACCCTCGCCTTCGGGATTAGGTCTCAATCGTCTTTACATAGGCCTCGAGCCGATCCAGGCGCGCCTCCCAAGCTGCGCGCTGCTCGACCAACCAGCGTTCAGCCTCGCTCATGGCGGCCGGCCTCAACCGACAGGTGCGAACGCGCCCACGCTTCTGAGACTCGACAAGGCCGACAGCCTCGAGCACCCGCACGTGCTTCATCAGACTTGGCAGCGCCATGTCGAACGGTTGGGCGAGCTGTCCGATCGAGGCGTCACCCTCCCCTAGCCGCTTAAGCACGGCTCTGCGGGTTGGATCGGCAAGCGCCCCGAATACAAGGTCGAGGCTCGATGATAAGTTATCCATTTGGCTAACTATATACACGCGCCGAAGGATGTCAATGATAGTTATCCATTCAGCTCACTAACTATAGAAAAGGCGGCCGCGCGGGCGGCGAATCCTAGCCGCCAGGTCCTATTGTCAGCGCCCTAGCGCCTCGATCATTTCCACCCGCGCTGCATGCCGGCCGCCCTCGAACTTTGCGGCCAGGAACGCATCTACGATATCGAGCGCCAGGCCTTCGCCCACCACGCGCACGCCGATCGACAGCATGTTGGCGTCGTTATGTTGGCGGATCATGCGGGCTGAGAATGTATCGGCGCAGACGCCGCAACGGATCCCCTTGACCTTGTTCGCCGCCATCATGATGCCCTGGCCGGTGCCGCACAGGATGACGCCAAACTGGCAATCGCCAGAGGCGACGAGCCGCGCTGCGGCTTGGCCGTGCTGAGGATAGTGCGTGCTCTGCGCCGTGGTGGGCCCGATGTCGACCGCCACCCAGCCTTGCGTGGCGATATGAGCGGCGATGGCCTGGCGTAGCTGAATGCCCCAGTGGTCGCTGGAAAGGACGACGCGATGGCTGGCTGTCATGGAAAAGTCGTTCCGTTTCCCGGCTGTTTGGCGCCTTGGTCAAGTTGGATCAGGCGCCTCTTGTTTCGTCAATTTTTCAACGCCTCGAAAGCCGCCCCGCAACCCAACCAGCGGAGCGATCGACGCTGGCCGCGACCTGCCGGGGCAGGCGCCCCTCACCAACCGCCCCAAGATGTCGAGGGATCAGGCTCTATGGATCGGGTCGATCCATGGCACGCCCTGCGGCTTTTCGATCGGCTCGATTTCGAGGTTCACCACGACTGAATCGCTATCACTGCGCACCAACACGCACGACAGCGTCTCATCGGACGACGCGTTGATTTCTTGGTGCGGAACGTAGGGCGGAACGTAGATGAAATCCCCTGGCCCCGCTTCAGCTACGAACTCCAGTTTCTCGCCCCAACGCATTCGCGCGCGCCCCGAGACCACGTAGATTACGCTCTCAAGGGGGCCGTGATGGTGCGCGCCGGTCTTGGCCCCGGCATGGATGTGGACCGTCCCAGCCCAGAGCTTCTGCGCCCCCATCCGGGCTCGATCGATCGCCGCGGCGCGATGCATTCCTGGGGTCTGCGCGGTCGAGCCATCGAGCTGGTCTGCGTGCACAACGCGCACCCCGGTGTGCTTCCAATGGTCTGGAGGAGTTTGAACGTCTTCGGACATGAACAAAAGAAACGCTCGCCGCGTCGGCTTGGCAAGCTACTCGCGCGCCAGCATGTAGCGAAGGGCCCTTGCGCCAACGCTCAAGACCAGGGCCGCGATCAGCAATGCGCGGCTAAGGTGCATCGCCCAACCTTCCACCGCCAGCTCCACAGCCAGCAGCACGCATAATCCGGCCAGGATGACGCCAGTCCAGTGGATGACGCGTCCCAAGGTTCCAGCCGTCCCGACGTCGCGCCTGCGAAGTGCAGGCCAGATGATATTGAGCATTGGGAGGGCCTCTGCTGCGGAGCTGGATGCACCAGCACCTTTCCTTGCGCAGGATCAGGGCCTCAGTCGGGCCGCTATGTTTCAGTCGCCCAGTTCACCGCAATGTAACGGGGTTCTAGATTTCGCGTTCAGTTCAGACGGGGCGGCTCGACAACCGTCTCATCCCACTCCCCAGCGTCGTCCTGGATCAGGACATGGCGCGGTTCCTGATCAAGCACCGCGAAATCGCTCGCCGCCTTCAACGCCTCGTCCTTGGTGGCGAATTCGCCAAGCTCGCCTTCGACTTCGTCAACCAAGAGCCAACGCCCGTCGAACGCCACAACGGTCAAATCGAACATCGCAGCCTCCCGCCCCATGGCCCTGTTTCACCGAACCATCATCCAGGTTAGGCATGGTTCTTCTCACTCAGAGGTTAAGACCGCAGCGCTCAGCACCTCAGCGCTCAGCACCGCGGCGCTCAGTTCGTCTCGCGAAAATAAGGTTCAACATCCCCCTGCAGCTTAATGGTCAGCTGCTTACCTCGGCGGTCAGTCGTCTTGCCTACAGCCAGCTTCACCCAGCCCTCAGAGACGCAATACTCATCGACGTTGGTCTTGTCCTCGCCCTTGAACCGGACGCCGACGTTCTTGGCCAAGATATCGGCGTCGTAGAACGGACTGTCGGGATCAGTAGAGAGGCGGTCAGGAAGCGTTTCAGTCATGGCGTCCGCCTCGCACAAGCTGCCGCAAGGTTCAAGCTTCCGCGACCCTTTGCGGCGCCCTTGGGGGAGGCGTATATTCGAAACCTTGGTATCGGAAGTGTCCGAACCAGGATCCCCTGCGGCTGTCTGGGAGCTGCTGACATGACACGAAAGACCATTTCCTTCGCAATGGCGGTGGGGGCGTTGACCCTGGCGAGCGCCGCTATTGCTGGACCTGCGCCTTACCAGCCTCCGCGCACCTCCGATGGCCAACCCGACCTGCAGGGCAATTGGTCAAACGCCACCATCACGCCCTTTGAGCGGGATAAAAAGTATGGGAGCCGCTTGGCGCTCTCGCCGTCGGAAGTGAAGGAGCTCGAAGGCGCCAACGCACAGCTGGTCGCAGATGGAAACAAACCCACCGACCCCAACGCCAAGGTCACAGATCTCCCACAAAACTGCGGCCGTGGCTTCGTGGGCGTCGACTGCGGCTACAATTCCGCCTGGGTGGATCCAGGCACCAAGATCATCAACCTCGATGGCGTCGAACGCTCGTCCATTTTGGTGTCGCCCGCCGACGGCCGGTTGCCGCCAATGACAAAGGACGCCCAGGCTCGAATGCAGGCGCGCATCGCTGCACTGCGTGGAGCGCGCGCATCCTTTGACAACCCGGAGAACCGCTCACTTGGAGAACGATGCATCTTGTCGTTCGGATCGAGCGCCGGGCCGCCGATGTTGCCGCTGCTCTATAATAACAACTATCAAATCGTGCAGACCAAGGATGAGGTCGTCATCGAGGTCGAAATGGTCCACGACCTGCGCCACATCCATCTGAGCGGTCAACATCCGCCAGCCAATATAAAGCTCTGGATGGGTGACAGCCTTGGACATTGGGAAGGCGCCACCTTGGTCGTCGAAACGACCAATATGAGGCCTGAGCAGAACTTTCGCGGCGCATCGGTGGGATCAAAGATCGTCGAGCGGTTCACGCGTGTGAGCCCCACTCAGATTAAATACAGCTTCACCGTCGACGACCCGCAGACCTATGAGGCGCCATACACCGGCGAGGTGGCCCTAAACGCCACCAAGGGCCCGATCTACGAATATGCCTGCCACGAGGGCAACTATGCCCTCCCCGGCATATTGGCCGGCGCTCGGACCGAAGAGAAGGAAGCCCAAACCGCAGCGAAGAACGCGGCGGGGGCCGGTGGGACGTCCAGGTAGCTGCTTGGCGTTAGCGGCAGCCGTCGAGGATTTTTTCCAGATCAGCGAGCCGCTGGATACGTAGCAGGCGCCCTGCCGCGAGCATCTGGTATCGATCGGCTGCACCTCCAGCGTCGCGAAGGGCTGCGTCCGTGTCGGGATACTTTGGCGCTTTGGGAAAGTTCTTCGGCACGCAGGCCTCTTTCACCGGCACCGGAACCTTAACGACGACGGGCGCAGTCGGGGCGAGCGCTGGGGCCGCGGCCGCCTCGGCGACGGGTGCAGCCTGGAGGGGGGCGGCCGGTTTGGATTTCAGGCTTGCGCAGGCCGCCAACGCCACCCCGCTTGCCGCCACGATCGTCAAGGATTTCCAAGCACCGTGGATCATCGGAGCGATTCGAGCACGGCGCGGTCGGCGCTCTCCATCCGCGCGCAGACGTCAAAGCCCACGGGCTCATTGGCGGCCAAGCGTTTGGCGCGGTCTTCCGGGGAAAGGTTGGCGTTCGTCAAACGGTCGCGGGCCACATCGGCTGGCCCGCCTTCGCAAGCCGCCAATCGGGCATGCAAAGCCAGGCCATTGCGCTGCTTTTCAATCGTCAGCGTGGTGATTTGGGCCCGAAGGTCAGCTTCATTCTGCGCCGCCACCATGCTGGTGACGGCCAAAAGGCCGCAGATCGCAATAGCCAAGACAAATCCAACCGGCCCAGCGACGGGGCTTGTCAAAGCCTGGAGCAGGGTTCGGAACATTAAACTTGGAACTCCCCGTCAACGGATGACCGCGCCCCACTAGGTATCAACGCGTGAGCGAGCTGCAAGCTCCGCCATAACTAAGGCGCGCGCATGACGAACCGATCGTAACTGCGCAAACCGTGACGCCTGAGCATCCAAGATGCAGGCGGGCGGCCTAAAGGCTCAAAGATCTTGGCGCGGACTTCCGAGCGGCGAAGCGCCACCACACAATCGTATTCGGGGTCGCCTGCGAGACCTTCATCGTCGTGTTGCTCAGCGACGTGGCGGCAGCGCCCATCCCTAAACAAGATCTCAAATCCATCGGCGGCGTCGGCGTCATCTCCGGTGTGATTGGCGCCTACAGCTAAAGGATCTTGGGCAAGATTCCGCGAGCCTATGGTACGTATACCGTGTCCCAATCAGCGAAGAGGCGCGACCGTGATCAAAGTCAGCGAGACGACCGTTCCGGGCGAAAGCGCGCTGCAGTCCTCGACAGCCGACGCCTACTTTTACGACGCCTACGAGGCGCCTTTGAACACTGTGACGCTGTCTCCGATGGAAATCTTTCTTCGTGGCTCCCGCACTACCCCGCACTGGGTTGATAGCCTGATGTCCATTCGCAATCGTATCGTTGGCCTGTTCGGCCTCAAAGATGTCGGCGCCATGCGGATCACGACCGGAGCATCCGACACCTATCAGGTCGGCGACCGACTTGGCATTTTTAGTATTTTCAGCAAGACGGACAACGAACTGCTGCTGGGGATCGACGATCATCACCTGGATGTCCGCGTGTCGGTGCTGAAGTCCCACCGCAACGGGTTGCCCCACTACATCGTTTCGACTGTCGTCCATGTGCACAACCTTCTTGGTCGGCTCTACATGGCGCCGGTCGGTCGCATCCATCCCTTCGTCGTCAAATCAATGATGAGACGCGCTCAGGCTTAGAAGATGCGATCATCGCGCGACGTCGATCAGCCAAAATCATCATCGCCGCGCCACCAACGAAATCGTCAATTCACCTCAACCCTGAAGAGGTTGATCGGGCCCGCCGGCATTGAAGCCGATTTCCTCGTGCGTCCCGTCGCAGAACGGTTTGGTCCTCGAGCCGCCGCAACGGCATAAGAAGATCTTCTTCTCACCTGCGATATCGATGGGCGTCCCCGTAGAATCCGTGAGCTTCAATTCGGACAGATCGCCTGCGATCACAATCGGTCCGTTGGGCGTGAAGAGAAGTTTGATGGGCATGACAGGATCTCCGACGACAGGCCTCGCCCGCTCACCTTATCAGACCGAAATGCGTCGGCGTCGGGTTTGCGTCGCCGCCGAGCCGCCAGCTGAACTGGAGCGCACCTTTTTGTAGCGCGCTTCAGGTCTCGCCGACTGTCGCCTCGCCCCCGACCCTATTTCGGCTTTCGAAACTTCAGGACAAATTGGTCGGTCTTCCCGCGAACGGCGGGCTGGAAGACGTTGACCGAGTGGTCGTCGGCCGGGTTGGCCAGCAGCTTGTCGTCTTGCGTGACCAGTTGGAAGCCGGCGTCGGCGACCTCCTTCTTAACAACCGCTTCGTCGATCCGGTGGAGCTTGTTGGCGGTCTCGCTGACTGGCGCGCCTGCGGCGGCGGCATGGTCGACAACGAGGTAGACGCCGCCAGGCTTTAGCGCATTGAAAATCTGCTTGTTGACGTTTGCCGCCGTGTCGGCGGGGAAGGGCGGCAAGTGAAGGTCGTGGTAGTTCTGCACCGTCAGCACCAGGTCGAGCCCATCGGGCAAGCCTGCGGCCGAAAGGGGCGCGCTCAGCGGCTTAACGTTCTTGTAGTCGGCGGCCACCGAGGCCTGTTCGGTTGCATAGGCTGCGCGGAACTTGATGAACTCGGCCGACTGATAGGCGTAGACTGTCCCCTTCGGTCCGACGGCGGGCGACAGGATGCGGGTGAAATATCCGCTTCCCATGATGAAGTCGGCGACTTTCTGCCCTGGCTTCACCTCGCCCAGCGCCAGAAGTTCTGCAGGCTTGCGCGCCATGTCGCGCGAGGTGTCGCTCGGCGGCCGGGCCTTGTCGCCAAGGGCGGCGGTCAAAAAGGCGGGCGGAGCGGCGATGGCGACGCCAATGCCTGTCACCGACACCCCGATCGCTGCTGCGAGCACCGATGCCATCAGATTGCGAGCCATGCTCGTAGCCTCCCTATTGCTATGGCGGCAACCTAACACCGGTTCGCCCCGCTTCGCATATGCTGCAGGTTGAAAAGCTCGGCTAGGGCCTTGCCTCTGATCGTCAAGCTCGATTGGATCTTGGGACGACTTGCCCCTTCCGCTCGCCCCGAGGCCGCGTTAGGCCTTGTAGATTCAGGGAACGCACCATGCCAAACTTCGCCTTCGCAGCTGGGCTTGCGGCTTGAGCGCCAGCGCAGCTCCTGTTGAAGAAGTCCCGGGCGTCGCAGCGATCGCCTTGAACGCCGGGGAACGCACGCGACTGCTCTTCTACGCTGGCGCGCCAATCCTGGTTCTCAATCTGGCGGCGCCCTACCTTGGTCTCATCGGCTTGCCGATAACCTTCTTCCTGAAGAACCGCCTCCACCTCAGTGCGCATGGCGCAGCCCAGTTCAATCTGATCACCTCGATCCCGCTGTTCGCGGGCTTCATATTCGGCTTCATCCGCGATCGCTGGTCGCCCTTCAACATGGCTGATCGCGGCTATCTGGTCGTGTTCGGTTTGCTGACCACCGTCGTTTTCGCCGCCGTGGGCTATATTGAGCCCACCTATGTCACGCTTCTCGTTGGCGTGCTGTTGATCACCACGCTCATGCAGTTTGTCAGTGGCGCAGCCACCGGCCTCTGCTCGGCTCTGGGCCGCCGCCACGCCATGTCGGGCCAAATGAGCATGGTGATGAACACCGGCATCCTGCTGCCACAAGTGATGTCTTGGCCGCTGGGGGGAATCCTCAGCGGGTTTCTGGAAGGATCCGGCGCAGCCGCCGCAGCGCGCGTTCTGTTCCTCCTGGGCGGCGGGATGATGCTCTTTCTGACGGCCTACGGAGCCTTTGGTCCAAAGAGCCTCTTTGAAGACCCCAAGTCCGGGGCTGAGCCCGCGCCGTTCACCATGGGGGCCGACATCATGCGCTTGCTGAGCACATGGGCGATCTGGCCGGTTCTGCTGATCCAGCTGCTCTGGCAATTCGCACCCGGAGCCGGCGTGGCGCTGCAATATCACCTGGCCAACGAGATGCACGCCACGGACGCCCAAGTGGGCGCATTTTTCGCTATATTTTATCTAGGCTTCCTGCCGATTTACGCGCTCTACGGTTGGCTGGCGCAGCGGCTGTCGCTCAGAACTCTGCTTTGGATCGGTGGAATTCTGGCCGTGCCGCAGATGGTCTCGCTGCTCTTCATTCATTCGGCGCAGGGCGCGCTCATTGCGGCGGTTCCCATGGGTCTCCTGGGCGGTATCGGCCAGGCAGCCTTCACCGATCTGGCCATGCGCTCGTGCCCCAAGGGGCTCGAAGGCACGATGATGATGCTGTTTTTGGCGCTCTATTGGGTTTCCAACCGATTTGGCGACCTTTGGGGAGCTGACCTCTACCAACACCACGGGGGCTACAACACAACGCTCCTGGCGACGATTGCGGTCTATGCCCTGATCTTGCCGATCCTGCTCTTGGTTCCACGCCGGATCAGCGCCGGCAAGGACGCCTAGGCCCCATCCCTCGACTGGGAACTCTGCAGCCCATCAGGCGTTGCAAAACTTATGTCGCGCCTTGAGATTCGTCCTCACTCGCACGGACTAAGCGTTTTGGCTGTGGTGACATTGACAATGTTGGCCGCGGCGAGCTTCGTGGCCGGGGTCAGCCACTCTATTCAGATTGCTGAGACATCACCCTTTCCCACGCCTGAGCCAGCAAGATTTAGGGCTCTGGCCGAGGGTCCGATTGTCGATGCGACGCCCGCGCCTGCGATCCAAATCGCAGCGGTCCGACCTCTCCACCCAGATTCAGCGACGCCGCCGCCGGCGCCGGACGAGCCTTCCAACGCCCCGACGGGCGTGACGCAGGCCGCGTCTGACACCTCTGCGACGGCCAGCGATCCAGCGCAGAGCCCCCCTCCTTCGGCTGAGCCAAGCACCGATGAACCGCCAACCTAGGCTTCACCTTGGTTCATCCCTTGGTCAGGTGTCACCCTTCAAAAGAACGCTAGCTACCGGCGACTGCGTACCTTTTCGCCGGTAGCGCCTGATGCGGCCTTCTGCGCCGTCGTCAGCGGACCCCCGGCGCTGATATCTTCGACGCCGGGGGCTCCAGTCCACCCAGCCGCAGATATTGACGAAGTTCGGCAAAATCCGCCTCGCGGGGCCCCGTGGCTGAAACAGTTCCGCAACGATGGAGGCGCAAAGGGGCGGCGCGACAAAAGGCCATGCCCCTGGTGATTATTGCCCGGGGATTTTGCGGCCATACATTGCTAGGGATCAACGACGCGCGTCAGCGCGAGCCAATTCATCCGGAGTCACCCGTGAACCGCGCTCTTCTTCTTGCCCTCGGAACTGCGCTATGCGCGACGCCAATGGCGCTCACCAGCCTTTCAGCCTCCGCTGCTCCAGCAACGACCTGGAAGGCTTCGATCGCCGCCGACGGCCATCCCGATCTCTCCGGATTTTGGTCCAATGCGACGCTGACCACTGAGCAGCGTCCGGCCAAGCTTGGCGATCGACTGGTCTACACGCCCGCCGAGGTCAAGGAACTCGAGCAAGCGGTCGTCGATGAGGTCAAGGAAGGTAACGCACCGACCGACCCTAACGCACCGGCCGCAGCGCCGCCGCCGCCGAAGAACATTCGCCCTGAATTCGCTGCGGCCGGCGGTGACGTCGGCGGCTACAACCGTGGCTGGCTCGATCCTGGCTCTTCGGTGATGCGCGTGCACGGCGAACCGCGAACGTCCTTCCTCACCACCACCAATGGCCAGCCCCCGCCGCGTATTCCAACAGCAGCGCCGCAACCGGGCTTCGGCGGCGGGCGCGGGGGACTGGGCTCGTTCGACAACCCCGAGGCCCGTTCATTGGGAGAGCGTTGCATTATGGGGTTTGGCCGTAACGCCGGCCCGCCGATGCTGCCCAACGGCTTCTACAACAACAACTACCAGTTCATGCAAACCAAGGACGCCTTCGTTATCGAGGTGGAGATGGTGCACGACACGCGCGTGGTTCGTTTGAACTCGACCCATCGGACTGACGGCGTTCGGCCGTGGATGGGCGATTCAATCGGCCATTGGGAAGGCGACACCTTGGTTGTGGAGACCACCAATATCCCGGCAAGCCAAGCCTATCGCGGCTCCTGGAAAAACCTGAAGGTGACCGAGCGCTTCACGCGCGTGAGCAAGGATCACGTCCTCTATCAATATACGCTCGATGACCCGACCACCTGGGCCAAGCCATGGGGCGGCGAATATGAATTCGGACCGCTGAACGGCGTCATCTACGAATATGCTTGCCACGAGGGTAACTATGCGCTGCCCGGCATGTTGGCCGGCCAACGCGCCCAGGAAAAAGAAGCTGCGGCGAAGGGTGGCGGCGCCGACTAAGCTTTGAATTGCAAGACCTTAGGGTCTTTCGGAGCAGGTCAAAGCCCTGGTTCTCGCGAGCCAGGGCTTTCTTTCTGAGCAAAATGACAACGTTAACTAGCGGCGTTCACGCAGCGTTAGGGACAAAAGCGTACTTTAGGGTGAGGGCGCCTAGAAGTAACGGCTATGAACCAACTCCTTGAGGTTCTTCATTATCTACGGGCCTTGCAGGTCCATCCCCTGGCGGGCGTGATCATCGCTGCGCTATTGGCTGCGCTGATTGAGCAACGCCTGACCCGCCGCAACACGCCTGACTTCTCTGCGGTTTTTCGTCCCGACAAGGGCCAGCCGCTTGAACCACCGCCCAAATCGATGCGCCCGCTAGGGGCCAAGAGGCGGTAGAAGCCTCGCGCCTGGTAAAGGCGCTGATCAGCGCAAGCTCAGCGCCCGGCCAAACCTGACCGACGCCCGATCGCCCCAGGGCAGGCAAACCCGGAGCGGCAGGTCCTGGACGGTCGACTGGGTTAGACCACGTCCAGGGGCGCAACCCATTTGTCCGGGCTTGCGGCGACCCCGCCGCGCTGACCTTGAACTAAGGAGCCGAACCGCTCTGCGAACACCGGGGGCAAGATTTGCGCCTGGTCCGGCGCAAGCCAGAGCCGCAAAAGATGTCTGCGCCGTTCGGGCTGAGGCCAATCCTCGAACTGGGTGCGATCATGAAAGAGCACATGATTGTTCACCAGCTGAATATCCCCCGGCTGGAAATCCAATTCCAGGTGGAGGCAAGGGTCTTCCACCAGTTGGTCGAGCAGGTCGAGCGCCGCAATCTGGTGTTTGGACAAAGGCGCGACGCCTTCAAACCGCCTGGCGCTTTCAATGTATTGCCGCTGGTAGATCCCGGCGAAACGTCCCGCATGCCAATTGAAGACCGGTATGCTGAACCACGGCCTTTCACCTGGGCCTTCCTCGCCACGCCGGTCGGTCTCGATCGGTTGAAAGAGCCTCGCCGCCAGATCCGGCGCGCGCCTTTGCATTTCATTGTGGATGGTCACTGAACTCACCAGGCTCGACCTTCCACCTGCTTTCGCAGGCTGGAGGCACATGAGCGCCACCACATCGCAACTGTCGGTGTGATAGGTTTGCCGCTCATGGGTCTGGTAGAGTCTGGCCGTCGGGTCGGCGCTGGAGCGTCCTAGATCCTTGACGTGCCCCAAGACGTGGCCGGCCGCATTCTGCGGTCGAAGAGCGCCCCAATAAGCCGCCAAACCAATGAATGCGGCGGCGATCTGGCTGCGGTCCAGCCTTTCAGGCGCAAGCCCTCGGACCACTGCAAAGCCGCGACCTTCCAATACGTCCTTGAGAAGGATTTCGCGCATATGCGACCCGCCCAGCGGCAACGGAAAATCAGCCGGCCCGACTTTGGTCAGATCCAGGTCGGCGGCCGCCAGAGCGCGCGCGGCTTGTTCGATCTCGCCAACCTCAGCTGGGTCGAGGTCATGCACCCACTCGCCAGGCGTGAGCTGGTCGGAACGCCAGGCTGCTGGTCCTTCGATGATCCCAGGGGAAGAAAACCCGCTCACCGCCTGGCCTGCACGAAAAGCCCGATCGTCAGCGCCACCCCGATAACGACCACCGCGACCCGCAGCGCCCGTTCATTGACGCGCCGAAGCAGGCGTGCGCCCAGGACGCTGCCAAGCACCGCGGCCACGCCAGCGACACCCGCCGAAAGCCAGCGAACCTGGCCCGAGAACAGAAAAATAAGCACGGCCGTGAAGTTCATCACGCCAGCAAGAACGTTCTTGGTCGCGCCGGCCGATCTCATGGCAAGGCCGCTCAGGGCGAGGGCCGCTAGCATTAGAAAGCCGATCCCGCCGCCAAAATAGCCGCCATAGATTGCGATCAGAAACTGCGTCGCTCCGCCAAGCCAGGGACCAAATGTTGACGCACCGCCCGCTGGTTTCCTCCCAAAGCTCCCCCATGCGAAAGCACCCGTCGCAAAGAGCACGAGCCATGGCACGAGCTGTGCGAAGAAACGCGATGGCGTAAGCAAGAGCAGAATAGCGCCTAGAGCTCCACCGACCAGGCTGATCGCCACCAAAGCGCGCAGCGAAAGTGTTTCAGTCCCGCTGGCGTTACGACGTCCAACCCAGCCCCCCGTCACCTGTCCGGGGAAGAGCGCAACGGTCGAGGTGATATTGGCGGCGCGCGCGTCCATGCCGGTGAGCATCAAAGCCGGCAGCGTCAGGAACGACCCGCCTCCCGCCAATTGGTTCTGCACGCCCGCCCAGAGCGCTGCGATAAAAAGCAGCGCCAAGCGCAGGGCCAGATCAGCGTGAAGTGTCGGCATGGATGGCGTCATATCCAATCGCTGAGGCTGCTGATAGCGCGGCTGTGAAGCCCGCGTCGAGAGGCCGCCAGCTCAGCCGCTTCACCTCTGGAGCCGCCCCTGCGTCCGCCAAAGAGGGGTGGAGATATTTTCGACTCGCCCAACGTTGTTAGTTCTGCTTTTGTTCTCAAATGAATTCAAAGATGCGCCCCATTCCGACGGGTGAACAGGCGACCTTGGGCGACCACCGCCACTATCCCGGGTCGCGTCTGATGATTGCGTGTTCCCTATGCGGTTGGTCCAAAAGCTATCGGGTAGAGCGGGTGATCGAGCGTCTGAGGCAGTTGAAAACGGGGGGGCATGCAACGCCGCTCACCCAGGTCGCGCAGCGCGTTGCATGGCCCTGTCCGGGCTGTGGTCGCGTCCACTGGCGCGCCCAATTCGCCTGGCCTTCCGGCATCGACGACCGTGAAGTTCGTCGCCTTGGAAACCTCTATCGAAATTAGGCCGCTGATTTACCTGCGAGGCTTTCTTCTCTGCCCGACGTCTCTCTTGGCGAGCGCAACGGCCAAGGCCCTGCGGCCCCACTCGCTAGCCTCTTCAGGATCGTCGCTCGCAACCTGCGGCAACGACCAATAGTGCGTCTCTTGCGGGACCCCTGCGCGAGGCCCCTTGCGGTCTACATAGACCCACGCATGCGATCCCGCCTCCGATAGATCGCCGCGGAGCTTCTCGTCCGTCTTCAAGAAGATGATCCCCTCGTCGATCAGGCCGAACATTACGCCGTCCGAAAAAAGCCCCACCCCGCCAAACATTCGCCGCGCCGAGACTTGTCCCACCTTCTCGAAAAGGTCCAAGGCGAAGGCCATGACGCTTGCAGGTTCGTTCATGGCCACAGTGTGCTTCGTCCTGCCGAATTCCTGCAAGTCAAAGCATTTTGCGCCTTCCGGGGACTTTAGGCCTCGTAGTTCAAGATCGGTCCCAGCCAGCGTTCAGCCACCGAGAGATCCCATCCTTTCCGACGGGCATAGTCTTCGACCTGATCCTTCTCGATCCGCCCCACGCCGAAATAGTGACTTTCCGGATGCGCGAAATAGAGACCAGACACGGCAGCTGTCGGATACATGGCGAAGCTCTCGGTAAGCTTCAGACCTGTCGCCGCCTCGGCGTCCAGCAATCTAAAAAGCGTCGCCTTTTCAGTATGGTCCGGCTGAGCCGGGTAGCCGGGTGCGGGACGAATGCCGCGATATTGCTCGGCGATCAGCGCATCGATGTCAAAAACTTCGTCTGGAGCATAACCCCAAAGTTCAGTCCTAACCTTGCGATGCAAGGCTTCGGCGAAGGCTTCAGCCAACCGATCGGCCAGCGCCGAGGCCATGATGGCTGAATAGTCGTCGCCCTTTTCCTTGAATGCCTTGGCGATTTCGGCCTCGCCATGACCCGCCGTCACCGCGAACCCGCCGATCCAGTCGGCGCGCGTTCCGAGCGGGGCTACAAAGTCCGCCAGCGCTACATTGGGCCGCCCGCCTTCGGCCTGGCTTTTGTCCTTGGCCATCTGCTGGCGAAGCGTGTGCAGCCGGGCGATCTCCTTGTCGCGGCGCTCGTCTGCATAAATGACCACATCGTCGCCGTCCGAATTGGCTGGCCAAAAGCCCACCACGCCCTTCGCCTCGAACCACGCCTGACCGATGATTTGCTGCAGCATGATCTGGGCGTCGCCGAAGAGATCGCGAGCCGCTGAGCCGACAACGTCATCCTCAAGGATCTGCGGGTAGCGGCCGATCAACTCCCAACTCGCAAAGAACGGGGACCAATCGATGTGTCGGGCAAGTTCCGCCAGGTCATAGGCGGCGAAAGTTCGCGTGCCGATGAAGCGCGGCTGCGGCGGCTGATAGGTGGTCCAGTCAGGCGTGAAGGCGTTGGCGCGCGCCTCCTCCAGGGTGGAGCGGGCGCGCTTGTCCTGGCCTCGGGCGAAAGCATCGCGGACCTTGACGTATTCGGCCTTGGTCTCGGCCATAATACGCTCGCGATCGCGCGGAGAAAGCAGGCCCGAGACCACGCCTACCGCCCGGCTTGCGTCAAGCACGTAGGTCGTTTGGCAGCCCTTGTACCTGGGCTCGATTTTCACCGCCGTATGGGTCTTGGACGTCGTGGCTCCGCCGATCAGCAAAGGAATGGTCATGCCGCGACGCTCCATCTCGGCGGCCACATAAGCCATCTCGTCGAGACTGGGGGTGATCAGGCCTGAGAGACCCACGATGTCCACGTTCTGGGCGATCGCTTCGTCGAGAATGCGATCGGCTGGCACCATCACGCCAAGGTCGATGACTTCGTAGTTGTTGCACTGAAGCACGACGCCCACGATGTTCTTGCCGATATCGTGGACATCACCCTTGACGGTGGCCATGAGAATTTTGCCGGCGGCTTCGCGAGGCTTGCCCTCTTTCTCCTTCTCCATGAAGGGCAGCAGATAGGCCACGGCCTGCTTCATGACGCGCGCCGACTTGACGACCTGCGGCAGAAACATCTTGCCCGAACCGAAAAGGTCGCCGACCACGTTCATCCCGTCCATCAGGGGACCTTCGATGACGTGCAATGGCCGAGCGGACTTGGCGCGCGCCTCCTCCGTGTCGGCTTCGATAAATTCGGTGACCCCATTGACCAGCGCATGAGTGATGCGCTGTTCCACGCTCGCCTCGCGCCAGGCCAGGTCTGGTCCCTTGGCCTCGCTCTTGCCCCCTTTGTACTTGGGCGCGAGTTCGACGAGACGTTCTGTATTGGTCAAGCCAGGGTCACGTTGCGGCCGGTTGAGAATAACGTCCTCAACCGCTTCACGCAGTTCCTCGGCGATGTCGTCGTAGACGGGGAGCTCGCCTGCGTTGACGATACCCATGTCCATGCCCGCGGCGATGGCGTGATAGAGAAAGACCGAGTGGATCGCGCGGCGAACCGGTTCATTTCCGCGGAAGCTGAATGAGACGTTTGAAACGCCGCCGGAAATCCGCGCAAAAGGCAATGTCGTCTTGATCGTGCGGCACGCTTCGATGAAATCGACGGCGTAGTTGTTGTGCTCATCAATCCCAGTCGCCACGGCGAAGATATTGGGATCGAAAATGATGTCTTCCGGGGGGAAACCAACGCTATCGACGAGTAACCTATAGGCCCGCTGGCAGATCTCGATCTTGCGCGTCGCCGTATCAGCCTGACCGATCTCGTCAAACGCCATCACCACCACAGCGGCGCCGTAACGTTGGCAGGCGGTGGCCTGTTCGATGAATTTCGCCTCGCCCTCTTTCATTGAGATCGAGTTGACGATCGCCTTTCCTTGCACGCAGCGAAGACCCGCCTCAATGACCTCCCATTTCGAGCTATCGATCATCACCGGCACGCGCGCGATATCGGGTTCCGCGGCCAAGAGGTTGAGATAGGTCCGCATGGCCTCCACTGAGTCCAGCAGGCCTGCATCCATGTTCACGTCGATGATCTGAGCGCCGGCTTCAACCTGCTGGCGCGCGACGCTCAGGGCTGCCCCATACTCGCCGTCTTCGATGAGTTTGCGGAATTTCGCTGACCCGGTGACATTGGTCCGCTCACCGATATTGATGAAGATGGGGCGCATCGAATCCTGGTTTTATAAAGAACGCTTATCATTCAGACCGCTCCGGCCAAGGCGCGGTCCCAAGGCATCAACCGCTGCGACGGCTCCACAGCCGACGGGCGCATGGTCTAGGCGCAGCGGGGGTGACGGGACGAAAGTCTAGACCAGCTCAAACGGCTCCAATCCAGCGAGCCGCATGGCTGTTGGACGCTGCGGGATCGGTCTTGGCGCCAAGCCTCGCACAGCCTCGGCGATATGCCGAATGTGATCTGGCGTCGTGCCGCAACAGCCGCCCAGGATATTGACGATCCCCTGCTGGGCCCAGTCGTGCAGGGCGTGACTGGTCTGATCGGGCGTTTCGTCATATTCGCCCATAGGGTTGGGCAGGCCCGCGTTCGGATAGGCTGACACCAGGGTGTCGGCGATGCGCGCAAGCTCAGCGATATGCGGCCGCATCAGGTCGGCTCCCAATGCACAGTTCAGTCCGACTGCAAAAGGCTTTGCGTGCCGGACAGAATTCCAGAAAGCCTCGACGGTCTGTCCCGAAAGCGTGCGCCCGGAGCGGTCGGTGATCGTGCCGGAAATCCAGATCGGCAAGGGTTCATAACCCTCATCCTGCAGGTCAAGGATCGCCTTGATCGCGGCCTTGCAGTTCAAGGTGTCGGTGATCGTCTCGATAAGGAACATGTCGACTCCGCCGTCGTGCAGCGCGCGGACCTGCTCAAGGTAGGCGTCGTAGACTTGCTCGAAAGTCACTTTACGCGCGCCTGGATCGTTCACATCGGAGCTCATCGAGAGCATCACCGGCAAGGGGCCGATCGAGCCCGCGACGAAACGCGGCTTATGGGGCTCCTTTGCGGTCCAGCGATCAGCAACCTCGCGCGCGATTTTCGCACCCGCCAGGTTCATGTCGCGAACGGCCGCCTCCTGGCCATATTCGCCCTGGCCGATGGCGGTCGATGAGAAGGTGTTGGTTTCGCTGATATCGGCGCCGGCGGCGTAATAGGCGTCGTGGAGTTGGCCTACGACATCTGGTCGGGTCAGACAAAGGATGTCGTTGTTGCCCTTCATCTGGCCCTGATGCGCTTTGAAACGCTCGCCGCGATAGTCGTCCTCTGACAGGCCGCGCTTTTGAAACATCACGCCCCAGGAGCCATCCAGGATCAGAACCCGCTCCTTGGCGGCCGCCTGCAGCGCCGCAATGCGTTCGGTCCGGCTCACGCAGCGGCCTCCTTGAGGTTCTCAGGCTCGCGAACACCCAGAACGCGACAGATCGCATAGGTGAGATCGGCGCGGTTCAGGGTGTAGAAATGAAAATCGGAAAAACCCTCCTCCGCCAGGCGCGCGCAGGTCTCGGTGGCCACCGAACAGGCCAGGAGCCGCCGGGTGTCGGGGTCTCTATCAAGTCCCTCAAATAGGTTGGCCAGCCAGGCCGGAAGCTGAATTCCGATTGGCCCAGCCATCTTTTTCAAGCCTTTGAAGTTGGTCACCGGCATGATCCCCGGAGAAATGGGAATGGTGACGCCCGCCTTGCGCACGCGATCCATAAACCGCAGGAACCCATCCAGGTCGAAGAAGAACTGGGTAATGGCGCGTGTCGCGCCGGCGTCGATCTTGGCCTTCAGCACGTCGATATCGTGATCGATCGACGGGCTTTCGGGGTGGACGTGCGGATAGAGACCAACACTCACCTCAAACGCGCCGATCGCACGAATGCCGGCTGTCAATTCGGTCGCGTTGCAGTAGCCGTCGGCGCGCGGAACATAGGCGCCGCCGATCTGGCCAGGAGGATCTCCGCGCAGGGCGACAATATGGCGAACGCCTGCGTCCCAATAGTCGCGAATAACCTCATCGACTTCGCTGCGTGAGGCTTCGACGCACGTCAAATGGGCCGCAGGGCGAAGGGTCGTCTCCTTCAACATCCGCAGGACCGTGCGGTGGGTGCGGTCACGCGTCGAGCCGCCAGCCCCATAGGTGACCGACACGAAGGAAGGATCGAGCGGTTCAAGCCGGCGGATCGCCTCCCAGAGGGTCTCTTCGGTCTCGGGGGTCTTTGGGGGGGAGAATTCGAAGGAGACATTGGGCCGCGGGCTCGCCCCAACGCCGGCGCGGGCGATCGGGCCAAGGACGCCTTTGGCGATATCGGTCCTGCTCTGTTTCATGCCGCGTTCCTCTGGCGCGCAAGGCCGCGCTCAGAAGTCCAGATCTTCACGGTCAGCCCGGCCTTGTCGGCGGGAGGCAGCGAGATCACCTGCAAGTTCGCAAGACCGGCTTCCGATAGCCATCGCGCCATCTCCGGCTCAGCAAAGCCTAGCCTTCGATGCTGGTGTTGTTCGCGCAGAAATTCCAGCCGGTGCGGGGCGAAATCAGCGATGATCAGCTTGCCGCCGGCCGCCACAATGCGCGCGGCTTCTCTGACCGCTGCAGCCGGGTCGGCGAGGTAGTGCAGCACCTGGTGGACCACGACAAGATCGGCGCTCTCGCCGGGCAAGCGGGTCGCAAAGATGTCGCCATGGCGAAGCTCGCAGCCGCCAAGTCCCGCCTCGATCACCCGGCTTCGCGCCAGGTTCAGCATCTGTTGTGACAAATCCAGCCCAAGTGCGCCGTCAGCCTGGGGCCCGAGCAGGGTCAACATCCGGCCAGTACCCGAACCCAGATCGACAAGCCGCTTGAAGCGCCCAGGGCCGGCGGCCTGTTTGATCGCCTTTTCCACGTCCGCGTCAGAAACGTAGAGCGAGCGAATTTCATCCCAGCGCGCCGCATTGCGCGCAAAATATTCGCCGGCGTCTGCAGCCCGCTCCGCCCAGACGGCCGAAAGCCTTTCAGCGTCGCGCCGAAGCACCTCGTCGCTAGGCTCGATCGCCGAAAGGATCTGCGTGACGAGTTCTCCGCCTCGCCCCGAGCCCGTCAGTCGGTAAAACACCCACGCTCCGTCCGGAAACCGCTCGACGAGGCCGGCGTCCGCCAGGAGCTTTAAATGTCGGGAAACCCTTGGCTGGCTCTGGTCCAGCACGCGACAAAGTTCCAAGACCGCCAGTTCCTCGCGCGCCAAAAGCGCTAAGATGCGCAGCCGTGACGGCTCGCCGGCGGCGCGCAGCACATCAACAGCCTGGATTGCAGTGAGCGTCATAGAGTACATAAAGATATCTTTATGTCTTTATGTCAAGCCCGGTGTCGCCGGGCTTCCCGTATCGGAGCCCTAGACGTTGGCGACGGGGCTGCTCAGCGCCTGGCCGGCCAGGAAGAGCTGAAGATTGTCGACCGCTTGGGCGACCATCAGGGGAACGGCTTCGCTGCTGCTGCCAGCCGTGTGGGGCGTCAGCACGCTATTGGGCAATTCACGCCAGCGTTGGTGCGGCGTCGGCTCAACAGCGAACACATCCAAAGCCGCCCGCCACAGTCGACCATCCTTGAGCGCCGCGACCAAGGCGTCCTCGTCGATCAACGAACCGCGTGCGACATTCACAATCAGCCCTGTCGGCCCAACCGCCTCGATGATCTCACGTGAAATCAGTCCGCGGTTCGCAGCCTCGGCGCGGCAGGCCACCACCAAGATATCGCTGGCCTGAGCCAATTGCAGCAGGCTCTCAGCCCGCGGCCAAGGCGCAGGCTTCATCCGCGGTCCCCACCAGCAAACATTGAGCCGCAGAGCTTCGGCGCGCCTTGCGACAGCAGCGCCAATATGACCAAGCCCAACCACGCCCAAGGTGCGCCCGCCAAGACTGGGTTGCGGCGCGAGCCGATCCTCCTGCCGCCAGCCTCCGTCGCGCACGGTGCGGTCCCAGGCCGGAATATTTCGCCAGGCGCCGATCAGCAGGCCGATGGCGTGGTCGGCCACGTCCTCAGCGTTCAAGCCCTCAGCGTGAGTTACATCTATCCCTCGGGCCCGACACCACGCCACATCGACGCCGTCATAGCCGACACTGACGCACGCGATCAGGCCAAGCGAAGGCAGGCTCGCCAGGAATTCCGGCGTAAGCACGAACTCACCAGCATGGACGATGGCGCGCACCTTCGGCCGATCACGCTCGCTAAGCTCCCAGGCTCGGACGAGATTCAGTCCTGCGGCGGCGAACTTCGGCTCCAACACAGCCAGCATCGGAACCGAAATCAGCACAAGCGGCTCGGACATGTCTCAGCATCCCATCAGCGAAAAGTCTGCAAGCTATAACCAGCCCCAAGGCTTGGCCCAAAGCTTGACTTGGATACCGTCGGTCTTCAAAACGATCCTAGGTGGGCGGCGCGGCGGCCAGAAAAATCAGCGCCCACCTCCGCCACGCCCTTCACTGAGCTGAGGGGCGAGCCCGCGGTCTTGTGGCCGCAACGACAGCCGTCAGAATTCCAGAATGCCCCACAAATCACCGCTCTGGCGACAGGGCGACTTCCTCCGCTTCTGGACGGCCCAGACGGTGTCTGACTTCGGCGCTCGGATTTCACGAGAGGGCCTGCCGATGATGGCGGTCATGAGCCTGGGGGCGAGCCCCGGTCAGCTCGGATTGCTCTATGCGCTTTCAAGCGGGCCTGCCCTTATCGTCGGTCTTGCGGCGGGCGACTACCTTGACCATGCCGCACGTCGCCCGGTCCTCATCGCCACCGACCTCGCCCGCGCCCTGATCTTGATCACGCTTCCGCTCGCCGCGTGGCTGGGCCTTCTTAGCATGTTCCAGGTCTATGCGGCCGCCGCCTTGGTGGGCGCAGGCGCCGTGCTCTTCGATATCGCCGACCACGCCTACCTTCCCGGCTTGGTGGGCAAGGCGCAGATCACCGACGCCAACGCCAAGCTCAGCCTCACCGAAGCTGTCGCCGAGACGGGGGGGCCGGCGCTGGCAGGCGTGCTCTTTCAATGGCTGACGGCGCCTATCGCTGTCAGCTTCAACGCCGCCACCTATGTGGGCTCGGCCCTATTGCTGGCGGCGATCCGAACGCCTGAGCCGGCGCGCGACACCCAGGTCAAGCGCGCTGGATGGGTCGATGGAGTGATCATTGGAGGACGCACCGCATGGATCGACCCACGCGTGCGCGCACTCTTGGTGATGACCGGTCTGGGCGGCCTCTTCGGGGGCTTTTTTGGCGCGCTCTATATCGCCTTTGTGCTTCGGGATCTGGGTTTAAGCCCGTTCATGCTTGGACTTGGGATCGCTGCAGGCGGTGTCGGAGCTCTCACCGGATCCCTGATCGCTCAGCCGCTTGCGCGGCGACTGGGCGTCGGGCCGGCGATCTATGCGTCAGGCGCGCTTTCGGCATTGGGAACGATGATCGTCCTTTTGGCGCCGGCGCGCGCGCCCGGCGCAATGACCGCATTGGTCGTCTCTCAATTCCTGGGCGATGCATTCGGCGTCGCCCCCCTGATCTTATCTGCAAGCCTTCGCCAAAGCGTGCTGCCGCAAAAGGTTCTGGGGCGCGTTGGAGCCACCTTCCGCGCACTTGCAGGAGGATCTGCGGTCGCAGGGTCCCTGGTTGGTGGTGGTTTAGGGCAGGTTCTGGGACTTCGCCCGACCCTGCTGCTCGCCATCGCAGGCCTCCTGATCGGCCCTTTGATCGGGGCGGGTTCACCGCTGCGCAAAGTGAAGGAAATGCCCGCCGATTAACTGCTGCAATCAGCCGAGCTGACGAAACCTTGCCGGCGCCTCGAGGGTTTAAGCAAAAGCCGCTTCGGCGGCCTTGAGGAGAAATCGAATGAAGACTTTCCTTTTGATCGCAGGCGTTGCGTCCCTGACCTTCGCGGCGGGCCAAGTTCTAGCCCAGCGCGCGCCGGCCAGTCCCCGATCGCCGATCCCCTATAGCGAGCTCAACGCCTATCTGAAGGCGACGCCGAAGCAGAGGGCGACTAAGGACTGGTGGTCTAGCGCACAGACCGGCGTGAGCAGCGATGTCAGCGCCAGGACGGCGGTGACCCCGAACCTGCCAGGGGACACCACCGTGACGCCCCCGCCGGCGACGGGTGACGCCAAAGGGTCCACGACGGTCAATCCGCTACCCGGTGACGCCCCTTCCGCCCCGCCAACGGCGGCCGCGCCTGGTTCGCCCCCAGCGACGGCTCCGCCAAAATAAGGTTCGGTTGAGCTTCCCCGCACCAAAAGCCGGTTGCGGGAGAATGTCAGCGTGTGAACTTCTGAAACTTGATCCGGTGCGGGATCAGGCTGTCGGCCCCCAGGCGACGTTTTTTGTCTTCCTCGTAGGCTTCGAAGTTGCCCTCGAACCAGTCGACTTGGCTGTCGCCTTCGAACGCCAGGATGTGCGTGGCGAGACGGTCTAGGAAGAAGCGATCGTGGCTGATGACCACGGCGCAACCTGGGAAATCCTCGAGGGCCGATTCCAGCGCCCCCAGCGTCTCCACATCAAGGTCGTTGGTTGGTTCGTCGAGCATCAGGACATTGCCGCCGGCGGCCAGGGTCTTGGCGAGGTGCACGCGATTTCGCTCACCGCCCGACAGCAGGCCCACTTTCTTCTGTTGGTCGGCGCCCTTGAAGTTGAACGAACCGACATAGGCGCGGCTGGGGATTTCACGGCCCCCGACCTTCATGACGTCAAGCCCGCCGGAGATCTCTTCCCAAACGTTCTTGTTGGGATCCAGATCATCGCGGCTTTGATCGACGTAGGCCAACTTCACGGTCTCGCCTAGACGCACGCCGCCCGCATCCGGCGTCTCTTGTCCGGTGATGATCTTGAAAAGCGTTGACTTGCCCGCCCCGTTCGGCCCGATCACCCCGACAATGCCGCCTGGCGGCAGCTTGAAGCTCAGGTTCTTAAAGAGCAGCTTGTCGCCATACTCCTTCTCAAGACCTTCGACCTCGATGACGACGTTGCCCAGCCGCGGCCCTGGCGGAATCTGGATCTGGGCAAAGGTTTGCTTGGCGTTCTCTGCTTCGTTTTGCAGATCATGGAAGGCCGCCAGACGCGCCTTGGACTTGGTGCGGCGCGCGCTGGGAGACGAGCGGACCCAGGCAAGTTCGCGTTCGATCGCGCGTTTCTTGCCAGCCTCTTCACGCTCTTCCTGTGCAATTCGCTTGGTCTTCTGTTCCAGCCAGGAGGAATAATTGCCCTCGTAGGGGATGCCTTTGCCGCGATCCAGCTCAAGCGTCCACTTGGTGACCTGATCCAGGAAGTAGCGATCGTGGGTGACCAGGATCACGCAACCGGGGAAATCTTCGAGGTGGTGCTGCAGCCACGCGACGCTTTCGGCGTCGAGGTGGTTGGTGGGCTCGTCGAGCAGCAGCATATCAGGCTTGGACAAGAGCAGACGCGCCAGCGCCACACGACGCCGCTCTCCTCCCGAAAGCTTGTCGACGGGCCAATCATTGGGTGGACAACGAAGCGCGTCCATCGCCATCTCGATACGGCTGTCAATGTCCCAGAGATCTCCGGAGTCCAGTTTCTCCTGGAGCGCCGTCATCTCTTCCATCAGCTCATCAGTGTAATCCTCGCCGAGCCTGGCGGCGATGTCGTTATACTGGTCAAAGAGCTTCTTTTCTTCGCACCAGGCGATGACATTGCCCCAGACGTCGAGCGCATTGTCGAGCTGGGGTTCCTGCTCGAGATAGCCGCGCTTGATTCCGTCGGCGGCGAAAGCCTCGCCCTGAAACTCCTTGTCGATGCCCGCCATTATTTTGAGCAACGTCGACTTACCCGAGCCGTTGACGCCTACCACGCCGATCTTGGCGTCTGAGTAGAACGACAGCCAGATGTCCGAAAAGGTCTTCTTCGGCGCGCCGGGGAAGGCCTTGGTGAGGCCCTGCATCTGAAAAATATATTGCTGCGCCATGGGGCGTTTAGACCGCTCGATCGAAAGAAATGGGATTGAAGGGGTGCAGATAGCGGGGGCGGAGGCGCCGCGCAACGGGCGCGCAGATCGGCGACAGATCCGCTGGCCGCGGGAACCCTATGACCGCCGGGGCGTACTGGTCGCAATCGGGCCGTCTTGGCCTTCGAAACCGACAGGAGCAATGCCATGCACAAGGACGAGATCAAGGGCGCGGCTAAGGACATGGGCGGCTCAATCAAGCAAGGCTTGGGCCGGGCCACTGGAAACAAGAAGATGGCCGCCGAAGGGGCGGCTGATCGTGTCTCCGGGAAAATTCAAAAGGGCATGGGCTCCATGAAGGACGCCGCGCGTCGGGCTCTAAAAAACTAGCCCCTTTCGAGCTTCCAAAACCGAGGACCGCGCCGTGATTGCGCGGTCCTTGTTGCATCTGAGGCGCGCCAGCTCTGGCGTTTTTCGCCCGGCTCGGGTCTATGAGGGGGTCGAAGTTGGGGGATATAGATGCTCAAGTTGTTCACCGTCGCAGCGGCCTTCGCAGTTCTCGCCACGACAGCCCACGCTCAAACCAAGCCCGCCGCGCTCAGTCCTTTCGCCTCCGCAGCCGAGCAGCAAGCCGCAATGCGCGCCGGGACTTTGACCTCGGAACGACTTGTTCGTGACGATCTGGCCCGCATCGCCGCCCTCGACAGGGCAGGCCCAAAACTAAACGCCATCATCGTGCTCAACCCTCACGCACTCGCCGATGCGCGCAAGCTGGACGCTGAGCGCAAGGCTGGTCATGTTCGCGGACCGCTGCATGGAATTCCGGTGTTGCTGAAGGACAACATCGAATCCGGCGACGGCACGGCGACCACGGCAGGCTCTTTGGCGCTGAAGGACAACATCACGGGCCGCGACGCTCCGCTGGTGCGACGCCTCACCGAGGCTGGCGCAGTGATCCTTGGCAAGGCCAACCTGTCGGAATGGGCTAATTTTCGCTCAACCCATTCTATCAGCGGTTGGACCGGCGTTGGCGGCCTGGTGCGCAATCCCTACTCCCTCGACCGGACGGCTTGCGGATCGAGCGCAGGATCGGGTGCGGCGGTATCAGCTGGGCTCGCCACTCTGGCGGTCGGCACCGAGACGGACGGGTCCGTCACCTGTCCGGCGGCCGCCAGCGGCGTTGTCGGCCTAAAACCCACCTTGGGCCTTATCTCCCGAACCTATGTGGTGCCTATCTCGCCCGAACAGGATACGCCCGGCCCCATGACCCGCACGGTGAGCGACGCTGCGGCCATGCTGAACGCCATGGCCGGATCGGACGCCGCCGACCCCTGGACCAAAGATGCAGACGCCCACAAGGTCGATTACCTCGCAGGCTTAAGGCCCGACGCCCTGAAGGGCGTAAGGGTCGGCGTGCTTCGCATGACCCAGGGACGGTCCCCCCAAACCGATGCCGTCTTTGAAGACGCCTTGGCGGCGTTGCGAAAGGCAGGCGCGGTTCTGGTGGAGGTCAAGGGACCGGACGATGGAGTGATGGGTACAATTTCGGGCAACGAAGGTGAGGCGCTGCGCATTGAGTTCAAAGCTGCGCTCAACACTTATCTGTCGTCGCTTCCACCGGCCGTGAAGAGCCGCACGCTCAACGACCTGATCGCCTTCAACGCCAAAGAACCCCGCGAAACGCCCCTCTTCGGTCAGGAGATCTTCGAAGCCGCATCCAAGGCCCCGCCGATCACTGACGCCAACTATTTGCAAAAGCGGGCCAAGGCTCGCAACGGCGCACGTGAGGCGCTCGACAAGATGATGCAATCCAACGACGTCGAAGTTCTGGTTGGCCCCTCGACGGGACCCGCTTTCATAGTGGATCCTGTCGATGGAAGCCGTAGCCTTGGCTCTTATTCCACCTTGCCGGCTGTTTCAGGCTATCCGCATCTGACCTTGCCAATGGGGTCGGTGTCAGGACTGCCGGTGAACATTTCGTTCCTGGGCCCGGCCTGGTCAGATGCGCGCCTTCTCGCACTGGGCTATGCTTTTGAACAAGCGACCCATGCGAGGATCAATCCGGTGTTCCTGCCCAACATTGGCGCGCGTCCAGAGTTCGCCAAGGCCTACGATCCGCATTAAAGGGGTTGTCTACGTAGGCCTTCGTCCCAATTTGAACATTAAGCTTGAGCAGTGAAAAGAAGGCGTAGGTCCCTGGCTAGACTCTGGAAAAAATCGGTAGGCCGCGCGTCCAAACTTCGTCGCGATCGGGCAGCCTCGCTCTTCGTCGCGTCTTCCACGGGAGCCGCCTCCATGGGCTTCGAAGGCAATAGGACTGAGCGCTTGTTCGACGTCTCGCCAGCGAAATCCTCGATTGTTCGCGTAGATCCTGAGAGCGGGGTGGCGCGTACGGACGCTTCGACAGGCTTCCACCTGATTGACACGACCATGATGTATGCGCCCCGCTCCGGCGGGGTGAAGCGCTATCTCACCGCTAAACGGACTTGGCTTGAAAAGCGCCGTCCAGACATCCGTCACACACTGGTGGTGCCGGGCAAGACGACGCGACGCGAAGACCAAGGGGTCTACACGGTCTCGGCCACCAAATTGCCGTTCGGGGACGGCTATCGAATGCCCGCCAGCCCCAACAAATGGGCCGCTGTGCTGAACCTGCTCGACCCCGATATTATCGAGGCCGGTGACGTGTTTGTTCCGGGACACGCCGCTCAGGACGCCGGACAGTCCCTAGGGGTGCCTGTGGTTGGCGTCTGTCACACTGACGCTCCGACACTCGCAGCGCTGCACCTTGGCGACTGGGCTGAACAGCCGACCTTCAACTTCTGGGCCCAGGCTTATCAGCGCTTTGATCACGTCGTAGCGCCGTCCAAACACACCGCCGCGCGACTGGCCGATGCAGGCGTCGAGCGCGTGAGCGTGCACCCCTTGGGTGTAGACCTGGATCTCTTTCACCCCGCTCGCGGGGATCGCGACGCCCTGCTGAAGCGCCTGGAGTTCCCGTCTGATTCGCGCTTGCTGGTGTTTGCGGGACGCCCGGCGCGGGAGAAAAACATCGATGCGATGGTCGCCGCCGTCGAAATGCTGGGAGACCCTTATCGCCTCGTGCTGATCGGCGCTGGAAAGGATGCGAAGTTTGCATCACGCGTCGCCTGCATCGACTTTGAGCGCCAGCCCGAGACCTTGGCCGGGGTGATCGCCAGCTGCGATGCTTTCCTGCACGCCAATGAGAACGAGATCTTTGGCCTGGTGGTGATTGAAGCCATGGCCGCTGGGCTGCCAGTCGTGGGGCCAAATAAGGGCGGCGTCGGCGAATTGCTTGATGAGGCGGTCGGGCAGCTCTCCAACGGCGTCGAACCCGCCAACCTGGCGGAAGCCGTCGAGGCCCTCTTCGCCCGCGATCTCAACGCCCTCAAACTCTCAGCCCGGCGCCGTGCAGAAACCCGCCATAGCTGGGACCATACATTTGAGGGCCTCACCCGGCTCTACACCCAGCTACTCGCCCGCACGCCGCATCGTGCGCCGATGCGTCTGAGCGCCTAAGATCTCGGACGTATAAGATCTGGGACGCCTAAGATCTGGGACGCTCAGCTAACGCACTTGCGTTAGCGGCTGATCTACCGGGAACTTGCAGATGCTGTCGATGAAGTCCTGGCGCGGCGCAATGGGCGTCACGCCCAGGGCGCGGCCGCGATCGAGTTCACGCTTGGCGTTGAGCGTCATCAGAAACTGCAGACTGCGCACCGTCTGCAGGTCCTGGCGCATCAGAGCGACGTCCTGGGCGCTGATCGGCCCTTTCGACGCCAGCACGCCCAGGTGCGTCCAGGCCGTATTCGCCTGCTCGATCCAGTTGCGCATGGTCTGGAAGAGGTCGTACCAGGCGCCGAGGCTGGTGCGCTCCTCGCTCGGGAAATGCGTCAGGGTCTGGGAGGCCTGTTCGGCGTTCCACTGCGCCACCAGCGTCAGCCGGCCGGGCTCCATATTGGCCGGGCCAAGGGCGACAGGATGCTTTCCCGCAGCCGCATCGTCGAGCAGGACCGTCACCGCTGCGATCCGTTGCTCCATGCAGGGCGCGATGCTGATCCAGTCGCGAAAGTAGCCGTTGTTGAAGGCCATCTCGCGATGCAGGGCTTCGCGCGCAGTTCGGACCGCCGCGGCCCAACGCAGAGCCTCAACAGCCTGCTCGGCGGCGAGCGCGATCAAGACGCCCAGCACGATGATTCCGACCTCCCTAGCCAACTCGCGCCAGCTGTGGATCGGGTTCGGTTTGCGGATATCCATGCCTATCCCCCGACGGCTTGTGGTGAAGCTTGCCTAACACGGACCGGCCAAGGCGTCTCACCGCGCTCGCAATCCGCGCCCGAGCGACGAAATGGGCGCGACGCCGACGAAGACCCGGGCCGCCTCGGCGTCGAGCGCCTTACTCTTGGACGGCCCCCGCGCGGGTGGGGCCAGCACATCCACCGAGCCGTCCGGGCGCAGCCGCCGAAGGCGACGTCAGCGTTTTCGAGGACCTTCACGAGACGCAAGGGCCAGCCGACCCAGACGTTAGCGTCCGGTCGGCATGTCCTTAAACGCGACATCCTTATCCACGCGGATGTCGCCTGGCAGGCCCAAGACGCGTTCGGCGATGATGTTCTTCAAGATCTCATCGGTTCCGCCAGCGATCCTCAAGCCAGGCGCGAACATCACCGAGGTGTGGAACCCTGCCTGCAACGGCGCAAGTTCGGGATCATTGATGATCCCGAACTGATCCAGCATCTCAAGAGCCGCATTGCCAAGTTCCTGCATTTGCAGCGCCGATACGATTTTTCCGATCGAGCTTTCCGGTCCCGGGGTCTGGCCGCGCGATAGCGCGGTCATGGTCCGATTGCGGGTATGCTTCAGACCTTCGGCTTGGACATACCAATCGGCGATTTTCTCCCTCAGCGCGGCGTCCTTGATCGCGGGCCCTCCATCGAGGCCCGGCGCCACGCGCGCCACCTCCATGAATTCTCTCCAGCCCGTCCCTGAGGCTCCGCCGACAGCCAGGCGCTCGTTCATGAGGGTGACCAGGCTTACCTTCCAGCCATCATCGACGGCCCCCACGCGTTGGCTGTCCTTCACGCGCACATCGGTGAAGAAGACTTCGTTGAAACCCGAGCCGCCCGACATCTGATGGATCGGCTTCACGGTGACGCCTGGATCATGCATGTCGAGCCAAAACATCGTAAGGCCCTTGTGCTTGGGGGCGTCAGGGTTGGTCCGACAAACGACGATCCCGTAGTCGGAGAACTGGGCTCCAGTTGTCCAAACCTTCTGACCATTGATGATCCAGTCGCCCGATCCATCATCGGCGCGCACCGCGCGGGTGCGCGCCGCAGCCACGTCGGAGCCGCCTGACGGCTCCGAGAAGAGCTGGCACCAGATCTCTTCACCGCGCAGCGCTGGCCCCACAAACCGCTTCTTTGTCGCTTCGTCGGCGAACGTCGCCACGGTGGGAACGCACATTCCGAGCCCGATCTGGAAGGGATTGGGCGGAACCGGATACTTGGCTTCTTCCTGGTTGAAGATCACTTGCTGAATTGGCGTCCCGCCCTGGCCTCCCCATTCCTTGGGCCACGTGATCTGGGCGTAGCCTTCGGCGGCCTTCTTGGCCTGCCAGGCTTTTGAAGCCGCCATTGAACCGCCGCCTTCGATGTCGTCGCCGGCTTGGCGACGCTTCGGTGCGTTGGCCTCAAGCCAAGCTCGAACCTGGCTGCGATAGGCGGCTTCATCGGGGGTGTCGTTGAAGTCCATGACCTTCTTCCCTTAAGCGGCGTTACGCTGTTCGAGGTGGGTGACGAGGCGTTCTTTCCAGACCCGCGGCGCGCCAGCGACCAGGCTCAGCTGGCGCGAGCGCCGATAGTAGAGGTGGCAATCCATCTCCCAGGTGAAGCCGATGCCGCCGTGGGTCTGAATGTTTTCCTTGGAGGCGAACCAGAAGGCGTCCGACGCTGCGATCCGGGCCGCGCTGGCCGCGATTGGCGTTTCGGGGGCGTCAGTGTTGAGCGCCCAGGCGCCATAATAGGCGTTGGAGCGGGCGAGTTCGTTCTTGACGTACATATCGGCCAGCTTGTGCTTGATCGCCTGATAGGAGGCGATCAAGCGGCCAAATGCGTAACGCTCCAAGGCGTAGCTCTTGGCCATCTCCAGGCACTTGTCAGCGCCGCCGCACTGTTCAAACGCCAACAGAATTGCAGCGCGATCGAGGAGCTGCTCCAAAAGCGCAAAGCCCTCCCCGGCTCCGCCTAGCCTTTGGGCGGGCGCGCCCTCAAAGCTGAGCCGCGCTGCGTCTCGGGTCGGATCAAGGGTCCTCAAGGTCTCGCAGGTCACGCCTTGGCCCTTCAGATCCACGAGAAACAGACCCGGCTGGGCGTTCTCCTTGGCGATGACCAGGCAAAGGTCGGCGATGTCGCCATCTGTCACGGGAAGCTTCACGCCGCTCAGCTTCCCGTTGGCGACACTGGACTTAAGGGTGGACGCCGAAAGAACGCCTGGCCCTTCTGATGTCGCTAAAGCTCCGATCAGCTTTCCCGCGGCGATCTTGGGTAGGATTTCGGCCTTCTGCGCCGGGTCGCCGGCCAACATCACAGCTTCGGCCAGTAGGTAGACGGTGGAGGCGAAAGGAATGGGCGCGACTGCGCGCCCAAGTTCTTCGGCGATGACGCAGAGCTCGAGGTGTCCAAGGCCCAGACCGCCGAACTCTTCAGGAATAGCCGCGCCTAACCATCCTTGTGCGGCCACGTCCTTCCAGAGTTCAGCGTCATAGGCTTTGGCCTCGTCGTCGAGCACCGCGCGAACGCGACCTGGCGTGCAGTTGGCGTTGAGGAATTTGCGCGCTTCGGACTTCAGGAATTTCTGATCATCTGAGAAATCGAAGTTCATGCGTCGCCGATCCTGCCGGTTCGCTCCGGCTCTGGGGTTTCCTTGCACGTCAACATACGCCCCCGATCCGGGCTGAAAAGCGTGACCTGGCGTCAGCTCCCCTTGAAGCCTGCGCCTCAAGCCGGTTTTGCGGCGACGGGATTTGGACGACGATGGCTTTCTTTGCGCGAAAGCTTCCTGAAGCGGGGAAAACCTGCCCGTCAACGCCTTGGCGCCGGGCGGCCCAAATGACTAGATGCCGCCTATGCGCACAGATACGCCCCAGCCCATCCGCCTCGCCGACTATCAGTCTCCCGCCTTCCTGGTCGACGAAGTCTATCTCACCTTCGACCTGAAGCCGGATGCAACACGGGTAAAGGCCAGGCTGCAAGTTCGGCGCAATGGCGACCATGCAGAGCCGCTGAAGTTCAACGGCGAAAGGCTGCGGCCGATTTCGGTGGCGATCGATGGACGCGCCCTGGAACCGGGCGAATACGCCACGGACGGCGAATATCTAACCATCGCAAACCCGCCCGACGCCTTTCTCCTTGAGACGGAAGTCGAGATCGACCCCTTGGCCAACAAGGCGCTCGACGGGCTCTATATGTCAGCCGGGCGCTTTTGCACCCAGTGCGAAGCCGAAGGGTTTCGAAAGATCACCTACTGGCCCGATCGACCTGATGTCCTGTCGCGGTTCACCGTTAGGATAGAGGCCGACAAAGCATTCCATCGCCTGCTGGCCAACGGCAATCTGATGGAGGCCGGCGAGCTTCCAGGCGGACGCCACTTCGCCGTCTGGAACGATCCCTTCCCCAAACCCTGCTACCTCTTCGCCTTGGTCGCGGGCGAACTCGACGTCTTACAAGATCAGCTGGTCACCATGACCGGACGCACGGTCGACCTTCGCATCTTTGTCGATCCAGGCATGGCGCCGCGCGGCGCCTACGCCATGGATGCGTTGAAACGCGCGATGAAATGGGATGAGGCGACGTTTGGACGAGAATACGACCTCGACCTCTTCATGATCGTGGCCGTCCGCGACTTCAACTTTGGCGCCATGGAGAACAAGGGATTGAATATATTCAACTCTTCGCTCCTCCTGGCGGACCCCGCAACCGCCACGGACATGGACTTCGAACGCATCGAAAGCGTCGTGGCGCATGAATATTTCCACAACTGGACGGGTGATCGGATCACCTGCCGCGACTGGTTCCAGCTGTGTCTCAAGGAAGGTCTGACGGTCTTTCGCGATCAAAGCTTTTCGGCCGACATGCGCGGCCACGCTGTCCAGCGGATCAAGGACGTCAAGGCGTTGCGGGCTCGGCAGTTTTCAGAGGATCAAGGCCCGCTCGCCCATCCAGTTCGGCCATCGAGCTATCTGAAGATCGATAACTTCTATACCGCGACCATCTATGAAAAGGGCGCGGAAGTAATCCGTATGCTGAAGACGCTTATCGGGCCCGAGGCGTTTCGATCCGGAATGGACCTCTACTTCGAACGTTGGGATGGCCAGGCGACCACCGTCGAGGAATTCATCCGCTGTTTCGCGGAGGTCTCGAAGATGGACCTCAGCGCCTTCTTTGCCTGGTATGAGCAGGCGGGCACGCCAAATGTCAGCCTCACGAGCCGTTACGACGCCGAGCGCCGGGTGCTGGAAGTGGAGCTCGCCCAACAGACTGCGCCGACCCCCGGACAGGCCGTCAAGCGACCGCTCCCCATTCCCGTCATCCTGGGCTTGCTGGACGTCGATGGCCGAACGCAGGCCTTCGTTCGCGACGGAAAGGCCGTCGATGAAACCTTGGTCGTGCTCGACGGCGCCAGCACAAAGGTCATTCTGACAGAAATCGATGAACGGCCGGTCGTCTCGGCTCTGCGGGGTTTCTCCGCGCCGGTGACGCTCAATAGCGACGCAGAAGCCAGGGACCGGTACGTCCTTCTGGCCGGCGATCCCGATCTTTTCAATCGATGGGAGGCCGGCCAAGAACTGGCGCGCGCCTTGATCCTCAATCGCGCGACAGGCCTGGCCGATGAAGTCGGCGAGGAGCGATATGCGCAAGCGGTTGGCCGCGCGCTGGCTGACCAGGCCGCAGATCCCGCCTTCAAGGCGCTTCTGCTAAGCCTGCCCTCTGAACCCGACTTGGCCTTGGTGATGAGCCCGGCCGATCCGGATGCGATCCACGCCGCGCGCGAGAGCTTACGCCAGCGTTTGGCCCTGCACCTGGGGGACGAGCTGAAACGACTGCACATCGGTTTGCAGGAGGCGGGCGAATTCTCCCCCGACGCGGCCGGCGCCGGACGCAGGGCGTTGCGCAATGCAGCTCTGGACCTGATGGCGGCGAACCCCCGCTCAGAGGTGGGAGAACTCGCCTACGGGCACTACGAAGCCGCCGCCAACATGACCGACGCAATTGGCGGACTGGGCGCACTGACCCTGATCGGCGGGGAACTCTTCGAGCGGGCCTTGAGCGACTTCTATGCAAAGTGGAAAGACGAACCGCTGGTCATCGACAAATGGTTCGCCGTGCAAGCTCGCGATCCGAGCCCAGACGCATTGGGGCGGGTCTTAGGGTTAACGGCCCACCCGGCGTTTGAGGCCAAAAACCCTAATCGGCTGCGCGCGCTGGTCTCGACCTTCGCAAGCTTCAACCCCGTGCGTTTTCATGATCCGAGCGGGGCAGGCTATCGCTTCTTGGCCGACCAGATCCTGGCCACGGACGGCTTCAATCCGATGACGGCTGCAAGGCTTGTCGAGCCGCTCGGCGGCTGGCGGCGCTATAAGCCCGAACTGGGCGCGCTGATGAAAGCTGAACTTGAACGCATTCTGGCCAGCTCAGGCCTGTCCAAGAACGTCTTCGAGCTCGTCAGCCGCTCGCTCGCGCAAGACGAGGCGACTTCGACTTAGCGGGACAATTCGCCGCTGAATGGCGGTGACGCTGTTTACCCTTAGCGCGTAGACTCCCCCCTCTTCGAGTGATTTGGCTAATAACGGGAGCAGCGGGACGTGGGGGCACGCCACAGCGAAAGCGCGGCGCAGGAGACAGATCGGTCCGCCGATCTGGCGATTGCGAAGCCGCCAACGCAACGTTTTGTGCGTATCGCGATCTTCGCCGCCCTGGTGCTCCTTTCGCTCTACACAGCCTTTGCGATCAACCGCCTGATGCGCGGTCCGCAAGGTCCCGCCGAACAGATTGCATCCCTGATCGTTCCGCTCGTAGCGGCTTTGGCGCTCGGCATTCTGCTGGTGCTGGAATCTCGCCGGGTCGAGCGTGCGCACGTGGCTTTCAGCGATAGCGAGCAACGCTTCCGGCTGGCGGTCGAGGCCGCACGTTGCGGAATTTGGGAGTGGGACCTCACCCACGATCGGATTTTCATGTCAGACGTCACCGCAGCCTTGTTTGGCTGGCGTGGCGGGGTCGTTGACGGTCAACAAGTGCTTGAACGGGTATCCGAAGGTCATCGAGACGGCCTTCGCGAGGCGCTTTCCACCGCAGCGATCTACGGTGGATTTGATGTGTCGTTTCGCGTGCCGAGCCTGACCGGCGGTCGCCCGATCTGGATCGATGCGAGAGGTCAGGGGTTCGGGAAGAGCCCTGAAGGCGGCTATGCCCGGATCATCGGCGTGGCCCTTGACGTCACCGAAGAACGTCTGGCTCAGGCCCGCGCTCAGGCTGCCGAAACCCGCCTGCGTGACGCCATCGAGAGCGTATCGGAAGCCTTCGTGCTTTGGGACAAGCAGGGCCGGCTCTTGATGTGCAATCGCAACTTTCGCAGCTTCTTCCGATTGGAACCCCACGTTCTGAAACCCGGCGTCGCCCGCGACGACCTCGAGGCCCAGGCCAAGCTCGCCATACGCCAGGAATTTCCTGCGCTTGGCGGGCGTAAGGGCGTACGTGAAGCCGAGCTCGTCGACGGACGCTGGGTGCAGATTTCCGAGCGAACCACAGCAGAAGGCGGTCTCGTGGTGACCGCAGCCGACATCACCGCATTGAAGGCCCAGGAAGAAGCGCGCCGCGTCAATGAGGACGAATTGCGCCGCGCCGTGGTGAACCTCGAACGCAGCCAAGAGCAACTCTCCGAGCTTGCCCGCAAATATGAGAATGAAAAGGTGCGCGCCGAAGGCGCCAACCAGGCCAAGAGCGAGTTCCTGGCCAATATGAGCCATGAACTGCGCACGCCCTTGAACGCCATCAATGGCTTCTCGGAGATCATGGTCGCGGAGATGTACGGACCCGTGGGCGACGCGCGCTACAAGGACTACGCCCGCGACATCCTCAATTCCGGCCAGCACCTCTTGGCGCTCATCAACGATATCCTCGACATGTCGAAGATCGAAGCTGGAAAGATGAACCTTCGTTTCGAGCCGATCTCGCTCGACGACGTCGCCGAAGACGCCCTTCGCCTGGTGCGCAACCGGGCCGAAGCTGCGGGCCTGTCTCTGCGTCTTGATTTCAATGACCTGCCTGAGGTCGAAGCCGACTATCGCGCCATCAAACAGGTTCTGCTCAATCTGCTCTCCAACGCCATAAAATTCACCCCGCGCGGCGGGTTGATCACAGTCCGCGCCGAACGCCGCGATGACCCGCTTGGCGAGCGGGTGCGCATCAGCGTTCAGGATACCGGCATCGGAATTCCTCCCGATGATCTGGCGCGCCTGGCTCAACCCTTCGAGCAGATCGAAAGCCAGCACGCCAAGACCCAGCAGGGGACGGGCCTGGGCCTGGCGCTCACCAAGTCACTGGTTGAGATGCATGGCGGGCTCTTGGACTTGAGAAGCGCCCCCGGCCAAGGCACCAGCGCGACGTTCTCGCTACCCGTTCGCCAAGCCAGCATCGCTCTCGCCGCCATCGCTGCAGCGCGCTAGCAGGCGATGTCCGCGGCTGGCGTGAGACAGCCCTCTCAGCAGATACCCCGGCCAGTCCGGCCACCCAGCGCGGGATGGGTGATCTGGCCAACCAGGCGCGCGCGGCCGAACAGGAGCGGTCGCGGGATCTGGAGCTGGAACGACGCCGCGAGCGCCAACGGTCCCGAGAGCGGGATATCGCCCTGCCAGATATGTGAGCCAGGCAGCGCTGGCGCTCGGTTAGCCCGGATATCTCACAGGTAGGGGGTGCATCGAGGGCCAGAATCTGAGAAAATTGTTGTGCAGCAACAGTTTAACCCAGATTCGAGGAGCACCTCGATGCAAACAGAGTGTAGCGCAGAGCTGTTTGATTTTGCACCCGTGGAAAAGCGCCAAGTGGTGGCGAAATTCGACGGCGGTCGGATCACCTCTGACGCCGGGGCCCTGCTTCTCGGGCGAACCGATCGGGCGATTGGGCTGATCGGGCGCTTCGCCCGGTGCTTCCACGACGCACGCAATCCCGGCCTGATCGAGCATGAGGTCAAGACCCTGGTGGGCCAGCGGGTGATCGCCATCGCGCTGGGCTACGAGGACCTCAACGACCACGACGAATTGCGCCACGACCCGGTGATGGCGGTCCTGGCCGGCAAGCTTGGGCCCCGCCGCCAGACGAAGTGCGCCGCGGTGGCCGGCAAGAGCACCCTGAACCGGCTGGAGCTGAGCCTGCCGCAGCCTTCCCGCTACAAGAAGATCAGCTACCAGCCCGAGGCCGTCGAGGCGCTCTTCGTCGACCTCTTCCTGGACAGCCATCGCCAGGCGCCCGAGCAGATCGTCATCGACCTGGACGCCACCGACGATCCCCTGCACGGCGATCAGGAGGGCCGCTTCTTCCACGGCTACTATGGCGCCTACTGCTATCTGCCGCTGTACATCACCTGCGGCGACCATCTGCTGGCGGCCAAGCTTCGCCCCTCCAACATCGACGCGGCGGCCGGCTCGGTGGAGGAAGTCGCGCGGATCACCGCTCAGATCCGGGCCCATTGGCCCCACGTGCGCATCATCCTGCGCGCCGACTCCGGCTTCGCGCGCCAGGCGCTGATGGCCTGGTGCGAGGCCAACGGCGTCGACTTCCTCTTCGGCCTGGCCCGCAACGTGCGCCTGGTGGAACACATCTCAGCGGAGCTGCAGGCGGCCAGGGCCGCCTCGCAGGCCGACGAGGGCCGGCCCGCTCGCCGCTTCAAGGACTTCGTCTGGACTACCCGCAAGACCTGGAACCGCGAGCGGCGGGTGGTGGCCAAGGCCGAGTGGACCCAGGGCGAGCAGAACCCCCGCTTCGTCGTCACCTCCTTGCCGGCCGCGGCCTGGCCGGCGCAGAGCCTCTACGAAGACCTCTATTGCGCCCGCGGCGAGATGGAGAACCGCATCAAGGAGTGCCAGCTCGACCTGTTCGCCGACCGCACCTCGGCCGCCACCCTGCGCGCGAACCAGCTTCGCCTCTGGTTCGCCTCCTTCGCCTATGTCCTGGTCTCGGCCTTGCGCCGCAGCGGTCTGGCCGGGACCCGGCTCGCCAGGGCCAGCTGCGGCCAGATCCGCCTCAAGCTGCTCAAGGTCGGCGCTCTGGTCACCGTCTCCGTCCGGCGCATCAAGTTCGCCATGAGCTCCGCCTGCCCCTTCCAGCGCGAATGGGCCATCGCCTATGACGCCCTCTCAGACCAAGCCGCCTGACGCGCCCCGCAGAACCCAGCCCCTCAACAGCATCGCTCCGAGCCGAACCCTAACCACCGCCCCCAGGCGACGATGCCGTGCGGCCAAACCCCCGCCGTCCCCGTAAACTCAGCTCTCGCTGGACCGCGAAAACCATGCGTGAGAAATCCGGGTTAGGCGGCCTTCGTCAGCATGAAATCGACGTGGACGGCGTCATAGGGGAATTCGACGCCGTTTTCGGTGCGGTCGAGGACGCTGGCGTTGATGAGCGCCTGAACATCGCCATGCACGGCTTTCACGTCCCTACCAACCCGGCGCGCGGCTTCACGGATCGACATGGCCCCCTGTCCGGTCATGGCGTGCAGCAGCTCCCATCGTTTTCGGGTGAGCGTCTTCCATAGCAGCTCGGCCGAGGCGAAGGAGATATGCGCTCCCTGCTTCTGGCCTTCAAAGGCGGCGAGCGCGCGGCGGGTCACATCCTCGCGGGAAGCGACGGAGAGGGTCACGCTGTTCATTCGGGCCTCCATTGGTCCAAGCCGTTCCAAAAATCCGCCAGTCGCTTTGCTGGCGACGTGAAGGTGTAAGCGGTCTCGAGAGCCGAAGGGCGCCGCCGGCTACATCAACTTCAATGATCGGACCTTCGCGGAATTTTTCGCGCGAGAGCTGAACGTCGATATCGACAATCCGGCGTACGCGACAAACGGCGCGAACTTGAAAATCAGGAATTTGGCCCTCAGCGGCCAGCTTTTAAGGGCCTTTCGTAGAGATGATCGCCTCATAGGCTTTTCGCGCCTGAGCCTGCGCCGCCGTCAGGGATGATTGCAGCTGGCGAAAATTACGCTGGCCCCCCGCGCGCGCCAGCAAGACGCGAAATGCAGCGGGCTCCGTCGCCGGGTCCGCCCCATCAGCAAGGGCCATTTTCAAGAACTGCGTGAGGTTCTGCTGCAGCCGCCAGGCCTTTTCCAGGTCGGCGAGCGGTTTGGCGGACGCCAGGCCGTTCTTGCGGAAGGCTACGAGCGCTGCGGCCGTATTTGGCTCGAGCGGGCCGCCATCGGCCGCATGGATGAGTTGCAGGAACTGCGCGGCGAACTCGATATCAACCAGTCCGCCGGGGGTGAGCTTTAGGTCCCACTGGTCTTTTGCGGGTCGTTCTTGATGCATTAGATCGCGCATGTCACGCACGTCGGCCGCTGTTTGGGTTCTCTCTCGCGGCCTTCGCAGGGCCGCGTCGAACGCCGCCTTGGCAGCTGAGCTAAAGGCTTGGCTCGTCGACCAGACCACGCGCGCACGGGTCAGGGCCAAGAGCTCCCAGGTTTCAGCCTCCGCTTCGTAATACCCCTCAAACGCTGCAAAACTTACCGCCACCGGCCCCTTCGTCCCCGAAGGGCGAAGCTTCATGTCCACCTCATAGAGTCCGCCCTGGCCAGTCTGGCTTGAAAGGGCTGCAATGAGCCGCTGGGTGAAGCGGCCATAGAAGGTCACGGCGTCCCAGCCCTTGAGTGTCGAGATCGCCGCTGGATCGCGTGGCCTATAGAGGGTCATCAGATCGAGATCGGAACTGGCGCTCATCTCTTTGGAGCCGCATTTTCCCAACGCCACGACAGCCACATCGCCAGGAAAGGCGCCGCCAAGTCGTTCTGTTTCGGCCAGCGCTGCGCTGGCCAGCGCATCGATGCAGACGTCGGCCAGATCGGTGAAGGCCTTGCCCGCCACAACCGCGCTGGCCGCGCCGCTCATGACTTGAACACCTACACGAAACGCTTGTTCGCGATTGACGATGCGCACGGCGTCCATTGCGGCTTCGAAGCCTTCGGCCTGAGCGACGGCGCTTCGCATTAGAGTGTGGTCATCGGCGATATCGATGGGAGAAAAAAAGCTGCTGTCCAACATCGCATCAATCGCGGCCGGTCTGCGCGCCAAGGTCATCGCCAGGCGCGGCGCAAAGGCCATCACCTGCACGACCAGCTCGAATAGATTGGGTTGAGCCAGGAAGAGCGACTGCAATTGCACCCCAGAGGAAAGGTGCGAGAAAAAGTCGGCGAACCGATTGAAGGCCACGTCCGGCGCCCCGCTCGCCTGGGCCGCATCCAGCAGCCGTGGCGCCAGGCGCGTGAAGAGTTCGCGGCCGCGTTCGGTCGCTGTGGCGGCGATGCGCCCGTGGTGCCAACTTCGAATTGTCGCAGAGACCCTCCCAGGATTGGAAAAGCCCATGCGCTTGAGAGTGGCCAAGGTCGAAGGGTCATCCTCGACGCCTGTGAAGACCAGGCTTCCAAAGCGCGACGACAACGGCTCCTCCGAGGGGAATAGCTCCGCGTAGCGGGCGTTGACGCCCTTGAGGGTACGGGTGATGGCCGCGTCGAAGACCCGCAATTGCCCGTAGCCGCTCAGCGCCGCCACACGTCTGCGCTCGGCGTCGGACTCAGGCAGCTTGTGGGTCTGCTCATCGGCCAGCATCTGAATTCGATGCTCGACATTGCGAAGCCGCCTATAGGCGCCCTCGAGCTCGACTGCGGCGGCGTCGGTCACATGACCGGCGTTCGCCAGGGCCGCCAAAGCCTCAAGTGTGCGCGGACTGCGCAAAGCCGGATTGCGCCCCCCCAGGATGAGCTGTTGGGTTTGAACGTAGAACTCGATTTCTCGGATGCCGCCGGTGCCAAGTTTGAGGTCAACACCCTTGGCCGAGACCCTCTCATCAACCTTGTGGGCGTGAATCTGGCGCTTGATGGAGTGAATGTCGGCGATGGCTGCAAAGTCGAGGTTTTTGCGCCAGACGAAGGGCGAAAGCTCATCCAAGAACGCCCGCGCGGCGTGCAAATCTCCCGCGCAAGGGCGCGCCTTGATGAAGGCCGCCCGCTCCCAATTCTGACCGACGCTCTCATAGTATTCCAGCGCCGCTCGGACGGCGACCGCCGCCTGGGTCGATGAAGGGTCGGGCCTTAGGCGCAAGTCCATCCGAAAGACGTAACCGTCGGGCGTTCGTGACTGGATGAGATCGGAAAGCCGCTGCGTCAGGCGCACCGCGAAGGCTTCGGCTTCAACGCCAGGCGCCAGGCGCATGCGATCGGCATCGAAGAAGACCGAGACGTCGATGTCGCTGGAGTAGTTAAGTTCAAAGCCGCCTTGCTTGCCCATGGCGATGCAGAACCAGCCCGGAACAGGCCCGCCCTCGCCTTGGCCCAGTCCGGTCAACCGACCGGCTTTAAACTCACCCAGCGCGGCCACGGCCAAGGCTGAGGTGACAGCCGCATCGGCGAACAGGGTCAAGGCGCGCGTCACTTGATCCAGGCTCCAGACACCGCCCAGATCAGCCAGTGCGGCCAGCAGGTGCAGTTCGGCCTTCAGCACGCGAAGATCGATCATGGCCGCCTCGATCTCGCCCGAGGCCACCTTGGCGGCGCGTTGCAAAATATCTGTGAGGCTGACTTCAGGGTCGCCCCCCAGCAGGCGATCGAGCCTGACCGGATCGCGCCGCGCCAAACTCGTCAGATAGGGGGATGCAGCGAACGCTGGCGCCAGCGCTGGCCAGGCGCGTTCAAGTCGCTCCGTCCAGAGCGCTTGGGCGATGAACGCTTGCACGCGTGCGGCCGCTCTTTCGTCAACGACGGGCCCGCAGGGGCTGAGTTGGTCAGCGAGTTTCACGCTGGTCGGGCAAGGACCAGAGCGACACGCAGACCCGGTCCCATCTCCCCAACCCGGCCTGGGCCTTCGGCCAGTTCCAGTCGCCCTCCATGGGCCTCGGCGACCGCAGCGACCAGCGACAGCCCTAATCCGGCGCCCGGCTCGTTGCGGCTATTCTCCAGCCGCACGAAGCGCTCGACCACCCGCTCGCGGTCGGCGTCGGGCACGCCTGACCCCGTGTCGGTCACCGAAAACTCGACCTCCCCCGAGGAACGGCGACGTACGCGCAACATGATGGCTCCGCCAGACGGCGTATATTTCACGGCGTTGTCCAAGAGATTGGCCAAGGCCTGAGCCAGGAACTCGCGGTTGCCGCGCGCCTGCAGGTCTTTCGAAAGCTCGGCGGCGAAATCGATGCCCTTGTCCTCGCAAAGCGGCGCGTAGAGCTCAGAAATGTTGGCGGCCAGATCGGACGGATCGAAAAGCACGGGATCGGGCGCGGTTCCAGCCGCCTGCAGGCGCGCAATGGCCAAAACGGCGCTGAAGGTCTTCAAGACCCCGTCGGTGTCTTCCAAAGCTTGAGCCAAGGCTTGGGTTGGATCGCCCTTCCCCGCCTCGACATCGAGATAGGCGACTTCAAGGCGGGCCCTTAGGCGCGTGAGGGGCGAGCGAAGATCATGGGCGATCGCGTCGCCGGCGTGGCGATGGCCAGCCATGGAACGTTCCAGTCGATCGAGCATCTCATTGACGCCCGCGGCCAGTTCGTCGAATTCATCGCGCGTGCCGCGGACTTGAGCGCGCGCGCCCAGGTCACCATTGCGCACAGCGTCGACAACCTCGGTCAGCCCAACCATGCTGCGGGTGACATTTCGGCTCATCAGCACGCCGCCGGCCAAACCCAGTACAATCACCAACGCCCCGGCCCCCTGCAGCGCGCCAACCACGCGCGCCACATAGGCCTCATCGCCCCCGATATCGGAGCCGACGAAAAGCACCGGTCCTCCCCTTAGCTTCTGCTGCAGTCCTCGCGCCGGATGGCGCACGGTATGGCCCTGGGCGTCCTGGTCGGTGACCGAAAAACTGGTCCAGGTGGGCGAGCCGTTGAAATTATCGACAGGGCTCTCGGCGATGGATCCAGAGATCCGCTTTTGGTCCTTTCCCATCAAAACGTAGAGAAATGGACGCTCGCTGGCCGCCCGCTCGATCACCGACTGATTGACGGCGTCAACGCCGGCGCGATCGTACGCCGCCACAAGAGAATGCATCTCCCGGGTGATTTCCTGGTCGGTTCGTCGGGTGGCCTCTCCGGCCGTGGCCACGTAGATATAGGCCAGCAAGCCCATCGCGGCGCTGGCGAACAAGGCCAGAAAAAGGACCGTCAATCGAAACGGCGTTGTTCGGAAAATGCGCGGCAGGCGCATGGAGGTTAGCGCCCCCTAGGCATCCAACCGGTAACCGGCCCCGCGAACGGTCTGTAGCATCGGCCGCTCGAAGCCCTTGTCGATCTTCGAGCGTAGCCGCGAGATGTGGACGTCGATGACGTTGGTCTGAGGGTCGAAATGATATTCCCAGACCTTCTCCAAAAGCATGGTGCGGGTCACCGACTGGCCGGCGTGACGCATCATGAATTCCAGCAACTGGAACTCACGCGGCTGCAGATCGATATCCTTTCCCTGGCGGTGCACCGTGCGGCCGATGAGGTCCATCTCCAATTCGCCGACCCGAAGCAAGGTCTGCACCGAGCCGGTCTCGCGACGGCGCGCCAAAGCCTCAACGCGTGCGATGAGTTCGGCGAAGGCGTAGGGCTTGACCAAATAGTCGTCGCCACCGGCCTGCAACCCAGCGACGCGATCGCCGACTTCGCCCAGCGCTGATAGAAACAGCACCGGGGTCTGATCACCCTCGCGCCGCAAGGTTTCGATCAGCTGGACGCCGTTCATCTTCGGCATCATGCGGTCGACGATCATCACGTCGAATTCGCTGTCGCGCGCAGCGGCCAAGCCCGCTTCGCCATCGGCTGCGCGCGTGCAGTCGTTGCCGGCTTCTGAGAGGCCGCGCTCCATCGCATCGGCCGCCTCGAGGTCGTCTTCGACAATCAGGATCCGCATTGTTGGTCCGCCCCCCCGCGAAAGCCGTTAGCCGGAAATTTTGACCGCCAGGAAGGTTGTATGACCTTGCCGGAATACGCCCAGCGACACTCCCGTGCGGCCAGCCTTTTTGGCGGCCTCGACCGCTGCGGAAACATCGGCCGCGGTGGCGACCGGGAAGCCGCCCGCCTGAACGATCACGTCCCCGCGGTGAAGTCCCTTTTGGCCCGCATCAGATGACTGATCGATGCTTTCGACCACAACCCCTTTGAGCTCAGGCGGCGCGTTCAGTCGCCGACGCATGGCCTCGTCGAGCGGACCAAGCGCCATGCCGAGCACCTGGGGATGCGGGGCCGAAGGCGTCGCCGGCGCCGCGCGGTCGCCGCTGCTCGGATTGTTGTCGTTCGACGCAAGATCCTTTTCCGAAGGCCTCGTCCCGGAACGAACGTCAATTACGCGGTGCTTGCCTTCACGGATAACGTCGAGCTTCAAGACGTCGCCGGGCTTGGCCTTGGCGACCTCGCGCGTGAGCTCCGTGGAAGTCTTCACGGAGACCCCGTTGATCGCGACCACCACATCGCCGGACATCAACCCGGCGCGCTGCGAGGGGCCTCCGACCACGGTGTCGGCTACGATGGCGCCCTTCTGGGTCGGTATCCCTTGAGCCTCAGCCAGGTCAGGCGTGAAGTTCTGGATGGTGGCGCCGATGTAGCCGCGCTGGATCTTTCCACCGGCGATCAGCTGTTTGGTTACGTTCTCCGCAACTTCGGCCGGGATCGCAAAACCGATGCCCACCGAACCGCCCGAGGGCGAGAAGATCGCAGTGTTCACGCCAATGACGCGGCCATAGATGTCAAAAGTCGGGCCGCCGGAGTTGCCGCGGTTGATCGGCGCGTCGATCTGAATGTAGTCGACGAAGGTCTCGCCGATATCACGGCCATAGGCAGAGATGATGCCCGCTGTCGCCGTGCCCCCAAGGCCAAAGGGGTTACCGACCGCGATCACCCAATCGCCGACGCGCGGCTTGCCGGCGTTTTCGAAATTCACATAGGGAAAATTGTTCCGCCCGCCCTTCACCTTGATCACCGCAAGGTCCGAGCCTTCATCGCGCCCGACAACGCTCGCCTCCAACTCGGTCTCGTCCTTCAAGACGACCTTGATGGTCTCGGCGTTTTCAACGACGTGGTTGTTGGTGACGATGTAGCCGTCAGCCGAAATGAAGAAGCCCGATCCGGCGGATTGCTGGGTCGGCAGCTTGGGTTGGCCGCGCCCGCCCTGAGGTGGAGCGCCCTCCTCGTCTCCCTCGCCGCCCTGACCGCCGCCCTGGCCGCCCCGAGGCTGCAGTTCGAACGGGAAATTCTCAAACCCGGGTATTTTGCGCAGCGAATTGGTGTCCACCCGGCTCGTCACATTGATGGAGACCACAGCCGGAGAAACCCGGTCGAAAATGTCGGCGAACGACATTGGCGCGCCTGGCGGCGGCGCAAATATCGGCGCGGTCGAGGCCTTGATCAGATGCGCCTGACCATCGGCGTGAGCGTCAGGAAGTCGCATGCCTGCGCCTGCGACCGCGGCGGCCATGACACCGGCGCCGGCGATCGCGCCCAGGAGATAACCCGTCTTCTTGGAGGTCATATGACTTCTTTTTCCCTCTGTGCGCCGACTTACAACCCGACGCACCTCACAAACCTAAGTTCGATGCACGAGAGCGCAACTGCTCTCAAGTTACGTTTCCGACAACCTGCGTTTGGTATTCCGACCGTTGTAGGGCGCAATCATGTCAGGCTGGATCGCTTTCTGACAGTCGTCTCACACGCTCGGCCTCTTCTTGTGAGAGCTCGACCTCGCCATCGCCGCTGCGCAGGCGGGTTGCAAGCAGGCCCGCCCCAAGCACCACCACCAAGAACGGGCCGCCCCACAAAGCTAAATTTATCCAGGAAAAGGCCGGTGTCATCAGGACGAATTCACCGTAGCGGTCCGTCAGGAACCGCTTGATTTCAGCGTCGCTGCGCCCGGCCTTCACCTGTTCGCGCACGACCCTGCGCAGATCCCCCGCCAACTCTGCTTCCGAATCGTCGATCGACTCGTTTTGACAGACCAGGCAGCGGACGTCGGCGAAGAGCGCGCGCGCACGCGCTTCCTGCGCCGGATCGGCAAGCCGATCGGCCGGATCGGCCGCCGCTGCGATGCAAAGGACGCCCGCCAACATCGCTGCGAGGACCTGCATCCTCATGCGGGCTGCTCCTTGCGCCGCCGAGCCACGCCCAGGCGCATTCGCCTATCCGACAGCGAGGTCAGTCCGCCAAGCGCCATAATCACCGGACCAATGAAGATCAGGCTGGCGAATGGGTTCCAATAGGCGCGGATCAACCACACCGGCGCGCCGTTCGCAGCCTTCCTGCGCTCGCCAAGCACCACATAGAGATGCGAGGCGCCGCGATAGCACAGCGAGATCCCCGAAATCGTCTGTCCGCCGGTCGGATAAAACCGACGATCCGGTTCGGCGACGCAAACTGGCTTGCCGTCTTTCGAGACGCGAATTGAGGCGCGCTCGGCTTCGAAATTGGGACCCTCGCGGGGGCCGACCGTTTCAAGCACCAGGTGATAACCAGCCACGTCCAGCGAACCGCCCAGAGGCAAGGCTTCAGCCGCCTCGCCCTTCCATCCCAGCTCCACGCAAGCGCCCAACACAAAAACGCCCAGGCCAAGGTGGGCCAGCGTCATTCCCCAGGCGCCGCGCGGAAGGCCGGTCAGTCTTCTCAGGCTCTCAGCGACGGGCGCGCGCAAGGCGCGGGTTCTTTCGATCAACTCCACGCCCGCGCCCATGACGAGCCAGGCGCCGATGGTGACCCCCAGCGCGCCCAGGGCCTTCATCGGATTGACCAACGCCAAGGTGAGCAGGCCGCACGCCAAGGCCGCCAGGGCTGCGACCCAGAGGCGCTGTCCCACACCCCTGACATCTCCACGTTTCCACGCCAGGAGCGGACCGGCCGGCAGCAGAATTGCGAGCGCCGCCATCAAAGGAGCGAAGGTCAGGTTGAAGTAGGGTGGTCCCACCGAAATGGCCTCACCGGTCAAAGCCTCGCGGATGAGCGGAAAGAGCGTTCCCAGCATGACCGTCGCTGTCGCTGCGGCCAGCAGGATATTGTTCAAGACCAATGCGCTTTCGCGGCTCACGGGCGCGAAAACACCGCCCGGGCTGAGTTTCGGCGCACGCCAGGCGAAGAGCGCAAAGGCCGAGCCTGCCGTTATCCCCAGTATCATGAGCAGAAGAACGCCCCGCTTGGGATCGACTGCGAAAGCGTGGACGCTCGTCAATACTCCAGATCGCACCAGGAACGCGCCGAGCATCGAGAAGGTGAAAGCCCCGATGGCGAGAAACAGACTCCAGGCGGAAAGCGCTCCGCGCTTTTCGGTGACGATAGCGGAGTGCAGCAAGGCCGTGGCCATCAGCCAAGGCATGAAAGACGCGTTTTCGACCGGATCCCAGAACCACCAGCCGCCCCAGCCCAGTTCGTAATAGGCCCAAAAGGCCCCCAGCGTGATCCCAACCGTCAGGAAGCTCCAGGCCGCCAGGGCCCAGGGCCTTACCCAACGCGCCCAGGCCGCATCGACGCGTCCTTCAATCAGCGCCGCAACCGCCAGTGAAAAGACCACCGACATGCCGACATAGCCAGAATAAAGGAACGGCGGATGGATCGCGAGCGCGGGGTCCTGCAGCAGCGGATTGAGCGATCGGCCCTCGACGGGCGGCGCGGCGATCCGCAACAAGGGATTTGAGGCGAAGACCGTATAGGCGAGAAAGACGCTTCCCAGCGCGCCCTGCACCGAAACCATCAAGGCTTTCAAACCTCGGGGAAGGCCGCGGCCCAGCGTGGCGGCCGCAGCGCCGTAGCCGGTCAGGATAAAACACCAAAGCAGGATCGAGCCCTCGTGGCTCCCCCACGCGCCCGCCACCTTATAGAGCATGGGCTTTTCGGTGTGGGAGTTGGCCGCCACATTGGCGACTGAGAAGTCGGACGTTACGAAGGCGTGGATCAAGCAGGCGAAAGCGATCGCCACGCCTGCGAACGACGCCAAGGCCGCGCCTTCACCTGCCGCAGCCAAGACCACTGAACGTCGAAGTCTCGCGCTGACCGACAGGACGACTTGGGCGATGGCGAAAGCCAGCCCAAGGACCAATGCGAATGAACCAATCTCGGCGATCATGTGGCGGGCGCGGCCTTGGCGTAATCCGGCGTAGAGCCATCGCCGCGCCACTCGCCTTGCGCTTTCAGCGCCTTGGCTAAATCGGGCGGCATGTAGCGCTCATCGTGCTTGGCCAACACTTCCTTGGCTTCGAAAACACCGTCCTTGCGAAAGGCTCCCACGGCGACGACGCCCTGACCCTCACGAAAGAGGTCCGGAAGATCGCCTTGAAAGCTCACCTTGTCCTGGGACGTCCTGTCAGCGACCACGAAATCAACGCGGCCGTCGGGATGCTTGGCGACGCTGCCAAATCGCACCAGGCCGCCCAGTTGCACCGCGCGCCCGGGCGGCGGCTTGGCGGCCGCGGCCTGGGAGGGCGTATAGAAGAACGAAATGGAGCTGCGGAGCCCCCAAAGGGTTAGGCCGACAGCAAGCGCCAGCACGGGCGCGATCGCCAGGACCAAGGTCAGGCGTCGCCGCGCCTTCGGAGATTTGGGCATCCAACTCATTTCATGGGCTCCGTAGCCGCAGCCCTCGCCAGATCACTCAATATATCAGGGCGCGACGCGTAGCGCGCGCGCGCAGTCTTCAAAGCCGCGTCGCGCTTGTCCTTATCGCCCAACACGGCGTAGGCCTTCACCAACTGCACCCAACCTGCCGGATTGTCAGGGCTGGTCGCCAGGCGCTGGGCCAGGTTCGAAACCATCCCGCGGATCGCCGCCATCTGATCGCCAGAAAGACCCTGCGGCGCCGCAGACTTGGGTGCAGAGGCCCCGCTTTCTTCGGCGATTGCGGCGACCAGGTCGGCGCGGCGCGGATCGCTTGGCGCCATATCGACCAGAAGCGCGCGCCAATCGGCCAAACCGCCGGCCTTGTCCCCAGCCTTGATGCGGGCGCGGGCCAGGTGAAACCGCGCCGCGACGTTGCGCGGATCGAGTTTGATGGTCTGGACAAAGGCGTCCTTGGCGTCATCGGTCAGTTCGCCGCCCGCTTGAAAGACCTGCGCCTCGCCCAACATTTCCCAAAGGTCGCTGCGCTGCGGGGCGATCCGCACGGCGCGCTTCAACGCCCGCACCGCGCCGGCCGGGTTATTCGAGGCGCCCTCGGCCAAGGCCAGGAAGCGGAAGCCTTCGGGGTCGTTGGGGCGGTCTTTGGTAAGCTTGCTAAGGACAGCGGCCATTTCGGGCGGCTGCAAGGTCTCCGGGCGTGCGGCCAGCCACTTGGCTAGCCGTCCAGCAAACGGCTGGTCGCCCATCCCTGGAGAGCCAAGCGCCATATAGAGCCCAAGCGCCAGCGCCGGGGCGGCGATTGCGACGATCAGGATCGGAACGCGACGCGGCGTCGTCGACCAAACCTCAGCTGGTTGATCGGCCGCCACGAGCATTCTGCGCGCCGCTTCAGCCTCGGCTCCGCGGCGTTCATCGTCGCCAATAAGACCGCGCTCGGCGAGATCGCCGATCTCGGCGAGTTGTCGCCGATAGAAGATGGCTGTCGTATCGTCAGGCGCAGGGCGCGCAGCGGCCAAGGCGGCGCGATACAAAATGAGAACGGCCGCAGCGGCCGAAAGCAACCCGGCCGTGACCCAGAAGGCGATCATGCGGCGCGTTTAGCCGAAAGCGCCGGCCAGCGCGAGTAGGTCCTGGATGTTTATGGCGCTGCGTCGCTAGGTATCAGATGTTTGCCCGCTTTCCGCCGGCAGGCAGGCGGCTGCAGCGCGGCGGCGCATGAACTCAGCCGCCTTCTCGTCGTGGATCAGCCCGGCCATGTCAGCGACGGTCCGCAGGTAGGCGTGAGCAATGGCGAGGTCGTCGACGTCGCCGTTACGCAGGTCGCCCAACACGTCTTCAGCGTAGGCTTCCACTGCAGCCCACAACTTCTCCATCACCTTGGCGTGCATAGCCGAAAACCCGCCGTGATTGGCGCTGTGGCGAATCTCGTGGGCGAAAGTGAGCAATGTCATCGCCCTGCGTACGGGCTTGGGATCGGGCAGTGCGTCGAGCTTGGGTCCGGTCCGTCTTGGACGCGTAAACCCGGACGAATGGGTAGGCAGCGCCGCGGCGATCAACTTCTCAGAATCGCGAAGACGGCCTTCCACCAGGCTCGCCAAGGCCTTCTTCTGGTCGACGACCCGGCGTCCCCAGCCGCTTTCGCGGGTCAATTCTATGCAGACTTCCAACTCGAACGTCTGCTGTGTGACAAGGCTGATGGCTTTGGCGGCAGCGCGCGCCGCCTCTGGTCCGGCGTCCAGGTCCAGCTTGCCGATCATCTTCAATGAACTGTCGATCTCAGCCATCACGCGCTCTGGAAATCCGCCCAGTTCGGAGTCCGCCAAATAGCGCTCGGTCGGCTTGTCCATGATCGCTGAAATGATCCGCAGAACCATCCACGGCGGCGAAAGCTGGCCCGCAAGCATCTCGAAGAAGCGCGGGCCTGCGTCCTCGGAGATCGCGACGGCGTCCTTATAGGCAAGCCTTGCAGCCGCCCCTGTCTCATCGTCTTGATGCGTCACCCAGTCGGCCAGGCGAGGCAGCGTCTGGCGCACGACCGGAGCGATATCGAGACAAGCCGTCAGGGCCGCGCCGCCGCCCGGGCGGGCGCGCTCACAAGTCTCCATCACCATGCGAAAGTCGCGGTGATCGCTTGTGCGCAGCGCGCTCGCAGCGATCGCGACGATTTCATCGAACGCGCGTGCCGGATCGGGCGGACGCCGCGCGCTCGCCTCGGCCGCAGCGATAGCTTCCACCAAACTCACCGCCGCAGAGATCACCTGGGGCTCGGCGGCTTTCAAGGCGCGCCACAGCGCAGCTAGCGCGCGGGCGGGGAACACCAAGGATTGCACATCTGAGCCGTCACCGACGAAGAGCGGCGCGACCGGCTGAAAGATCGCGTTGCGCAAGAGCCGGTCTTTGGCTTCAGCCTCGACGAGTTGGCGAACACTCGCCAAGACAGTGTCGCCGCTGGATTCAGATAGCGCGCGCTGCAGGCCGCCAACGATCTTATCCGGCGCTGATTGGACCAGCGTCCTGACGATTTCGATCTTCTGGTCCGACAAGGCCGCCATTCACGGGTTCCAGGCGCGGGGTGGAAGTCCCAGCGTGAACTAGATGCCAGATCGCCGGTTAAGGTTGTGCGAAGGTTGAGTTGATTCAAGACTCTGCACGCGGCAGGTCGGCTTGCAGACGCAAGCCCCCCATCGTCGAATCCGAGAGTGTCAGCGACCCGCCATAGGCCCGGGCCAATTCGTCCATGATCGACAGGCCCAACCCCGATCCGGGCGCCGTTTCATCCAGCCGGGTTCCACGCCGAAGAACCTCCTCGCGCTGATTTTTCGGCAGGCCCTTGCCGTCATCCTCGACGGTGAGCCGAAATCCGATTGGCGCGGCGACATCGGCGCGCACCTTCACCCGCGACTTTCCCCATTTGCAGGCGTTTTCGATGGCGTTTCCAGCAATCTCCAGGAGATCCTGACGTTCCCCGAGAAAATAGAGATCTTCGTCGGCGTCCCAATCGATCTCGACCCCTTTATCGCGATAGATCCGGCCAAGCGTACGTGAGAGCTCATCTAAGACCTCTGCGACCGAGGTGCGCTCGCCTTGACCTTGCGTGCGAGCCGCAGCGCGCGCGCGGCGAAGGTGGTGGTCGACCTGCTTTTGCATTGCGCCTGCCTGGCGCGCGACGACATCAGCGAAGGGGCCCGGCCGCTGAGCAGCTTCCGTGATCATCACGGAAATCGGCGTCTTTAAAGCATGAGCCAGGTTTCCGACGTGAGTTCGCTGGCGCTCCACGACCTGCTGGTTGTGTTCGACAAGCGCGTTTAATTCTTGGGCCAGCGGCATCAGTTCACTGGGATAGTTTTCGGCCAGTCGTTGGGCCTTACCGCGGCGAACCAGGGACACTTCGTTGCGTAAGGCGAAGAGCGGCCGAAGCCCAACGCGCACCTGGATGACGATCGCCAAGATCAACCCGGCTCCCAGGACGACGAAAACCGCCGCAGTAGCGGCGACGAAGGATGAAACCTCGCGATCGACGGAGCTGCGATCCTCGGCAGCCAGGAAGATCACCGGCGCCTTGCGATCTTGCAGGGTGTTTTGTTGGGCGCGAACGTGCAGCGGCTGGTTTTGCGGCCCGGTGGTGTCGTAGCCTATTGCTCGGCCGGGATTGGCTCTTAGCCGGGCTGCAAGATCGGGCGTGGTGGGAATGACTGAGTCGAAGAGCGAATGGGAAAGGTTGCCGTTATGCGGAACGACCCTGCCGCCGACGGTGAGCTCGGCGATTTCCCAATATCGCCCTGAATAGGTTCTCAGCGCGCGTTCATCGGTAAACAACGGGGCGAAAACCTGGCCATCCTGGACCGTTGAATAGGCGAGGTTGTTCTCATTCAGGTCGTCCAGCGTCGCATCAAGCCTGCGCACAGCCGCACGCTGGAAGAGCAAGGCCAAGAGCACGGCGGTCACCACCAAGGCCCCTACGCTCCAAACGAGCGCCAACAGCACCAGGCGGCGCACCAATGACAGCCGCCGCAGCCCCGCTGGCAACCTCATGGTGCGCGCGACGCCGGCGCAGGAGCCGCCATTAGGAGGCTTGCGCCTCTGCGCCCAGCTCCTCGTCCGGGCAGGTCAGGCGATAACCAAGCCCACGAACGGTCTCTATCCGATCCGATCCGATTTTCTTGCGCACCCGTCCGATGAACACCTCGATGGTGTTGGAGTCGCGATCGAAATCCTGATCGTAGAGATGCTCGACCAGCTCGGTGCGACTGATCACCCGGCCCTGGTGCATCATCAGATAATGCAGCAGGCGGTACTCGAGCGAGGTCAGACGCAATGGCTCGCCGTTGACGCTGGCGCGGGCGGCTCGCGGATCAAGCCGCAGGCCGCCACAAGACAGGTTCGGCGCGGCGTGTCCGGCCGAGCGGCGAAGCAGCGCGCGAAGCCGCGCCAGCAACTCCTCAGTGTGGAACGGCTTGGTGAGATAATCATCGGCGCCGGCGTCGAAGCCCGCCACCTTTTCACTCCAGGCGCCACGCGCCGTCAGGATCAGGACAGGCGTCGCCATGCCGGCGCGCCGCCAACGCTCAAGCACTGAAACGCCGTCGACCTTTGGCAGGCCTAGGTCCAGGATCACGGCGTCATAAGGCTCGGTTTCCCCAAGAAATTGGGCTTCTTCACCGTCTGGAGCATGGTCGACAGCATAGCCCGCGTCGGCCAACGCCAGCTTCAGCTGACGGCTCAGATCGGGATCGTCTTCTACAAGAAGGATGCGCATGAGGGCGTCCCTTTAACGACTAAGAACGACAAGATCGCCGTCACTGGCCCACCACCTGGCCGGTCTGGGCGTCCACCGTAAAGACAACGATCCGGCCGTTTGAAAGCTGCCATTGAACGAGGTAGACCGCGCGGCCGCCGGCCTGCCCCATCGTGGTGTTCAGCTGTTTGCCCGGATGATGTTGAGCCAGTTCCTTCAGAACGCGCGAAAGCGGCACCTGACCCCCGCTGTGCGGCGCCTCACGCGAGGCGCCGTCGTCGCGACCGCCGGGGCCCGCATCTGCGACGCCGGTCGCCAACAAGGTGCAGGCTGCAGCAAACAGCATGGTCGCGGCGAGGGGCTGGCGTTTCATGGATGACTGCCCTAGGCGCCCGGCGCTGAACCGAGCCTGAACATCGAGCTTATGGTGCGCGCTGCGCAAGCTGTCACGCCCAGGTGCTCAGGAACGCCGTTTTGGCGAATAAGGTCGCTCACGGCGCCACTTTTCTGCAAGCGCTTCGAGTTCGGCGTCCGGCTTTTCGGGCAAGGTGATCACCAGGCGCGCGAAAAGATCGCCGCGGTGGCCCTTGGCGTCGGAAAGGCCGCGTCCCTTGAGGCGCAATCGCGTGCCGGTGTTCGAGGCCCTCGGTATGGTCAGCGTCACCGGACCATCAGGCGTCGGCGCCTCAGCCTTGCCGCCCAGGACGGCGTCGTAGGCGGTCACGGGCAGATCCATGACCAGGACCTCTCCTTCGCGCCGGTAGATGGGATGCGGCCCGATCGCAAGTTCGATGAGGGCGTCGCCCGGCCCCGACCGGCCCGGGGAGCCTTGTCCCTTCAACCGCAGCGTTTGGCCTTCCTGGGCGCCTTTCGGAATGGTCACATCGATCGTGCGGCCGTCGGAAAAGGCGATGCGCCGCTTACCGCCGCGGATGGAATCTTCCAGATCGATCTCAAGGCGCGCGCGAACGTCGCCGCCACGCTGCGAAAAGCCCCCGAAGCCGCCGCCTGCGCCACCCGAACCACGCCCCCCACGACCGCCGCCGAACATCTCTCCAAGAATATCGCCCAGATCAACGCCTTCGAAGCTTTCGCGGTGGAAGCCTGGGCCCGCCCCAAAGCCGCCGGGCTGCGAACCCCAGGGACCTTGGCCGCCGGCGAAGCCGCGCATGGTCTCGCGCCCGTCATTGTCGATTTCCCCGCTGTCGAACTTCTTGCGCTTGGCCTCGTCGCCCAGAATGTCGAAGGCGCCTGAAACCTGTTTGAAGCGTTCTTCAGCCGCCTTGTTATTGGGGTTGGTGTCGGGGTGATTGGCCTTTGCTAGCTTGCGAAACGCCCTTCGGATCTCGTCAGCGCTGGCGCCGCGCGGGACGCCCAGGACCTGATAGGGGTCGCTCGCCAAGTAGGTCTATCCTTCGGAATCGAGGTTGTGACTGTGCTTTTAGATTGGTCGGAGTTGAGATGCACGCAAGACCGCTTGTTGCTAAAATACAACAATCTTGCTAGTTCCTTCCTCGCTCCGCGATCAGATCGGTCGCTACAAAATCCAGGGCGTCCTGCGGTTCAGCCAGCGCGTCCTCGCTGATGGTCTGGCCTCGAATAGAAACGCCTGCGCGATGGACGCTCTCAGGATCGCCTGAGATCAAGGGGTGCCAGTCGGCCAGGTCACGCCCCTCGTGAATGCGGCGATAGGCGCAGGAAAGCGGCATCCAGCTCAAGCGTTCGATGTTTTGGGGGGTGAGTTTCACGCAATCGGGAACGAATTGCTGGCGGTTGGAATAGTCGGTGCAGGTGCAGGCCTGGGCGTCAAACAGCTTGCAGTGGACACGGGTTGGTACGATCTCGCCGGTGTCTTCATCTTCGAAGCGCACCAGACAACAAAGTCCGCAGCCGTCGCAGAGGCTTTCCCATTCCGCGACGGTCATTTGCTCAAGCGTCTTGCGACGCCAGAAGGGTTCGCGGGCCATAATGCGCATCTACATCCTTTAGGGCCGCAAGCCCAAGCCGACTTGCGCGCCTCGCCAGGCCCGCTATCTGAAGCCGCTCGATGAAAGCCCCAATTCTCGCCCTGAAGGATGTCCGCCTTGCGGATGGTCCGCTGATGTTGTTCGACGGCGTCGACCTGGCGCTCGATGCGCGGGTGCGTGCGTGCCTGGTTGGCCGCAACGGCGCCGGCAAGTCGACCTTGCTTCGCATCCTGGCTGGCCAGATCGAGCCGGACGGCGGAGAGCGCAATATTGCGGTCGCGAGCCGTATCGCCTTCGTCCCGCAGGAGCCTGAGATCACGGGCGCAAGTCTGCTTGACTACGCCACCTTGGGCGGCGCTCAAAGCTTTCGCGCTCAAGCCGCCCTCAGCGATTTCGGCCTTGATCCAGACAAACCCGCCAAGGGTCTCTCTGGAGGTGAGATCCGGCGTGCGGCGCTGGCGCGCGCTTTTGCAGAAGACGCCGATGTCATTCTTCTGGACGAACCCACCAACCACCTGGACATCCTGGCCATTGAGACCCTCGAGGAGGAAATCGCCGCGTCCCGCGCCGCCGCCCTGATCGTCAGCCATGATCGCGCCTTCCTCGAGCGCGTCACAAGGCGTTGTTTCTGGCTTGATTATCGCCGCGTCAGACGCCTCGACGAAGGCTTCGCGAGCTTTGATGACTGGGCCGAAAAAATCGCGGGCCAGGAAATGGAGGAGGCCCGGCGCCTGGACCGTTTCATCCAGCGAGAAGCCCATTGGATGGCCAGAGGCGTCACCGCGCGACGGGCGCGCAACGAGGGCCGCAAGCGCCGCTTGGCGTCGTTGCGCCAGGAAAAGGCCGACCGGCTCAAGGACACCCGCAAGGACCTCAATATGGGACTGGCGAGTTCGGGTGTTTCCGGAAAGCGCGTGGTCGAAGCCAAGGCGATTTCCAAGGCGTTTGGGCCACGCGTTCTCCTCAAGTCATTTTCGACGCGGATTTTGCGCGGCGACCGCGTGGCTGTCGTCGGCCCGAACGGGGCTGGCAAAACGACGCTGGTCAAACTGCTGCTTGGAGAAATTCCGGCGGATAGCGGCGAGGTGAAGCTGGGGTCCAATTTAGAGATCAGCTACATCGATCAGGCCCGCGCCACCCTCTCAGCGGAGCTGACGCTGCGCGACGTCCTGCTTCCAAAGGGCGGGGACCAGATCATGGTGCGCGGCGAACCGCGCCACATCAACTCCTACGCCAAGGATTTTCTGTTCACCGAAGTGCAACTGCGCCAGCCAGTCCGCAGCCTCTCCGGCGGCGAACGCAATCGGCTGCTCTTGGCCAAGGCGCTGGCCCAGCCGGCCAATGTCCTGGTGCTGGACGAACCCACCAACGATCTCGATATGGACACCCTCGACCTGCTCGAGGATCTCTTGGCTGACTATGAGGGAACCCTGGTGCTGGTCAGCCACGACCGCGATTTCATCGATCGTCTGGCGACGTCGACGATCGGCCTGGACGGCGCAGGCGGCGTGGTCGAAACCCCAGGCGGCTGGCAGGACTTTGTCGCCCAAAACCCGGGCTTCTTCGCGCGCCCGACGCTGTCGGGTGCAACAGCGGGCCAAGGTTTGCGCCAGCCGCGCCCCGCCCCATCAGCCAGGCCGGAACCCGCAAGAAGCGCCAAGCTCAGCTACAAGGACCAGCGTCGGCTGGAAGAGCTTGAGGCCCAGATCGGCGCCGCTCCCGCACAGATAGCTGCTCTCGAATCAAGCCTTGCTGATCCCAGCCTCTATGGTCGCGATCCGGGCCTCTTCGAACGCCTGACCCGCAATTTGGAAACCGTCCGTATACAGCTTACCTCCGCTGAGGAGGAATGGCTGTCTCTGGAAGCTCGCCGAGAGGATTTGGCGGCCGGCCGATAGGGTCGGAGAGCTTTCCTGTGAATATCATCAACATATTGAAAATGTTCATATAATATTGACATATCCCCAGGTTGTTAACCTTGTATTCACAGACTCTTGACCCTCAAGTCACACCCCGCGCGAATCCTCCGCTTGCCGGAATTTAAGTTCGGGAGCACCGTTCACTTGCCGAGAGGGACTGCGGCGCGGGCGGACAGCGAGGCCGGAAACGGCGGACCTAGACGTCAAACGAGCAGAAGGTTTCAAGAGGCGAGGACCGGGGCGACCCGGGACAGACTTCCCAGAGACACCGAGCGCAACGGAAAACCAGCAGGGCGACCTGCTAACCGAAGTTGTTATCGACCTCGAAGGTACAGATCCCCCAACGGATCTGGATGAGAGGGCGACGTCCCGGGAAACCGGAACGCCGCCCTCTTGCTATGCACGCCTTCCAACTGTCGCCGGAGCGCCTTAGGTTCGCCGATACGCGCTCGGGGGTGTTCATGAAGGTGTTGCGTTCAATCGTCATTGCGCTGGCCGCAGTTCTTTCGGCCTGCGCGCCAGCGAAAAAAGTGTCCCACGCCGCGAGCGGCCTTACGCCGATCCGCTTTGCGACTGACTGGCGCGCGGAGGCGGAACATGGCGGCTTCTACGAAGCGCTCGCCGAAGGCGAATACGCCAAACGCGGACTTGCGGTGCGGATCACCCAAGGCGGACCTGGCGTGAATGTGCCGCAGTTATTGGCGGCGGGCTCCGTTGATCTTGGCGTAGGGTCCAATGGCTTCATCGTCCTGAACCTTGCGCAGGAAAAAGTGCCGGTGAAGGCTGTCGCAGCCTTCTTTCAGAAGGACCCGCAGGTCCTGATCGCTCACCCTGGCGCAGGTGTCGAAACCCTCGCCGATCTGAAGGGCCATCCCATCTTGCTGGGTGACGCCTCGGTCACGACGTTTTGGATCTGGCTGAAGGCGAAATATGGGTTCACCGACGACCAGGTCCGCAAATACACCTTCAACAACAGCCCCTTCTTGGCCGACAACCGCGCCGCTGAGCAGGGCTACGTGACCTCCGAGCCCTACACGATCGAAAAAGAGGCGGGACTTAAGCCGAAGGTCTTCCTTCTGGCTGACAACGGCTACCCGGGCTATGCGACGATGATCCTTGCTCCCGACGCGCTGATCGCGCGCAATCCTTTGGCGGTGAAAGCTTTCATAGAAGCCACAGCCAAGGGCTGGCAGGACTATCTCCACGGCGACCCGCGGCCGGCTGATGCATTGATATTGAAGGAAAATCCGGAAATGACCCAGGATGTCCTGGATCAGGCCCGCGCCAAGCTGGTGGCCAACGCCATCGTCGAGGACGGCGAAGCAAAAACGGCCGGGATCGGCGCCATGACCGATGCGCGCTGGCGAAGCTTCTTCGACATGGCGTCTTCCACGGGGGTCTATCCAAAGACCCTGGACTTCAAGCAAGCCTACACGCTGCAGTTCGTGAACAAGTGACATCTTTTCCTCCACCGACTACGGCGGAGCTGAGATGATCGCCGCACTTCAAGACGTCGAAGTCAGCTACCGGCGCGGTCCTGCGCTTGGCCCGTTCAGCCTGACCGTGGCCGAGGGGGAGATTGTTGCGTTGGTCGGGCCGTCGGGGTGCGGCAAATCCACAGCCATGCGCCTGCTCGCCGGACTGGAAGCGCCCACCGCCGGACGTGTAAGCCGCACGCCCGGCCGCGGAGAAACCGCCGTGGTTTTCCAATCCCCGACACTTGCGCCGTGGCTGTCGGCGCAAGCTAACGCCGCCCTGCCCCTGGAGCTTGCCGGGATCGCGCGCAACGAGGCTGTCGCGCGCGCTGACGATGCTCTGGCGCGGGTCGGCCTGGCCGGCGCAGAAACGGCCCGTCCCGCTCAGCTATCGGGCGGAATGGCGATGCGCGTCGCCTTGGCCCGCGCCCTGGTCACCAATCCGCGGCTGCTCCTCCTGGACGAACCCTTCGCGGCCCTCGACGAGATCACGCGCCGCGCGCTTGCAGACGATGTTTTGGGTCTCTGGCCGCAGGTCCGTCCGGCCATCGTCTTCGTCACGCACAATGTCGAGGAGGCTGTCTATATGGCCTCGCGCGTGGTGGTCATGACCAAGGGGCCCGGTCGCCTCGCCGGCGAAGTCGACGTCGACCACCCCCTGCCCCGGCCCGAGGGTTTTCGCACGACCAAGGCGTTCCGGCTAAGAGTTGAGGCCGTCTCGGAGCTCTTGGCCAAAGGCATGGCCCAATGACGCGTCTGGTTCAGACAGCCGCCCCTTTCCTATTGCTTGGCCTGCTCCTCCTCGTCTGGGAGTTCACCTGCCGCGCGCTGGCCGTTCCAAGCTATTTTCTGCCTCCGCCCTCAGCCGTGGTCATGGCCATGGCGACGGACTGGGCGGGCCTCTTGAAATCAGCCTGGAACACCTTGTCGATGGCGCTGATCGCGCTGCTGGTTGCAAGCCTGCTGGCCCAAGCCCTGGGGCTGACAGTGGGGTTGAGCATCATACTGGAGCGCGCCGTGCGGCCCCTCGCGGTCGTTTTGCAGGTGACGCCCGTGGTGGCGATCGCACCGCTCGTATTGATCTGGGCCGGCCTCGACCACGCTGGCCGCGCGATCATCAGCCTTGCCGCGGTTGTGGCCTTCTTCCCGATCTTTTCCGGGGCGGTGACCGGACTAAAAGCGAGCGACCCCGACCTCGAACGGCTTTTCGATCTTTACGGCGCCAACCGCCTCCAGCGCCTGATTAGGCTGCGCCTTCCGTCAGCCGTCCCCTACCTGCTCGAAGGCCACAAGGTGGCGGCGGGATTGGCGATCATCGGCGCGGTTGTCGCAGAGTTCGTGGCCGGTTCTGGCGCATCCCAAGGGCTTGCCTGGCGCATCCTGGAGGCCGGCAATCGCCTGCAAACCGCAAAGATGTTCGCCGCCCTTGTCGTACTTGGCCTCTTGGGAGCGATGCTGAACAGTTTGCTTGCGATGATCGAGCAGGCAGGCCTGCGCTGGTGGCGCGGCCGTTAGATCAGGGTTTTGGGGGCGTCAGGAATATCTCCCAAGGCGCCCGTGTCACCGCATTTCAACTCCCAAGATCGGCCAAGCCTGGAAACGCCAGCAGCCTGACCAGATGTTCCAAGAACGTCGACGGCGCATGGCGGCGCCAATGGAGCCGGCTCGACGGCTTGGGACCTTAGAAAGTCCGCAATAGCCGAAAGTCAATTTCCGTTCCCCTATTAGGAACGATGGCCCAGGCCGGGCTACCGGCGCGGTCACGCGAACTCGCCGCGGCTCCTAGACAGCGGTGCGTTTGGGCGCAGGGCCGGCCCGCAACCTTTCGAGCGCGTCGAGCGCCATGACCGTCAAGGAGCGAAGGCCTTGCTCACCGAACACGTCAAGGGCTGCGTCGAGCGCAAGCACTGCCGCGGCGCGTTCTCCGCGATCTTTGCCGGTGATCTCAAGCCGCGCTTCATAGAGCCGCGCCAAGTGCAGCTGGGCCAGCGCCCAGGCCAGAGGATCACGCCGTGGCTGGAGCTTCGCCAATTCGATCTTCAGAGCGGTCTCGGCCGCATCCAGGACGGCCAGATCCCCCGTCAACTCCGCCGATCGCGCCAGACACATCGCCCGCTCGCCCGCCGCCATTCCGCGCAGCGGTATGGAAGGAGCGTCTCTGAGGACAAGGTTTGCGCGGTCATAGCAGGTGACAGCCTGCTCATAGGCCCGCTCGTCGGCGCTGGCCTCGCCTAACGATTGAAGCGCATGCGCCAGCGCCACCTGGGTGCGAGCCCAATCAAGCGGACTGTGTTCGCGGCTCAGATTGTCAAGCGCCCCGGCCAAGGTTGTGGCGCCAGCCGCCACCGCATCGATATCGCCCGACACCTCCCCCCAGAGCGTCAAGGCCTGGCCTCTCAAGATCTCAGCCCGGGCCCAGGTGAGCGGCTCATAGGCCAGATCCACACGATCGGCCGCAGCCGCGGCGTCATCGAGCGCGGCGCGCAGCAAAGCTTCGTCCTTCAGGCGCGCACCCCAGCCGCAGATCAGATCGGCGCGGATCAGGCGCGCTTCGGCGGCGAGCGGACGTGCAGTGGCCGAGCGGCGCGCCATGGCGTCAAGCGCAGCGATCGGAGAGTTGAAGCGCGCCGCTGCGGCCCAAGCCGCCGCCGCGTCGCCGCGCGCAAGCTCGGCGCGCCCTTCGACCATCGCGATCCCGATGTCGGCCAAGGGCGCGGCCACGCCTCCACGGGCCATGGCGCGCGCCTCATGGAACCTTGCGCCGGCTGCAGCGTCCAGTCCCGGATCTCCAAAGAGTTCTGCACCCAAAAGGCCCGAAAATCCCTGCTCGCAGCGCGCGCGCGCCCAGGCGCCAGGCCTGCGATGCGGGTCAAAGGTCGCACAGGCGGTTTCGGCGGCGGCGGCGGCCTTGCGCAGCGCCACCGCATCACCTGAGCGTCGCGCCACTTCACGCCACACCATGGCGGCCTCGAGCCTGCGCTGGGCCTTGTCCTCGGCGCTGATGCGACCTGCAGCCACGTCAGCGGCCTTGGCCTCCTGTTGCAAAAGATTGAGATCGAGGAGCTCCAGCAGCGTGGCGTCGCCCCCGGTCAAGCCGTCCGTAAACGGCTTGGCCCGCTCACCCGCAAACAGTCGCATCAACTCTCGACCCAACTCGAACATGCAGCCACTCCCGTCTGGCCTTCGTCCCGGTATGAGACGAACGCCTCGCGCTCAGACGGATAAGAGCAAAGCCGGAGCCGGGTTCGTAAACAAGTGGTTAATTTCCTAAGTATGGTTAACCGTGTCTTACTATCCACAGTATAGTTATGAACGCTTTTTGAATGGGTTAGGCATTCAGGAGCCGATGGCCGCAGTGTTCAACCGAAGATCGCAGCCTGTTGCGGCGGCGTCAGGATGCGCCAGGCGCCAGGACCAAGCTCGGCAGGCAGCTCCAGATCGCCGATCCGGTCGCGATGCAGCGCAAGAACGTGATTTCCCACAGCTGCGAACATGCGCCGGACCTGATGGTAGCGCCCCTCGGTGATCGTCAGCCTGGCCTCGTGGTCCGAAAGCGGCTCGAGGACCGCAGGCGCCAGGGGGTCTTTTTCCCCCTCCAACATCAATGTTCCGGCGGCGAAGAGCTCGTGTTCATCGCCGCTCATCGCGCGTGCAAGGGTTGCGATGTAGCGCTTGGCCACATGATGGCGAGGCGAAATCACCCGGTGCAGAAACGCGCCGTCATCGGTGATCAGAAGCAGGCCCGATGTGTCCTTATCGAGCCTGCCAATTGTCGATAAGGCCGGATCGCGGGCCCGCCACCGCTGCGGCAAGAGCTCATAGACGCTTCGACCCGGCTCTCGATGCGAGCAGACCACGTCCAACGGCTTATGCATAAGAAGCGTCAATGGCGCGGGAGGATCGAGCGGCTGGCCGCCAACGGTCATGCGATCGGATAGATCTGGGGTGAGGCGAATGCGGACGCCCGCATCTTTCAGGACTTCGCCGTCGCAAAGGACCGCCCCGCGGGCGACCAGGTTTGTGACATCGCGCCTGGAGCCATATCCGAGATTGGCCAGTAGCCGGTCGAGCCGCGCCATTGGGATCTTGGCGCTCACTTGCGCGCCTCAAGGATCTTATAGCCGCCGGCGTCGGCGCGAACTGTGACCGTTTCAAAGGCGCTCGCCAAAGCCGCCTCATAGGGAAGGTGGCGATTTGCGACGAGCCAGCAGACGCCGCGCTTTGCGAGCATGCGGGCGGCTTCAGCAATGAAGGCCACGCCGAGCGCGCGATCTTCCTTGCCGCCGTCATGGAAAGGCGGGTTCATCACCACGAAGTCGAGGTTGACAAGGCTGTCGACGCCGCTTCGCACGTCGCCCCAAACCACCTCGACCCTTGGATCTTGCAGATTGTGCTGGGCGCACTCCACGGCTCGGCGATCGATATCCACTAAGGTCAGACACGTTACGCGCGATGAGGCGATCACGCTTTGCGCCAGAAGACCGATCCCGCACCCCAGATCAGCGCCGCGGCCGTCCAGCGCCGGCAAGGCTTCCAGCAAGCGCAAGCTCCCGGGATCAGGCCGATCCCAACTGAACACCCCAGGCTGCGACCACAGTCCCATCTGGCCGACCAGACGTGGAGCGCCAGCCTGAATGGCGCTTGCAAGGCCCTGGGGGGCTTGCGGACGCACGGTGCTGCAGAACCGGTGATGGCGGCGAGCCTCTTCAGATACGACGCAACCGAAGCTTTCCAGAGCCTTCTTTAGACGCGCGCCGCCTTTGTCCTTAGGGGCGAGCGTAAGGAGCGGGGCGCTGGGCTTCAGGGCTCTAAGCGCATGAGCCAGAATGAAGTCGCGCTCCAGGGTCCCGGGGGGCGCAAGGATCATCGCGCGTTCGGATGAATTGTCCGCTAGCTTGGCGATGTCCGCAGAGCCTGGGATTAGCGGAGAAAGTTGGGTCGCCTGCGCCGGCGGCTCGACCAGACCCGGCGCCGGCGCGCCATAAAGCAGGGCTTGCCCCACAACCGGCCTCAGGCCCGTTCCTTCAAGCGCTCGAAGCGGACTTTGGGGTATCGTTCCATGACATAGCCGGTTTCCCAGGCCGTCTTGGCCAGAAACACCGGTTGATCATCGATATCGACCGCCATTTGTGAACGATGTTTGTTCTGGAAATCCTCCAGATCGGCCTTGTCGCCGCCGATCCAGCGGGCTTCGGCGAACGGACTGGCCTCGAAGATGACCGCAAGTTGGTATTCGTTGGCCAGCCGATCGGCCATCACCTCGAATTGCAACTGGCCAACGGCCCCGACGATGAAGTCTGCTCCCATCGTCGGACGGAAAAGCTGGGTCACCCCTTCCTCCGCCAGCCCCTCCAGCGCTTTCTTCAAATGTTTGGCCTTCAGCGGATCCTTCACCCGCACCCGCTGCAAGATCTCAGGCGCAAAGTTCGGAAGGCCGGCGAAGCGAAGGGTTCCTGTCTCAGACAAGCTGTCGCCGACCCGCAGGACCCCATGGTTGGGAATGCCGATCACATCGCCGGCGAACGCATCCTGCGCCAACTCCCTGTCAGAGGCGAAAAACATGATCGGCGCATTTACCGAGAGCTGGCGGCCGGTGTTTTGAACCTTCAGCTTCATTCCCCGCTCGAATTCCCCTGACGTCAGTCTCAGGAAAGCGATCCGGTCACGGTGATTGGGGTCCATGTTCGCCTGGACCTTGAAGATGAAACCCGAGACCTCCTCATCACCTGGAACAACCTCGATAGGTTCACCCGCCTTGACTGCGCTAACCGCCTTTGGCGCAGGACAATAGGCGCCGATGCCTTCCAAAAGCTCGTCCACGCCGAAGTGGCGCAGGGCCGAGCCGAAGAACACCGGCGTCATGTGCCCTTCCAAAAACGATTGCACGTCGAAGGCCTTTGAGGCCCCTGTCACAAGTTCTGCATTGTCCGAAAGCTCCTCAACCTCTTCCGGGTCGAGGTGACTGACGACGGCGTTGCCCCGAAAGGCGATAGGTTGGGGATGGCCCTGTTCGCCATCGGCCGCTCGTTTGGCGAAGGGAATAAACCTGTCTCGCGCCAGATCCAACATCCCCTTAAAGCGGCCCCCCGACCCCGCTGGCCAATAGAGCGGGGCCGGATCAAGGGCGAGTTTTGCGGCGATCTCATCCAGCAACGCAAAGGGGTCCTGGGCCTCTCGATCCATCTTGTTGATGAACGTCACGATCGGAATGTCGCGCAGGCGGCAAACCTCGAAGAGCTTCAGTGTCTGAGGCTCGATGCCTTTGGCTGCATCCAAGACCATGATCGCTGCATCGGCCGCGGTCAGCGTCCGGTAGGTGTCTTCCGAGAAATCCTCGTGTCCGGGCGTGTCCAATAGGTTGAACATCAGCCCAGCGTGATCGAAAGTCATGACGCTGGCGGATACGGAAATCCCCCGCTCACGCTCGATTTTCATCCAGTCCGAACGCGTACGCCGGTTCTCGCCGCGGGCTCTGACCTGGCCGGCTGCGCGGATCGCACCCCCAGCCAGCAGCAGGTTTTCCGTAAGCGTGGTCTTGCCGGCGTCGGGATGGGAGATGATTGCGAAGGTGCGCCGACGAGCGGCTTCAGCGCCGAGAGAGGTGGTCATGGGCGCGGCACGTAGCGCGCCCCACCTCATTTCGCAAATGGCGGCTCAAGTTGGCGGGTTGGCGGCCTTGAGACGCTGCAAATGCGGGCGCCAGCGCTATGGCCAATGTCAGGCCGCCAGTCGCCTCCAGACCATCTTGTCTGCGCTCACCGCGTCAAGGTCCCCGGCTTCCTGAAGCGTGCAAAGGCCAGCCATCACTTCGAATTCGCAGAAAATGAACCGGACCGCCACCTCGGCTGGCGGACAATCAAGGCAAGGGGTTACGAAGAGCGCAGCATTGATCACAGGGGCTTTCGCGCAAATCAGGGCGCCAAGCCGACGCGCCCGTTCTGGATTGGTGCGCTGGAGCAGAGGTTCGCGTGAAAAGAGTTCCTGACCCATCTGGAGGATCTCGGTGAAGGCCAGGGCCTGCATCCTTCGACCCGCCAGGCGTGCGTTCATGGCGACGCCATCGAGACGCAGGACGGTATCGTTCATCAGGAAAAGCATAGGGAACTTGCGAACTGCGGGTTTCCGACGGCCGCCAGCAAACCATGGGGAGACTTTCGACGCCGTTCACGAGCGCGGTTAACCGCGCGCGTGCGCCGACATTCAGTCCTTTTCGACCGGTTCCGTCAGGAAATGGCGGCCTTGGCGATCGTCAATCTCGACGACCCAGACATCAGGGTCCACACGAACGGCGCGCGATATATAGGTGTCCAGGTCGGGTTCCTGATTTGAAGGCGCTGGCTGCATCCAAACCCTTTCGCCGTCGAGCCGCGTCGCCTCGGCATAGAGTTTGGCGGTGCCGGCGGGTCGGTTGAGCACCTTGACCAGCACCGCGCCGGCGCGCGCATCACCCTTTCGGATGACCATGCCGAAGGCCCCAGACAACTCCGCCCTGCGAATAAGGGCGCTGACCCAAACATCGGTGGATAACAACATAGCCGGCGAACATGCGTCGGCGTTAGCAGGATAGCAACGCTCGCAAGGTACTCATGGCTTCGGTCTTAAAGCCAAAGTGATGATGGACGACGCATGAAGAGCACGCGCAGAAAAGCGCGGCCGGCGTCTCGGTGGATGGGGTTTCTCGCCGCAGCTTCTGCGGCCTTGCCTGGCTTCGCACACGCGCAGCCGGTGGACCTTTTCTACGAGCGCGCGGTGATGTCGGCGGCGGACTTGCGCTGCGGACTGTTCGCGCCTGAGGTGGCTGCGGCCTTGGCCGCCGCCACGGCGCAAGCCCGTGGCGCGGCCCTGCGCGGGGGTGCGTCGGAGGATTCCGTGCGCACCGTGGAGCGTCAGGCCCAGACCAAGGCCAGCGCCGTCGATTGTCACTCCAAGGATGTCAGCACCGCTGCGGCCCGCGTCCGCTCCAGCTTTGCGGGGTTCTCCAAGCTGACGCGCCTTACCTATGCTGGCGATCTTGCGGGATGGTCCGCCGATCGCGGCGCCGGGCGCACGGCGCGTTGGCGCTTGGCGCAGGAAACATCCTTTGGCGGCGACAGACTGGCGTTTGGCCTGGCTGGTCGCGAAGGGCTCGATGCTCTGGTCGCGGTGGGCGCATTCGCCGACGGCGCGGAGCCCTACGCCGCGCGCCTTGTGCTGCGAGATCAAACCCGCAGCGCCCAGCCGTATCTGGCGCGCTACAACGGCGGATCCACCGCAACGCTTCCCCTGGCCCAGAGATTACCGCCCGGCATCGCCCAGAAAGCCTATGGCGCTGGCGCTCGCGCAGTCGCCAACGAAGACCTGCTCCCCAAAGGGGCGACGCGGGGTTGGGCCTTTCGCTTTTCAGATGAAGCCGCCGTCGAGTTGACGAAGTTGGATCCGCGCGAGGCGGTGGCTGTCGAATTCCTGTTTCCCGGAGATGTCGTGCGTCGCGCCTATGTCGAAGTTGGCGATTTCGCTGCGGGCTATGCGTTCCTCAGGATTGCGGCGCGCTAAGTCCCAATCCAGGGTTTCAAGCGGTGATCTAGGCCTCGGCGATCCGCATGATCGGCGGGGCCTCGGCCTGGGGGATTAGCACCGGCATTCGCACGGTGACCGTTGTGCCCTCGCCCAATCGGCTTTCCATGGACATTTCCCCTCCGTGCAGTTGGGCGAAGGCGCGGACCAACGATAGACCAAGCCCTGAACCGGCCTGGCGATGATCAGAATCACCGGCCTGCTCATAGGGTCGGCCTAGTCGCGCCAAATCCTCTGCAGAGATCCCCACACCGGTATCGGCGACGGCGATCTCGAGCCAGTTTCCGACCGGCCTTGCACTGACGGTCACCATGCCCCCCTTCGGCGTGAACTTCAGCGCATTGGAGATCAGGTTGAAAGCGATCTGCTTGATCGCGCGACGATCGGCGTCGGCTTCGAGCGAGCCTGCTGACAGGTCTCCGCGCAGACTGACCCCTTGCTGGTCAGCCTGGCCGCGCATCAAGCGAAGGACGGCTGCGATCGCATCGCGCGCGTCGAACTCCTCGCGCACGAGCTCGAAACGCTCCGCCTCGATTTTCGACATGTCGAGCACGTCGTTGATCAACTCAAGAAGGTGCGAGCCGCTCTCATGGATCAGCTCGGCATACTCAGCATAGCGATCCGACATCGGCCCAAAGAGCCTTTGCCGCATGATGTCGGAAAAGCCCATGATCGCGTTCAGGGGCGTACGCAATTCGTGGCTCATGTTCGCCAGGAATCGGGACTTGCTGGCGCTCTGCTGCTCCGCATCAGCCCGCGCGCGACGCAGTTCCGCCTCGCGATTGTGCTGGGCGCGCGCGTCCCGGACCGCCGCCACCAGACGCGTCGAGCTCATCCGTTTGACGGTCAGTTCACACCAGCCGTGAGGATCAAGAGCCGGGGTGAAGACCGTCTCGGCCGAGCCGTCGGCAAAGGCGTGGTGCAAGGCTGCGCCGACGAACGCGCGATCATCGTCGGACACCAAGTCCGACAGGTTGCGGTCGGCCAGGTCGTGGGTCTCGATCCCTATCGGGGCTTCCCCATAGGCTTCGAGAATTCGCCCCCCTGGATAGACCGCCATCAGGAGCTGGGGCTGATGGTCCAGGGCCTCACGCAGCTCCAGCGTAGCTTCGCGCGCCCTGGCGTCTTGGCCCCGCACCTTGGCCTGCAGCGCCACCAAGCCCGCAGCGAAACCCAGGCTGGTCGTGCCGATCGCCAAAAGGCTGAGGCCCATGGAGAGCTCGCTTGGCGCGCTCGGTAGAGCCAGGACCGCCACGCCGATCGAACCTAGGGCCGCGGCCGCAACGCCTGCAGCGGCGCCTAGAGCCAAGAGCTTCGGGCGACCAAAAGCGGCGGCTGCGGCGAGGGGCGCCAGGCACCACGCCGTCAAGGGGCCGCCGGTTCCGCCGGTCAACAGGCACGCTGCGGCGCCTGCCAGCGCCCAGATCAGGACGGACATCACCGCGCCAACCTCGCCGCCGACCTCGGCCATGAAGGCGCCGATCACGCCTGCGCCGAACACCACGCCGAGCGCTGCAAAGGTTTCGACAGGCGCAGCCAAGCCCCGATAGAGCATCGCGCTGGCGACGGCAGCCACGACAATGGCCCACAAAAGATGCCAAATGCCGGCAAAGCGATGCTCTGCGTACTGCGTCGCCCGAGAGCGAGAATATTTTTGGGGGCTAATCAGCGTCAAACCTGAGGTATCTGTTCGCCTGAAATGGTCGATGACCTTAGCCTTGTAGGTGAGTCCCCCCAAGCGCCCTCTCCTCTGGCGCGAAACGGAAGCACTACGGCCATGAACAGACTGATCGCTCGAAAGGAATTCGTAAGCACGACCCTCGAGAGTGCAACCTCCTGAAAGCGAAGGCGTAGGAACGCCCATGCCCGGCGTGGCCAATCCTCCAGAAGCGACGCCCCAACCCAGGGCCCCCAAACCGTCAGGCGGTGGTGCGCGATCACGGCGAAAATCCGGCGGCATCGCCGCGCTTGAGGCGCAAAAGCGCGCTTTCCTGCGCTTGGTGAGCCACGAATTGCGCACGCCGCTCAATTCGATACTTGGGTTTTCGGAAATCCTTTCAGCCGAGCTCTATGGTCCGCTCGGCGCCCCCCAATACAAAGAATACGCCGAGATTATCCGCGGCAGCGGCAAGAAATTGCTGAAACTCGTCAACCAGGTGCTTGAAATCGGGCACCTCGAAGGTCTGAAGCTCGACGTCGGGCCTGAGGCTCTGGGGCCGGCCCTGGATGATGCGGTCGCAAGCACCGGCCCTGACTTCAGCCGCGGCGTTCACGTCCGGATCGTCGAGCATGGTCAGCTTCCGCTGGTGCTTGCGGACCCCTGGGGTCTTCGCACTGTTCTGACCCACCTGCTGCAAAACGCAGCGATGTTTGCGCCCGACGGCGGGGAGGTGCGGATCAGGACCGAGGTCCACGAGCCATATGTCGATGTTTGGGTGGAAGACGATGGAGAAGGTGTTGATCCGGCCGATCTTCCGCGCCTCATGCTTCCATTCGAACAGGGCGAAAACGCAATGATCCGGCGCGCGGAAGGCGCGGGACTAGGCTTGCCGATCTGTGAGCTCACCTGCCGCGCTATGGGCGCACGGCTCGAGTTGAGCTCCGCGCCTGGAGCGGGCATGAGCGCAAAGGTCCGCCTCCAAGCCGTCTGAACCCGTTGCGCCGGTTGCGTCGGGCGCTCGCCGTGCCTAAGTCGCGAGCATGGGCGAAATTGAAACCGAACTCGCCGAGCTCTCAGCCGAGTTCGAGGTCCTGGGCGACTGGGAAGAGCGTTATCGCTACGTCATAGACCTTGGTCGTGATCTCGCCGCGCTGAGCGACGCAGAGCGGTCCGACGCCAATAAGGTTCGGGGATGCGCAAGTCAGGTCTGGCTGGTCACCGAACCTCAGGCGGACGGCGCATTAAGGTTCAGGGGCGATTCGGACGCCCACATCGTACGCGGCCTGATCGCCATCGTGCTGCGGCTCTTTTCCGGTCGTAAGCCGCCAGAGATCCTCGCCTTCGACGCACCTGCCGCGTTTGAGCAGCTCGGCCTAAAGGGCGCACTTTCCCAGCAGCGCTCCAACGGCCTTGCCGCAATGGTCGGGCGCATCCGCAAAGACGCCCAGACCGTCGGCTAAGCGGCGCGAATTCCGGTTTGCATCTGGCCCATCCCGATCACCGCATCGAGGCCCAGGATCATGTCGACTTCGTCGCCATCGGAAGCCAGGGGTAACCGAAGCCAGAGGATCGAAAGGTGCGAGGCGCCGCGCCAGGCCAGATTATGCACGCCGACCGCGGGCCGCCTTTCTGCAACCACATTGCCAAGTTCGCTGCGCCAGTAGTCCGCCGCGGAGCTGTTGTAGATTTCGCTCAGCCGTTTGCCCGTGATCTCACGACCATAAACCCCGTAGAGGCCTGTTCCGGCCAGACGCATCCGGAACTCGAGCGGCGCGTGACTGACATCGATCAGGCTGACCGTTGGCAGGAGGCGTTTGATCCCAGCCGGATCCAAATGCCGCCGCCCAGGCAGCCGGGCGCCTTGTCTCAAAGACGCCCAATAGGCGAAGAGCTCCTCGTGCGCGCGTACTGCCGCGCCGGGCGCTCCGACCTGCGCCGCCATGTGCAGATGCCCCAGCAACCAGTTGGATTTACAACGAATCAGTTATCGCCGATCCGACGAATCGCCGGCAAGCGGAAAAGGGTTAATTCCAAGCGATTGTTTGCTGAGTGTGACGACTTGGCGCACATTTTTCGGATCGCCGGCCCAACCCTGGCTCCGGCGCCCCCAAGGGCTTTGAAAGGCTCTGGCGCACCAGACACGAACGCCCGCCTGAGCAGGCGGGCGTTCGCATGTCGACCTTAGCTGCGCTGGGCGCAGATCAGGCTTAGCGTTTCTTGCGCGGCGCCTGGCGTCCGCCCTGGCCCAGGCCCATTTGCTTGGCCAGATCGGAGCGAGCCTTGGCGTAGTTCGGCGCAACCATCGGATAGTCCTTCGGCAGGCTCCACTTGGCGCGATACTCTTCCGGGCTCATGTTGTATTTGGTGCGCAGGTGCCGCTTCAGCGACTTGAACTTGCGACCGTCTTCCAAGCAGACCAGGAAGTCAGGCGTGATCGAGCGGCGGATCGGAACCGCAGGCTCCTTGGGCGTGACCTCAGTGGTTTCGGCGCCCGTTGAAATTCCGGCAAGGGCGCGGTGTACGCTCTGGATCAGCCCAGGCAAGTCAGCTGCAGTGACGGAATTGTTGCCGACATAGGCCGAAACAATATCCGCGGTCATCTCGATGACTTCCGACTTCTCATCCATTCTTATTTTCCATTGGAAGGGCGCTACCGGAGCGCGCTGAAGTGAACCACAACAACAGTAGTAGCGCGTTGCTTATAGCGAACTCATGCCAAGCACAAGCACACGACAATAAGTCTTTTCATCGAAAAATTTCGAGAGTCCAGGTCGAAAACCATAGTAAATTTCGAAAAACCGGTTTTTCCGAGTAAGTGTTGGCGCCTCTACCTGCTACGACGCGCGCATAAGATGTGTTTCTCAGATGAAATCTGGTGCGCGCCAATGGGGCCATATATCGGGAAGATCGCGCGAAACCTTGTCTGGAAAAACCGCGGGTCGCTTCTCCAAGAACGAAGTTACGCCCTCGCGGGCGTCGCCGGATTTGCCGCGAGCTTCTATGCCGCGGCTGTCAGCGCGATGAGCCTCCATTGGATGGGACGCGCCAGCCATTCGCCAGATCAGTTGGCGCGTAAGGGCCACCGAAACCGAAGAGGTATTGTCTGCGATTTCGCGAGCCAGGGAACGCGCGGCCGCCAAAAGCTCGTCTGCGGCGTGTAGCGAGCGCACCAGGCCGCGATCGTAGGCCTCTTGCGCAGCGAATATGCGACCGGTGAAGCACCATTCCAGGGCGGTCTGAACGCCCACCAGCTGCGGGAGAAACCAGGATGAAGCGGCTTCGGGGTTCAGGCCGCGCCTGGCGAACACAAATCCGTAGCGCGCCGCGTCGGACGCAAGTCGGATATCCATGGCGAGCTGCATCGTTGCGCCAATGCCGACCGCTGGACCGTTCACCGCAGCAATGACCGGCTTGAGGCTTTCGAAAATGCGTAGTGTGAGAAGACCCCCGCTGTCGCGATGGACGCCGACGGAGGCTGCATCGGCGGTGTTGCGGTTGGTATAGTCAAAGGTCTGGGCGCCTGCCGAAAGATCCGCGCCGGCGCAGAAGGCTCGCCCGGCGCCCGTGACGATCACGACGCGCACTTGGTCGTCACGATCGGTCTCATCAAAGGCGGCCATCATATCGGCCATCATCTGCGCGTTGAACGCATTCAACTTCTCAGGCCGATTGAGGGTGACGGTGGCGACCCCGTCTTCAACGGCGTAGATCAGCGTCTCAAATGTCGGCGCCGGCATGAAGTTCTCCACTGTTAATCGCGGCCACGCCGCCCGCTTGACGGACCATAGGTCAAGGCCCGCTATAGCGCCTGAACAAAGCTCTGGCGCTCAAACGCTGATCGCCTTGGGGAGTTAGACTATGCATCCGGCGACCCACGCCAAGACCCATCCTAACAAGGCCGCCTACATCATGGCCTATTCGGGCGAGGTGGTGACCTATGGCGAGCTTGACGCGCGCTCCAACCAAGGCGCGCACCTCTTCCGCACCCTGGGCCTTCAGCCGGGCGACTCCATCGCCTGCTTCATCGAAAACCATCCACGCTACTACGAGATCTTGTGGGCCGCCCAGCGGTCAGGCCTGCGCTATACGTGCCTGTCTTCGAAACTGACGCCCGGCGAGGTTGAGTACATCGTCAAGGATTGCGAAGCCAAGGTCTTCATCGCTTCCAAGGGGCTTTGCGATACTGCGCTGGCGCTCGCGCCATCGTTCTTGGGCGTCGGCCTCTATATGGTTGGAGGAGAGGTCGCGCCCTATGCAAGCTTTGAGGCCGCGCGCGCGTCTCACCCCACGACGCCAATCAGCGACCCGTGCGCGGGCCGCGCGATGCTCTATTCATCAGGAACGACCGGTCGGCCCAAAGGGGTGAAGCGGCTGGCGGCGGCCGAGGTCGATGACGCAATCGATGCGCCCAATCCGCTGGCGAACCTCGGCCAGGCCCTCTACGGGTGGACGCCAGACACGGTCTATCTCTCGCCAGCGCCGCTCTATCATGCAGCCCCTTTGGGGTGGTCCATGGCCGTTCAATCCATGGGCGGAACTGTCGTCATGATGGAGCGCTTCGACGCCGAAGACGCATTGCGCTTCATCGAACAATACAAGATCACCTCAGCGCAGTGGGTGCCGACCCACTTCGTGCGAATGCTGAAGCTGCCCAATGGCGTTCGCGAGCGTTACGACATGTCCTCGCTAAAGTCGGTTTTCCATGCCGCCGCGCCCTGCCCTGTCCCCATTAAGGAACAGATGATCGCCTGGTGGGGACCGATTGTGCACGAATATTACGCCGGTACGGAAGGGAACGGCTTTTGCATCATCAATTCCCAGGAATGGCTGGCTCACAAGGGCTCCGTTGGTCGTGGATTGATGGCGCAGGTGAGGATCTGCGACGAAGATGGCGAACCCCTGCCGGCGCGTTCTGAGGGTTTGGTCTTCTTCGAGGGGGGCGGCCAGTTCGAGTATCACGGCGACCCGGCGAAGACGGCGGAATCCCGCAACAAACACGGCTGGACGACGCTGGGCGATGTCGGCTGGATCGACGAAGAGGGATACCTCTATCTGACGGACCGCAAGAGCTTCATGATCATCTCCGGTGGCGTGAATATCTACCCTCAGGAACTCGAAAATGTCCTGATCGGCCACCCCAAAGTGGCCGACGCCGCCGTCGTCGGAGCCCCCGACGAGGAGATGGGTGAAAAGGTTGTGGCGGTCGTTCAGCCGATCAACTGGGCCGATGCAGGCGATGAATTGCGCGCAGAGCTCATGGCCTACGCCCGAGAACATCTCAGTCACGTCAAGTCGCCGCGGGTCATCGACTTCATGGCTGAGCTGCCGCGCCACGCCACCGGCAAGCTCTATAAGCGCCTCATCCGGGACGCCTATTGGGGCAAGGACGGCGCGCGCATCGCTTAGGCGCAAGGATCATCACAGGCTGCCCAACCGCGCCAAGCGCCCCTAAGGAGGGCTCGCGCGTCGGCTGCGCCGTGCTAGACGGTCAGGCTAAACATTGTCATCCAAGGGAGCGAGACATGAACCCAGTCGAGATCAAAGACCTGCCTGGTCTGGTGGGCGCCGAAGTGGGCGTCTCAGACTGGGTTCAGATCACCCAGGAACGCGTCAACCTCTTCGCCGAAGCCACAGGCGATCATCAATGGATCCATGTCGACGTCGAGCGCGCCACCCGCGAAATCGGCGGCCCCATCGCCCATGGCTACCTGACCCTTTCTCTGATCCCGTTCCTGGGCGCAGGGCTTCTCCCCGTGAAGGGCGTCACACGCGGCATCAACTATGGCTCCGACAAGGTCCGCTTCATCAATATGGTCAGGGTTGGAAAGCGCGTTCGGATGCGTCAAAGGCTCATCGGCGCAGAGCCCAAGGCGGGCGGCATGCAGCTAAAAAACGAGTGCACGATCGAGATCGAAGGCGAAGAAAAGCCGGCGTGCGTCGCCGAGACGATCTCCGTCATCTACGGCGGATAGCTATTCCGGCCGGGCGGCCTCTTCTGCTGAGGCCGCCTTGGCGCCGGAAATCACCGACTGACTCGCCTCTTCGGTCACCTCGGCGTTCGGATCCTTGATCAGAGCTATCGTCTCGCGAATGTACTTGGCGTTGGTGACGATGCCGATATCAAGCCGTTCACTGTTGAGTTCGACTTGCTGGGTGAGAAGGCCTGCGATGAACTCGACATCCTCACCGCCCTGACCGTTGTCGCCGGTGGCGTGGCGCGCATGTCCGCTCATAAAGACGGGCCCGCCGGAATTGCCGGGAAACACCGAAAAATCGAGCAGGAAGGTCGGAAAGATCTTCGCCGGCGCGATCGGATAGGATGCGACCTTGCCCGAGCGAAGAATTGGAAAGCCTGCTGCGTTGGCCGCCAGGCCTCGCGGAAAGCCCAACGCCAACATCTCGTCGCCTGCGCCAACCTGATACCTGGCGAAGGTCTCATCGGCCGCAAGGTAGTCTTCGGGAATTGCAGACTTTGCAAAGGCGGGCGGGGCTGTGACCGCAAGGGCTGCGACGTCACGTGAAGGATGGTGCGTCCAAAGCGCATGTCCATGCGCATCGCGGATCTTCAAGGCCTGCGGAGAATAGCTCCAACTGCCATCGGGGTTGGCGATCCTGTAGCCAATACGCGCTGTGTCCTTCGGCATTTTGTCGAAGACGTGATTGGCGGTGACAAGGATGGTGTGGGGCTTTCCATCCGCCGTGATCTCGGAAATCAGGAAGCCGGTGCCGACCGTGCGCGTTCCGTCGCCGAGCGGCTGTTCGAGTTGAACGGTCGCCTGCATCAGCTGAGCGGACAAGTCGATGACCATGAATTGGTCCCCGATGAATTGTGAGGGCGATCGCGTCAAGCCGCGACTGGAGTGAGGGGATAGTGAATCACTGGAAGGTTTCCGCCAAGATAACATGGCGTGCGATAGGCGCGCCTTAGTGACGCGCGGCGCCGATCTGCGGCCAAGCTCCACGCGGCGCCTTGAGGACGGCCATCGCACAAGGCATCTAGCACGCCATGAGAGAGCTTAAGCCCCCCGTCGCCCCAAAACGTCCGAAGCGCATTGAGCAATTGGGGCGCGTACGGATCGATGACTATGCCTGGATGAAGGACGACAACTGGCAGCAAGTCCTGCGCGACCCAAAGACGCTGCGAGCCGACGTGCGCGAACACCTGATCGCCGAGAACGCTTACACAAAGGCCATGCTCTGCGACACCGAGGCGTTGCAGGCGCAGATGTTTGCGGAGATGAAAGGGCGGATCAAGGAAGACGACGCCTCGGTTCCCGCGCCAGACGGAGCCTGGGAGTACTACATCAGGTACGAACGCGGCGCTCAGCACCCCGTCCACGTCCGCCGCCCCCGCGGCCAGGAAGCCCATGAGGAGATCCTGCTTGATGAGGAGGCGCTCGCCAAGGACAAGGCCTTTTTTCAGGTCGGGGGCGCCGCCCACAGTCCCGACCACGCCCTCTATGCCTGGGCGGCCGATGAGCAGGGCTCGGAATATTACACGATCCGCGTGAAAGACCTGGTCGACGGCCAGGAGCTGGGAACACCCATAGAGAGCAGCTACGGCGCCCTGACCTTTTCTCCCGACAGCCAGTGGCTGTTCTGGATCTGGCGCGATGAAAACGCTCGACCCGCCAAGGTCTTTCGCCGTCCCGCGCGGGGGGGCCCCGATGTGCTCGTCTACGAAGAGCTCGACGACGGAATGTTCCTGGGCGTCGCTACGACCTCTGACGATAGCCATATTGTCATTGCAGCTGGCAATCAGGAGACCACCGAATCGTGGCTGATCCCCGCAGGCGATCCCACATGCGCTCCCATCGTGGCCGAGCCCCGCCAGATTGGGGTCAAATACACCCTCGACCATTGGGGCGATCATTGGGTGATCCATACCAACGCCGACGGTGCGGTCGACTTCAAGCTCGCCGCCAGCCATGCTGAAATCCCCTCAAAGTCGAGCTGGCGAGACTGGGTGGCGCACAAGCCCGGCCGCTACATCTGCGGCTTTTCAGCCTTCGACGGCTATCTCGTGCGCGCCGAGCGCATCAATGCGCTTGACCGCCTCGTCGTCACGTCGCGCGACGGCGACGAGCACGAAATCGGCTTCGACGAAGAAGCCTATGCGTTGCATCTGGAGGACGGATACGAATACGCAACGACGACGACCCGTTTCGTCTACCAGTCGCCCACCACGCCGCGGCAGACGTTCGACTACGATATGGCCAGCCGAGAGCGGACCCTGCGCAAGACGCAGGAGATCCCCTCCGGCCACGATCCTTCGCGCTATGTCGCCCGGCGCCTCTATGCGACGGCTCCGGATGGCGTCGAGGTGCCGATCACCGTCTTGATGCTGAAGGACACGCCCCTCGACGGGTCTTCACCAATGCTGCTCTACGGCTATGGCGCCTACGGCATCGCGCTCGATGCGGGCTTTTCGATCCGCAATCTCAGCCTCGTGGACCGGGGTTGGATTTGGGCCAACGCTCATGTGCGTGGCGGTTCGGACAAGGGCTGGGGCTGGTTCCTCGACGGTCGCAAAGACAAAAAACCCAACACCTTCAGCGATTTCATCGCCTGCGCTGAGCACCTGGTGGCCCATGGATACGGCTCAAAAGGCAAGATCGCCGCCTATGGGGGGTCGGCCGGCGGAATGTTGATGGGCGCGATCGCCAATCTTCGTCCTGAACTTTGGGGCGCCATCATCGCAGCCGTACCCTTCGTCGATGTCCTCAGCACCATGAGCGACACAAGTCTGCCCCTGACGCCGCCCGAGTGGCCGGAGTGGGGAAATCCGCTGGAGGACGCCGCGGCCTATGATCTGATCGAAAGCTATAGCCCCTACGACCAGATTTCAGCCCAGGCCTATCCCCCGATCCTGGCGACCGGGGGTCTCTCCGATCCGCGCGTCACCTATTGGGAACCGGAAAAGTGGATCGCGAAACTGCGTGAATTCTCGGCGGGCGATGCGCCGATGCTGCTCAAAATCAATATGGACGCCGGCCACGGCGGAGCCTCGGGCCGGTTCGACTTTCTCAAGGAGATCGCCCTCGACTATGCCTTCGCCGTGTGGGCGCTGGAAAAGACATGGAAAGCGGCATGATCGTCAGACCCGCCACGCAGGCCGACGCTCCAGCCTTGGCCGCCATTTATGGCGACGCGGTCCTTCACGGCTTCGGCACCTTTGAAGAAGACCCCCCAAGCCCGGCCGATATGGATGAACGGCGTCGCGCAGTTCAAGATCAAGGCCTGCCCTATTTGGTGGCCGAGAGCGACGGTCGCGTGCTGGGATTTGCTTACGCGGGCCCCTTCCGCCCTCGCGCCGCTTATCGCTACACGCTGGAAGACAGCGTTTACGTTTCTCCAGAGGCCAAGGGAAAAGGCGTCGGCCGCGCGGTGCTCAGCGCCGTCATTGAGGCCTGCGAAGCGCTTGGAATACGCCAGCTGATGGCGGTGATCGGGGACACTGGCAACACCGGCTCTATCGGGTTGCACCGTGCGCTCGGTTTTGAACAAACCGGCGTCGGACGCAGTGTCGGCTTCAAGCATGGCCGTTGGGTGGATATCGTCCACATGCAAAAGCCCCTTAACGGGGGCGACACCTGCGCGCCGAACGGGCCGGGAGTTACGCTGAGGGGGCATTGAGGCGCGATCGAGCGGAAAGTCTGTTTTCGTCGGACAATCGTCATTTTCCGCAACCACGATCAGGCGCACCCTTGCAGGGTCGGCGCTGCGGCCTGGACTGGCTGCTCGGAGCGGAGCGGTGCGGTGCGGCGCGAATTGAGGAACAGCCATGACCTACGCCTCTCGTCGACGTGTTCTGCGAAGCGGCATATTCGGCGCCGCCTGCGCTTGCCTCGGCCCTCGCCTTGCGTTCGCTACCGACCAGCCGCCGTCCGGAAAATTTGTTTGTCCGCCATGCGGCTGCGCGGCTGACGGCAAGGATTTCGACGCGCCAGGAGCCTGCCCGGAGTGTGGGATGCAACTCATGCCCAAGCCTGCCGATCCCAAGCCTGATGCAACGCCGCCGGCCTCGCCGAAGGGCGGCGATGACGGTTATTCAGCACCGGGCGAGAGGTCTTGCTGATAGGCTGCTAGGCCGTCTCCGAAGGCCGCCTGAAGTTTCCTACTAAAAGTTTAGTTGACGTGGCGCGTGGTGTTCCGCCAAGATCTCCGAAAGTCTTAGGAGACAAATGTGGCGCCTTCTTCCCGGGCTCGAGCAAGCGATGCGCTGACCCCGCTAGAACTTAAGATCATGCAGGTCTTGTGGTCGGCGGGTCCAAGCCCAGTCGCAGGGGTTCAGGCGGGTCTTGGCTCCGACCTCGCCTATACGACCGTCCAGACCATGCTGAATGTACTGCTTCGTAAGAAGAAGGTCCGCCGCACTCAGACGGGTCGGGCTTTCACCTACGAAGCCGCAGTAAGCCGAGACGGCGCAACGGGGGCGGCGGTCAAGGACCTTGTGGTCCGCATGTTTGGGGGCTCAGGCGACGCCCTGCTGATGACCTTGATCGATACCCATCAGATCACCCCCGAAGCAATCGCGCGCGCGGCCAAGCTCCTGAACGGCGACGACGACGACGAAGAGGCTGGCTGATGCAACATATCTTGGCCGACTACATCCTCAATGCTGCGTGGCAGGTGCCGATCGTGGCGCTTTGCGCCCTCATTTTATCGCGATTTGGCGGGTTATCCCCGCACAGGCGCAATCAACTTTGGGTCGCCTTCCTTCTGACGGCCGCGACACTGCCGATGGTGTCGCTCGATGTGCGCCTTCCACATCTCGCGCCAAACGTTGCACGTGCACCCGCTGGGCTCCCAATGGCGAGCCAGGCCCTGGCTCCCCTGCACGCGCCGCTTTCGAATGATCCTGCGGTCTTGCTGCCCACATGGTCGGTTTGGGCGATGACGAGCCTCTTCTTGGTCCTGGCGCTGACGCTCCTATTGCGTCTGGCGATGGCCGCCATAGCCGCCGACCGGCTCGTTCGCCGGTCCGAGCACTGCACTCTGCCGGTGGATTTGGCGAAGGCTCTAGAGGCGATGGCGCGAGCCCACCGCCGTCGCTCGCCCGAGGTCAGGCGTTCTCATCAAATCCTCAGCCCAGCCGTGGTCGGAGCGTTCAGGCCTGTAATCCTGATCCCCGACGCGATGGCTTTGCAGGGCGACGATCTTCGTGCGGCCCTGTTGCACGAGATGGCTCACATCGTGCGCGGCGATTACGCGATCAACCTGGCCTGCGAACTCCTGGCGCTGCCGATTTGCTGGCATCCCGCACACCTCGGCATCAAGTCCGGCTTTAGACGCAGTCGCGAACTGGCCTGCGACGACATTGCTGCGGCGGCCATGGCGTCACCGAAGGCCTACGCCAGATGCCTCGTATCATTGGCGCGAACACTGAGCACCTCGTCGAGCTCCCGTCCCACCTTAGCCCTGGCCGTCGGCCTCTTTGGCCGTAGTGATCTGGAGGAAAGGCTCATGCATCTTACCCAACCTCAAGATATCGAAATCCCGGTGATCCGCGTCGCAAGGATTTGCGGCCTGGCGGGCGTGGGCGCGAGCCTCATCGGCTCTGCCGCCCTGCTGCATGTTACGCCGGTTTTTGCGCAAGCCTCCAATCCCGTCGCGACATCGCCGTCCCCCCCTGTGGCGTCAGCACCGTTAGAAAGCGCACGTGATGATGCTGCAGCCGAGCCGCCGGCCCCGCGTCACCGAGGTGGGCTGATAGTCTCCAAAAAAGGCGTCGCCATTGAAACCCGCGCCCCGGTCTATCGCCACAGCTTTACGGGCGCCGACGGTCGTACGCTGAGCGTGACCACCGACACCCCCGATTTCCCAAGCCCCGAAGATCTACGCCGTTGGGAGGACCAGGCGCAAAAGGCCGAAGCCAAGGCCGCCGACGTGGAGAAGATGGTCAATTCACCCGAGTTCAAACAACAGATCGAACGGGCTGAGGCCAGTGCGGCGGAAGTTCGGAAGCTGGTCAATTCTCCAGAATTCCAAGCCCGCATCCAAAGGGCCGCTGCTCGCGCAGCCGAGGCGCAGAACATCGTGAACTCACCTGAGCTCAAGGCCACCATCGCCAAGGCGCAGGCCAGCGCCGCGGCGGCCCAGGACGTGGTCAACTCCGCGGAATTCAAAGCCATGATCGCCAAGTTCCAAACCGAAATGGAAAGGTAAGGACGCCGATCCGACCCGCTGGCTTGGCGAAACCGCCTAAACCTCAAGCGCCTTGAACGGCGGGGCGCTTCTGGCGGAGTATTCTTGGTGCGGAGAGACCCAAGCACACGGAATTGCAGCCGCGGCGTGAGGCGGAGACCGCCTGAGAAGACCCTTGGCGTGAGGCTGTATAGCTCCCAGCGTGTTCCCGATCGGAATCACGCTCCCGTACGGGAGCAATGGGACCAAATATGATCCCGTACGGTGTCACCATTCATCGACAAGGCCGCTTACACTCCCCATTATGCTCCCGAACGGGAACAAAATCACTATGGCTCCACGGCCTAATGACCCCAACAAGCCCTCAAGGGCCGCCCGACTGCTCGGGGCGGTCGAGCAGGTGCGGGTGGATCACAGCGCGACGACCGTCGCGCCCCACCCTGTGCGACCGAAGCCAGAGACCGCTACGGCGGCCGACGGCCGCAAGACCCCCTTGCGCGCGATCACCTTCCCCAAGGCCTCGCACGCGCTCCGCCAGCACGTAACGGCCGTGATGGACCAGACGCCCCCGCCAACCACAACGCCCATCCGCCAACGCATCGTCTCCGTCGCGCCCGCCGCCAGCGAACGCACCGCAGGCCCCTCGCCCCGCTTGCGCCTGCGCGCTGCGCAAGCCGGCGGAACGGCGGCGGCCGATACCCGCCTGGCAGTGGGTCGCGGCGCCTTCCAGGCCGCCCGAGAACTGGGGGCGGTTGGCCCGGCGATCGGGAGCACTGAGGCCGTCGGCCGGTTGGTGCGTGAACGGCGGGAGCGTCTCGGCCTCACCCAGCTGGAACTCGCTGTGCGGGCGGGCACGGGACGGCGGTTCATCTCGGAACTGGAATCCGGAAAGCCCACCCTGGAATTGGGTCGCACGCTCGCTGTTCTGCGCGCCGTGGACATCCGCGTCTTGGCCGAAGTTCCGGACGATGGCTGACGACACCCTTGCCGTCTGGATGGACGGACAGGCCGGCGTGGCCGGGCATCTTCTTAAGGGCGACGACGGCGAAACCGCGTTCTTCTATGACGCCGCATATATTGCGCGGGGCGGCCTTCCGCTTTCCCTGTCTCTACCGCTGGAGACCGCTGAATTTGGGGACCCAGAGACCCGCGCCTACCTTGCAAACCTCCTGCCCGGCGAAACGGGCGGAAACGGAATCTTTAAACCAGACTGTAAACCGCCGACTCTGGCCGCCTTTTGTGCGGGCGATTGTCTAATGAAGGAATTGGCTGGGGAACTAGGACTCGAACCTAGAATGACGGTACCAAAAACCGCAGTGTTACCATTACACCATTCCCCAGCAGGAATGGCCGCGAGGGGCCCCCGCGCGGAGGCGTGGAGATAGCGCAGGAGTCCCGGCGATGCAACGCCTCGCAAGCGCCGCCTCTGGCCGCCTTGCAGGCCTACGACCCCTCCTCTATAAGGCGCCCTCCAAAGTCGGAGTGTGGCTCAGTCTGGTAGAGCACCGCGTTCGGGACGCGGGGGTCGCAGGTTCAAATCCTGCCACTCCGACCATTTCCATCTTTGCCCTGCAATTCGAAAATCAGGGCCTGTGAACGACCGGGACGAACCGTCGCCCAGGCGTCGCTCCGAGGCTCCCCAGCGGGCGGTTGAACGCCTAGTCTTCCCGAGGCGGAAATAGTGTGCGAGAGGCGGGGCGGAAGGCCTTAGACTTCCCAGGTCTTTTACAGGGCGCGCAATTCCCAGATGAAGCAGTTCTTGATCACCGCCGCTGGGGTATTCGCCGGCCTCTTAATCTTCATGATCGGCGTGCCTTTCGTGCTGATATCCATGGCCGCAAGCGCCGCCGGACCCGCTCCCATCCCCTCGCGCGCGGTTCTTGAGCTCGACCTTCGCGATCCACTCACTGATCAGTCGCCGCAAAATCCACTCGCCGGGCTCGCCCGCCGCGGCCATTCCGTGATGTCCATTCTCGAAGGCCTGCGACGCGCCGAGCACGACGACCGGATCAAGGCGGTTCTGGTTCGCCTGCCCGAAGGCGGCGTCGAACCGGGGATCGCCGATGAATTAAGACTAGGAATCAAGCACTTCCGAACCTCTGGAAAGCCGCTAGTCGCCCACAGCCAAGGGCTTTATCCTTCAGGTTTCGTCACCGCCACCTACGTATTGGGCGCAGCCGCTAACGAGCTTTGGATGCAGCCGGGGGCCTCGTTCCAGGTGACGGGGCTTGCGAATGAAGATCTCTTTTTCAAACGCGCTTTTGACCGGTTCGGCGTCCACGCCGACTACGAGCAGCGCTATGAATATAAGAATGCGGTCAACGGCTACCTCTACGACGACTATACCGCAGCCCACCGCGATGCTGAACTCTCATGGCTGAGCTCGGTCTATACAACCGACATCAACAGCGCAGCAGCCGATCGTAAGCTCGACCCCGGCGCGTTGAAAACGACGCTGGAAGCTGGGCCTTACCTGGCGGAAGACGCTGTCAGCCTTCACCTGATCGACCGTGTTGGTCAGGTGCATGAAGCACAGGCTTCATTGCTGAAGGTCGCCGGTGAAAACGCTCAGATGGTCGACTTTGAGGACTACGCACACGGCCGCAGGCCACGTGAAGCCGGGACCGGTCCGGTCATCGCGGTTATTGAGGCGGAAGGCGACATCGTCGATGGCAAGGACCAGGGCGGAAATCCGTTCCGCGGCGGATCAAGCATCTACGCCGACGACATTTCCGAGGCCTTCTACGACGCAATCAAGGCCAAGGACGTCAAGGCTATCGTCTTTCGACTAAATTCCCCGGGTGGATCCGACACCGCCTCGGAGGAAATCCTGGCGGCGATTAGGGCGGCCAAGGCGGCAGGAAAGCCGGTCGTCGTCTCCATGAGCACCTATGGCGCGTCCGGCGGCTATTGGGTCTCCTCTGAAGCCTCTGCGATCCTGGCGGAGCCTTCGACCCTAACCGGATCGATCGGGGTTTTCGGCGGCAAGTTCGCGGTCGGTCCCGCGCTGGCGAAATTCGGCGTCGATGTCCGCCACCTGGGTGTTGGCTCATCCTATGCCAGCGCCTTTGGCATCGGCGAGGAGTTCACACCCGCCCAGCGCGCGGCGTTCTCACATTGGATGGATCGCATCTACGACAACTTCGTCGCTCGCGTCGCCGTCGGCCGCAAGCTCTCGCCAGATCGTGTTCGCCAAATCGCCAAGGGCCATGTCTGGACCGGCGTGCAGGCCAAGGACCTCGGGCTGGTCGATGAAATCGGCGGCTTCTACGATGCTGTCGCTAAGGCCAAGGCCTTGGCCAATATTTCCGGTGAGGCGAGACTTAGGTCCATGTCGCCTTCAGGCTCGCCCTTCGAAGCCGTGCAGAAGCTCTTGGGGGTGTCGGCCACATCGGCGCGGACATTGGCCGCTGCGGCCTGGATCTTTGGAGATCCCAGAGCCCAGGGTATCTTGGATGAGATCGCCCAGGCGCGCTTGCGCAGCCAAGGCGCGATGGTCTTGGCGCCGACCCGCATTCACTGAGCCGCAAAGTCAGCTGGGGGGGCGTGCGCCGAGCCTGACGCGGGGATCACCTGGCGGGGCGGGTATGAAGACCACGACCTTGCGACCAAAGTCCAAGGTCACGTCCTGGAAATGCCGCAAGACGTCGACGCCGATAAGGATGGCTGGCCGATCGTCGAGTTTCCAAAGCTCGAAGATGTGCAGCTTGGCGAAGATCCCCAGAATTTGATTGATCTGCAGGCCGCCAAGCCGAAGCGTCGGGAGCGGCGCAAATTCCCCCATCGCGGTTTGCCCGGTGGCGCTTATCAGCGGCACCGGCGCAAGGCGCACGCCAAATTCGGGATGGGTGTGAACCACCGCGTCGCGCAGTGCGATGTTTCCCACTGTGACTTGTGCGCCAGAATCGATGAAGGCTGCGACGCGTACGTCGGCGACCTGCGCATCAAGGATCACCAACTGACCGTCCCTATAGGCGGCCGGCACCTGGATCGGCTCGCGAAAGGCATGCAAGCGCGAGGGAGCGGCTGGTCCCGTAAGAACCGCCATGCCGATGCCCGATGGAGCGATCTCGAAACGGTTGTCGAGAAAGTTGAGCGACATCTGTCGGCCGCGTAGAACATCGACGCCCAAGAGCCCGTCAGCGCCCAAGCGGCCCCGCAAAAGCGTCGGCAGGACGAGATTTCCCGTCGCCATCGCGCCGACCCGCAATCTGGCGATGCTCGCCAGATTGGCAGGCTCCACCCCGGCGATGCCATGGACATCGACCTGTCCAACGATCGGCAGGCCGCATTCGACGGCAACCTCCGAAGCCACCACGGTCCGATTGGCGCCCGTGTCGACAACGAAACCGAAGGGGCCCTTACCATTGAGGTATACCGGAACGACCATGCGCTTGGCCTGGTCGAAGGCGGTCTCCAATTGAGCGCCCATGTCCGGCGGAGCCGCTGGCTGGGCTGGATCGGTATCCATCAGGTTTATGGAGACCAGCTTTCGTCGTGACGACGTTGCGCAGGCGCTCAAGAGCGCTGGCGCCAGTAAAGTCGCGACATTCCGTCTGGACCAGCCATCGCCGGACATTCCAAATCCCTTTGCGGGCGACCTGCGCACCCGTGCGCCGGTTCGAAGTACGCGACGGAAACGCGACCACGTCTGAGGAAACGCTCAGGCGTCGAACTTTCGATGTTTTGCGACGTTAATTTCTGCAATCAGGGCTCTGGCCAGATCTCTGTGCGAATCCGGCGATCTTTCGTCGGCTATCAGCGCATTCAAGCGCGCCTCGCCATCAGCGTAGCATCCTTCGGCCAAATCAGCGCGCGCCAGCACTATGACGGCGTCCGGATAACCAGGCTCCGCGTTGACCACCCGCTCGGCGAACGCGCGCGCTTGAGCGTGGTTTTCGGCGTGACTGAACGTCGAGGCCAGGCCCGCAAGCGCCAGCAGATTGCTCGGCTGCAGCTCATAGGCGCGAAGATAAGCCGCCTTGGCGTCATCCCACTGTTTAAGCTGCTCCAACGTGGCGCCGCGTGCGGCGTGGGCCGGCGCAAACCCAGGCTGGGCCGCCACCACTGCATCGAAGTGCGGCAGGGCTTGGGTGAAGTGCTGGAGTCGAAAGTGGCAAAGCGCGAGCGCTTGGCGCAATCCGAGGTCCCCAGGCGCGACCTTCAATCCGCGCTCAAGAACTTCAAGCGCTGCGCTAAAGCGGTCTTCGCTCTCAAGGCCGCCAGCCACCAGGTTGAAGACCAAAGGATGCTCCAGCCCGTCGGCGAGAGCGATCTTGGCCAGCGCCACGGCGTCTTCAAGTTCGTCGGCCGAGAGCTTGGCCTGGATTGCGTTCAAGCTTGCCCTATCAGCCTCCTCGTCGCGCGGCTTCGGACCGATCTTGATCTGGATGGGGCCCGACTTGAATTCCATGACGACGCCTTTTGGGGGACTTTGGTGGCGCGCGAGTTTAGCTCTGGCCAGATCCTCGGCCAAGGCCGGCCCAGACAAGGGGTCTGACCTGCCTGACCCCGATGGCCCTGACCCTGTTCGCCTCGACAATGATAGCCCTGGCGCAGGCGGGCCATATGCCAACTTGACCGCGCAGTGGCGCTCGGCATGTATCAGTCATGCCTGAAGCTTCAAACATCCCCTCTGCGGCCCAACTTCAGGCGACATGGCGTGATGGCGCAAGCGCCATCCGCCAGGACCGGCCGTCAGATGCTTTGCAGCTGTTCCAGCAGATCATTGACGCAGGCCAAGAGACGCCCGCGGTCTGGATCGGGATCGCCATGGCCCAACGCCAACTTCGCAACAACGCAAGCGAAAGGGCTGCATTGCAACAAGCCTTGCGGCTGGATCCGCGAGACATGCGCGCCTTGCTGATGACCGCGGATAATTACGCGCAGGCCAAAGATGGCCGCGCTGCGGATGCTTTCTATAACACCTTCATTCAACTCGCCCAGGCGAGCGGCGAGGTCGCGCTGAGACCGGAAATCGCACGGGCCAGGGCGATGCGTGAGAAATATGCGGCGGCCTATGACGCCCATCTAAGAGGCGCGATGCAAGGCTACGCCCTGGACACGCCCCAGGGGCGGCGCATGAGCAGGTCCCTCGATCTTCTGCTCGGAAAGTCGGAGATTTACCTACAGCAACCGCGACATTTTTACTTCCCGGAACTCCCGAATATCCAATACGCCGATCGAGAGGCGTTTCCCTGGCTCGATCGCATTGAAGCCGCCACCGACGCCATTCGCGCCGAGTTGCTGCAGGTCTTAAAGCAGGACACAGCCTTTACGCCCTACGTCGAAGCTGAGCCTGACCGTCCGACGGCGAGCTACAACGATATGCTTGGCAACCCAGATTGGAGCGCCTTTTACCTTTGGAAGGCCGGCGCGCCGGTTGCGGAAAACGCCGCGCGGTGTCCGGCGACTTTGGAAGCCCTTGCAGAAGCGCCCTTGTGCCGAATTCCGGGTCGCACGCCGGCCATTCTCTTTTCACTTTTACGCCCTGGCATGCACATCGCTCCCCATCACGGGTTCATGAACGCGCGCTATATCTGCCACCTGCCTCTGATCGTTCCAGATGGCTGTGCAATGCGGGTGGGCTCGGATACCCGCACGTGGACCGAAGGCAAGGCTTGCGTCTTCGACGACAGCATCGAGCATGAGGCCTGGAACAAGAACCCCGACCACCTGCGCGTGGTCCTGATATTCGACGTTTGGCGCCCAGAACTTTCTGCGCTCGAGCGCGACTTTATAAGTTCGGTGCTGCAGGCCGTAGACGCCTTTGGCCGCGGCGATGGGGATGTAGTTTCTCCCGCATCTTAGGCTCCTTCTGCCCGCCGCTCGCTTCTCAGCCGCCCTAAGTAACGACCTAAGTAAGAAGGGGCGGCGGATCGCTCCGCCGCCCCTCATTTCTGCGATAAATCGCAGGTTTAGAAGTCTGCGCTGAGGCCCACGAAGAAGAAGCGGCCGAGCGCGTCGTAGACCTGCGGGAAGGTGTTGCCGCTGCAAGGCCCGGTCAGGCAGTTGGTGCCCACCAACGGCGGGTCCTTGTCGAAGACGTTGTTCACGCCAACCCGGAAGTTCAGGTTGTTGTGGATCGTGAAGTTCGCGGTCAGGTCGATATAGCTCTCCGACGGCAGGTGCTGCTCGACGGCGAACTGGGTGCCGGGGTTGTTGAGCTGCGGGTTGGCGTTGAACGAATCCAGGGAAACCCCGGCGAAGTAGCGCCATTGCAGGGAGAAGCTGAGCTGCTTCACCCAGTCGCCGTAGGAATAGGGCGTGTTCCAGGTAAAGCGCGAGGTATGGCGCCAAACCGGAGACGGCTGTCCGCAGGTCAGGCCGTAGAGGCCCTTACAGTCGAAGCTCGCGCCGCCCGGCAGGGGCTGCGTCTGCAGGCTGTCGAGCCAGGTGCCGACCAGCTTGGCCGAGATCGAGCCGTTGTCGCCAAGACCGATCGACGACAGGTCGGTGTGGTATTCCAGATTGACGTCGACGCCTGAGGTCTGCAGCGAGCCGGTGTTCAAGGTGGTGTCCTGAACAAAGCCCTGGTTCGAGAGGAACAGCGAGCCAGCTGAGTCGCGGTGGACCAGGTTACAGAAGGTCGGATTGTCCGTGTTGATGCACTGGTTCAGGATAACGTTTGCACCGATGCCGGAGATGAACTGCTGGACCTTGATGTTGAAGTAGTCGAACGACATCGACAGGCCCGGTACGAACTTCGGCCGGATGACCACGCCGCCGGTATAGGTGTCGGAGAGTTCCGGCTTCAGGTTCGGGTTGCCGCCGATCAGGCCGTTATACTGGTTGGCCGGGTTCTTTTCGATGGCCAGCACCTGCTGGGTGGTCAGGTGGAAGACGTTGGCGCAGGTGGCGACCAGCGGATTGCCAGCGGTCAAACCGGCGCAGGGGTCTTGGTTGCCGTCGAGCACGACGT
>Ga0209166_10000116_pt1 | contig 100988 bp, 108 predicted proteins | sample Coa_R1_3_FD_187151 | JGI IMG/M metagenome (GOLD analysis project Ga0209166, IMG submission 187151) | Surface soil microbial communities from Centralia Pennsylvania, which are recovering from an underground coalmine fire - Coalmine... | ecosystem: Environmental > Terrestrial > Soil >... | reverse complement strand
TCGAATACTGAGATCAAAACCTGCATCCAACGGCGCCATCTCGCTCATGCGCCGCCCTGGTCGTCATCGACCGGATCAAGTGGTCGCCATGCGTCGGAATCCATGGTCGCCTTCACCGGAATGCGCAACAAGACCTTCGAATCCTGGGGACTCTGGACCGGCGCGATTTGGGATGAGGAGCACGAAGGTACCAACGGCATCGGCACATGTCTGGTCGAGAAGCGGCCCCTGACGATCGACCGCGATCAGCATTTCCTTGACCGCAACACCCTGCTGAGCTGCACGGCAGCTCCGGTCTACGATCAAAACGCAAATCTGGCGGGCGCGCTTGACGTCTCCTCGTGCCGTGCCGACCGCACGGACCTGTTTGCCGACCTGATCAGGCTTGCCGTTGGCGAAGCCGTCCGCCGCATCGAGGCCGAGCTTTTCAGATCGGCTTTCGCGACCTCGCGGATCGTGTTGCTGCCGGCGACCGACGGACAGTGCGGCGGACTGCTTGCCGTCGATGCCGACGATCTCGTCATTGGCGCAACGCGGTCGGCGCGCCTCGCCCTGGGTCTTCCGACCGAACGCGCATTCCGTCAGGTTCCGGCGGCCGACCTGCTTGGCGGACCAGGCCAGGCGAGCGAGCATCTCGGCGACGTCCAGCGTGGCGTGTTGCATCGCGCGCTGATGCGGGCCAACGGCAACGTATCCGCTGCGGCCAAGGCGCTCGGCATAAGCCGCGCCACGCTGCATCGCAAGCTGAAGCGGTTCGAGCTCGGGTCGCACTGAGCGATCCTCACGCCTCTCCCACAAAAGTCCTCATCCGGTTCGCTGCACCTGGCAAGTGTCGCAACTCTGCGACACTTCCCGCATGCGACATGCCACGCTCGGGCTGACAGAAGGCCATCTCCGCGAGATCGTAGCAGGCAAGTCGCAAGGCGCGAAAGCGCGCCGCAAATGGGCAAGCGCCGGCGACGGATAATGCAACACAACAGCGGGAGTGAGCTATGAACAAGCCGGAATTCGTCACCACGACCAGGTCTCCCTTCGCGGAGCGCTATGACAATTTCATCGGCGGCCAATGGGTGGCGCCGCGATCGGGCAAGTATTTCGACAATATCTCGCCGGTAACCGGAAAGGTCGTCTGCAAGATCGCGCGTTCGGAAGCGGCCGACGTCGAGGCTGCGCTGGATGCCGCGCATGCCGCCAAGGATTCCTGGGGTCGCACTAGCGTGGTCGAGCGCGCCATCATCCTGAACCGCATCGCCGACCGCATGGAGGCCAATCTCGAGCGGCTCGCGGTTGCCGAAACCTGGGACAACGGCAAGCCGATCCGCGAGACTCGCGCCGCCGATCTGCCGCTTGCGATCGATCATTTCCGCTATTTCGCCGGCGTGGTCCGCGGGCAGGAAGGCACGCTCGCCGAGATCGACCAGGACACCGTCGCCTACCACTTCCATGAACCGCTCGGCGTCGTCGGGCAGATCATTCCATGGAACTTCCCTCTGTTGATGGCGTGCTGGAAGCTCGCACCCGCGTTGGCGGCGGGCAACTGCGTGGTGCTGAAGCCGGCCGAGCAGACGCCGGCTTCGATCATGATCTGGATCGAGCTTGTCGCCGACCTGCTGCCGCCCGGCGTCGTCAACATCGTCAACGGCTTTGGCCTCGAGGCCGGCAAGCCACTCGCCTCGAGCCCCCGGATTGCCAAGATCGCTTTCACCGGCGAGACCACGACGGGACGGCTGATCATGCAATATGCCAGCCAGAATCTGATCCCGGTCACGCTCGAGCTCGGCGGCAAGTCGCCCAACATCTTCTTCAAGGACGTGGCAGCCGAGGACGACGACTTCTTCGACAAGGCCATTGAAGGCTTCGTCATGTTCGCGCTCAACCAAGGCGAGGTCTGCACCTGTCCGAGCCGGGCGCTGGTGCACGAAGATATCTTCGATCGTTTCATGGAGCGAGCGCTCGGCCGCGTTGCCGCGATCAAGCAGGACGACCCACGCAACCCAGCCACCATGATCGGTGCGCAGGCATCGAGCGAGCAGCTTGAGAAGATCCTCTCCTACATCGATATCGGCAAGAAGGAGGGAGCCAAGCTGCTTGCCGGCGGCGAGCGCGCCAAGCTCGGGGGCGATCTCGCGGGCGGCTTCTATGTCCGGCCCACGGTGTTCCAGGGCAACAACAAGATGCGGATCTTCCAGGAGGAGATCTTTGGTCCGGTTGTCTCCGTCACCACGTTCAAAACGGACGATGAGGCGCTGGCGATCGCGAACGACACGCTGTACGGCCTCGGCGCCGGGGTTTGGAGTCGCGACGCCAACCGATGCTATCGGTTCGGCCGTGCGATCCAGGCGGGCAGGGTGTGGACCAACTGCTATCACGCCTATCCCGCGCATGCGGCGTTCGGCGGCTACAAGCAGTCGGGAATCGGGCGCGAGACTCACAAGATGATGCTCGATCATTACCAGCAGACAAAGAATCTTCTGGTCAGCTATAGCCCGAAGAAGCTTGGGTTCTTCTAGAGTACGAAGTCGGAGAGGCAGGAAGGAGTGCGGCGGAGTGGTATCTATGACGCCAAACCGCCGCCTTCGTTCCGTCGTCCTTGATTTGCGTCGAAGGGCGCATCGGAAGGACTAGATCCTGGTTTGTGTTCCAGCCTTGCCCGGCGTTGCCAGTTGAGGAAGATCAAAGCAGGCTATGACATTGCGGTGCAGGCTCTCGAACGCGATCAATCGGGAGACCGCAACATGCCCCGTAATATCGGTACCATCGATCAGGTCATCGGCTTCATGCCTGGCCTCGCGGTCATCGCCTATATCGCAAAGGACGGCGTGATCATGCCAGGTTGGGTCCCGGCAGTCCTGGCCGGCGTTTTTCTGATCGTGACGCGCACTTTCGAGTACTGTCGATCGTACGGAGTACTCGGTTTCACCACGGTCGAGCATGTTGATCGCTCGAGCTGAAGCGGCCGGGCAGATGGAGGACGCAGTGTCTTTGTTCCATAGGCACGCCCGTTTGCGGCAGCGCCTGTATGGAATCCTCGATCAAGGTCCCGGCGTTGATCGTCTCGGCGCTGCAGCGGATTGGGCTCTGATCGGGCTCATCATCGTTACCCTCACAGCTACCGTCCTCGAATCGGTGCCGAGGCTCGCGGCAGCTTACGGTGCTGCATTCAACGCTGTCGAATACGCTGCCTTGATGGTCTTTTCGCTCGAATATGTCGCGCGGCTATGGACCGCGGTCGAACATCCGCCGTGGCGGCGTTTTGGCGCAATTCGATCTGCTCTGCGTTTCGCTGCGAGCCCCGCGGGGCTCATCGATCTTGCGGCCGTACTGCCGTTCTGGCTCTCATTCGTCATAGCGGCCGATTTCAAGGCGCTCCTGGTGTTGCGCTTGATCCGGTTCTTCAAGCTGACCCGCTATTCGCCCGCGATGCGTTCACTGCTGGAGGCGCTCTACGCCGAACGCCGCGCGCTCGTCGGCTGTTTCGTTATCCTGTTAGGGGCGACGTTGGTTGCGGCCGCGCTGATGCATCTTGCCGAGAGCGCAGCCCAACCCGACAAGTTCGGCACCATCCCGGACGCGATGTGGTGGGCCATCGTGACCCTCGGCACGATCGGATACGGAGACGCCGTGCCGGTGACAGTGGCGGGGCGCTTGGTCGCGGGACTGACGATTTTCGTGGGCTTGTTGATGGTGGCGTTGCCGGTCGGTATCGTCGCCACGGCCTTCGCCAACGAAGTGCACCGCAGAGACTTTGTCGTGACCTGGGGGCTGGTCGCGCGCATTCCCCTGTTCAGTGAACTAAGCGCCCTGCAGATCGCCGACGTGATGAAGATCCTGCGCGCACAGAAGGTCGACAAGGGAACGATCGTTGCCAGGCGCGGCGAGCCCGCCCACTCCATGTATCTGATCGTGGATGGCGAAGTCGAGATCAAGCTCCATCATCGGCACGTTCGCCTTGGCGCCGGCGATTTCTTCGGCGAGGTCGCAGCGCTGCGGCAATCGCGCCGCTCCGCGACGGTTGTCGCGTTGCGATCCACAAGGTTGCTCGCGCTGGATGCGTCTGATCTGCATGGCCTGATGGACCGCGAACCGCAGCTCGCGGCGCGGATCTGGGAAGCGGCGCGTGCGAGATTGGGCAGCGAACTGAATGCGACGGCGGACGACTTGATCGCGAGCGAACTCTCGGCGTAGCGGAATTTCCTGCCATCTCAATCTTCAGGGGCGTCCTCAAATGGCAGGGCCGGCACGTTGCCAAATCTTCGGAGCAGCGTGGTCCTCGTCACCGGATAGTCAATGCTGACGAATGCGATCGCGCCAGCGTGACCCAATGTCTTCCAATAGCCTTTGGCGCGCTCGATCGCGGCTCCCGGACTGGCGCATTTGAACGGTTCTCCTGCGACCAGGCCTTTGTCGGTCAGGTCGAATGGCATTGCTACAAACTGAACGATACTGCCCATGACTCAGCCGTTCGAAATCTGTGAGCCGCGGCAATGTGAATGGAGCTAAAAAGGCCGGCTCTTGTAACCCCTTGTCGCTTCGCTTGCGATCGCGGGGCGAGGCGTTTGCGGCGGCCTGCTGGCGAGCGCGGCAAACGCAGCGACCACACCAGCAAGCATGATGGTGGTCGAAACGGACATAGATCGTCTCCTGTTCAAGTTGAGACGACATTTGCAGCGAACAATCGCGTTTCGCGTTGATCTGCGTCAAACGGCCTTCGTCGCGAAAACCATATGATTGAACCTGCCTCCGATGCGAAGGAATGCAGGTCCATGATGTGGAGAGTCCTTCTCACGTTGCCGGCGTTGATCGCCGCCGTGATGGTTCATGACAACCTTGGCCAAATCGTCACCGTCGTCTCGGTGGTCCTGATCATCGGCCTTGCGATCGTGGCGTTTGGCTGGACGATTCGTCGGGACATTTGATAATCAGGAGAAACCACCATGCCTTCATTCGAAGTGCGCTTTATCAAGACCGTCTGTGACGACACCGGCCACGAGCACCGCGCCTGCCAAGCCACGTTCACTGTTGAGGCCCCGTCGCTGACGGACGCAGTTCGGCGCGCGGAGGTTGATTTCTGCCGACAGAAACAGGTCCATGACTGGACCATCTTCGCCGATGCCGTGGAGTTTCGGTCGCCGACCGCGCTGGAGCGGGCCTGGGCTTCGTAAGCGAGGCGAGATCTTGAACAACGTCGTCCGACACTACGCCGCCTATCAGGTGCCGCGTTACACATCCTATCCGACCGCCGCCGACTTCACACTTGTTGTCACGTCGAATGAGCATGCAGCCTGGCTTCGCGGGCTCGACGCGCGAGAGGTTATATCGGTTTATCTGCACGTGCCCTATTGCCGCGAGATCTGCCTTTACTGCGGCTGCAACACCAAGATGGCGGTGCGCGACGATGTGATCGATGCCTATCGCCGCGCTCTGGAGACCGAGATCGGTCTCGTCGCGAGCCTCGTCGGGGAAAGGCCGGGGATTGCGCGGCTGCACTGGGGTGGTGGCACGCCGAGCATTCTCGGAGCCGATGGGTTACGATCCGTCGTCGCCGCGCTCGGCCGTCACTTCCCGTTCGAGAACGGCTTCGAGCACGCCATCGAACTTGATCCGCGCCATGTGACTGGGACACTCGCAACTGCGCTTGCGGAGCTCGGCGTCACCCGCGCAAGCCTCGGGGTGCAGGACGTCGATCCGCTGGTGCAGGCCGCGATCGGCAGGGTGCAGCCGGTCGCGGTGGTGGAACGTGCCGTCGAATATCTGCGATCGGCGGGAGTCACCAATCTCAATTTCGATCTGATCTATGGCCTGCCGCTGCAGACCACCGATTCGGTCCGCAAAACCTGCGCAGTCGTTGCAGCAATGGCGCCTGACCGCATCGCCTGCTTCGGCTATGCGCATCTGCCGCGGCTAAAGGCTAATCAGCGCAGGATCGACGAGGCCAAGCTTCCCTCGCAAGATCAGCGCATCGATCAGGCCGAGACCATGGCTGCGGAGCTCACTCGCGCCGGGTATATGAAGCTCGGCATCGATCATTTTGCCAAGCCGGCCGATCCGCTGGCGCGGGCTTCCGCCATGGGCAAGCTGCATCGCAATTTCCAGGGCTATACCGACGACCCAAGCCGCGTTCTGCTCGGACTGGGGGCATCGTCGATCTCGACCTTCGCGGACGGACTGGTTCAGAACACCTCCGACGTCCCGAGATACATTCGGGCCATCGAGGCCGGCTCGCTCGCCTCCGCCCGGGGCTGCCGCGTCGATGAGGACGATCGGCAGCGCGCGCACATCATCGAACGATTGATGTGCGATTTTGCCGTCGATCTCGACGCGATCGCGCCGGCAGCCGACTTTCATCAGGAGCTCTCGATGCTGGCCCCCATGCAATGGGATGGGCTGCTCGACATCGATGGCACGAAGCTTAGGGTGACGGACGCCGGCCGGGCCGTCGTGCGGGTCATCGCTGCCGCCTTCGACAGGTACCGGCGTCCGCAGGCCGCGCAGTTCAGCAAGGCAATTTGATCTGCATCAACGAAGGTGCCCCACGTCGGTTTAAGGAGAATGCGAAAGGGGCCATGTCATGCGTTTTCAACCGAGCGAAAGCCACAGCCACTCATTCCTTGGCGATCTTGCGCGGCGCGCAAGAAAGGCGCTCTCCGGGTGGGGCGAGATCGGCCGTTTGGATGCAGGGCAAGTCGAGGCCCTTGCTCGTGATCTGAACCTCTCTTTTTCTGAACTCAACTCATTGGCTATCGCCGCACCGACCTCGCTCGAGTCATTGAAAAAGCGCCTGGCGCTTGCCGGTCTGTCCGAAGAGGCCCTCGCGGTCTCCGACTGCGCTGTTCTTCGCGATTTGCAGCGCGTCTGCAGCCAATGCGCCTCCAAGGCGCGCTGTGCCGCGGACCTGAGGCGAGGGCAGATCATCCCGCCAAAATACTGCCCAAACGAAGAGACCCTGCATACGCTGCGCCTTGGCGCTGCCAAGCCGGCGCCAGGTCCAATTCTCGCATCTCATGCAATCCGCCATTGATGTCGATCAAGCGGCCCGCGATGCGGGCGTGGTTCCCTGATACGTCCCATTCGAAAGAGAGTCGCCGCCATGACGAACGCCTCCGTTGCTGCTAAGTCGATGACAACGGGCGAAGCGCTACTTTGGCCGCTGTTTGCCGTACTAGCCTTCCTCTGCGTGATTGGCGCGGGATTTGCACACGATTCTGCCTTTGCGTTTCATGCCTCGCTCGGCGCTGCGGCAAGCCTGTGGGCCGCGTTCACGATCCTCAACAACTATTACGACCGCGCGGCCGAGCTTCCGCCACGGGAGATCAACGGCAGGCCCAATTACAATATGGGACCCATCAAATTCGGAGTGGTCGCCGCCATGTTCTGGGGCATCGCCGGTTTCCTGGTCGGCCTCATCATCGCTTCGCAACTGGCGTGGCCGGCACTGAACCTCGATCTGCCATGGACCAGCTTCGGCCGCATGAGGCCGCTGCACACCTCGGCGGTGATCTTCGCCTTCGGCGGCAACGTTCTCATCGCCACCTCGTTCTATGTCGTGCAGAAAACCTGCCGCACGCGGCTCGCCGGCTATATCGCGCCCTGGTTCGTCGTGCTCGGCTACAACTTCTTCATCATCATTGCGGGCACGGGCTATCTGTTGGGCGTGACGCAGTCCAAGGAATATGCCGAGCCGGAATGGTATGCCGACCTCTGGCTTGCCATCGTCTGGGTAATGTACCTGCTCGTCTTTGTCGCGACGCTGATGAAGCGCAAGGAGCCGCACATCTACGTTGCGAACTGGTTCTATCTCGCCTTCATCATCACGATCGCGGTGCTGCATCTCGGCAACAATCCCGCGCTGCCGGTCTCTATCGTTGGCTCGAAGTCCTACATCGTCTGGGGCGGGGTGCAGGACGCGATGTTCCAATGGTGGTATGGGCACAACGCCGTCGGCTTCTTCCTGACCGCCGGCTTCCTCGCCATCATGTACTACTTCATTCCGAAGCGGGCGGAGCGTCCGGTCTATTCCTATAGACTCTCGATCATCCACTTCTGGGCGTTGATCTTTCTCTACATCTGGGCCGGCCCGCACCATCTGCACTACACGGCGTTGCCGGACTGGGTGCAGACGCTCGGCATGACGTTCTCGATCATGCTGTGGATGCCGTCATGGGGCGGCATGATCAATGGGCTGATGACGCTGTCGGGAGCCTGGGACAAGCTGCGCACCGATCCCGTCCTGCGCATGCTGGTGGTGTCGGTCGCCTTCTACGGCATGGCAACCTTCGAAGGGCCGATGATGTCGATCAAGGTCGTCAATTCCCTCAGCCACTATACGGATTGGACCATCGGCCACGTACATTCCGGCGCGCTCGGGTGGGTCGGCTTCGTGTCCTTCGGTGCGCTGTATTGCCTGGTGCCCTGGCTGTGGAATCGCAAGGGTCTCTACAGCCTGAAGCTCGTCAACTGGCACTTCTGGACCGCTACCCTCGGCATCGTGCTCTACATCTCCGCGATGTGGGTGTCCGGCATCCTTCAGGGACTGATGTGGCGCTCCTACACCTCGCTTGGCTTCCTCGAATATTCCTTCATCGAGACCGTCGAGGCCATGCATCCCTTCTACATCATTCGTGCTGCCGGCGGCGCGCTGTTCCTGATCGGTGCGCTGATCATGGCGTTCAATCTCTGGATGACGGTGCGCGCCGGCGAGGTCGAGGTGCCGGCGCCCGTCGCACTTCAGCCGGCGGAATGAGGGAGTTCCTCAATGTCTTTCTGGACCAGGCATCATATCTTTGAAAAGAACTCGATCGTCCTGATTATCGGCATTCTTGTCGTCGTGGCGATCGGCGGTCTCGTCGAGATCACCCCCCTGTTCTACCTGAAAAGCACAATCGAGGCGGTCGGCGGCGTGCGTCCATATACGCCGCTCGAACTTGTGGGCCGCAACGTCTATGTGCGCGAGGGCTGCTATCTTTGCCACTCGCAGATGATCCGTGCGCTACGCGACGAGGTCGAACGCTACGGCCACTATTCGCTTGCGGCCGAGAGCATGTATGACCACCCATTCCAGTGGGGATCGAAACGCACCGGACCCGATCTCGCCCGCGTTGGTGGCAAGTATTCCGACGACTGGCATGTACGGCATCTGTCGGATCCGCGTTCCGTCGTCCCGCAGTCGATCATGCCGAGTTATGCCTTCCTCGCCCATACCGAGATCGACACGTCGTTCATCGCCGATCATCTGCGCACGCTGCGCGACGTCGGCGTGCCCTATACCGACGAGCAGATCCACAACGCCGCCGCCGACCTCAAGGCGCAGGACGATCCGGATAGCCCCGACGGCGATGCCTTCGCCAAGCGCTATCCGAAGGCGGTGATCCGCAATTTCGACGGCAAGGGCGGCGCCCCGACCGAGATGGACGCGCTGATCGCCTACCTACAGATGCTCGGCACGCTCGTCGACTTCAAGCTCTACAATGAGAAAGCCAACCTGCGCTGACGAGGGTCTTGACGATGATAGCCATCATGACGGTCCACAATCTCGCATCCGAACTCGTCACGACCGTTTGGACACCGATCTTCGTCGCGATCTTTCTGGCGATCGCGACCTACGCCCTCTGGCCTCGCAACAAGAAAGCCTTCGACGAGGCGGCGCGCATGCCGTTGCGCGAGGATTGAGCCATGACCGATCACAGCGACGATATCGATAAAGTCTCCGGCACCGCGACGACCGGGCATCAGTGGGACGGCATCAAGGAACTGAACACGCCGCTGCCGCGGTGGTGGGTCATCACCTTCTATCTCACCATCATCTGGTCGATCGGCTACTGGGTACTCTATCCGGCGTGGCCGCTGTTGTGGAGCAACACGCCCGGCATCCTGCACTACTCCTCGCGAGCCGATGTCGCCACCGAGCTTGCCAAACTCGACAGGGTTCGCGGCGAGAAGCTGGCCGCGCTGGGCGCGGCTTCGCTTGCCGACATCGAAAAGGATCCGGAGTTGCTCGCGCTCGCGCGCGCCCGCGGCAAGACGGTGTTCGGCGACAATTGCGCGCCCTGCCATGGCACCGGTGCGACCGGCTCGAAGGGGTTTCCCAACCTGAACGACGACGACTGGCTGTGGGGCGGCACCCTTGACCAGATCCTGCAGACGATCCGGTACGGCGCGCGCTCGGGCAACCCGAAGGCCCACGAGGGCCAGATGGTCGCTTTCGGCAGGGACGGCGTGCTGAAGCCGGATCAGATCGTCACGGTCGCGAACTACGTGCGCGCCCTGTCGGGTCTATCGACACGCCCCGGATATGATGCGGCCGCCGGCGCCAAGATTTTCGCGGACAACTGCGTTGCCTGCCATGGCGAGAACGGCAAGGGTAATCCGGAGGTCGGCTCGAAGAATCTCACCGCCAATATCTGGCTGTACGGCGGCGATGAGGCAACTGTGATCGAGACTATCACCAACGGCCGCGGTGGTGTGATGCCGGCCTGGGAGGGAAGGCTCGATCCGGTGACGCTGAAGGCGATGGCGGTCTATGTCCACTCACTCGGCGGAGGAAAATGACACGCTTGCAATAAAGCCTCATCCGTCTTGCGTTGGATCAAGCTCCCTCAGCGGCCGCGGCATTAGGCTTTTGACGCCAACGCGAGGCCGGCAATGAACAAGCCCATCACACCCCAGGAAATGTCATACGACAATTACGGGCCGCTTTATGCCGCCCGCAAGAAGGTCTATCCGCAGAGCGTCTCCGGCAAATTCCGCCGTATCAAATGGGCGCTGATGGCGGCCTGCCTGGGGGTCTATTATTTTTTGCCCTTCGTGCGCTGGCATCGCGGAATTGACGCGCCCAACCAGGCAGTCCTGATCGATTTTCCGAACCGGCGGTTCTACTTCTTCTTCATCGAGCTGTGGCCGCAGGAGGTCTACTACTTCACCGGGCTGCTCATTCTGGCGGCAGTGACCCTGTTCCTGATGAATGCGATCGGCGGCCGCATCTGGTGCGGTTATCTCTGCCCGCAGACGGTTTGGACCGATCTGTTCTACGCGGTCGAACGCTTCTTCGAGGGCGATCGCCGCGAGCGCATGAAAAAGGACGCCGCGGCTCACCGATGGACGGCGCGGCGCGTCTATGAGGTGGTCGCAAAACATACGACATGGGTCCTGATCGCCTGGTGGACCGGCGGCGCCTGGGTGCTCTATTTCTCCGATGCGCCGACCCTGGTGAGGGATCTCGCCACCTTCCAGGCACCGATGATCGCCTATCTCTGGATCGGTATCCTCACCGCGACGACCTATCTGCTCGCCGGCCATATGCGCGAGCAAGTCTGCACTTACATGTGCCCGTGGCCGCGTATCCAGGCAGCACTCACCGACGAATGGGCGCTGAATGTCACCTACAAATTTGATCGGGGCGAAAAGCGCTGTTCAGTGAAGAAGGCGGCCGAACTTCGCGCGCTCGGCGAGCACGTTGGCGATTGCGTCGATTGCTATCAGTGTGTTGCGGTCTGCCCGACCGGAATTGACATCCGGGATGGCGCCCAACTGGAGTGCATACAATGCGGATTGTGCATCGACGCCTGCGATAATGTGATGGCGAAGATCGGCCGGCCGACCGGCCTGATCGGCTATGATAACGACATCAACATCCAGCGCCGCCAGCAGGGCAAGCCACCGGTCTACCGGATCGTCCGCCCGCGCACCCTCATCTACGGCCTCGTCATCGTGATCGTCGGCGGGATCATGCTCTACGCGCTGGCGACGCGTTCGCTGCTTGACGCCAACGTACTGCACGATCGCAATCCGGTCGCCGTGAAGCTATCCGACGGCTCGATCCGCAACGCCTATACCATGCGTCTCCTCAACAAGAGCGGCTTTGACCGTGTCATCGCCATCGATATCGACGGCCCGGCAAATGCGACGCTGCACGTGGTCGGCGCTGATTCGGTGGTCCCGGATCGGCCGGAGATCGTGATCGGACGCGACCAGACCACCGAATTGCGGCTGCTCGTCACGGCACCCGAAACGGACAAGCCGGAGAAATCCATCCCGGTTCACTTCCACGTCACCGACATCGGCCTCGGCGTGGTCGCATCTGTCACCGACAACTTTGTCGTGCCCTGAATTTTTGCGGGAGTTTTCGATCATGCCAAGGCGCAATTCCGAATGGCGGCTCACCGGGGGCAAGGTTCTCGTCATGCTGATTGCATTCTTCGGCATTGTGATCGGCGTTAACGCAACCATGGCGCGGCTTGCGGTCTCGACCCTTCCCGGTACCGATGTCGATAACCCCTATAGCGAGGGCCTCGCCTACGACAAGGAGATCGCGGCTGCGCGCGATCAGTCCAGACGCAACTGGAAGGTCGACGCACATATCGAGCGTCACGCCGACGGCACGGCAGCTCTTGATGTCCTGGCGAAAGCGCCAGACGGATCCCCGCTTGCCGGGCTCTCCCTGCTCGGACGCCTTGAGCGGCCGACGGACCGGCGCGCCGATCAGGCCTTCGACATCGCAGAAGGCGCGGGCGGAAGCTATCACGGTATCGCGCGCGGCGTGGCTCCCGGGCAGTGGGAGCTGGTGATCGAAGCCGACAGGGCGGGCAAGCGTATGTTCCTGTCGCGCAATCGCATCGTGCTGAACTGACCGGCTGGGCGCCATGGCCTCGACGCTCGATTTTTCACACTATCTGAAAAGCGCAGGCGCTGGCCTCGTGCATCTCGATCTCGCGGTCGAGGGGATCAGTTGTGCCGGCTGCATGGCCAGGATCGAGCGAAATCTCGCAAAGATCCCGGACGTGACATCGGCGCGGGTTAACCTGACCGATCGCCGCCTGGCGCTGGAGTGGAAGGAGGGCGCGATCGATCCGGGCATATTCGTCGATCGCCTCGCCGAGCTCGGCTACAAGGCCTACCCATTCGAGCGGCCCGATGCAGAGACGCGGGAGGCCGAGCGCGCAAGGTCGCTTCTTCGGCGACTTGGTGTGGCGGCCTTTGCCGCCATGAACGTGATGATGCTGTCCATCCCGGTCTGGTCTGGCAACGTCAACAACATGCTGCCGGAGCAGCGCGATTTCTTCCACTGGTTGTCGGCGCTGATCGTGCTACCAGCCGCGGCTTATTCGGCGCAGCCGTTCTTCGCGTCCGCTTTTGCCGCGCTGCGCGCGCGGAGCGTCAACATGGACGTGCCGATCTCGATCGGGATTGCGCTGGCGCTCGGCATGTCGCTGGTCGAGACCGCCTCACACGCCGATCACGCCTATTTCGACGCTGCGATTATGCTGATAGCCTTCCTGCTGGCGGGCCGCTATCTCGACCAGAACATGCGGCGCCGCACCCGCGCCTTTGCCGGCAATCTCGCAGCGCTGAAGGGCGAGACGGCGACGAAATTCGTCGCCGCCGACGAGGTGCGCACCGTCCCGGTCGCCGCGATCGAGCCCGGCGATATTGTGTTGCTGCGTCCCGGCGAGCGGTGCGCGGTCGATGGTAACGTCATCAGCGGCCGGTCCGAGATCGATCAGAGCCTGATTACCGGGGAGACGTTGCCTGCGACGGCTGTACCTGGTAGCGCGGTCTATGCCGGCACGCTGATCCGGTCCGGAACGTTGCGCGTTCGCGTCGCCGCTGCCTCGGACCAAACCCTTCTGGCGGAGATCTCGCGCCTGCTCGACAACGCCGTGCAGTCGCGCTCGCGCTACATTCGCCTCGCCGAGCGCGCGGCGCGCCTCTATGCGCCGGTCGTGCACGCGACCGCGTTTCTGACCTTCCTGGGTTGGCTTGTCGCGGGCGCGACTCTCCATGATTCCATCGTGACTGCGATCGCAGTCCTCATCATCACCTGTCCTTGCGCGCTCGGTCTTGCCATTCCCACGGTGCAGACCATTGCGTCGGGCGCGCTATTCGGCTCCGGCGTGCTGCTCAATTCGGGGGAAGCGATCGAGCGTCTGGCCGAGGTCGATCGCGTGATCTTTGACAAGACAGGTACGCTGACCCTGCCCGAGCTTGACGTCGCCAATGCCGCGTCGATTCCCGCCGACGTGTTCGCGCTCGCCGGTCGCGTCGCGTTGTCGAGCCGCCATCCCGTCGCGGCCGCCGTCGCATGCGCGGCGAAGGCGACCTCGCCGCTTCAGGGGATCGAGGAAATGCCGGGGCAGGGCGTGCATGGCATGCTGGATGGGCAACAGATCCGACTCGGCCGGCCTTCTTATTGTGGCGCCGATGAACAGGCGAACGCGATCCTGAGCCGCGATCCCGAGGCGTCGGTGGTCGCCTTCAGGCAAGGCGCAGCCTGTCATGTCTTCGCGGTCAGGCAGCGGTTGCGCCTGGATGCCGCGGCCGTCGTCGCAGCGCTTCACAAGCAGGGCATCTCGGTTGAGGTGGTGTCAGGCGACCGCGAACCGGCGGTACGGGCGGCGGCGCAGTCGCTCGGCATATGCGAATGGCGCGCCGAGGTGACTCCGGTTGACAAGATCGCACGGATCGACGAGCTCACGCGCCAGGGGTTCAAGGTCCTGATGGTCGGCGATGGTCTGAACGACGCACCGGCGCTGGCGGCGGCCCACGCCTCGATGTCGCCGGTCACGGCGACGCATCTGAGCCAGGCGGCGGCTGATGCCGTGTTTCTCGGCGAGCGGCTCGCTCCGGTCACCACGGCGATCGCGATCTCCCGTAAAGCGCGCGCGCTGATGCGTCAGAATCTCTGGCTTGCGGTGGTTTACAACGCGCTCGCGGTGCCGATCGCCATTGTTGGACTTGTGACCCCGCTGATTGCCGCCGCCGCAATGTCCGGCTCGTCAGTTCTGGTGATGCTCAACGCGCTGCGCGCGCGTATCCCTCCAAAGGAGGTAGTCTGATGGAGGTCCTTGTGTTTCTCGTTCCGCTCGCAATCGCGCTGGGGGCGGTTGGATTAGTGGGGTTTATGTGGTCGCTGAAGAACGGCCAGTATGACGATCTCGACGGCGCGGCCTGGCGTGCGATCGCCGACGACGAGCCAGAGCGTTCATCGAACAACTAGCAGGATCCATAACGCCATCGCGATGCCGGCCCAGCAGAGCACCAGTGTCCAGTCGATCGGTTTGCGGCGCGGGTGGAACCGCGATTCCACCAAGAGGAACGCGAGCATCTTTTTCACTGATCCTGCTCCTTCATTTTGATCGCGGGGACGCGGCGTCAGCAACAACTCATGGGGAAGAAATCCGGTTGCCGAAATCGCCAGTGCGTCGCGGCTACATCGACGGGCCTCAAAGTCTCCGCGTCGAGCCAGCCGTCGCCATGGCGGATGCCGCAAAAGTGGAGCACGCCGATGCCGCCGTCGATGACGGCGAGCTCGAGCTCGCGATCGAACGGGGCTGTCTCGATCTCGCGCCATTCGGAGGCGCAGGTGAAACGGGACAAGAGTGAGCTGAGCCAGGCCATGGTGACATAACCGCTTTGGATTGCTTCATCCAAATCTCGGGCTATCGCCGCGGTCGTGCTTTGACCTGGCTCAAGAGATCGCTGGCTTCCGCCAGGCTCCGTAAGTTTACGGATGCCTACGGGTTTCTACTTAGGGGAACGACCCGAATTTCGAAATTTTCGGAAACAGGCAGACTTCCGGGCACGAAAACATCCCAACCGGAGTTCTGCCATGCTCACCGCTACCGCAGCCGCCAAGCATCCGATGCTCTCCCGCCCGTCCGCTCCGGTCCGTTCAGCCACGCTGCTGGAGGCGCCGCTCGGTCTGATGGGCGCGCCGATGCGGTTTGGCCGCAACGAGGAAGTCTACGGCGAGGACGAGCCGGCTGAATTTCTCTACCAGGTCGTGACTGGAGCGGTGCGCACTTACCGCATGCTGGACGACGGACGCCGCCAGGTCGTCGCGTTCTATCTCCCCGGCGATATCTTCGGGGTGGAAGCGGGCGACGTGCATTTGAGCTCGGCCGAGGCGGTCAGCGATTCCCAGGTTCTGGTCGTCAAGCGCTCAAGCGTGATGGCCCGTGCCGAGCATGAACGCGATCTCTCCAGGCAGCTCTGGACATTGACGGTGCGCGAGCTGCAGCGTGTACAGCAGCATTCCCTGGTCCTGATCAAGAGCGCTGAGGAGCGCGTCGCGGGCTTCCTGCTCGAGATGGCAAGCCGCTGCGCCAGTGGCACCGCGATCGAGCTGCCGATGTCGCGTCAGGACATCGCCGACTATCTGGGACTGACGATCGAGACGGTGTCGCGCACGTTCACGCAATTCGTGCAGTCCGGGGTGATCGCGCTCGAAACCTCGCGTCGCATCCAATTCCGCAATCGCGCAGCACTGAGCCGGCTGAACGCTTGAAGGCTGTCCCGCAAAAGCCAATCGGTTTGGTCCGGCTGAGAAAGCATTGTCTATCCAACTCAGGCGGCCTCAACTTGCACTTGAGGACGCGCCGCGATGCGATGGCGCGCCTGCGGAAGTTTCTTCGCCAGCCGCTTCAAGCGATCGCTGAATGCGAACGGCTATATGCTTTGCCGAGCAATCCGCGGCACATCGTCAAGTTGTTGCCGAATTGAGCGCGCCCCGAAACCGAATGAGCGACAGGAATAGAAACAGCGCAGCAATAGCGGCGACGGCCAGGAATTGCGGCCACACTACGTCCAGGCCGGCGCCGCGGTACAGGATCGCCTGCGCGAACGAAACGAAGTGAGTGGAAGGCGAGGCTTGCATGGCGATGGCGAGCCACCGCGGCATGCTCTCAAGCGGCGTCGCGTTGCCGGACAGGATGTTCATCGGGACCGCAACCAGCATATAGAGCAGGCCGAGCTGCGGCATGGATCGTGCGATCGTACCCAGAAACAGCCCGATGGCGGTTGCGAAGAACAGATAAAGCACCGCGCCGAACATGAAAAGGGGGACTGATCCGGCAATCGGGATCTCCAGAAGCATCTTGACGACAAGGTAGAGCGACAGGCCAACCGCGATGGCGATGACGAAGCCATTGGCCCATATTTTCGACATCGCAATCTCAAACGGGCTGAGCGGCATCACCAGCAGATGGTCCATGGTGCCGTGCTCCCGCTCGCGTACCAGGGCGGCGCCGGCCAGGATGATTGCGAGCATGGTGACGCTCGAAATGATGCCCATGACGCTGGTAAACCAGGCGGTCATCACGTTTGGATTGAACGCGATCCGGATCGCAAGATTCACGGGTGACAACGGCGTGGGCTCCGCGCGCGACTGGAATTGGGCGATTTCGGAGTCGATGATCTGCTCCGCATAGCCCGACCCCAATCCGGCCTGCACCATCGCGGTTGCATCGACATTGATCTGTAGACCCGGTCGATGCCCCGCCAGCACGTCGCGCTGGAAGTTTGGCGGAATGTCCACGACAAAGGTGTATTTTCCCGCATTCATCAGCTTCTCTACATCGGACTGCGCGATCGCAACCGGCTCCTTGAAATAGGGCATGAGAAACGCATGGGTAATCCGCCGTGACAACTCCGAGTGATCCTCATCGACCACCCCGATCGAAGCATGATAGAGTTCCTGCGAATTGCTCTGCGCCTGGCTGATCACGGCAAGCGAAAACGAATAGATCACGAAGCCCAGCAGCACCCAGTCGCTGAAGAAGCTGCGCAGCTCCTTCGTTCCGAGCCAGAAAATGTTGGACAGTGAGCGCATCGAAACTATCGCTCCTGTTTGCGAAGCAGCAGCAGGCTGATCAAGATCAGCACCGGAATGAATGCGACGAGCGTCAGGATGCTCGATCCGAGATCGGCGAATCCAAGTCCCTTGGTGAAGGTACCGACACTGATCGGGCGATAGTAACTCATCGGAAAACAGAGACCAATGATTTGGGCCGTGCCCGACAGTGAAGACACCGGCGTCATCATGCCGGAGAATTGCTGGGCCGGCACGATGGTGAGGATGGCCGTGCCGAACAGCGCTGCGATCTGGGACTTGCAGAATGTTGAAATCACCATGCCATAGCCGGTCGTGGTGAAGACGTAGATGACGGTGCCTGCGAGAAGGGCCAGGAAGCTGCCCTTCAAGGGCACGTCGAACACGAAGATCGCCATCGCGAACATCATGAGGAAATTGATCATGGCGACTGCGACGTAAGGAAGCTGCTTGCCGACCAGAAACTCAAGCCGCGTCACGGGAGTGACGTAGAGGTTGGTAATCGAGCCGAGTTCCTTTTCACGCACGACGGCTAGCGCCATCAGGATCGCGGGAAACAGAGCGAGCATCATTGCAAGAGTCGAGGGCACCATCGCGAAGACGCTGTCAAAATCCTGGTTGTATTTGAATCGGATCTCGACGTTGGCCGGGAGAGGCGCTGCCGGCTGCGTCGTCTTCACGGCAGGGTCACTCAAATAGAGCTGATGCATGCCCTCCAGGTAGCCCCGGATGGTCTGCGCCCGGAACGGCATGGCGCCATCGATCCATGCGGAGACCCAGACCGGGCGTCCCCGCTTGATGTCCAGGCCGAAGTTCGGCGGGATCTCGATGCTGGCGTTGATGTCGGCGTTCTTAAGCCGCCGATCGAGATCCGCATAGTCGGTGAGTTGGGGCTTTTCCACGAAATAGCGGGAGCCGCGCAGCTCCTCGAGATAGGCGCGGCTTTCGGTCGTCTGGTCGCGGTCGAGCACGGCAAAGGTAAGATTGTTAACATCGGTCGAAATGCCGAATCCAAAAACGATCATTAATAGTGCGGTTCCAAAGAGCGCGAAGATCAGCCGAATCGGATCGCGCAGCAATTCGAGACCCTCGCGCATCGCGTAGGCGAAGAGCCTCTGAAGGCTGAACGAGGAGCTGCGTGGTGCCGCCCTCGCTGCCATATCCCGACCACGCCTGGTTGCTTGCGCCTGGTTGAGGGTCATTGCCGGAACTGTGCCGGTTGCCTCCTGCTCAAGGAATCTGATGAAGGCGTCTTCCAGATTCCTGGCTCCCCTCGCCGCGACGAGGCCGGCTGGCGCGTCAGTCGCAAGCACACGTCCTTCGTGCATGAGAGACAGCCGATCACAACGAGCCGCTTCATTCATGAAATGCGTGGAAACGAAGATGGTGATGCCTTGATTGCGCGACAGGTCGATCAGGAGCTCCCAGAATTGGTCGCGTGCCAGGGGATCGACGCCGGACGTCGGCTCATCCAGGATCAGAAGCTCCGGCTTGTGCACCACCGCGACGGCGAGCGACAGCCGCTGCCTGATTCCGAGAGGAAGCGCGGATGCGAGGTCGTCAAGATGGTCGGCGAGATCACACTTTTCGACCAGTTCCGCGATCCGCTTGTTTGCGAATGCGTGAGGCAACTGGAACAGACGTGCGTGCAGTGACAGGTTCTGCCGGACAGTCAATTCGCCATAGAGAGAAAAAGACTGCGACATATAGCCGACGCGCCGGCGCGCCTCGAGATCGCTGGCCTCCAGCGCCCCGCCGAAAATCAGCGCCTCGCCCTCCGAAGGAGGTAAAAGGCCCGTCAGCATCTTCATGGTCGTGGTTTTGCCTGATCCATTCGAGCCGACAAATCCGAAGATTTCCCCCCGACGAATCGAGAAACTCACCCGGTCGACCGCCGTGAAGTCGCCGAAGCGACAGGTCAGATTCTTCGCGACGATGACATGTTCGGCATCGCCGTCGAGCGGAAGATAAGTGGCCTTGACCGCTGCAAAGCGCTTACGCTGTGGAAGCAGGGTGACGAAGGCGTCTTCGATCGACTGCGTCCCGGTCCGGGACTTCAGGTCGGCGGGCGAGCCCATGGCCAGAATTTTCCCGTCGTTCATGCCAATCAGCCAATCGAAACGTTCGGCTTCCTCCATGTAGGCTGTTGCAACGATCACACTCATTCCAGCTTTGCGCGCGCGCAGCCGATCGATGAGGTCCCAGAACTGGCGGCGTGACAACGGATCCACGCCCGTCGTGGGTTCGTCAAGAATCAACAGATCAGGATCATGGATCAGCGAACAGCAGAGCCCGAGCTTCTGCCGCATGCCGCCGGAGAGCTTCTTGGCCGGCCGATCGGCGAAGGGCGCAAGCCCTGTGCCTTCCAAAAGCTCCCTGATGCGCCAGTCGCGTTCCTCGCGCGACTGGCCGAACAGCCTGGCAAAAAACTCGATATTCTCTTTGACGCTCAGGTCGGGATAGAGGTTCTTGCCGAGCCCCTGCGGCATGTACGCGATCCGCGGACATATCAACTTACGGGCCGCGGCACCGGAAATATCGGCGCCGAGAACACGGACTTCACCCTGCTGGATCTGACGGGAGCCAGCCAGGATGGCGAGCAGCGAGGATTTTCCGACGCCGTCAGGCCCGATCACGCCAACGAGGCGACTTGCAGGCAGCCTGACCGATACGCGGTCGAGTGCCGCTACGGAGCCGTAGGCATGCGAGAGATCCGTGACGACAGCGACAGCGTCGTCGCTGTCGCTCATGGCGCACCTTGCAGATTGTTGGGCCAGGCAACTGCCGGATCCCAGCGGATATAAGCCACTCCCGGCAAGCCGCTTCTGACTGCATCTGCGTGTGCCCGCAGGCGCTTCTGATCGATGCGAGCGCGGATGCGGAACATCAACTTATCGCGCTCGGTCTGCGTCTCCACGGTCTTCGGCGTGAACTGCGCCTGGCTTGCGACAAAGGTAACCTTTGCCGGGATCGGATGATCCGGATAGGCATCGAGAACGATCCGCGCATCGGTGCCGACCTTGACCTTGCCTGCTTCGAGCGTGGGCAAATAGACGTCCATGTAGACATTGGACACATCCAGCATCGTGAACACCTTGCCGCCCGCCGGGAGAACCTCGCCGATGTTGGTCAGCCGATATTGAACGCGACCGGCCTTCGGCGCGATCAGCGTGTTGTCCGCGATTTCGACTTTGTAAAAGCCGGCGTCGTGTTGAGCGGCCTCCAGCGCGTGCTGGGCGACCAAAACCCTGGCTTGCGCCGCATTGAGTCCGGCCACTGCGCCATCGAGTACCTGTTGCCGTTGGTCTGCGATCTCCCGAGTGGTCCAGCCGTTCTTCAGCAGCGCTCGGGTGCGATTCATCTCCTGGTCGGCGAGGGTCTTCTGCGTCTGTTGTAGCGTGAGATTGGCCTGCGCCTCGTCAACCGAGTGCTGCGCCTGTCTGATTTGCGCTTCCGACTTGGAGAGGGATTGCTGAATATCGCGGGTATCCATCCGCGCCATAACTTGACCCGGCGAAACCATGTCGCCGATGTCGACCAGCAATTCGGCGACACGGCCGGCATACTTGGTATCAATATCGATCTCGTCCGCTTCGATGCGGCCGTTGCCCAGGCTGATGCCGACAGGAAGCGGCGGATGAGCCTGCTTCCAGACATAGTAGCCAGCGCCACCGGCGCAGGACATCAGGATGAGAAGCGCGACAGCGATCCATCGTGATCGACGCCGCCTGGATCCTGTCCTGCGGGCTGGCGGGAGATGCGGGGGCTCGAACGGCACCAGCGAAGGCGACTCTTTCAGGAGCTGTTGGCTTTTGTCGAGTCGCTCGTCTTGAACGTCCATCGTCTACGCCTTGAATTGCGAAAGCTATAGCACTTTCGCACTGCCGCATGTGCGGCGTTTGACCTGGCTCAACTTGCTGCGATTTCGTGCGTAGCTGGCGCGAATGTGCGAGCGACGCGCTACTCGTCCGCAGCGACATGCTCCGCGTAGGTGAGGCTGCAAATCGCTTTGACCCACATCAAAGGCTGCCGGCCTTCGTTTCGTTATGCGTGCAAGCAGAGGTCAGGAAGCCAGGAAAGGGATTGGCATGGCACGCGTTGCATTGGTTACGGGCGGGATCCGGGGTATCGGCGCCGCAATCGCGCGGGCTCTTCAAACTGCGGGCTATCGAGTTGCCGTAACGTTTGCCGGAAACACCAAGGCCGCCGACGCCTTTCACGCCGAAACCGCGATACCCGTCTTTCAATGGGATGTCGGCGACTTCGCCGCCTGCGCGACGGGGGTGAAGCAGGTCGAGGCGGCGCTCGGGCCGATCGACGTCCTCGTCAACAACGCCGGGATCGTCCGCGACAGCGCCCTGCACAAGATGGCGAAGGAGCAGTGGGACATGGTGGTCAACACCGATCTCAACGCGCTATTCAACATGTGCCGGCCCGTGATCGAGGGCATGCGGTCCCGCAGGTTTGGCCGGATCATCAATATCTCGTCGATCAACGGCCAGAAAGGACAGTTCGGCCAGACGAACTACGCCGCCGCAAAGGCGGGTGAGCTTGGATTCACACGCGCGCTTGCGCTCGAAAATGCCCGTGCGGGAATCACCGTCAACGCGATCTGCCCCGGCTACACCCACACCGAGATGCTCGATGCGGTTTCACCCGAAGTCATGGCCAGCGCCATCCTGCCGCAAATCCCGGTCGGTAGGCTCGGCCGGCCAGAGGAAATCGCACGCGCCGTCGTCTTTCTCGCTGCCGATGACGCCGGCTTCATCACCGGCTCGACGCTATCGATCAATGGCGGTCAGTACATGAGTTAAGCGCCGACCGAGGCCGCAGCGGGAAGCGAAGCGCGAGCCATTGGCGATTTCTCACTACGGCCTAGTAGGGCGGATAGTAATATCGACGACCATAGTAGTATGGCCCGCCGTAGTAGTAGCCGGATCCATAATAGTACCCGGGGCCATAGTAGTAGCCATAGTGCTCATAGTATTCACGTCGTTGTTGGGCCGCTATCGCGCCAGCGATCATTCCAAACGCCATCCCCGCGAAAGCCGCCCCTGCCGCATTTCCCCGTCGATGGTAGTGCCGGTGGCGGCGGGCTGCTGCGCTGAAATCCGTGGCGCGACTCGATGCGGCAGTTGTCGACATAACCTTTAACGCCGGCGCTGCGACAAGCGGCGTCTCCGATGTGGTGAGCATCAACGCGACGATCGTGGTCAAAAAAACGGCTCGAGATGTCGATAGGATCGATCCTTTGCTCATCATCATAGAGTCCTTCCGGTCATGCCATGCGACGGCTTTCACGTCTGCTTGCGCAACCATGGCAGCATGCGCCGCAGGGTGTTGTCGCCAAAGACAAAATGGTGAACGAGGGCGGCGGTCATATGGAATACCGCCTGGATTACCAGAACGTTGGCCAGGACCTCGTGCACTTCCTTGATGCTGTGCGCAAACGCTTTGTCAGCGAGCCAAGGCGATGGAATTTCGCTTAAGCCAAATAGCGGCAGCGAATGACCTTGCGCGAACTGCAGCGAGATGCCGAAAGCAGGTACCACGACCAACAATCCGTAGAGGAGATAGTGCATCAACCGGGATGCCGGGTCGGTCCATTCGACCAACCACCTGCCGAACTCGGTGTGAACGATCTTTGGCGGCGGATTTGCAATGCGCCAGGGTATTCGCACGACTGCGATCACCAGTATCGCCAATCCGATCCAGATGTGCGTCAGCAATCCAGATTGTTGTGCCGACTCTTCAGAAAATTCCTCGCCGAACATGCCCAACGTCCAGGCAATGACAACGAGAAGGACAGTTATCCAATGCAACGTCTTGGCGACAGGGCCATAGTCATCGCTCGCTACGTTCTTCATGGCTCGACCTCTATTGCAAGAATAGGCCGGCCAGAGCGGGCGAAGTTGATCTGAATCAAGCGGAAAGCCTCTATTGTGGCCTGATGTGTCGCTAGCGAATTTGCGCAGCTTTCGGAATGAGCATGGAAAAGCTGGACATCGTCGTTGCGCGTCAGGCCATGGAGGGGATCGAATCGACTGCTCCCTCATTCGCGCGCGCCATTTTGGTGCTGTGCGTTGTCGCTGTAGCGGGCTTTGCTGTTTGGGAGCTTTCGGATGTGCTGGTGCTGGCTTTCGCGGCCGCTCTTCTGGCCTTGTTGTTGCGCGGCCTCGCTCACGAGCTAAGCCGACGGACGGGAATGCCCGAGCCCTGGGCCGTGGTGCCGGTCGTGTTCACGCTTCTCGGATCCATTGTCGCTATAGGCTGGCTGTTTGGCTCGCAAATCGCATCACAGTTTAACCTGCTCGCAAAGGACCTGCCGCAAAGCCTCACGCAGCTGGCCCGTGAATTCGGATCGAGTTCATGGGGTGCATGGCTTCTCGGGCATGCGCAGGACATCAATCTTGGTAACGCCGGCGCGCCAGTTGCGGGTTACGTTGCTGCATTGTTTGGGTCCGTCGTCCGGACCGTGGCTTACATCGCCGTTCTGCTATTTGCAGCGCTGTATTTCGCGGCGCAGCCCACTCGATATGTTGACGGTCTGTTGCGGTTGGTGCCGGCGTCCCGTCGGGCCGGCGCGAGCGAAATGCTCGAGCTCCTTGGAACCACGCTCAGGCGCTGGCTCATTGGCCAGTCAATAACGATGACGGTTGTCGGCACGCTGACCGCAATCGGTTTGGCGTTGCTTGGCGTCAGCGCGCCGGTGGCACTTGGCCTGATCGCCGGCATGTTTGCCTTCGTTCCGTATGTCGGCCCCATCCTGGCGTCCGCCTCCGGGATCCTGATGGCCACGATGCAGGGGCCGATCCTAATGGGCTATGTCGTTGCCCTCTACGCCGGCATCCACTTTCTGGAGGGTAACATCGTCAATCCGTTGGTCCAGGCAGAGGCAGTCGAACTACCGCCGGTTCTCACGCTCTTCGCGACTGTGGCTTTTGGCCTTCTCTTGGGCCCCGTCGGCGTGCTGTTGGCGGCTCCGCTCGCTGTCGTCCTGCTTGTCGCAGTGAACGCGATTTACATCGAGGGGATACTCGGCGAACGCCGAGCTTGGCCGTCGACATAGGCAACCCCTCGGCGTCAAGGTTTGTGGATTGTCTTGATCCACCTCAAAGAAAGAGTCCGACCTGCGATCTTTAATGCTCTTCGATTGGCAGATTTCATCGGAGCGCCTCGTGTCGACGAGCATGTCCAAGAGGGGAAAAGAGTTAGGCGATCTTCTCGACGAAGCTGAAGTGCTGCTCGAAGGAGTCGAGCATGCGGCCAGATCGCACTGGCCGATTCTCTTGACCGAGGGAATTGCGCTCATTGTGTTTGGCGTGTTTGCACTTTTCATCTCGCCACTCATGTCATTCGGCATCGTTGCGGCGCTCGGTTGGGTCTTTTTCTTCGGCGGGATGGCGACTATCATTGCCTGCTTTCGGCAGTATCCGCCGATGGGATTTACCTACTTGCTTCTTCCCGCGATCATGGCGGTCTTTGCAGGAATCGCGTTGCTCGTAAAGCCGTGGAGCGCGGCTATCTCGCTCACCGTGATCCTCATTGTTTGCTTTGCCTTCCTGGGCGCCGCCAAGCTGACTTATCCGCTGGAGCGCTCCAGATATCTGCCGAGGTATCGCGCATTGATTCGAGCAAGCGGCGTGTTCGATATCGTACTTGCCGGACTGATGTTCTTCGACCTTCCAGATACCGCGCTGTGGGCTCCCGGGCTCTTGTTGGGAGCCAATATGGTTCTGGGCGGTATTGCGCTCGTCACGATCGCGCTGCTGGAACGGCGGAAAGCAAGCCGCGAACCGGGCTGATCAGCGCTCTATTCGGGCTTGATCCGGCGATCCAGGTCTTCTGCGATAGATCAAATCGGCCCAGCAAGGCAGAAGCTAGGATTATTCTTGAAATCCCGCCGGAGAGTTCGATGACTGTCAGAGATGTTCTGCTCACCCTGACGAGCTACCCTGACGCGACACCCGCTTCGGTCATTGATTGCGCGGTGTCATTCGCCTCGTCGCTTAACGCGCATATCGCAGCGATCTCGTGCGAGGTTCACATCCAGGTCCCCGGCAGTTTGATCTCTTTTGGAGCAGCTGGGGCAATCGCTGCCGGTGAGGCACACCGGAGCCATGATAGTGCGCAAGCACTCCTTGCCGCCTTTGAGGCATCTGCGCAAAAGGTTGGCGTGTTGCACGAGATCATCCATGAGAAAAGCCTGAGCTATCGCGTACCGGAGCGGCTGGTGGAGTATGCACGGCTGCGCGATCTCACCATCGTGTCGGTGCCGGAATCCTATGATCAATGGTATGCCGAAGCCATCATCTTCGGATCCGGGCGGCCGACCCTGGTGTTGCCGGAAAGCCCGCCGCCCGCGCCGTTCGAGTTGAACACCGCCGTCGTCGCTTGGGATTTCAGCCGTTCGGCGGCCCGGGCAGTTGCCGACGCCATCCCGATACTGGAGAAGGCAAAGAAGGTGCGCATCGTCACAGTGATGAACGAGAAAGTCATCGATGCCAAGCACTCGTCCGAGGAACTTGCCAAGAACCTGGCGCGACACGGCATCGATGTCATCCTTGACCGGGTAGATGCGGCGGGCCGATCGATCGGCGATGTGCTCACGAGGGAGGTGGCCTCCCACAATGCGGACCTGTTGGTGATGGGGGCATACGGGCACTCCCGATTCCGCGAATTCATCCTTGGCGGCGCAACCAGGAGCATGTTGTCGCAACCGCCGCTCCCCATTCTTTTTTCCCATTAATCGACGGTGGAAGATGTGGCAGCGCCGGAACCGACCGAAGATACCACGCGAGACGTGACGGGGAACGCCGCGGCCATGCAGAAGCCGGCCGCGATTCCGGTCTTTCACGCGAGGGGCCTGTCGAAGACCTATCATATGGGCGAAGTCGATGTGAACGCGCTTCGTGATATCGATCTTGATATTCTCGAGCGTGAATTCGTCGTGCTGCTCGGCCCGTCCGGTTCTGGCAAGTCGACTCTCCTGAACATCCTTGGCGGATTGGACAGTCCGACGTCGGGCCAGGCCCATTGGCGTGATCATAATCTGGTCGGAGCAGGCGACGACGAGTTGACGCGCTATCGGCGCGAGCATGTCGGCTTTGTATTTCAATTCTACAACCTGATTCCAAGCCTGACGGTGCTCGAAAATGTGGCGTTGGTAAACGAGATTGCTGAAAAGCCGCTCGATCCGCGCGAGGTGCTCAAGCTGGTAGGCCTCGAACACCGCGTCGACCATTTTCCATCGCAATTGTCCGGCGGCGAGCAGCAGCGCGTCGCCGTAGCCCGAGCCATTGTGAAATCGCCCGATGTGTTGCTCTGCGACGAGCCAACTGGCGCGCTGGACTACGAGACCGGCAAGGTGGTCCTGGCGGCCATCGCGCGCGCCAATGAGCGGTTCGGCACGACGATTATCATCATCACGCACAACGCGGCGATTGCCGGCATGGCCGATCGTGTGCTGCGGCTTGGTGGTGGGCGGATCGTAGGGGAGGAGCGCAATGCGCGCCGGCTCTCTGCCGATGAGGTGCACTGGTGAGCCTGTTGGACCGCAAACTTGTACGCGACATCAGCGCCATGCGCGGGCAGGTGCTTACCATCGCGCTGCTGGTGGCCGCAGGCGTTGCGGTTTTTGTGGGATCGGTCTCGACTTATGTGTCGCTACGATCCGGGTGCGAGCAGTTTTATGCGGCGGCGCGGTTTCCGCAGGTCTTCGTCACGCTCAAACGGGCGCCGTTGTCGATCGTTCCTCGGCTTAACGCAATTCCAGGCGTCGTTGCCGTCGAACCGCGTATCGTGCGTGAAGTCATCGTCGATTGGCCGGCTGCCTCACAGCCGGTGTCAGCGCGCATGGTTTCACTGAACCATGCCGGCGACGAAGAGCTGGCGCGGTTGTATCTGCGCCGTGGTACCGCGCCCGAACCAGGTTCTCAAAGGGACGCGGCGGTAAACGAAGCCTTTGCCGAAGCCAACGGCGTCAAACCCGGCGATGACATCCGGGTCGTGCTCAATGGGAAAGTACAGAGCTTTCATGTCTCCGGCATCGCCTTGTCACCGGAATACATCTATGCGGTGAGACCGGGTCTGCCCATTCCGGACGATCGGCTCTATGCCATTCTCTGGGTCGATCGCAGTGCGGCGGAGGCCGCCTTCGACATGAAGGCCGCGTTCAACGACGCCGTCTTTACATTGGTGCCTGGCGTCGATCCGAACCCAGTCATCGAAGAACTGGACCGGTTGCTGGAGCCTTACGGTTCGGTCGGAGCCGTCGAACGGCGCGACCAGCCTTCAAACCGGTTCCTCGAGGACGAACTGAATCAGCAGAGGGTCATGTCCATCACCATCCCCGTCATCTTCTTCGGGGTGGCGGCGTTCCTGCTCAACAATGCGCTTGGCCGGCTGGTGGCCGCACAGCGCGAACAGATCGCCGCGCTCAAGGCGCTCGGCTTCTCTACTGTCACCCTTACCCAGCATTATCTGAAGCTCGTTTTCGTCATCGTGCTGATCGGATCCATGCTTGGGATTGCGGGCGGCTTCGGTTTCGGAGAGGCGATGATGGCAAGCTATCACGGCTTTTTCCGGCTGCCTGACCTGCCATTCGTCCTCACGCCGTGGTCGGTCGTGGCAGGGATCGCGATCAGCCTGGCTGCCGGGTCGCTCGGCGTCTTGACCGCGTTGCAGGAAGTCATCGGGCTTGCTCCGGCTGTCGCCATGCGGCCCGCAGCACCGCTGGGCCATTCGTTCATCGAAGCGCTGGTGCCGGGCAAGGCAATCAAGGCGCGATGGATCATGATGCTGCGCAATGTCGCGGGGCGCCCGTTTCGGTCAGTGCTGACGGTCGTCGGGATCGCCTTCGCAGTTCCGATGATGGTGCTCGGAATCTTCTGGCGCGACGCCATCGATCAAATGATCGTCCTGCAGTTAAACCTAGTCGAACGAGGCAATATCGCCGTAACATTTCCGCACCCAATGGACCGCGCCATCATTCGGGATCTGGCACGGCTGCCCGGCGTCCTGGCCGTCGAAGGGCAGCGGATCGTACCGGTGCGGCTGCGCGCCGGACAGCGCAGCTATCTGACCTCGGTGATCGGTCTTTCGACCGCGGATGAGTTGCGGCGCCCGCATGATTCCGCACTGCGCCCGATCACCGCGTCGCCCGATGGAATTACGCTGACCCGCCGGCTGGCCGAGCGCCTCGATGTGAAGCCGGGCGATCTCATCACGGTCGAAACCATGGAGGGCCGGCGCCTGAAGCGGGAATTCGCGGCAGGCGCTACCGTGGATGAATCGATCGGGATGGCGTCCTACATGGATATCGTGACGCTCAATGGTCTGACCGGCGAAGGCGCGGTCGTTTCCGCCGCCAGTCTTTATGTCGAGCCGAGCGCGCTTCCCGCGCTGGCGCGCAGGTTCAAGAACCTGCCGACGATTGAGTCCGTCAGCACGAAGGTCTACACGCTGTCGTCGTTTCTGGACAAGATCGCCGGGCTTGTCTTCGTCAGTGCCGGCATCCTCACCGCCTTTGCGACCATCATCACGGTCGGCGTCGTCTATAACAGCGCTCGCATCGGCCTGCAGGAGCGGGCATGGGAACTCGCAAGCCTGCGCGTGCTCGGCTTCACCCGTGGCGAAGTCGCAAGCATCCTGTTTGGCGAATTCGCGGTCGAAATAGCATTGGGCATTCCGATTGGGCTGTGGTTGTCGCACGGGATCATCGGCTTGATCGCCAGATTCCATTCCAACGAAAGCTTCCAGATACCACCTGTGATCGAGCCGCGGACTTACCTGATCGCGGCCGGCGTCGTCCTGACCGCGGCTGCGGCCAGCGCGTTTATCGTGCGGAGACGTGTCGACCAGCTCGATATGGTCGCAGCACTGAAGACGAGGGAACGAGCATGCGTATCGCCACCCGCCACGTCGCGATCATTGCAGGCTTTCTGGCCGCCGCCGCGGTGGTGGTTTGGGCAGTGGTGCCGGGACCCGTGCCGGTCGAGACGGCACCCGTGACCAAAGGCCGGTTCGTCGCCAGCGTCGACGAGGACGGCAAGACCCGTGTCCGCGAGCGCTATGTCGTCGCCGCGCCGCTCGCCGGCCGCCTTGGCCGGATTCGCTTCAAGGTCGGAGACCCGATCAAAGTTGATGATGCCGTAGCGACGATCACTCCATCGCCCGCGCCGCTGATGGATCCGCGCACCCGCAACGAGATCGAAGAGCGGCTCGGCGCGGCTGAGGCAAACGTGGAGAGGGCCAAGGCCGGCGTCGAGCGGGCGCGGGCCCAAAGCGACCAGGCCAATTCCGATCTTGCCCGAACACGGACGTTGGCCCAACGAGGGGCCGCGACCGCTCAGGCGCTGGAGCATGCCGAGCTTTCGGTTCGCCTGGCCGATCGAGACTTGCGCGCAGCAGAGTTTCTAGACCACGCGGCCGAGCATGAGCTCAGCCAGATGCGCGCCCTGCTGGCGCGATATGGCAGTAACACGAAGACCGATGAGTCTCCGGAAAGTTGTAGTGTCGCTGCGCCGGTCGCCGGCGTGGTGCTGAAGATTGCCCAGGAAAGCGAGACAATCGTCCAGCCTGGCACACCGCTCCTGGATATCGGCGATCCCCACGACCTTGAAGTGGTCGTGGACGTGCTTAGCACGGACGCCGTCGAGATGCGGCCGGGCGCGGAGGTGTCGATTGTCCATTGGGGTGGACGAGGAGCACTCATCGGGCGTGTCCGCCGGGTTGAGCCTGCGGCCTTCACCAAGATCTCAACGCTCGGCGTGGAAGAGCAAAGGGTCAACGTACTCATCGACCTCGTCTCACCTGCCGAGCAGTGGACAAGCCTCGGCGACGCCTACCAGATCGACGCGCAAATCGTCGTGTTCACAAAGGAGGACACCACGATCGTCCCGGCTGGAGCCCTGTTTCGCCGTGGCGAGAGCTGGAACGTGTACGTCGTGAAAGATGGGCGTGCCGAGATCCGCAAGGTGCAGCTGCTTCGCCGCTCGGGACGTTTCGCCGCAATCGCCTCCGGCTTGAATCAAGACGAAGCTGTCATCGTCTATCCCAGCGATCGCGTCGCCTCGGGAGTGCGTGTCGCGCCGCGAAAGGCGGGCGAGTTGGCCGGAGGTTCTTGACCTCGATCAACACTTGGATGCCGCCAACACCGCAAACCAGCACCGGGACGGACAGCACACGACTGGCGCACAAATTCTTGGCCTATGATCGGACGAACTGATGACCTCGAAAAATGCGGAGAATGTTGTCGAAATCCGCGTCGATGACATCGCACAGCTCTTCCACACGCTTGATCCATTTCCGTTTCGTGAGAAGGATCTCGACCGGGAAGCAGAGGAATACATTGTAGGATGGGCCAGAGAACTACCGGTGGACCGACCATTCAGGATCGTTGTCCACTTTCCGGATGATCAGTCGCATACAGATCTGGCGCGAGACCTGCCGGAAGCCCTCGGCAAATACTTCGCAGGTCGTGCGGGCGTCATTCAGGGCGACCTCAACGAGCTCTTCCGAATCGGTCGCCGATCTCTTGCCATAGGCGTGGCGATTCTCGTCGCTTGTTTGCTTGCATCAAACCTGGCGTCTGGGTTCCTCGCCGACGCGTCGTTCAAAAAGATGGTCGAGGAAAGTTTCCTGATCTTGGGATGGGTCGCCAACTGGCGACCGTTTGAGATTTTTCTTTACGATTGGTGGCCGATCGCGCGACGACGCGATCTTTACCGCAGGTTGTCGGCTGCGGCGATCGAAAGGAAGCTATACCCTGGCGAGAGTCGGACACCCGTCACATCGCGTTCGAACAACGCGCCGCATAAATGAGCCTGAATTCAGGAGCAGCCATGACAACTGATGACAGCTCTCTAACCCAATCGGCGTCGGAGGCACGATCGGCAAGCAGCATCGATTCGGGATTCAGACAATGACCCTCAACCGACACTCGACTTAACGGTGTTCCATTTCGCTAGACGCGTGTATTGTTTCTCCATCACCGACCAAGGCTTCGTCCGTGGGCGTCGGTGGCTGAGAGACCGACAGCGCTCCCGCCTGCATGATCAGGGAGCGCGCCGTGACGGTCGAACTTCGCCTCAACTTCATTAGAGCCGAGAGCGCGCGGATCAGGGATGTCATCGCCCGCACACACCAGATCGTGGTCGCATCCAAAGAATTGTTATCTAGGCCAGCGCCTGACACGTTCATAGGTCGCAGGACACACGAACCGCTGCTTAGGGACATGACACTCGAAGCCGAACCCGAGAAGGCGAACCGACGCACCTTAACGCAAGTTAGTGCGACCTTTGGAACTCGAAGCTATTGTAGGCACTTCTGCGATCAGGAGGAAACGTTGTCCGAACTACGCTCGGTGCTCATCGTTGAGGACGAGTACTTTCTGCAGGCCGATCTGGAGAAGGCACTAACGGATGCCGGTTTTGCCACTGAAAGTGTGTCTTCAGGCGAAGAAGCCCTGACGCTCTTCATTGGTGGCACCGGCACTTATAGGGCATCGGTAATCGATGTTCGGCTGCGCGGCAACGTGAGCGGGTGGGAGGTTGCAAGGCGGATCAGAGAAAGAGAACCGGCCTTCCCCATCGTCTACGTGACTGGTTCGTCCGCAGAAGAATGGGCATCAGAGGGTGTTCCGAACAGTATCCTAATCTCGAAGCCCTTCGCAGTGGCACGGTTGGTTAGCGCGGTTGCCAATCTCCTCAACATCCGAATGCCACCAACTGCCTAAGGGCCGCGCGCCTAAATTTCGCAAGCGCAGCTCGCCGCCAAAGTACCCAACGGACCTCACGGCCCGGTTCGCTACGCGCGACCTACATTATTTCGCGAGAGCGTTGACAAAGATCAAATCGGCCCTTCGGCGGTGGTAGATCGACGATTTCCGCAGGACCGCCTACTCAAGGGCCTGTATCGTCCCGATCGACCGCGCCTCTGATCTAAATCAAACCATGCCGGCCCGCGACATCCGAGATTTCTGCGCGCCGATGAAAGCCCGGCCATACGTCCATGTTCACGCGGGAAGCGGGTCAACGAGGCACGTTTTGCCTTGTTCGCAAGCTCGGCGATGGCAACCAACGGGTGATCGAGGCGGCCTGAAACAGGAGATCACTCCATGCGCGCACTCACTCTCACGATAGTTGTGTTGACGTCGTTCGGCGCATCTTCCTTGCTGGCTCAAGATCAAGGAAAGGCCCCAGCCACCGAATCGCAGCCCGTGCAGGCTCGACCTGGCCCTACCGTACCTGCCAATCGGCAACCGGGCGAAGAAAGCAACGAGCGACGAGTGATAGAGCGGATGGGGCCTGCCATGGATTGGGATCACCGCAAGCCGGGTCGCGATTTGCGAATGAACCCTCATCGCGAAAACGGCGATGCAGACCGAAAGCGCGAATGAGGCGCCTCATGGCCACGAGCAATGGTGCTCGGGGCTTCACCTTGGCAGGCATGTTCGTCGTCGGGACCTCACAATGCCGTCCCTTGGCGGTCTTCTGCATCACGGTTTCCGACATCATCGTCGTTCCAGCGGTGGCGGGCACATCAGCGAACCTTGCTTTCGAAATTGACCGCATTTTGCCTGCGTGTCCTTGGTTGATCCACGTCAACCAAACGACGCGACATATGGACGAGAATAGTATTGTTGGTGGAGAGCAAGGTTATGACAGTCGCTACAATCATGGTTTACGTTGATCCTGAACAACAGGCAGAGGAGCAGGTGCGGGTTGCCCGATCCATCGCGACCAGATTCGACGCTTCGATCACTGGCGTGTCTGCATTTGCGGTCGAACCCAGCTTCGTCGCCGAAGGCGTGATCATTGAAGAAACCACGCCGGAGGACCTCAAGCGGATGAAGGCCGCTCTTGCCGAAAAAGAGCAGTGGTTTCGGGATGTCGTTGGCCTCCCGAAGGAGAAGGTCGAGTGGCGGTGGGACGTCCAGTATCCAACCGTTTTTCTCACGAATGAGGCCAGGTCGGCAGATCTGGTCGTGACAAAAAGCAGGCGCGCGAACGTAGACCCCTATCACTTGATCGATCCGGCAGGAGCAGTGCTGCGAATGGGGCGGCCGACCATTCTGGTGCCGGAGCATATCCATGAATTGCGGGCCGATCGTATCGTGGTCGGCTGGAAGGACACGAGAGAAGCTCGCCGCGCCGTTCGCGATGCTCTGCCGGTCCTGAGGAAAGCTTCTCAGGTGACGATTGTCGAGATCTGCACGTCGGATGAACAGGATCAGGCGCGGCGGCGTGTCCGCGACGTTGCCAAGTATCTGCAGGGTCATGGCGTGAAATCCGAAACCGATGTGCGTGTCCACATGGCCGAATCCGACGCGCGTCACCTCATTCGTATCGCGAAAGAGAACGATGCTGATCTGATCGTCACTGGAGCCTATGGCCATAGCCGGCTCGGCGAATGGATATTCGGAGGTATGACCCGGGGGCTGTTGGATGAGGCATCATGTTGCCTCATGATGTCACATTAGAACCTTCATGAGGCTTGGGAATGATGAAGCATATTATTCGTGGTGGTGCTGCGCTGTTATTGCTCGGCCTCGACTCGACTTGCTGTTTCGCAGCAGATTCCCGCAACGGCGCGATTCTATCGAGACAATGGTGTGCTAGCTGCCACCTTGTTGAGCGCAATCAAAAGGGGCCTACAACTGAAGCGACCCCCTTTGTGAGCGTTGCACAGCATCCCGGCTTCAACGCGGAAAAGCTGGCTTTCTTCTTGCTCGACCCTCACCCGAAAATGCCCAATATGTCACTTACACGGACGGAGGCTGCGGATATTGCAGCCTATGTTGCAACGCTTAAACCAAGGTAATATGGCTCGAGCTCCAGCGCGGCTAAGGCAGCGCCTTCGGAGCAAAGTTCACCGCGGTCTTATTGACGCCGTTTCCATCGGAGTGGCTCTGGCGGCCTGCTGAAGCGTTACCCCGCCCATGAACGCACAGAACCCACTGCCCCGGCAGCACCCCGCCAGAGCGTCCCAGAAGAAGTCCTCTTCGGTCTGAACCATAACGGCTGGGAATCGGCGAGGCTCATCGATTGGGGACATCGATCACACCAAATTCCGAGACCGGCATGATCCAATAGACAACCCTGGATCCGGCGAAGGCCGCCTTCAGCCGATCGAGTAGCTGCGCGGCATCTTGCGCTGGAAGAATTGTCCGCAACATGAGTTCGTCGGCATGGCCTTTGACCCGTTCGGCCGAGGTCTGCAATCGTACGTCGGGTCCATGTCCAGCGACATCGGAAGCAGTGAAACCGGGCGCGAGGTCGCGCTGCTCGCTAAGGTAGTCGAACAGCTCATCGCGAAGCGACCGGGCAGCGATCAGGGTCAAGCAGACGAGTTCGGCGCTCATTTGGCCTCCTTCGCGACTCCGCCAAAGCGGCGATAGAGAATCGGGAGAAGGATCAGCGTCAGGACCGTCGACGAGACGAGACCCCCGATAACCACCACGGCCAACGGTCGCTGGATCTCCGAGCCGGGCCCGGTCGCAAACAGCAGCGGGATGAGACCCAGTGCGGTGATGCTCGCCGTCATCAGGACGGGTCGAAGCCGGCGCTTTGCGCCCTCCACGACGATCCGCCCTTCGGGCAGTCCATGGGCGCGGAGCTGGTTGAAATAGGAGACCAGCACGACGCCGTTGAGCACGGCGATGCCGAGCAGCGCGATGAATCCCACGGAAGCCGGGACTGACAGGTATTCGCCGGTCAGAACCAGCGCAAAGACGCCACCAATCACCGCGAATGGGATGTTGACCAACACCAGCAGCGCCTGCCTGATCGATCCAAAGGTCGTGAATAGCAGCACGAAGATGAGCCCGATCGCAACCGGGACCACGATCGAAAGACGCGCCGCGGCGCGTTGCTGGTTTTCGAATTGGCCGCCCCAGGTGAGCCGGTAGCCTTGCGGCAAAGGCAACTCTGCCGCTACCTTCTGCTTTGCAGCTTCGACGAAGCCGACCATGTCGCGGCCGCGCACATTGGTGCGCACGACGCTCATTCGGTATCCGTTCTCGCGGTTAACTACCACGGGACCATCGACCCGATGGATGCGCGCCACTTGCGAAAGCGCGACGTGCTGACCGGAGGGGAGCGTCAGCGGCAGGCTCGCCAGTAGCGTGGGCGCTTCCCTCGTGGTCTCGCTGCCGCGGACCAGGATCGGCGTGCGGCGTCCTTCTTCCAACACCGTGCCGATCGTGCGGCCTTCGATCTGAGTGCGCAGCGAATTGGAGATCGCATCCACGGTCAGGCCGAGACGTCCGGCCTCCATCCGATTCACCGCGACCGTGTAATATTGCGCGCCCTCGTTGAGGGTGGTGTAGACGTCCTCGGCGCCATCGATGCTGGACAGAATGGTTGACAGCTTGCTCGCAATCTCGTTGAGCTTGTTGATATCGGGCCCAAAAATCTTCACGGCGACATCGCCGCGCACGCCGCTGATCATCTCCTGCACGCGCATGTCGATCGGCTGGGTGAAACTGAGCGACAGGCCAGGGAAATCGGCCAGCACGCGTCGTAGCTCTTCGATAAGCGCGGATTGGCTGGTCGTCTTTCTTTCTTTGGCGGGCTTTAGGACCAGGAATGTGTCGGTCTGGTTAGGCCCCATCGGATCCAGGCCGAGTTCGTCCGATCCGGTTCGAGCTACGATTCCCTTGACGTCGGGCACCTTCGCGAGGATGGCCGACTGGAGCCTCTGATTGATCGCAATCATTTCGTCGAGATTGATGGATGGCAACGCCTCGACGCTGACGATCGTATCGCCTTCGTCCATGGTCGGCATGAACGTTTTGCCGAGCTGAGTGTAGGCGTAGCCTGCGGCAGCTAGGGCTGCCAGCGCTGCGATGATGACCTTGCGTTCGTTGCTCAGTGCCCAACTGAGCGCGGGAGCATACACGCGCGATACGGTGCGAATCAGCCACGGTTCCTTGTGCGAAGCGTTTTTGAGGAGAAAGGAGGTCGCTACCGGTATAACCGTGAGTGCCAGGAGCAGCGAGGCGCCGAGCGCGAATATGATTGCGAGCGCGACAGGGATGAACAATTTTCCCTCAAGCCCCTGCAGAGTCAGCAGCGGGACGAACACGATCATGATGATCAGCACGCCAGAGGCGACCGGCTGCAGCACTTCGCATACCGAGCGGAAAATGATATGGACGAGCGGCGTGCCCTTGCCCTGCGGTTCCTTGCTGAGATTGCCCACGACGTTCTCGACGACCACGACCAGCGCGTCGATCAGCATGCCGATCGCAATGGCAAGGCCACCCAGGCTCATCAGGTTCGCCGACATCCCGACGATGCGCATGACGATCAGCGCGACGACGATCGCAAGCGGCAAGCTTAGAGCGATCACCAATGAGGCGCGCCAGCTGCCGAGGAACAACAGCAGCAGCACAATGACCAGGACAGTCGCCTCGCCGAGCGCGCGGATCACCGTTCCGACGGCGCGATCGACCAGCCGGCTGCGGTCGTAAAACACGTTGATGCTGACGCTTTGGGGCAGCCACGGCTTGAGCTCGTCGAGGCGTGCGCGCACGTCGCTGACGAGCTGGCGGGCGTTGGCGCCGCGCAGGCCAAGGACAAGTCCTTCGACCGTCTCGCCGCGACCGTCGGTCGTGACGGCGCCATAGCGCGTCAACGAGCCCACCTGGACCCGGGCAACATCCTTGACCCGGATCGGAATGCTGTCCTTGGTATCGATAACGATCTGCCTGATATCCTCGATCGTGCGGATGCTGCCCTCGATCCGGACCAGCGCGCTGTCTTCGCCCTGGTTGACGCGGCCGGCGCCGTCGTTGCGGCTGTTGGCGTCGATGGCGCGACGGAACAGGTCATAGGAAATTCCGCGGGCCGCGAGCGCATCGCTGAGCGGCACGATCTCGAAAGCGCGAACATAGCCGCCCAGTGCGTTGACGTCCGCAACACCCGGAACGGTCCGCAGCGCGGGTCGAATCACCCAATCCAGCAGGCTGCGTCGTTCGGCCAGCGACAGATCGGAGCTATCGATCGTGAACATGAACATTTCGCCGAGCGGGCTCGTGATCGGGGCCAGTCCGCCGGTCACGCCTTCGGGTAGGTCGCGCGCGATGTTAGAGAGGCGCTCGGAGACCTGGTTGCGCGCCCAGTAGATATCGGTGCCATCCTCGAAATCCACGGTGATGTCGGCAAGCGCGTATTTTGTCGTGGAGCGAAGGATCTTCTTGTTTGGCAATCCAAGCAGCTCGAGCTCGATTGGAACCGTGATCCGCTGCTCGACTTCCTCAGGGGTGAGGCCGGGCGCCTTCATGATGACCTTGACCTGGACGGGCGAGACATCCGGAAATGCGTCGATCGGCAGGCTCGGCAGCATGACCAGCCCTGCGCCGATCAGCAAGAGCACGCCAAGCGAAACGAAGAGCCGCTGCGAAAGCGCAAATGCGACCAGGCGCGTGAGCATGACTAACCGGCTCCGAGCTTGAGCAGGATTCCACGCAGTGCGGAGATGCCGCCGGCGGCGACCTCGTCCTTGTCGGTGATCGGACCGGAGACCACGACGTGCTCTTGATCCTCCTCAAGCAGGGTCACCGCGACCAAACGAAAGCCGCCTGGTATTGCCACGAATACCGAAGCCTGCTCGCCGCGCCGGATCAGCGCACTATAGGGAAGCTCCCAAGCGCTTTCAGCCGAGGACGCAAAGCCGATGCGTGCTTGGGCGGTCTGGCCGGGCCGCAGTTCGCCGCTATTCGGCACCTCCGCGCGGACAAGGATGGTTTGAGTCGCGGCATCGGCGGTTTCCGAGATCAGAACTACCTGGCCCGCCGTTGCATAGCCTTCAACTTCCACCTTTGCGCCAGTTCGGATGGCACGGATGTTTGACGCGGGAACAGCGATCTCGATCCATAGCGGAGACAGCCGAGCGAGCTTGATCAGCGAAGCTGTTTGCTCCACGCGCTGGCCAGGAGAGACCATGATGTCAACGACGGTCGCCGACCGCGGCGCGACGACCGAAAGTGTCGCATCGATAGCGGCTTCGCTGGTGAGCTTTGAAATCGCATCATCCGAGAGGCCGCTTAACCGAAGCATTTGTCGCCGCTCCGCAACCAGGATGCTCGTCTGCCGGGCTTCGGTCTGGCTGGCCTCAAGAACTCGCTGCGCCACAGCGTTTGTCTGGAAGAGCTGGGTGTTCCGGTTGAGTTGCTGGGTGGCCAGAATGTCCTGCGCAATGGCTTGCAGGTAATCGCGTTGCTGCGAAACGAAGCTCGGACTCTCCATCACAACGAGCGACTGACCGGCGTTAACGCGGTCACCGCGTGCGACCGAAAGGCCGGTCACCATGCCGGCCACGGGACTACTCACGACCCACAATTGCGGAGTAGGGATTACGATCTGCGCAGGATAAGGCAGCGTCTTGTCGGTTGGGCTCGCGACCGGATGAACGACACGAACCCCCAGGCTCATTGCCTGCTCGGGGCTGAGCTTTATAGCATCCTCGGCCATGGCGATGGATGGCAGGCCGATAAGCGCCAATACAAATATGGTTCGAGCTCGGCTCGGCCATGGAGCGAGACGCAGAGTCGTCAGAATAGAACGCATCATCGATTTCCCGCTGGCGACCAAAATCCGATTGCTTTGTGCATGTTTATTCCGGGCGCCCGCTTGGCACTTTGATCTCGGTCAAGCGTTGCTGCGACTTGGTTGGATTAGGATTTCTTGAAATCTCGATCGCGTTCAAGTGCGCGCCGATACTGCCTCATGGCCGCTGACAGGACGCTGTTTAGCGATGTCAGTGATTTGTCAGAGGAACGCCGACCGGTTGTCAGCATGTCGCACCCGATTTCTGTCACGTGGGGCGTGCTGGTGCGAACCTGATCCGCCTTATCTTCGGCAATCAACCGCCGACTTCGCCATGTCGAAAAGGCCGCCTCTGAACCGGTGGCCGCGATAAGGAAAGAGGTACTGACAAATTGATCATCATCAACGACGCAGCGTCTTTTCCGCGCGATGAGACGCGTGCTGGCGCCTCCGAGCCGAAAGAGCAGCAACTTTGCAAGTTGCATGGAGACCGCTCATGGGAGAGCCGCGCAACCGGGTCGTTCAACTCAGGCGCTTCGGCAGCCCCGACGAACTCGAGGTGGTCGAGAGTCCGCTGCCGACCGCCGGCCGCGGCGAGGTGCGGGTCCGCGTGCTCGCGTCGGGACTTGAGTACACGGACGTAACAATTCGGCGCCACCTTTACCCGCAAACTTCCGCTCGCCGGCCGCCGTTCGCTATGGGCTATGATGTCGTCGGCGAAATTGATCAGGTCGGCGAAGGCGTGAGCGGCTTTCAGCTTGGAGATCGCGTGGCTGATATGACGGTACTCGGGTCGAACACCGCCTACCGCACGCTCCGGGCCAGCGATCTCACTCGCGTGCCCGCGGGTGTGGACGCAGCAGAGGCCGCTGCGCTGATCTTGAGCTGGACGACTGCATACCAACTCCTGCATCGCGCCGCCCGGGTGCAACGAGGTCAGCGCGTGCTCGTGCATGGAGCCGCAGGCGCAGTTGGCCAGGCGCTGCTCACGCTGGGCAGGATGGCCGGGCTTGAGGTGTGGGGCGCCGCGCGCGGCGAGCATGCTGCGCTGATTCGCGAGCTCGGCGCCACGCCGATCGACTACCAGCGCGAAGATTTCACACGTCTTGTGCCCGGTGGATTCGACGTCGTGTTCGATGGCATCGGCGAGGACGGCTATCGCCGTTCGTTCGAGGCGCTCAAGCGCGGCGGCCTGCTCTGTGCGTATGGCTACTCGGCGGGGGTGCAAGCGCAGCTTGGCATGATCACCATGTTGATGTGGATTGGGCGCTTGTATCTGTGGAGGTGGTTGCCCGGCGGCAAGCGCGCCCGCTTCTACTCGATCAATGCGATGCGCGCGCGACACCCTGGTTGGTTCCGGGAGGACCTGACGAGGCTCTTTGAGCTGTTAGCGACCCGCGCCATCCGGCCGCGCGTTGCCGAGCGGATTTCTTTCGATGAGGTCGCTGAGGCACATCGCCGTCTCGAAGCGGGCGGTCTCGAGGGTAAGCTCGTCTTGTGCCCGGCCTCGGAGCATCGTGCCAAGTCGCCAGGGTGAACGGTGTCAGTTGCCAATCTCGCACGAAGCGTCGGTCGGCAAGTTCGAGGCGATTGCGACGGACGACTCAGTCTCGCTGTCATCCGAGGGGCCGTCATTGCAGTAGCACCCACCGTCTCTATGACCAGGAAAGATCACGCAGATGGTAAACGCCCGAAACAGTAGCATCCACGGGCACGTCAGCAAGGGCTTTGAGGCTGTTCGCGAGGCCTTCGTCGAAAACTTCTCCAGCAGAAGAGAATTGGGAGCCGCATGCTGCGTGTACCGTAACGGAGAGAAGGTTGTCGATCTCTGGGGCGGGATTCGCAACAAGGCGACCGGCGAGCAGTGGCAGGAGGACACTATGACCATTGTGCACTCCGCAACTAAGGGACTGGCGGCGATGACGCTTGCGCTTGCGCATTCCCGAGGTTGGCTCGACTACGAAGAACGCGTGTGCACCTACTGGCCGGAGTTTGCCCAGCGCGGCAAGGAGACGATCACCATCCGCCAGCTCCTGGCCCACCAGGCCGGGCTGTTTGCGTTTGACGAACCGGTTAGTCGAGAGCTCGTTGCCGATCTTGACCGGTTAGCTCTTGTGCTCGCTCGCCAAGCACCCGCCTGGAGGCCGGGCACTCGCCAAGCCTATCACGCGATCAGCCTTGGGTTTTACGAAGGCGAATTGCTCCGGCGAATCGATCCGCTGCACCGCAGTCTCGGACAGTTCTTTCAGGACGAGATTGCCTCACCGCTGGGGCTCGACACCTACATTCGCGTGCCGGAGGAAATTCCCAATTCGAGATTTGCAATTCTCGACAGTCCAAGCGTGCTTGCGCGGGTATTGGGTTTTCCGATCCGGCTAACTTTCGCAACGCTTTACCCTCGCTCGAACATCTACCGAGCGCTTATAACAAACCCAAGCGCTGCAATATGTAATGACCCGCAGCGCGTTTATTCGCGCAACCTCGAAGTAGCATCGGGCGGCGGCGTCGGTACGGCGCGAGCGATTGCACGTGCCTACAGTGTGTTTGCGGCCGGCGGTAAGGAACTGCAGCTGCGCCCCGAAACGCTCCGGCTGTTGATGGCTCCGGCGATCCCCGCTGAGCATGGCTTCTATGATGAGTGCATGAAAGCGGAGATGCAATTCTCGCTTGGCTTCTGCAAGCCGGGTCCGATTGCGCTTTTCGGGCATCCCGGCTCGTTCGGGCATCCAGGAGCGGGCGGTTCGTTTGCTTTTGCCGACCCGCTAGCTGGAATCGGATATGCGTATGTCACCAATCGCATGGGCACCAAATTGCCGTTTGATCCGCGAGACGCAGCGCTGAGAGCGGCGATCCCAGCGATCGAAATTTGATTCCAGAGAATGCAAACGGCTGCCAGAGGTCGTGGTCAAGGTGGGTTTGGATGCTTAAGCGGGTGCCAGGCTGATTAGGTGCCGGTCTCTTGGAAAATCCCGATCATGCCGCATTTTCTCCCTAGTGTTCGAGCGTCTTGATGAACGAAAGCAGGTCGTGAATCTGGTCCGGCTCGAGCTGAAACACCGGCATGGTCGGGTCCCCAGTTTCGATGCCCTCGGCCAGCGCCTCGCCCAGGTATTCAATTGGATAGCGATTGTGCAGGGTGCGAAATGGCGGCGCGATCTTGAGCGGACTCTGGCTGACACGATCTATCGAATGACACCTTGCGCAGTTGTGACGCGCGAATATTTTGCCGCGCTGTGCGGCGGGTGAGGTGGCCAGGGCAGGTGTCGTAAGCGTCAGGGTGACGATCGTGTGGAGGGCCATGGATCTCAGCATTGGTGCAGTCTCATCAAAAAAGTCGACTCTGGACGTCGCGACCTCACTATCGTGGCGCAGCACGTTTCGTCGGTTGATTTGAGTCAATCCTTCGAGCTTCTTCCCGGCATCCGCTTGCGGTTACGTTGTTCACGCCTGTTCGAGGGCCCTTCGCAGTCTCCGTATGATCACGCCACGCGCCCGATCGTCCGCCGCTGCCTCCATTTGTTCATCGATATCGAGAAGCAGCCTGGACATGTCGTTGTGCCAGTCGAGATTGACGACGGCATCGGCGGCAAGCCTGCGCCGATGCACGACGTCGAGAGGTGTCGGTGCGGCCGTGGAAAGCTCATAAATGTCATCGAGCACCGGATTGAAAATTCTGGCCGCCGGAATTGTTCGCTCGGCTATCCGTTCGACGAGACCTTTGAGCGCGGGCTCCTCGCCGTGAGTGATGAACAGGCCACGATGAATCGGTCGCCGCGAGGCAATCCAGCGAGCCAATTCGGGGCCGTCGGCATGGCCGGAATATTCGTCGAAATATCTTATTCGCGCAGCGACCTTGAGTTCCTCGCCCTGTATCCGCACCGCCTTTGCACCATCGTGGAGAAAACGCCCAAGCGTGCCCTGCGCCTGGAAGCCGACTAGCAACACTGTGGCTTCGCGTCGCCACAGCCAGCGCTTCAAATGATGCCGGATGCGACCTGCCTCGCACATGCCGCTCGCCGCGATGATGATGTGAAAGCCGGACAGCCTGGCGATCGACTTGCTCTCGTCGACGGTCTCCGTGAATCGCAGTTGCGGCGAGGCCAGGAGCCGATCCAGGTCGATCTCCGCATCGAAGCTTGCTGCGTGTCTGCGAAACACCTCAGTCGCGCGGATCGCCAGAGGAGAGTCGAGAAAGATCGGCGCGGTCGGTATCTCCCGCCGTTCCATCAGGTAGACAAGATCGACAATCAGCTCTTGCGTTCGTTCAACGGCAAAGGCCGGGATAAGCAGCGCGCCGTCGGCGGCCGCGGCGTCGCGTACTTCCTGTGCGAGGTGAGCGCGCCTGAGCGAGGCCGTTGTCGATGGGCGGTCACTGTCGCCGTAAGTAGACTCTGAAATCACGTAGTCGAAGCCGGCGGGAGCCTCCGGACCCGGCTCGAGTAACTTGGCGTCCGGTCCGAGATCGCCTGATACCAGGATGCGCAATGGCATTCCGCCTCCGGCCTGGCCGGCAAATTCGATCTCGATCGAGGCAGAGCCAAGCAGATGGCCAGCATTCCAGAAACGGGCGCGGGCGCCTGGCATCGCTTCGAACCATGTCTGGTATTCGACCGGCCGAAAAGCATCCAGCGTAGCGATTGCGTCGGCCTGCGTGTAGATCGGATTTACTTCGGCGCGACCGCGGGCTGTATTTCGCCGATTTAGCGCGGCGACCTCCGCCTCTTGTATGTTTCCTGCATCGGGAAGCATGTACGAGCAAAGGTCTATGGTGCCGCGCGTTGCCATGATGGGGCCTGCAAACCCCTCGCGCTTAAGCTTCGGCAACAGGCCGCTGTGGTCGATATGCGCGTGTGTCAGCAACACCGCGTCAATCTCCTCCGCACGAAACGGAAACGAGGTATAGTTCAGTGCCTTCAGCGTTTTCGGTCCCTGAAACAGGCCGCAATCAACCAGCAGGCGCCCTGTGGGCGTGCTGAAAAGGTAGCAGGAACCGGTGACCGTGCGGGCTGCGCCGCAAAACTGGACGGTGGTGCTCACGGTCTATGCTCCGCCATCGATGGCCCGACCACCTCTCGCCGCAACGCGTCGACGAGAATATCATCCAGCGCAATGGCGTTGGTCGGATGGGGCACGCTGTTGGTGGATCGCAGCGAGCGAATGCCGGCGCGACTGAACTCATTCAACAGCTTCGGCGGAAACAGCGCATGAATCACCACCGCATTGATCGAGCTCGCGCCGGACGATGCAAGTGCCTCAGCGCAGGCGATAAGCGTACCGCCCGAGGAAGCGATATCGTCAATGATGAGCACCGAACGACGCAGAAGCCGTGCGGGATCGGAGAAGACGATCTGCACCGAGCGATCGCTGCTACGGATCTTCTCGCCGACGGCATGGGCCAGCCCGAGCCGGTCGGCTAGATCGCTCACCCAGCGCCGGGATTCTGTGTCGGGGCCGACGACAAGAGTAGTGGGGTCGAGCGCATCGGCGCGAAGCTTCGATTCGATCGCCGGCGCCGCGGACAGATTGTCGGTCTCAATTTCAGGGAATACGTGGTGCAAGGTTGCAGTGCGGTGCAGGTGCGCCTCCACCGTGATCACACGGTCGAAGATGTTCGCGACGAGATCACCCACGGCGCGCTGACTGATGGCTTCGCCCGAGTGGAAGGCGGCGTCTTGACGCATATAGCCGAGATACGGCGCTACCAGCACCAGCCGTCTGGCTCCTCCACGCCGCAATGCTTCTGCTGCAAACAACAGCGCGATCAGCTTTTCGTTCGGATCATGGAGCGAGCAGCAAATGATGGTCGTCGGTGCGGCCGGCCCGATGGTAACGCGCAACTCTCTGTCAGGAAATCGGTGCAAGGCAATTTCATGCCCGGGAACGCCAAGCCGCTCCGTGAGCTTCCGGCCAGTGCCGGCGGAGGCCGGCATCCACTGGATCGCGGCGCACGTCATGGTCTCATCCCGGCAGGGCAGCCGCGACCATCGATCCGATAGCCGCGATCGCTCCGAGCCATCGTGAACGCAAGCTCAAACTGGGACGGTTCAAACGCGTGAATGCGGTAAAGTGGCTCGCCTTGATCAACATGGTCGCCGATTTTCTTGAACAGCTTGATCCCCGCTCCCTTGTCCAGGGGCGCGCCAGCGGTGCGCGCCAACCGGTTGAGGCGCAAGCAATCGATGGTAGATACTACGCCATCGCGGTCGGCGCGAATGTCGGCCGTCAAGGGGCCAACTTCGGATCGATACGACGTGGACCCTTGAGCTTCGATGATCTTCTGCATCTGTCGAAGTGCGGCGCCGCTTTCGAGCAGTTCGCGCGCGCGGGCATAGCCGGCGCCGCCCCGCAGAGCCGGGTCACGTTCCAGAAGATGGGCGGCAAGCCTCAATGACTTTTCCAGCAGATCGCGCGGCGCGAGAGGTTCGTTGGCAAGCACCGCCATGACATCCTGGGCTTCGAGCGCCGGGCCTATGCCGCTACCTATCGGCTGGCGGCCATCGGTCGTCACCACCTCCGTTTCAAGGCCAAACTGATCACCGACGAATTCGAACAGCTTGCGGAGCCGCATTGCTTCCGACGCATTCGTGAGTTTTGCATTCGGTCCGACCGGAAGATCGATGAGAAGATGGGTCGACCCTGCCGCGAGCTTCTTCGACAGGATGGATGCAACCATTTGCTCGTGAGTGTCGAGCGAGAGCGGTCGTTCGACGCCGATCAAAATATCATCGGCCGGCGACAGGTTGACATGACCTCCCCAAACGACGCAGCCGTTGCAAGCAGCGACGACCTCCTTCATGGCCTCCACGCTGAGGTCGACTCGCGCCAGGACCTCCATCGTATCGGCCGTTCCGGCAGGCGAAGTGATCGCGCGAGATGAGGTCTTCGGGATGGTCAGGCCATGCGCCGCCACGATCGGCACGACGATCATGGAGGTACGATTGCCGGGAATGCCGCCAATGCAATGCTTGTCGACGACGACGTCTGCGTTCCATTTGAGCTGCGTGCCCGCTTTGGACATTGCGCCGGTGAGCGCGAGTAATTCTCCCGATGTCATGAAACCGGCCGAGCTGACCAGGAACGCGGCGATTTCCATGTCTGAATAACGATAGTGCGCGAGGTCATCTACGATTGCGTGGATGTCGGAAGCCCCAAGCGTCCGTCCCTAAATCTTTGCGCGCACGGCGTCCAGGCTTGCCGGGGACGGTGCGGGCGTGACCGAGACGTAAGTGCCGATCGGTTCTGCAAAGCGGTGGAAGGCAGGCTCCGCCAGCCCCAGCTCGTTTGGCCCCACCAGATCATCATCGTCGGTTAGCAGGACGGTCGCCAACAGCACTTTCGAGTTGCTGCGCAACTCGACCCTGCTGAAGCCGCGAAACACTTCCGGACGCAGGGCCGTCGAGTGTCGCGAAATTACGGCCACGTTTTCGCGCCCGGTATCGAGATTGACGCGGCGTGATTTTGAGCTGGTGGCGGGTCGGCGTTATCTCGGTCATAGCCGTGGAATCCAGTCGCGGATACAACAGGATACCGGCATCGCCGTGGACCATATTGACCCAAATCATTTCCCTTGCCGGAGAGCCGGACTCAGATCGCCTGAACGGCTGCCTTGAGCTCGTCCCGAACTTTGACAGCGATGGCTTCAAGCGCCGGATTTTGAATTGCCTGCATGGAAGCAACCGGGTCCACGGCGGCGACTTCAGTGTTGCCACCAACTTCCTGGACAACGACGTTGCATGGCAGCATCGTGCCAATCTTGTCTTCGGCCTGGAGCGCCTGATGGGCCATCTTTGGATTGCAGGCGCCGAGGATCACATAAGGATGAAAGTCGACTCCAATTTTGTCCTTCAGGACGGATTGAACATCGATCCTTGTCAATATACCGAACCCGCGCGACTTCAGGGCGTCGATTGCTCTCTCCACAGCATCGGAAAGGGGCACGTTCAGGGATTTCGAGAAGTAATAGGACATGTCTGCTGCTCTCCTTGGACGTTCGTCTGGGCTAGATGATTGCGTCTAACGTCACTTTCAGGATTGACCTGCATCAAGCCGCAGATGGCCGAAATCGGCCCTCACCAAGGCGGCGATGAACCGTTCCGCCGTCGGCATCGTCGAAAAAATGACTGAGGATTTATCGCCGCAGGACCATCACGGTTCCGACAAGCCCGATCGCGGTGAATGCTGCGCCGGCCATAAAGGTGGCGTATGGGCCGATCACCTCCCACAATGCGCCCGCTATCAGGCTCGCCAGCAACAGCGCCATTCCACTCACGAAGTTGAACAATCCGAACGCGGTTGCACGCAAATTTGTCGGCGCTTCGTCGGCCACCAGAGCCGACAGCAGACCCTGTGTCATTCCCATGTGCAGGCCCCAGAGCGCAACGCCGGCCATGACCGCAGGGAGATTGGGGGCGATGGCGAGAACGGTGTCGGCTGCGACCAGGATTGCAAAGCCGAACGCAAGCATCAGTTTGCGATCAATCCGGTCGGACAGGGCGCCAAGCGGATAGGCCGAAAACGCATAGACGATATTCATGATGACCAGGACAAGGGGTGCCAGCGCGAGCGAGAGCCCTAAAGTCTGCGCGCGCAGGATCAGAAAGGCCTCACTGAAGCGCGCGAGCGTTAGAACGGCGCCGATACCGACCACGATCCAGTACGCGGTGCCGATGCTTCTGAGGTCACCGAGCTTCAAGGGCGCCTGCGCTGCTCCGCCCTCGTGCGGCGGCTCGCGCACCCCGACCAAGAGCACGAGCACCGAGAGCAGACCAGGTATCAAGGCAAGCCAGAAGATCAGCCGAAAATTGTCATGCAGTGTCGCCATCAGGGCGATGGCGATGAGCGGTCCGGCGAAGGCACCGATGGTGTCGAGAGCCTGCCTTAGGCCGTAGGCTGCACCGCGCAGGCCGGCAGGCACCATGTCCCCTACCATGGCGTCGCGCGGAGCGCCACGTATGCCTTTGCCGATCCGGTCCGAAAATCGAGCGGCGAGCACCAGTGACGAGGTCGGCGCCAGGGCGAAGAGGGGTTTTGATAGGGCCGCCAGCCCATATCCGATGATCGCGAGCGCCTTGCGCTTGCCAAGCCTGTCGCTCACCCAGCCAGAGAACAGTTTTGAGATCGATGCTGTCGCCTCGCCAACACCTTCGATGAGGCCGATCATCTCAGTGCTCGCGCCGAGCACCGAGGTGAGGAACACCGGCAGCAGACCGTGGATCATCTCCGACGAGATATCCATGAACAGGCTGACGAAGCCCAGCGCCCAAATGCCGCCGGGCAGGCGGACAATCGATGATTGTCGTTCGGAGGGCACATCATCTTCGATCATGCGATTCGCACTCTATCACTTGCATGGTCGGAAATGCGTTCAGGATCAACGGAACGGCCTTTGCCAGGTCATCGTCCTCTGGTGAGTTCAGATACGGTCCGGATCTGGTATGCGCGCAGAGTGGCCTCGCCTCAATGAGACATCAGCGTCGGCACGGTCATCGTCCGCAGCATCGCACGGGTGACACCGCCCAAGATCCCTTCCTGCAGCCTGGAATGGCCGTAGGCTCCCATCACCAGCATGTCGAGCCCTTGATTGGCGGCGATCGAGAGAATGAGGGGCTGAATCTCGGCGCGTGAGGCCGGTAAATTGATGAGTCTCGTCGGTAGCCCGACATGTGCCAGATGCTTGGCAAGCCGCTCCGGCGAAGCCTCCGGTGGCACGCTGTCGGCGCCGTTGATTGAGATCGCGACCAGTGCATCAGCGTGAGCCAGGAAGGGCATGGCATCCTTGAGAGCGCGGGCGGCAAGGCGACTTCCGTCCCAACAGATGCCGATCCGTTTGGCCTTGAAGGCGCCGCGGAAAATGTAGGGTACAAACAGCACCGGACCACCAGCCTGCAACAGAATTTCCGTCGGGATAGTGTTGTCGAATGTTTGCAGGTCCGCCTCCGGTTGCAAAACAATCGCAAGGTCATGCAGTCGAGCTGCAGCACCGATTGAAGCGGCCGCATCTCCTGGGATATCCGTGATGGGTCGGCATTCGTAGGGGATCCCGGCATGGCGCGCTTCGGTTTCGAAGACCGATAGCGCCGTCGTAGCGCGCTCGGCGGCTCTTTCTTGCTCCCTTTCAAGGACGCCAGCAATGGCAGTGGCCGCCCCTCCGTCAAAGGGATAGGCGAGGGCGCCGGTCGATATGTAGCCGAGCGCTACAGCATCGAGATGCGCGCCGAAGGTTGCGGCTAGGGATATCGACGCGTCGATCGCGGGCCGCATTGGGCGCTCGGTTGGGATGTGAACCAGGATGTCCTTGATCATCAGTCGACCTCTTGCGTGTGAAGCATAGTTTCATCGGAAAGGACGCCGCGTTGACTTGAATCAAGGACTGGGCTGCGTAGTCGCCTATTTTTGTTCAAAGAGTTCGCGCATTGCGCCGACGAGGTGATTGGCATGATTGGCCGCTTTGAATTGAGTGCGGACCTGGAGCCGAGTTTGGCCGCTCGGCGAGCTATGAGGTAGCAGAATGACCCCGCTGCGCTGGAATTTCACCTTGCCGGAGCTTCAGGAGAAGCTCGACGGCCTCGTGGAAGGAGGGCTCTTTCAAATCTCAGCACGGGACTATGAGCGTCTGTTCGGATCCGACGACACGTGCGCTGCACGCCTGAGGCATTTTGCGAAAGGCCATGCCTGTGTTGTCAGCCATGCTGATGGCGCCATCCTGTTTCGCAAGAGATTGGAGCAGCGCGAAGACCGGTCGCCGCTGTGAGATCACCAAACAGGCTCTGGAGATGCACGACATCCCACACGCCCAAATCGACCGTCCTGACATGTACGAAAGAGGCTACCCAACGTATCCGCTCTATCGTCGGATGCCGCGCTTCAGCCTGACCGAGTGTTTCGACCGGCCAACTGAGAGGGCCGGTGGCAGCGCTTCCTAGCGGAGGCCATGGCGATCTTTCATATCGTGGTGAAACAATGCAGTCAGTCTTCTGGCGCTTGAAAGAACCCGAAGACGGCGACGAGAGTCACGGGATCGCTCAAGCTCGAATTCGATGAATCGCTGCTTCGAGAACGGACGGTCAGTGTCAGTGCGTGAGCTATTTTGCGAACCGAAGGTTCTTGAAAGCGTCGAGATCATGCTGGCCTCCTGAGTTGAGTTCACTGCTGGTAGGCGTGGGCAACGTCTCTGATATCGCAAGAAGGCCGCTTTCGAAATTCGGGTGGGTTGCTTAAGGGTATTTCCGAATGGCAGCGGCCCACTCGAGCTGCGGACAATCTGGCCCGTCAGGAATGCTGACGGATCAGGATGCGGCCTTTGCGAACCGTCCCGCCGGGGCGACCGGAAGACGCGCTTGGTGAAGCATTCCAATTCCGCCAGTTGCGCATCTGATGCGCACCGGCTGGTTCCGCCAGGCTCACATCAAGAGCGAGGCCTGCTACCGGCTGCTGTTGACCGGAATACGCTTGATCTTGTTGATCTCCATCAGAGACACGAGTTCCGGCAGCGGGGTATCCTCCCTGACCGTCACCGGCGCGGGCGTCATCGCTTCGGATACCCTGCGCCCATGCTCGCGGACATAATCCTCAGCAGAGCCGCCATAGCCGAGAAAGAAAGTCAGCAAACGACCGCGCTTGCGCGGCGTGCCGATCTCGTCCCGGCGAAGGAAGTGACCCTCTGACACGATGCCCACGACGCCGCCCGCCTTGTCTACCACCGGAAGCCCGCTCACATGATTCCGGAGCATAAGGTTTGCTGCTTCGACAATGGTAGTCTCCGGAGTGACCGAAATTACCTTGCGGGTCATGATGTGATGGGCGTGCATACAGGACTCCATGCCCTTGGCACGCTGGGAGTGCCACGAGGAGCAGTTTGATTTGTAGATCTCACCAGTAATTGCGTCGGTGCCACCATCCCCGTTCGGTGGGTGAATTCAACTTTGACTTCTGGTCTTCATCCAACGTCGCGTAAAATGCCTCAAGCGCGGGGCGCGTAGCGCGAATGGCTTGCAACATCGCATCCATTCGCTTTTCCATGGCCTCCGCGCGATCGATGATCGTACCGGGAATGTCCTGCTGACAGGCGGCACGCATCGTGTCGGCCGCCTTGACCGAGGCGGCCTTGAATTCCTCGAACTTCGCGCGCTGGCTGTCGGAAAGCTTGATGTCCTCTACAAGACGCTCCGTCCGCCGCTCGACGAAACCGCTGACTGCCGGGCCGCACGTGCCAAAGCCATGGCGCCCCATCATTGGACCGGCTCCCGTCATCATGCCCGGACCCATGAAGGCGCCGCCGGGACCAAAGGGTTGCGCTGCCGCCTCACCAAAAAGGCCGGCCATCGCGATGACCGATGCGATCGGCGCCACGCGGAATCTTATGGAGAAAAGCTTTCCGACCATTTGCCGCTCCATTGGCGAAAGATCCACGATATCTGATCGTGACGCTTTTCGAATTGATGTGGGTCAAGTCAGGCACACCGCCCGCACCGTCGTGAGAGACGCAACAGGCACCGCTTGCCAGGCGTACGGAACGGCTGAGAGGCGGTTGAAGATCAACAACAGGACGCATCCGGCGATGAGTCGCGAGGGTCGTGGCCTGCACGCCTTAGTGGTTCATAGGATAATTCTAGCCGCGGCCTGCGATCATTCGAACCAATTCGAATGCTGGATAACAGCGGTGACACCATTCAGAAACAGCAACAGGCACACGATACTTAGTTTCAGAGAAAGGTGTACGTTCTCGCTCATCGTCGTACTACTCCATCCTTCGGTCCATGAGGTCTAATCCGCTGACACCATGCCTTTCTTCGTCGTGACGCTGAAGTCCAACACAAGTGCCTCAATGTGAAGTTGACTTGAATCAATGAGGCCAAGGATTGGGCACGATCATTTTCAAATCGCGGGGCTTGCAGGAAGGTCCTGCGAGAGGGAGGTCGCCTTAAGGGGTGGCTTCTTTTTTATGACAACGGTGGCAGATGACCCCGACCGCCGTCCGAACGAGCTACCCCCCGTATTCGCCGATTGTCCAACTCACAGGGGCGACCGGTCTTGCTACCTTTACCGCACGGGATGGAGCAAGCCGTGAAGCACTCGCTGTTTTACATTGCGACCGCTGTGGCAGTGGGCCTTGCTGTATGGGCCATTTCGGGTGCGCCGCTACCGTCACATCCCGGTTCCCAAGTAGCGCACCACACGGTCATCGCGAAGCCCGGCCAATAGCCGCGCCACAAACGCAACGAGGGAACGGGTGAAGAAGCTCTGCTCAGCTTTTCAGGCAAGAAACTGACCCCTGAACCATAACACAGGTTAGCGCGAGGCCTTGGGGCAAACGGCATACTTAGGCCCTCTGATTTGGTCGCGACGCAGACTAGATCTTCGTACCTGGGAGCCGCTCCATGAACTACTGTGTGATAGTACGAGCGCGCGGCAAGGAGTTGGATCAATTGCGAGGGGTAGCATATCGCGTCTCTCGCGACGCGAAGACAGATTGGGTTGCCGAACCGAGAGACTCGGGAACGGCGTTTTGGTTTGAGAATGGCGACGCGAGAACTCGTTTTTGTGCGTTTTGCGTAAACGAAAGCGTCGCCTTCGCTACCGAGACTCTGGACCACTGAGGCCCACCTCGAACGAGCCGTCTCTCAGAGCGGACAACGGTTGCGACGACTTCCGCGCCGGGATCGAGCGCGCGACACTGCATGAAGAGCAGCACTTACGTGCGCTTCGCCGGCAGGAGGCGCGGAGCTGTTCGCGCGAGATTGAAGTCGGGAGAGGAACTGCCCACACGAGGCCCTCTAGGGGCAGTATTTCTACGGAGAAACCAATTTCGGTCGTGGAAGGTTAATCGTCCCGGATCAAGATCACTCGTCATGATGGGCATTGAAGACGATCATCAGGCTGAGGCGGAAGCGGCCATGGCGATGGCCGCTGCGGCCACCTGCGAGCTTGAGCGGCTGAATTGGGTGCGTGTCGCTCTGGCGTGGCGTGACCTAGCGCGCGATCAGAACCGCAGCTTAAACGCCGCGCTGGCCCGACGGTGTGCGACCCTCTGAGACGGATAACCTGGACTCTGCGTGCGGCGAGCGCGGCGCTGATATCAAGCCGGATTGATCAGCGGGAGGCGTTAGCGCAGCTCCTCTCGCGCCAAAGTCTGATAGCACTCGGCCATTTTTCAGGTAATCAACGCCCATCTTCGCGCCAGGTCCGATGTCGGCTAGCCGCCGACATTCCTCGGCGCGGCGACAAATTTCTGCGTCTGGCTGGTCCGTCGCACTCCGCCTCCGTCACAACCGAGTGTCGACCAACGCTAAACCACTTAGGCTCGAAGCTGACGGTATTTGAGAGGATGTCTGCTATTCCGCCGCTGTCGGAGCAGACATCAGGCGAACAGGCCAAAAATGACGCGATTGCCCCTTGACGCGCGGGTTTTTCTCGCTACCGGGCTGCGCCCCCTCGCCGGAGCCGAAAAAGGATCTCAAGAGCTTGTTATGAAAGCGTTCGCCATAGTCGCGGATGCTCAAACCCGACCACCATCGCAGCAGCGGCATGTACCGCGCCACCCGCAAGAGCTCTAATCCCCTGCGAGGCCGCGGCTCGCTTGGATCCGGCATCGGGAAGTTGCTGAGCCGCCGAATCGTCGCGATCAGGTGACGGATTTCCGCAGCATCCTCCGGGGCCTGGTGCAGCAGCTCGGCTTCCAGCCGGTCGACATTCGAATAAATGCATAAGCGCTCGCCATGCTCGGTCTCCACTCGCGCAAATTCTTCGGGATAAGCGAACCTCAGTCTCTCAATGTCAAATACCTCCCGCCACTGAGCATTCAGCGCTCCTTTGGGACGGGCGCCTGTGAACCAATGAAGGCAGGTCTCGAATGTATAATCCGCCCTTCGCCAGCTGGTCGCCAGACCTCCGGGGCTGTCGTGCTGCTCAACGACTTCAACTTGATAGCCGCATCTTCGTGCATAAACCGCCGTGCAAAGTCCTGCGATACCGGCGCCAATGACGACAACACTTGGTGAAGACATGCGCATCTCCAAAGGTCGATTTCACCTCTGGCTTGAGTCTACCGGGGACCAAGAGATGTCGTTGACTCAAATCAATTGGAAAAATGTAAGCACTTCAGTTGTCCGACCGCTCATCGCTCTAGAAGGAAAACTGCCTTAGTTGTCGTTTCGTGAATGCCGCTTGTTGCGGCTCATCGAATGTACGCTTCGGTCGCATAGCGGCGCATCATGCGCGCGCTGTTGAAATAGGAACCGATCTTGCTGATGGACTGCTTCATCATCCAGATCCAGCGCGGCCTGTCTTCGTAGTAGAGCGGCAGCACGACTTGCTCGAGCTTGCGGTAAAGATCGTCGGTACCCCCGGCGGGCTTATCGGTGGTCCCACCATCGTTTCCGATTGCCCAACCCGTCACGCCTTCGATATGAGCTTCCAGCCACCAGCCATCCAGCACGCTCAAATTCAGGACGCCATTGAGCGCCGCTTTCATGCCGCTCGTGCCGGAGGCTTCCAACGGAGGCTGCGGCGTATTGAGCCAGACGTCCGCACCTGAAACCAGGCTCGCCGCGAGCCGAATGTCGTAATTGGGCAGAAACACAACCGGAATCGCATTTGCGATCTGACGAATGTGATGATTGATGGTCTCGATCAGACTTCGCCCCAACTCGTCGTTTGGGTGCGCAATTCCTGCGAACACGACCTGAAACGCGCGCTGACGCGCAATTGCGGTAATGCGGTCGAGATCGCTGAACAACAGGTCGGGGCGCTTATACTGCGTCATGCGCCGTGCGAAGGCGATCAGCGGCACATCGAGCCGCAACGAGGTGGCCGACCTATTCTTGATCTGTGCCAACAGATCGCTCTTCGCCTCTTCATGTGCATCCCAGACCGACTCATCAGAAAGTTGGTCTGCGCGCGTCAGGATTTCCGGCTCGTGGGCCCAGTGTGGAAAGTGCGACTGATACAGATTCGCAAAGCTGCGGTGGGTCCAGGTCGGCGCGTGCACCCCATTGGTGATGGCGCGCACGCGATAGCCGGGGAAAAGGTGACTCGTTGTTTCGGCATGGCGCTCGGAAACGCCGTTGATGCGCCCGCTGAGGTGCAGCGCCAGTTGGGTCATATTGAGATGATCCTGGCCGGCAAACCGTTTGATTTCGGTGATCTCGATGTAGTCGCCCAACAAGCGCTCAACCAACGGATAGGGAAACTTATCAAACGCGGCTTCGATCGGCGTATGAGTCGTAAAAATGCAATATTCGCGTACCCGTGCGTAATCGTACGGCGACTCTCCCGACGCAACATCCTCAGCCGGTTCACGGACGCGGCGAAGTAAGTGAAGCGTGAGAAGCGCGGCATGTCCTTCATTGAGATGATAGGTCTCGATGTTGAAACCAAGCGCCTGCAGTATGCGGGCGCCACCGATTCCGAGCACGATTTCCTGCTTGAGACGATAGGCTTCGTCACCGCCATACAGATGATCGGTGATCCGCCGGTTGTCAGGACTGTTCTGATCGAGGTCGGTGTCGAGCAGCAGCACCGGTATGCGGTAGCCGACTGGGCAGGTCAAACAAAAGAGCCACGGGCGGATCCACACCTCGCGTCCTTCGATTGACACCGCCACCATGGCTTCGAGAGGCTCCGTGAATTGCTCCGGAGTCCATGGATTGGGGCCCGTCAGCTGACGCCCTTGGGCATCGATTTCCTGACGAACATAGCCGGCCCGGCTGACCAAGCTCACGAAAACTATAGGAAGTTCTAGATCGGCAGCCGAGCGAGCGGTGTCGCCGGCGAGTACGCCAAGGCCGCCGGCATAGGTGTGCATTTCGGGCCGGAGCGCGATCTCCATCGAGAAATATGCGATGTGAGTGCGCCGCACAAATGGCTCAATAGAACTCATACAGTCCCGTCTCACCTTGCCCGCCAAACCTGCGACGGCGTCGCCCCGCCAAGGGGACCGGATCGGCACACATTTGATATTTAGGATTGCGCAATTTGGCGAGAGTTGATGTGCGTCAATTGCAGTCGCTCCTGTCGATCCATTATTTTCGCGTTTTACTATCAAGAAGTTGTAATTGGAGAATCTTATGCGCGTGCTTTTCGCGTCCGCCGAAGCCTATCCAATTGTCAAGACAGGTGGGCTTGGTGACGTGAGCGGGGCGCTGCCGCGCGCGCTCCGAGAGCTCGGCGTTGATGTGAGGCTGATCCTGCCGGCGTATCGGCGGGCCTTGTCGGCCTTGGCTGACAAATCTGTCATGGCGCAAATCCCCTCGCGGAACGGCGCAATTCATCTTATCAGTGGCCGGATGCCGGATAGTGGAGTGCCGGTTTGGCTCGTTGGTGCCCCAGCCCTCTATGATCGTCCGGGCGGCCCCTATCGGGACGAGACGGGCCGCGAGTGGCCGGACAATGCGCAGCGGTTCGCCGCCTTCTGCCACGTTGCGGCCAGTCTGGCGCGTGGCGAGCTTGTGAGCGATTGGCAGGCCGACGTTGTGCATGCGAATGATTGGCACACAGGCCTGCTCGCCCTTCTGCTCGCGAAACAGCCCGGCCATCGCCCGGCAACCGTTTTTACGATCCATAATCTGGCTTATCAGGGACTGTTTCCGCGATCGGTCTTGCCCTTGATTGACATATCCGACGACCTGTTCTCCTCGGGAGGCGTGGAATTCTATGGAAATGTATCGTTCCTCAAGGCTGGGATTCAGTTCAGTGACCGCATTACGACCGTCAGTCCATCTTACGCGCGCGAGATCATGACGCCCGATTATGGCTGCGGCCTCGACGGCTTGTTGCGTCATCGCGCGAACGATTTGAGCGGCATTCTCAACGGAGTTGATTACGACGTCTGGAATCCTTCACATGACGAACATCTTGCCGCAAATTTCACGGCTGACGACCTTTCAGGCAAGTGTACATGCAAGCTGGCTCTCCAGCACGAACTGGGGCTGACGGTCGATCCCGACAGACCATTGATAGCGTGGCTCAGCCGGATCACCGATCAAAAGATGGCCGCCGTCGTTTATCATGCATTGCACATGGTCCTTGAACGCGACGTGCAACTCGCCCTGTTGGGCGAAGGAGATCCGATCCTCGAAGCAAAGCTCCAGGACGCAGCGCAGCACTACAAGGGTCGGCTTTCGGTGCGGATCGGCTATGAAGAACCGCTTGCCCATCGCCTGCAGGCGGGGGCAGACCTTCTCCTGCATCCGAGCCGCTTCGAGCCGTGCGGGCTGACACCCCTGTATGCAATGCACTATGGCACGCTTCCGATTGTACGCCACGTCGGAGGACTCTCCGATACGATCGTGGATGCAACCGAATGGACAATTCGCGGCGGCAGTGCCACGGGCTTTGCCTTTCGCGAGGCGACTACCTCGGCGATGCTGGGCTGCCTCGATCGCGCGATCGCGTTTTACGCTCGACCGACCCGATGGCGCAAGATGCAGCAGCGCGCCATGAGCCGCCGGTTCGATTGGAGCGACTCTGCGCGGCGCTACTTCGCAATCTATCGCAAGATCGCACCGAACGCCGCTGCCACGGAATTCGAACGAGACACGCCGCCTTCGGCTTCACACCATGGCAGCGTCTTGGAAACTCGCCATCAACATGAACAACGCGGCAAGGCGGGCACGGACAATGTCCTTCCTCTATCGCGACAGGCTGGCTAACAGCGCCATCCGCGCGGACCTTTGCCATCAGCACGCTAGAATAACTGACGAGCGTTCGATCAGGTTTGCCTCGCCGACCAGCGTCCGCTCACAGCCCCGATCGGGCATGTCAGCAGGGGATGTTTGTGCGGTGTCGATTGCGACTCGCCATTTGCCACTTGGCGGTGCCGGCAACACGAACCGGCACGGCCGAGACCCCGCGTTAAACAGTAAGCATAACGCCGACGATGAACCTTCGCGGATCGTGCAGCCGATTCGATTCTCGCGGCTGTGCCACTCCGGAGGGCCGCCGTCGATCCCGAACCAGGCGATTTCGAGGTCTGAGTAGAAAGCTTCCGCCCGGAGCACCAAATGTGCTTTGCGAAATGCGATCAATCGGCTGACGAAGCGTCGAAGGCCGGCGTTCTCGTGAGCCAGTCTCCAATCATACCAGGAAATCTCGTTGTCCTGGCAATACGCATTGTTATTGCCCCGTTGGCTCCGGCGTAACTCGTCACCTCCCAGCAGCATGGGGACGCCGCGCGAAGCCAGCAGAGTAACCAAAAAATTCTTGATCTGGCGCAGCCGGACAGACTCGATTGCATCATCTTCGGTGGGACCCTCAACACCGTTGTTCTCACTATAGTTTTCGGTAACACCGTCCCGATTGTTGTCGCCGTTCGCCTCATTGTGCTTACGAGCATAGCTGACCAAATCACTGAGCGTGAATCCATCGTGGCAAGTCACGAAATTGATGCTGTTAATCGGACTTTCCTGATCTCGATGGTACAGATCAGCACTTCCGCAAAGTCGTGTTGCGAACGCTCCCGCCATCCCGGGATCCCCGCGCCAAAAGCGACGAACATCATCACGAAAGCAGGAGTTCCACTCGGCCCATCGTCGACCTGGAAAGTGGCCGACCTGAAAGGCGCCGCCGAGATCCCATGCTTCTGCGATCAGCTTGGTGTGACGCAGCAATGGGTCCTCGGCAATCTGTCCCAACAAAGGCGGATTAGCGAGCAATCTGCCCTCCGTATCCCGGCCGAGGATGGATGCCAGATCGAAGCGAAAACCATCAATGTGAAAAGAACTCACCCAGTGGCGCAGACAGTCCATGATCAAAGAACGAACAACGGGGTGATTACAGTTCAGCGTGTTGCCACACCCGGTGTAGTCGATGTAACAGCCGGTTTCCGGCTCCAGCAAATAGTAGATTGAGTTGTCCAATCCGCGAAAGCTGAATGTGGGGCCGTGCTCGCCCGCTTCCGCGGTGTGATTGAAGACCACATCCAGGATAACTTCGATTCCCGCCCGATGCAGCTCGCGAACCATCGTTTTGAATTCGGCGACCGCCGCACCGGGCCGGCTCGTGCTGGCATAACCCGCCTTGGGTGCAAAGAGCGCGACCGGATTGTAGCCCCAATAGTTGCGCAGGGGTTTTCCCGTCCGGTGTCCCATTTCAAATTCGCTGAATTCTTGCACCGGCATCAACTCGATGGCCGTTATGCCAAGCACGCATAGATAGGGAATTGTTTCGATCACCCCGAGGTAACTTCCACGATGAACTACGCCGGAAAGCGGGTGAACGGTCAGTCCGCGGAGATGCGTCTCATAAATCACAGTCTCCGACCAAGGAAGCCGGGGAGGGGTATCTCCCTGCCAGTCAAATTCGACGTCAGTCACCAATGCGCGAACTAACGCATTTGGCTGCTTACCGAGGAGATCAACGTCCACTTTGTGCCAATCGGAAGTGCCCGTCAGGGCTATCGCGTAGGGATCGATCAATGGCAGCCGCGGATCGAAGCGATGACCGTGGTCAGGACACCATGGTCCTTCGACCCGCAGTGCGTAGCCCTTGCCTCGAATATCGGAACTTAGTTGCGCATGCCAGATATCGCCGCTGCGATTGCTGCTTGGATCAAGTGCGATAACCTCGACTGGCTCTCGGTCATCGCTATCAAAGACGAGCAGCCCGACACCTGTTGCGTGGCGACTAAATACTGCGAGGTTGAAGCCGGTATCCGACTGGCTCAACCCTAGCGGAAGCGGCTTGCCCGGACCTGTAAGGAGAGTTGGTACGGCCATTCAGATACCTCAACAACGTGATCCAGGAGGGCTATAAAAGCTATCGATATTACAATGCCCACCTGCACCAGAGCCTTACCGCAGTTGCCTGAACGCGGACGCTTGGCTTCCTTGTCAATATCCGTGGCGCGCTTCACTGTCTCGGATCAATCAGATTGTCGTGCCTACACTGAGGACAATAACCGTCTGCGGCTTTCGAGAGCTGCTGACCAAACTCTTCGGTGAGAACTTCTGCTTTCCATTTTTTGCCGTCGCTCTTGACGATGTTTCGGGCGCGAGCCCAGGCATGACTTTCAGCCGCGTCGTCGCCAACCCGAACCCTCACGTCCGAATGAAAGGGACATATTGCCGTAGCATGGGTCGATTCTAACGCGTACCGCACGACAGCACTCAGATCGTCAGGATCAACGGACATTAGACCCTTGCATGGGAGCGGCCCCGCAGGATCGTAACGACCCGGCAAAGGTATCGTGGCAGTAGTGCAAGGCTCCCGCAGCATCTTGAGGAGCCGATTGCGGTGCGCGACATGTTCGGCCTGTGTTTGTCGATATGTCGCCAACACTGCAAGCGCCAGTTTCGTATCCGCGCCCGCGCGATCCAGATCCGCAATCATCTGCTCCTCGCGCGCGATGTGACGCTCACCGAGGGCGATCCCCTTCTCGGTTGTTGCCAAGTGTTCCAATGCCATCCTGCGGTCCATGCACTCACCTCACCAAGGCATGCCAACCTTGATATCCCTAAGCGCCCTCCAACCTTTGATCTGCCGCAAAGGCGAGGACCGCAGGCTTATTCCGGCAATGAAGGTGACAAGCTACTCCAGTGCAGGCTCCGCCTAATCCGGATAGGTCGCGTAGTGTCCAGAATCAGCCCTGCGCGCTTGCGGCGGCGGACACCCTCCCTTCACCCTCTGTGGATTGCTGCTTCAAAACATCCGAGGCTACAATCTCTCAAGCGGAGATCGGGGACGCTAAAACTTCCGAACGTGTCGGCATGGCCGGATCATGAAGGACAGGCGCCACCCGGCGATGGACCGCAGCTTACGCTTTTCGCCTATGCTTTTCGGGTTCCGTCACACACCCAGCGGAGCTGAGGGCAGGGAGTTGATCCTGCTCAAGGCCGATCCCCGGAGGTATGGTCCAAATTTTTGATGCAAAATTGGAGGCGCTCATGCAAACGCCAGCGCAAATTGAAGTCGAGAGTGCCGAGAATTCACCCAAGCTTCAGGCAGCTATTAATCAGCGCATTGCGGAGCTAGAGACCCGTTTTGGTCGGGTCACTGCAGGCCGCGTCGTGGTAAAGGGCCCGAGCGACCGTCACGAGACCGGCGGTCAGTACCAGGTGAGCATTTGGCTCGCGCTGCCGAACGGTCGGGAAGTCAATATCGGGCGCACACCAAAGGAAGATGAACGCTACGCCGACCTGACATTCGCCCTCGACGAGGCCTTCAAGCGCGCGCGCAGGCAACTGCAGGACCAGGCGAGAATCATGCGGGGCGACGTCAAGCACCACGCGCAATCAGGGACGGGCTGAGCGCCGATGACCTGCGCCTTGCGGACATGGATCCCGATACATTCGACAGCACTTGGGCGGCTGCGTGTCTTTGCGCTACACGGCATCGACGCTCGGGAAGAAGGTCACGCACTTGCTTGGCCGTGACCTCTGCGCCCTTGAGGAACGGAGTTTCGAAGACGGCGAGCACAAGATCCGACCGGTCGACACGGTGGCAGGCTCCGACGTCACAACCTGCATGGTGGACCAGAGGAGAGTCCAAACGACAAGCTGTGCGGTGAGCTCGCCAACTTGAGATCGATTCAGCAGCGCCGTTGTTGGCAGGGACGCTTCGCCGATTGCATCACAATGAGCCGCTCGGCTTGATGTTGATCAACAATTCTCCCAGTCGGGCTCGGTACGGTCAGGGCATCGTAGAGGGTCCTTCGACATGCTGTTTCAGAACCGAACCGATGCCGGTCGAAAGCTGGCGCGAGCGTTGATGAAATACAAAGGCCGCCATCCCATCATTCTGGCGCTGCCACGTGGAGGCGTGCCGGTCGCGGCCGAAGTTGCCGCGGCGCTGGATGCACCCCTTGACCTGGTGCTCGTGCGCAAGATCGGCGTGCCCACCCAGCCGGAGCTTGCGATGGGCGCTGTCACCGACGGCGGACAGCCGACCATTGTTCGCAACAACGAAATCGTTGAATCGTGCGGCGTCAGCGATCGGAAGTTCGATGACGTCTGCAAGGTAGAACTTGCTGAAATCGAACGGCGGCGCAAACGTTATCTCGGCGATCGGGCGCGTGCCAAGGTTGAGGGGCAGGTCGCGATCTTAATCGACGACGGTATTGCGACAGGCGCGACCACTCTTGCTGCCATTCAAGCTGTCCGCAGCAGGGGACCTAAGGAGCTTGTGCTTGCGGTGCCTGTGGCGCCGCTCGACACGGTCAAGAAGCTGCACTGCGAAGTCGACGCGATCGTGTGCCTGGATACACCCGAGGAACTGGGTGCGATCGGCTACTTCTACCGCGATTTCCACCAGGTCGGCGATGAGGAGGTCGTCGCGGCCTTGAAGCGTTTTCCGGCCGACAAGATCGCGCACGTCCCCGACAGCGCGTCTTAGCAAGGAAGCGAGGCTGATGGAATTCCTGCAAAGCTCGCACCTCACAGACTTCTATCAGCTGAACATGATCCAGGCCTATCTTGAATGCGGCCCGACCGAGACTGCGGTCTTCGAATTCTTGTCCGAAAGTCGCCTGCAGCCGAGGTTCAGCCGTGAGTGTTTCGAACTGGAATCGTCGTCGTCGAGGTAAGTTTATGGCGGAGTAGCGCGCTTGGGTAAACGGCCTGGATCCATCGGTGTGCTCGATCCCCTGTGGTGGCCATGGACACCGGTGCGGTCGGCAATCGACTCGTATTTCTGGTGGCTCGATCAGCAATTGGGCAATCCTTGCGAGCGCGATGAAGCAGGGTTGCCGTGGACGACGCCAAATAAGATTGCGCTCGAACTACCGTCCATGCGTCTGCGCAACTTCTCAGGGACTCGCGCAGGGATTCCGGCCCTGGTCTGTGCGCCCTATGCGCTGCACAGCGCATTGATCGCTGACTTCGCGCCGGGCCATAGCATCGTCGATGCGCTCCAGAGCCAGGGCCTGAATCGCGTGTTTGTTACCGATTGGCGCTCCGCCTCACCGGACATGCGCTTCCTGTCGATCGACAGCTACCTTGCCGATCTCAATGTTGCGATCGACGAAATCGGACCGCCCGTCGACCTGATTGGTCTTTGCCAGGGTGGGTGGATGTCGCTCATCTATGCCGCTCGTTTCCCGGAGAAGGTTCGGCGGCTCGTGCTCGTCGGCGCACCTGTCGATATCTCGGTCAAGTCCGAGCTTTCGCAGATGGTGGCGAATGCGTCGAAGGCTGCATTCGATGGATTTGTGAACGGCGAGGGTGGCCTTGTAAGGGGCGGCCATTTGCTCCAGTTCTGGAGCAGTCCGCCCGATCCCAAGATTGAGTTGCAGCGAAGCCTTTCGCCCGAAATTGCCGGCGAGAAAGAATTGCTGGACCGGTTCGCGAGCTGGCATGGCCGGCCGCTGGATCTGCCGGGAGCTTACTACCTTCAGACGGTCAACTGGATTTTTCGAGAGAATCGGATTGCCAGGGGATCGCTCGTGGCCTTGGGTCGTCAGCTTCATCTGGAGCAGGTGACGGCGCCGGTCTTTCTGTTGGCTGGAGCCGAAGACGAGATCGTACCGACGGAGCAAGCGATGGCAACCGCCTCATTGCTTGGCACACCGCCGGCACTGATGAAAACTGCGATCGCCCCTTCGACCCATCTTGGCCTGTTTGTCGGCAGCAGGACGCTCGCTGTTTCCTGGCTCCGGATTGCTAAATGGCTCAACCACGGCGAGCGGAAATTGCGCTCGCGGGAGGTCGCATCAGCCTGAGATCCGCCGCTACCGCGTTCTCAACCGGTGGACTTGCCAATATGCGGTTCGCGATCGACCGGGCGGGCCGCGCGGCTGGTTGCAAGTCGATGACGTGATCAAACACGCCGCCTCTCCCGATAGCGCGACTTCAGTCTTCGTGCGCGAGTTGTCATGGTGCGGATGCAAAGGGTAACGGACCGGTCAGCGAGCAGCTCAAGGTGCCGCCTCCCGATTTGACGATCTTGGCCAAGAACAACAACGGGGTCTTTCCCACGAACGCTGTTTATGAAATCTTATATGGATTGAAAGCAATTCCCGCTCACGGCAATCGTGAAATGCCGATTTGGGGGGATCGATTCAACCCCATTGTCAACTTGCCTCACAATGTTGATCCGTCTTATTGGAGGATGGCAGGGCCGGAACAAAGCCCGGAAGTCGTCGTGCGAATACGCATCCTCGCTGTTATCGATTATCTGAGTCGTGTTCAGCAAAAGTAGCAACGGACAACCATCGTGAAGCCCAGCCCGGGCGCTTTTCAACGCCACTTGATCACGAAGCCTGACGCTCCTTTCTCATCCTGCCGTCACTCCTGGCCGGCCTTCGCACGTGCTCAAAACCCACCGAATCGATCGTCTTCGGCTGCGCAACAATCGCGTGGAGAGAAAGACCATGACAGACGAAATTGGCCAGCGACATGGCCGCTCGCGTTCAACGCCCGCGCCTGCGCATCCCAAAGACAGAATCCAGGCCCTTCCAGGACAGCAGCCCAAGCCGGCTGAGGATGATTCGCGGGCACCGGAGGCTTTACGCAGAATCTTGCACTCGGCGAGCTATCGCGAGGCCGATCAGGATGTCGATTTTCTGCGAGGCGATGCGACGCGCGGCGTCCGCCTGCAACTCGATTTCCTCAAGACGGAAAACCTGCTTGAGGAGCAGCAGGTGGCCCATACGATAGTCGTCTTTGGCAGCACGCGCATCCGTGAACCACAAGCCGCCAGGCGAGCAGTGGAGTCGTGCGCCAAGGCGCTCGCAACAAGCCCGAATGATGAGACCTTGCGGCGCCATCTCGAAATCGCGCGGAGCATCGCAGAGAAAAGCCGCTACTACGAAATCGCCCGCAAGTTCGGCCAAATTGTCGGAGCTCCCGGCGGAAAGGCCGTCGGCGGCCGTATCATGATCATGACCGGCGGTGGCCCGGGAATCATGGAGGCCGCCAACAGAGGCGCCCACGACGCCGGAGCCGAATCCATCGGCCTCAACATCACGCTTCCGAGGGAGCAGTACCCCAATCCGTATGTCACGCCCGAGCTTTGTTTCAGCTTCCACTACTTCGCTATGCGGAAGCTGCACTTCCTGATGCGCGCCCGGGCGCTCGTAGCCTTTCCGGGCGGCTACGGCACCTTGGACGAGCTGTTCGAAGTCTTGTCGTTGGCGCAAACGCGGAAGATTGCGCCGGTGCCCGTGATATTGGTTGGAGAATCGTATTGGCGTCGCGTATTCGACCCCGACTTCCTGGTCGACGAAGGCGTCATTGATCCGGAGGACCGGGATCTCTTCTGGTTTGCCGAGTCGGCCGAAGATGCGTGGCAGGACATCCTCGATTGGTACGAGGCCGTCGGGCGGCCGCTTCTTCTGCCCGCGGAAGGTGCCTGATCGGAAGCGCCGCGGTCCATCCGCAAGGAGATTGAATCGTGAAATTGTCCTTTCATGGCGCCGATCGAGGAGTAATGGGCTCCTGCCACCTGCTCGAATGCTTGAACCGGCGCATTCTCATCGACTGCGGCATGTTCCAGGGAAGTCGGGAGCTTGCCGAGGAGAATGGCGTAGCTTTCGACTTCGAACCAGCGGCGATCGACTATGTCCTCCTTACCCACGCTCACTTAGATCATTGCGGCAGGCTTCCACTGCTCGCCAAGCGAGGATTTCGAGGCGAGGTGATCGCGACGCCGCCCACCCGCGAGCTGGTACGCCTCGTTCTCGTCGATGCAGCGCATCTACAGGAAGAAGAGGCGAGGCGGCACGACTATCCGGGCCGGAGGCGCGACGAGGGCGGCGGGCGGGCACCGCTCTACACCATCCTCGACGCCTTCAATTGTCTCGATCGGTTTGGCAGAGCGGCCGAATACGAGCAGCCGGTTGCGCTCGCGCCGGGGCTTCGCGCGACCTTCTTTGATGCCGGACACATTCTCGGTTCTGCGAGCATCCGGATCGAGGTGAATGAAGGCGACCGGGTCCGGTCGGTCCTTTTCTCCGGCGACATCGGCAATACCGGGCGCCCGCTGCTGCGTCCCCCGGCGCCTCCCGCTCGCGCCGATTTAGTCGTCATGGAGTCGACTTATGGAGATCGGCTTCACCGATCTTTCGGCGCCTCGATCGAGGAATTTTACGCAGCCGTCTGTAGCGCGGTCGCGCGGGGCGGCAACGTCGTTATTCCCACCTTCGCGCTCGAGCGCGCCCAGGAAATCCTTTACGTCCTGCACCAGGGTGTGGAGCGCAGCAGGCTGCCGCCGGCCGCACAAATCTTCCTCGATTCTCCGATGGCGATCTCGGCAACCGGGATCTTCGAGCGCCATTCCGAGTACCTTGATCCGGAGGCGGCTCGTATGTTTCGTCAAGGCGACGATCCGCTGCATCCGGCTAATCTGCATTTCGCGCGTGAGGCGGCCGATTCGATCGCCCTTAACAGAATAACCGGCGGCGCCATCATCATGGCTGGTTCCGGCATGTGTACCGGAGGCAGGATCCGCCACCATTTGCGCCACAATCTGTGGCGAAAGGAATCGGCGGTCATCTTCGTCGGATTTGCTGCCGCGGGCACGGTTGCACGGCAGATCATCGACGGAGCCGAGCATGTGCGGCTCTTCGGCGAAGAGATTCCGGTCCGCAGCACTGTCCACACGATCAATGGATTCTCCGCTCACGCGGACCAACGCGAGCTGCTTGCATGGCGGGGCGGAATTGGCGGGTGCGACACGACATTCCTCGTCCACAGCGAAGAACCGGCGATGAGGCAGCTCGCCGAGCATTTGCAAGGCTATCGAGTCGAGATGCCGCGATTGGGTGAGGCGTTCGACCTGTAGCATCAGAAGAAGGCTACCGACCTATACCGGCCGCCTTCAGCTGCCCGATCCCAGAACCGGATTGCGGTCCATCGACCACTCGGAAGGTCGTCAATCAGCGACGCGTACGGTCTTTGGCGTCTTGCCAATCGGTTGCTTTGCTGTGAACCGCTCTCGAAGGGTCGGCAATGGTTCGCTCCCGCCGGCCGCCCTCCATTTGGCCACCAGCGCAGCGAGTTGTGTCCTCATCGCCATCAACTGAAGCGCGGACTCCGTGCTGTCCAGATCATTCCGGATCCGGTCACGCATAGTGCCCTCGACAAGCACCATTTCTGCTCGCAAGGCAATGATTTCGCAGCGGATTTCATTAACTCGATTGTCCATGTGTTGGCCAGAACATAAAGTGAACGTAGTGTCAGAGCACACATGTATGCAGGAAGACGGAAAATGAAAGCTGCGGCATCCAAAATGGGTGGCAGATCGCGCTGCATGAGGCCGGCCTGCCTTATCCGGATGAGGTGCCAGGGAACGACGACGATGGGGCAGGGACAAGGCTAACGAGCTTCTGAGAGACGCTGCCAAGCAGCAGGCCGGCCAATTGGCCCCGACCCCGCCGGCCGATGATGATCATTTTGACTGAGGAGCCTACAGCGATATCAAGCAGGGATTGAGCAACGTCACCCCAGCATGTCTTAACTTCGACCCTCTGCACCCCCAGCTCGTGCGCCTGGGCTTCAGCGGTTCTCAACGTCTGGGCCGTCAAAGTCTCCAGTACCTCGCCGGTTCTCACTCCGGTGTGCGGCAGTTGTCGCACCTCTTCTCCCAAGAGCCGATCCGCAACGGTCACCACCAGCAGATTGCACGCCAATGCCTTGGCATGTTCTGCCGCGACTTCAATAGCGCGGCTTGCTCCTGCGGATCCATCGGTAGCCACCATGATGGCTGTCACGAGATTGCCTCTTGCAGTCGGCCACCACCCTCTTGCTTCGAAAAGCTAGTTTCCAAAAAAGAGAAAAAGATTGATCTCGCTCAGTCCACTCAGCGGTGGGTTCTGCATTTTTAAAATACTTCCTTTCTCGGAGGATGCCCAAGTGGCCAAAGCGATGCGGAAAAAGCGGGAAGCGAACGGTTCGCAGTCGGCGAAGACCTTCCGCAAGGCGCTTCTTGTCAATGAGCAGAAGCGCCGACTTCAGGACGCCTTGGAGGACGATGAAATTCGCGAAGAGCTGAAGTTCTCGTATGCACGCGACAAGCAGCGCCTAGCTTGCGATCGCCGTTGATTTAGCCATGCTCCGTTCAGCCTCATGGACTATCGCCATCGTACGCAGGATGCTTGATGGATTTACGCTGATCGAATCGATGCCGAGTTCGGTCAAGAATTTCGCGATTTCCGGATAGTTTGCCGGCGCTTCACCACAAATCCCGACATGGCGCCGATTGCGTTTGGCGCCCGTCACCGCCATCGTCAGCATTTGCAGCATTCCCGGATCGCGTTCATCAAAGTCGAATGCGACGATATCGGAATCCCTGTCGACACCGAGCGTGAGCTGAGTCAGATCGTTCGAACCGATCGAAAATCCGTCGAATATTTTGGCGAACTGATCGATTAGAATAACATTGTTCGGAATCTCGCACATCATGAATATTTCGAGACCACCTTCACCACGGTTGAGGCCGTGACGTGCCATGGTTTCGATAACGTTACGTGCCTCCTCGATGCGCCTGCAAAACGGAATCATGATCTTGAGATTGGTCAGGCCCATCGCATTGCGCACACGGCGCAGCGCTGCGCATTCCAGCGCGAAGCCTTCGGCGTAAGCCGGGTGAGCATAGCGTGCAGCGCCGCGGAACCCGAGCATCGGGTTCTCCTCTTTCGGCTCAAAATCGGCTCCCCCCAGGAGGCTGGCATATTCGTTCGTCTTGAAATCGGAAAGCCTGACGATGACAGGGCGTGGATAGAATGCCGCGGCGATGGTTCCGACACCCTCCGACAGGCTCTCGATAAAAAAGTCGGATGGCTTCCGATAGCGTTCGATCAGGAGTCTGATCGACCGCCGGTCGTGCGCGGACTTGACCTTGGCGGGCTGCGCAAGCGCCATCGGATGGATCCCGATGTGTTGGTTGATGATGAACTCCATCCTCGCCAGCCCGACGCCGTCGTTCGGGGCCATTGCCGTCTTAAAGGCGATTTCCGGATTGCCGAGGTTGACCATGATTTCGGTGCGCGGCTTTGCCAGCCTGTCAGTTGCGATCCGCTCAACCGAAAATGACAGGGCGCCGTCATAGACATGGCCGATGTCGCCGTCCGCGCAGGACACGGTGACTGACATTCCCGTTTTCACTTGTCGCGTGACATTTTCGGTGCCAACGACCGCCGGAACGCCGAGCTCGCGAGCAATAATGGCTGCATGGCAGGTTCTGCCGCCGTGGTCGGTGATGATGGCAGCGGCAGTCTTCATCACTGGCTCCCAGTCGGGGCTGGTTGTTGAGGCAATCAGCACTTCGCCCGGCCTGAAAGCGCGAAGATCTCGATCGTTCTTGATCAGTCGAGCCTTTCCGGCCGCAATCTTCTCGCCGACGGCGCGTCCGGAGGCAACGACCTTGCCCGTTGATTTGAGGACATAGCTTTCGAGCGCTTGCGGCTTGCGACGGGATGCCACTGTCTCTGGACGCGCCTGAATGATGTAGAGCGCGCCGTCGCTGCCGTCTTTGGCCCACTCTACATCCATCGGAGTCGGCGCGCCGGCTTTTTCTGAATAGTGGTTCTCCACGACGATGGCGCACCGCGCAAGCTCCAACACATCCTTGTCATCGATGCAGAACTGATTGCGAGCAGCCTTCGACGTCGTCACGTTGCGGGTGGTTGCGCGTCCCTTGGCGTAGACCATGCGCATTTCCTTCGTCCCCATGCGGCGCGACAGGACGGCGTGGAAACCCTTGTTGAAAGTCGGCTTGTGCACATAGAATTCGTCCGGGTCCACGGTCCCCTGGACGATGTTTTCGCCGAGGCCATACGCGCCGGTGACGAAAACCACGTCGCGATATCCGGATTCGGTGTCCAGCGTGAAAATCACGCCGCTTGCCGCGAGATCGGAGCGGACCATCTTCATGACCGCAACGGACAGCGCGACCTTGAAATGATCGAAGCCATTGTCGATGCGATAGGAGATTGCTCGATCGGTGAACAGCGAGGCAAAGCACCGCCGGCACGCGATCATAAGATCATCCGGACCGCGAACATTGAGAAAGCTCTCATGCTGTCCCGCGAAGCTCGCGGTCGGCAAATCCTCGGCAGTCGCCGAACTGCGCACCGCGACCGCGACATTGGCACCATATTCCTGTTCCAGTTGCCGATAGGCTTCGCCAATTTCTCGGCGCAGGTTGTCCTGATCAGTTGCCGCGTAAACGATGGCGCGCGCCTCACGGGCACGTTTGGCGAGATCCGCAATGCGCCGCTTGTCCAGGTCGGCGAGGAGTCGGCGGAGTTCGTCCCAGGCTCCAGCCTGCGTCAGCGCGTCGCGATAAGCCGATGCAGTCAGCGCAAAGCCATTCGGTACCTTGACCCCCTGCCGTGCGAGCGCCGAGTAGAGCTCGCCCAGCGAGGCGGTCTTGCCTCCCACCAGGGGGACATCCTCGAGGCCGATCTCCTTGAACCACCGCGTGTAACCGGAAGCGGTCATGGTGCTTCTCCCGCATGGCAACATTTGCAACCCAATTTTAAGTATTTTGCTCGCCCGGCGACTGCAGCTTTTGCGAAAGATCAAGCTTCTGGCGAGGATAGGTCCTTAGCTGTCTAATTTGATCATGTCCGAGGAGCGCGAAGACGACCGGCATCAAGAGTGGCGCCGATTTTGGGAAAGCGCGTCAGGTCTCTGGCGCGGCTTGTCCGCGTGGCGGGTTTGGCTGCTCCATGCCCGTCGAATCCGTCACGCCGCTTTGAGGACAACCTGTTGCGCAAGACGCTTGACGTCGTCGGGCAGGCAGAGACTGGTTCCGCCATTCAGCAGCGCGGCTGCACCGGCCGCGACGGCATACCGAAAGGATTCCACGGGATTGCCTCCCGATGCTAACTGCCACAGCAGCGCTCCGAGAAAACTATCGCCCGCGCCGACTGCGCTGATCGGCGTGATGGGAAGCGGCTCGGCTCGCAACACCTGGTCGCGGGTGACCAGCACCGCGCCGAGATGGCCCATGGTCAGGGCAATGGTAGCGACCTTGCCATCGTGGACGAGAGCTTTCGCTGCGACCTCCCATTCGCTGGCATCATTTGGCTCGCGGCCAGTCAGCTCCCGCATTTCTCGCAAATTCGGTTTGATCAAATCGACGCCTTCGGCGACGGCAGCAGCAAGCGCCGGGCCTGATGTATCAAGAACCATCTTGGCGCCAAGCCGCTTGGCAATTCTTGTCAACCTTGCGTAGAAGTCGTCGGGAACCCCTCGGGGCAGGCTTCCGCTCGCGACCACAAAGCGGGGAAATGGCTCGATCCTGCAAAGCAATGTCAAGCATTGTTGCCACTCTCCGTCAGTGAGGCTCGGTCCAGGCAGGATGAAGCGGAATGGCCGGCCGGTGCTGGTTTCATTGACAAAGAAATCTTCGCGCGTTTCCTCGGTGATGGAGAAAGTCTGGTTTGGAACGCCCTCTTTGTCGAGCAATCGGCGCAGCAGATCTCCCGTCGCGCCGCCGATAGGGTAGATCGCGGTGACATCCCCGCCCAGACGTTTGATGACGCGCGCCACGTTAATCCCTCCGCCCCCGGGATCGCGCTGTTGCGACGTGCCCCGCAGCTTGTAGACCGGGACGATCCTCTCGACCGATGTCGACACATCGACTGCCGGATTAGGCGTGATCGTCACAATTTCGGTCATGGCATCGTTTGAGTTTGAGCCGCCGTCAGCGTCTAAATTAGTATCTGCCTTGGTGGCCCACCTGTTGACGAAGATCAACATCGAGCCCGACTGGCTATTCTAAGCTGCAACTCTGACCTCATGTTGCAAATGCGAAGCCCTGTCATGCGCTGCCTCAATCCCTTTCCAATTCCCGACGAGCCCGATCCAGACCTGCAGTCCGTCGTTTCTCTCTGGAACGAGCTAAGACGGGCAGAAAATGGTATGCCCTTCGGGGATGACCTGAGATTTTCTGACCTGCCAAAATTGTCTGCAAGACCCTTTGTCCTGAGTGTCTTTACGTTGCCGGAGCGTTTCCGTTTCGAATTCCTCGACGAAGGCCTGCAGGAAACGGCGGCATTGGCAGGCCGGTTCATCGATGAGATCTCGATAGATACAAGCTTCAGCTATTTGCGCGCTCAGAGCAGCGCCACATTGGAAGCAGGCGAGCCAACATTTCTTCGAATCACTGAAGATTCCGGCCGCAGCTTTGGCAGATTGCTTCTGCCAATGTGGGGGAACGGACAGATCAATACGCTGCTGGGCGCGGTCAATATCTCCCGCTGAAACGCGCTGAGGTCGCGATTGTGGAAGATGCTGACTGAGTTCTTCATGCCCTCTTGCTGATGCCGGGCCCGACCTCGCAGAGCGAATCCAACGCCGCGTTGATCTGCTCAAGCAGGCGTTCAATTTCCTCGCATTCTTCTGGGCCGGGATTCTTCTCCAGCCGCTCGATCAGCTGCTGCTTTTGCACGAGCAATTTTGCAAGGGTCGTCGTCATTCAAGTGTTTCGCTGCCAGTAGCGTTTCGCACTTCCGTTCAATCACTTCTAACCAGAATGGGAGCCGGCGCGAACGCGTGCCGGCTCATTGCCATGCCGGATATCCAACCGTTTGAGCAAATGTAATAAACTGACCGGCGTCAAGATGCATCGCCTCCGCTAAAGCCTTTTGATCCACAGCGCCGCGAAACACCGTGGCGAGTCCTTCGGATGCGCAGAACAAATAGACGTTCTGTCCGATGAAGCAGGCGTCGACCGACGCGTAAAGACGCCGCTCGTCGGCCGAGATATCCTGCATGCGCAAGCTGTGTGCGACATACACGAGATCTAACGGCGCAGTTCCGACAAAATCCTGCAGACCGGTTTTGGCGCGCAGGTCGGCTTGCAGATGCAGGACGAGCGCGTGACGCTTTGGGTCATAAAGCCACATTCCGTTCTCCATCACGGCAAAGACATCGATGACCATGACGTGCCGCCAATACGGCGCGGTTCGATCCCCACTCGGTCGATTGATGCCGTAGGCGGACCATAACAAATCGGATAGCACTTGGAGCTCGAGAGGCCGCGTGGAATATTCGCGCGTCGAACGCCTGAGCTTCAGGGCGTCGATCAGGGGCGTTCCACCCGACGTTCGCGCGGGAGGCAGCTGAACGATTTTCGCTTCTGAAGCCGTTGCCACTCCGGCTGCGACGACTGAAGCAGCGGATAGAAGTCCAGCGTTAGGCTGCCGACGCGTCATCATGGGGTCCTCCGAAGCTGCTTGTTGTTAAAAATGATAATCAGAAATGGTGACTGCTTGTTGATCGAGGTCAAAGCAGAGCCGGTTCAGGGACAGCGACGCCCCCAAGTCCTCGGGTCAACCGCAAGTTCCGGCTGTTCGGTCAGCGCACATACCGGTGACGAGAATTGGGCACAGATGGCCTGAAAGATTGCCGTTGATCCCGGTCAAACCGCGATGCGGGCGGAATCGTCGTTGTCTCTGTGCAACCAGCACCTCTGTCGCTGACCGACATCAAGTGCGCGCAGGACGCGCTGGACAACGGCCCGTTCATCATGGCAGGGCCATAAAGGGGATATATCGAGTCGCTGGCGTGTGGGCTTCGTAGAACCCTCAAATCTTCCTCAAGTCCTTCAGCTTGCGCATGTAATAGCCCTGGCTCAGCACAGCACGCCTGATTTCTTCGCTGACACTGCCTACCATTTTCCTTCTCTTGCGCCATCGGCCCGATGCAATCGGTATTGGATATCCCTTGCGCACGACGAGCATATCCCGCCTGTCGTTCAGATAGACGTCAAACATTGCGGTGCCCCCTAGCCAATCCCCAGAGGGTGAAACGAGAATGTTCGTCACCTCTCTTTGGCTAGCTCTACACTGGCTTGGCGGTAGGGAACCGCCAAATAACCTATGTATGCCTGCAAGGCTTCTTCTAGAGGCTGCGCGATCTCACCTCCTCACATGAGTTGATAACAGAATTGATCCAGCAGATCTTGGGTAGCGTCGAGATTCGCCAGTTGCCTGTCCGCTTTCTGGTGAGGAGACTCGGGCAATTATCAGAGTCGCGGTTGGGCTCGGGTGATACATTGCTTGCGAGAGGCTGGATCATGATCCAGCTCCCAGTTGGTTTTTTAGCGAAGGGTAGCTCGATATGCAGAAATGCCGACCGGTGATGCTGGTGGTTCTGGACGGCTGGGGCTGGCGAGACGTTGTCGCCGACAACGCCGTCTGTCAGGCGCGAACTCCCAATTTCGACCATCTGTGGAGCATTTGCCCGCACACCCTCATGCAAGCGTCGGGCCTCGATGTCGGGCTGCCGCCAGGGCAAATGGGAAATTCGGAGGTCGGACATCTCAACATTGGCGCGGGCCGCGTTGTCATGCAGGACCTGCCGCGCATCAGCGCGGCAATTGCCGACGGCGAAATCAAAAATGCGTCCGCCCTCACCTGGCTGATCGAGCGGCTGCGGCAGACCGGCGGCACCTGCCACCTCCTCGGCTTGGTCTCGCCAGGTGGAGTGCACTCGCATCAGGATCATGCGATTGCGCTTGCGAAGATCCTGACCGAAGCCGGTGTGACCGGAGTCGTGCACGCGATTACCGATGGTCGTGACACTGCGCCACGGTCGGCAGACCTGTACATTTCGCGCCTGAGGGCGCAGCTACCATCCATTCCAATCGTGTCGGTTTGCGGTCGATACTATGCCATGGATCGCGATCGTCGCTGGGATCGCGTGGCCAAAGCTTATTACACAATGGTGGACGCGGAGGGCCCACGCTTTCCCGACCCTCTCGCAGTGATAGCCGATGCTTATGCGAAAGGCATAGGCGATGAGTTCGTGTTGCCCGCGGTCGTCGGCGACTATCGTGGCATGAGGAACGGAGACGGCATACTTTGCTTCAACTTTCGCGCCGATCGCGTGCGCGAGATTCTGGCGGCCCTCCTGGATCCAGGGTTTTCCGGCTTTTCACGCCGGCGAACCATGCGTTTCGCCGCCGCGGCCGGCATGACTCACTACAGCGAGGAACTGGACGCATTCATCCAGACAATATTTCCCCCGCAGCCTCTTCCCGAGGTTCTGGGCCAGGTGGTGGCCGACGCAGGCCGTACGCAGTTGCGCATGGCCGAGACCGAGAAGTATCCGCACGTCACCTACTTCCTTAACGGTGGCGAGGAGGTCCGATATCCAGGCGAAGACCGTATCATGGTTCCGTCTCTCAAGATAGCGACCTACGATCTGCAACCGGAGATGTCGGCTCTCGAACTGACTGACAGGGCCGTTGATGCGATTGGCTCCGCCAAGTATGACCTCATCGTGCTGAACTACGCCAATCCCGACATGGTCGGTCACACAGGCAGGTTACAGGCCGCAATCAAGGCGGTCGAAACAGTCGACACAGGATTGGGTCGTCTCGCCGAGGCGATACGCAAGACTGGCGGCATCCTGCTTGTCACCGCTGACCATGGCAACTGCGAGATGATGCGCGATCCCGAAACTGGCGGCCCTCACACGTCCCACACGACAAACCCTGTCCCGCTTTTGCTGATGGGCGCCGGCGACGTGGCGCTTGCGCAAGGGCGGCTTGCGGATATCGCGCCCACGCTGCTCGAACTAATGGGCCTCTCAAAGCCGGTACAGATGACTGGCACGTCGCTGCTGCGCCCACATGCAGTCACAGCGGTAGGCGCTTAGCTTCGCGTTCAAACCGCGAGGGCAGCCTCTGGCCGCCTCTCTTGGAACTCAAAGGGCAGAAGCCTGGGCGCGTGATCGCGCGATGATCCCGGCGGCAATTTGCATTGACGCACCGATCACCCAAGCCAGAAAGATCGCAATCACGCCGCCGGGACGCGCAACCTCGTCAAGGATGATGCTGCTGACGGCAATGACGGCGGCGATCGCCGTCAGGAAAGTGCCGGCAGCACTGAGCAGTTCGACAGCATCCGCCCTTGATCCTAGACGGCGCAACGGCAGCTCTCTCAGTCTCTCAGGAGGCGGGGGAAGATCGATACCTAGATAGAAGCCTGAGGCGCCATAAATCATCACGAGCATGATCACGCCAGCTGAACCGATCAGGTTGATATCCGACCTTGCGACGTGTGCGGCCACAAACAGTCCGCACGACCCGCCGGCTAGAGCAAGTCCTGTTCGCTCCGCAACATGGGCAAACCGACTGAGGAGGGAACGCGACCTCCAGCTCTCGCTACGCTTGACCATGTCTGTTCGCATCCTGGCAGATTCATTTGAGCCAAGTTAACCGGGGCACGCGCTCAACCCTTGATTCATGTCAAATTCTCGCCCGTCCGTCACCGCCGCGCATTATCGGAAAGCGCTTCACACTACGCGATTCCATGAGGCGACGGTTCGCTTGCCGCGAAATACCGTCATGCAGTGCTGACGCTGCCAATTGCACTCCTGACTGTAATGCTCGCGCACGTCGCGCAACGGATCAGGCCAGCGTCTCGCTGGATCACTTTATTGAATTCGCCAACGTCGATGGCCATATGCTTGTCTGCCACTCGCAGAGGGACGAGCGATGTTTCGCGAAATTGCAAATGCCTTTCTTGCCGCGGCAATCCTCGGCGGCGCGCCGGCGTTGGCAGCAGCAGAAGACGGACGCCTCGATAAGGTATCGTTCTATTTTGCGGCCCACCAGGACGACTGGCAGCTGTTCATGAACCCGTCCGCCTTCCAGGACGTCATTGGCGGCGCCGCCAAGACTGTTTTCGTCCACGTCACCGCCGGCGACGCCGGGCTCGGAACTGGGACGGGTGACCGCAAGCAACCGCTTTATCTGGCACGGGACAATGGCGCCGAGCAGGCCGTGCGTTTCATGGCGGATAGCGAAGCGGTGCCGGACAGCGGCACGGCCTCGGTTATGACCTTCAACGGACACCCGATCCACCGCGTCAGCTACCGCAATACCGTGAGCTATTTTCTGCACGTGCCAGACGGCAGCCCGCTTGGCACGGGCTACGCGCATACCGGCTTTCAATCGCTCAAGCGCCTCGCCGATGGCGATAACGACACGCTCGCGGCTATCGACGGCAGCACCACCTATCACGGCTGGAACGACCTCGTCGGGACGCTGCGCGCGATCATCGACTATGAGCGTCGGCCGGCGCGATTGGTGCAGATCAACGTGGCCGAGCTCGATCCGCAGATCAATCCCGGCGATCATTCTGATCATTTGATAACCGCGAAGGCGGCGATCGCGGCGGCGAGCGATTTGTCCTGCGTCCGTCTCGTATCCTACGTCGATTATGCCAGCTCGAAGCTCCCGGAGAACCTCGACCGGCAGCAGCGTGACATGGAAAGCTCGGTCTTTGCCGTGACGCTCGCCGGCGTACAGGCGCTGGGCCAGCCGACCTCGTGGCAGCACTACGACAAGTCATACATTGGACGGAATTACTTCCGCGTCCAGGAGGAACCCGCCAGGTGCAGATTGCCGGCGACCGAGATCGCTGCACACCGCGCGCAATAGTGGTGGTCCGCGTAGGGTCTTTTGCCAGGTTGTTCCCGTCCCTAGGCCAGAGCGCGGTCGATTGACACAGGTCAACGCGCGCTTTCGCATTTTCATCAGATGATCCGCACAATCCGGCTGGACGGATTGCGGGAGCAAGGTGATGCGCCACTTCGAAGCGCGGGCGAATACGGCGCAGCGTGTCGTCTCAGTTGACGCCCTGCGCGGCTTCAACATCTTCTGGATACTTGGCGCGGACGCTGTGGTCTGGTCGCTCGACGGGATGTTGCGGGACAAGGGACCGGTGCTCAGTATCGCGGGCGGCTTCCTCAACACGCAAATGACCCACGTCGCGTGGGAAGGCTTGCGGTTCTACGATTTCATTTTCCCGCTGTTCATCTTCGTCACAGGCGTCGCGATCGTACTGTCGCTGCCGCGGCTGGTCGAAAAAGAGGGAAGGGGGTGGGCCTATGTCCGTGTGTTCCGCCGTGCTCTCACCCTGTATGGGCTGGGATTGATCTTCTACGGCGGCATTAGCCGTCACTGGAGCGACATCCGCTTACTCGGCGTGCTGCAGCGGATCGCGCTCTGCTATCTGTTTGCGTCGCTCCTGTTCCTGAATTTCCATGTGCGCGGGCTCATCTTGGCGCTGGTGATGCTGCTGGTCGGCTATTGGGCGCTGATGACGTTCGTGTCGGTACCGGGTATCGGCGCCGGCTCGTTCGCACCTGACGCCAATCTCGCAAACTGGATCGATGCCCACTACCTGCCCGGCTGGAAGTGGGACATCACCCGCGATCCTGAAGGCCTGCTCAGCACGCTACCGGCCATCGGCACCTGCCTGCTCGGCGTGCTTGCTGGTCTGCTCCTGACGGACCCGCGGCTAAAGGGACGGCAGAAGTCGCTGTTGCTGATCGCGGCCGGCCTCCCGCTGATCGTCGCCGGATATCTCTGGGGACTGCAATTCCCGATCGTCAAGGTGCTCTGGACCTCGTCCTTCGTGCTCGTCGCCGGAGGATACAGCCTGATTCTGCTGGGCATTTCGCATCAGATCATCGATGTCTGGGGCTTCCGCCGCTGGGCAACGGCATTCGTCTGGCTCGGCGCGAATGCCATCACGCTTTACTTCATCAACAACGTGACCACCGATCAGTTCGCGTTGCGTTTCGCCGGCGGCACAGTGTCGACCTTCGAACTGCTTGCGACGCGTTTCGCCGGAGGAGATTTTGCCGCAATGCTTGATCGGGTGATAACGCCGGGCACCGGAATTTTCATGGTGCGTGTGCTGGGCTTGGTGTTCGCGATACTGCTCGCTCGCTTCCTTTATCGCCGCAAGATTTTTCTGCGTGTCTGATTTGGATTTGCTGCGATTTCCCACTTCACAACCGTACTGACCCAACCCAATCATCGGCACCTCACCAGGCTGATGCCCTCCGCGGGTCAGTAGCTACCCGCAATAGTCTTTCTTATCCAATCGCGTTCGGAGGTCACGTTGGCGTAGAGCTCTCGGGATGAGCAGCCAGGCCCGCCGCCGAGGGGTGCGCTGTCGATTCCCCAAACCACGATTTGGCCACGCGCCTGCGTGTAGCCGGGACCGCCTGAATCACCGTCGCAGACGGCTCCGCCCTTCAGGGTGCGGACGGTTGCGGCCGAGGGCGAATAGTCCCTATCGATCATTTCAACGGGAAGTTTTCGCAGAGGGTTGGCTGTCCTTGTCAGTTTCTTTCCGCCGTATCCAGCAATCCACGCTATTGATCCGTTTCCAGGAGCCTCATCCGCTATCAGTGCGACCGGACCTGGGACATTGGCGGCGATGATGAGAATGACAAAATCGTATTCATTTTTTCGACTGGTGCGCTTTGCATTTGGTACAAGCCGCTGCACGATCTTGTAAGAGCTCCCGTCGGGAAATATCGCTCTGGTGGACTTATCTAGCCTGCAGTGCCTGGCGGTTAAAATGAGATTTGGGGCAATCTTCACGCCGGTGCAGTCGTCATGATCGCCGTACAGACTTACGGTCATCTGCCTGATGGGATCATCTTCCGGAACGGACAATCCCTTCGAAATGGCACATGCAGGTTGGTTCAGGTCGGTCAGAAGACCGAACAACAGAAGGCCCAGGTAACGCAGGAACCGATGTCGCGAGGTGAAAATCTCCCTAGTATGGGAGACACCATGCTTGCAAAGCAGTGGCGACACATCAAGCTTGTAGATGAAGTCGGGCATCACCGAGTCTCACCCTTACACCCATCGGCGGGGCCGTGGCTCGCGATTCCGCCATCTTACTCTCGTCGACTGATAGTCGTGCCCCGGGATGGGGCATGACTTCTCGGAGGCGGTCGTGAAAAACGTCCAATCGAACGCGACGATCTTCTCCATGCCGCTGATTCCGAGCTTCTCCCGGTTCGCCGGTGCGATGTAGCGCGCGGGCATCTTCGGATCGGTCCAACCAAACATGGCCATCATCTGGCTCTCGAGCCCGCATAAGCGGCGACCTCCGCGCGGGCTTTGCGCACGCCATGGCAGCTCTTCTTTGGCTCGTTGACGCCGGCGAGGACAGTGTATTTTTCTAACTTCGCGGCCCAAGCCTTGTTCATCGGCAAAACGCGTCCGCGCATATTTTTGCCGGTGCGGAACTATTCCGGGTGAAGGCGTTCCCCGGTCGCCAAGACTTCTGCGTGAGAGAGCGCTCCACGCCTTCGGGAACGAGATGGCCGATGCGCAGCCATATCCCGCCAGAAACAGAAACGGCGCCGTTGCCGACGCCGTTCTGGTGCATGCACACCGTGGATCGGCCCACTTCGCCTGGCGCTCACGGGAGCGACCCGCTCTGGCACTGCTGGCGTGGGAAACCTGCTCGCGATCCCAGCAAATGAGCTTATGCCGCATCGACTGAGGCAGCATTTTGATCTATCGCAAATCAAAACGGCTATACCGCACAGAGGCCGTATTTCGGCCCTGCCCAAGCCTTATCGGATCGCCGCCAGCACTATTTCGACTGAAACATCGGGGATCGGTCGTAGTGCCCTGGGTTTTGTCGAGGGCTCGCCCGACCGGGCACGTGCGGATGGCGTGCTGGCGAACTTCGAAGCTCTTCACAACGTGCAAGAGCAGTTCTCTCACCGCTCACGCGAAAAAGTCAAAGCGCTTCGCCTCTAGCGAACGACATGTGCACCGGGAGAAGGCTTAGTCCCATCCGGCTATGCTATGAAGGTATTCCGAAAAGGTTGCGAACCGCGGGCCGCCATTCGCCGGTCATGGTGTATTCGAGACCGAGGCGGGCGCCGGCGGCAATCGCGAGCATGGTGATGGGCGCCGAGACGGCGAGCGTGGAGAACGCGGAGAGGCCCTGTCCGATGGTGCATCCCATCGACATGATGCCGCCGGTACCCATCAGAAGCGCGCCAAACATGTGACGCTTCAGCTCGCGCGCATCGTCGCATGCTTCCCACCGAAAACCGCTCGCGAGCAGCGCCGCGATGAACGAGCCCAGCACTACGCCAGCAACTGTGCCGATCGCAAAGTCGAGCCGCGAGCCTGAGAAAGTGGCGATATAAAGAAGACTGTCGCCGAGCGGGGCAACGAAAGTGAGAGAGGTCACCCGGACCGGGTCGAAGTCGTCGTTGCCAAGCCATCCGGTGGCAAACCAGCCAAAGGCCACCGCCGCGCCGACGGCAAGTCCCGACAGAAGCAACCGCGGCGACTTCACGAGCTTGCCGTCGGAAAGCGACCAACCGCCAAGGGCCGCGGCGAACAGCCCGACGACAATGGTGCGCGCTCCCCCGCCGAATATTGGAGCAAGCAGGGAGTCGAGTCCCTGAGTGGTGCGGTCGGCCAAGTGCAGGGACAGCGGCTTGGTCAGCGCAAGCCGCAGAGAGCCGGTCAAGCCGCGCATCGCCGCAAGCGAGGACATCCCGAGCACCAGATACACCACGATGGCGCGGAGATCGCCGCCGCCAATCCTCACCAAAGTGCCGAAGCCGCAGGTGCCGACCAGCGCCATTCCAACACCGAACATCAAGCCGCCGATGATCGCGCCGCCCAGCGGAATCGCATGCGTGAGATAGATCGACCGCGAAAGGTCCACGAAACCGGCGGCCGCAAGCATCTGCGTGGCGACCAGCGCAACGGACGCCGCCAGCGCGAAGGATTTCAGGCGCGTCGGATCAGAGCCGAAAAACGCATCCTCCAACATCGCCAGCGTGCAGAAGCGTCCGGCCCGCCCGGCAAAGCCGAGAACCGCGCCAGCTCCAAGGCCACAGACAGAGGCAATGACGGACGGCGTGAGCATTTCCTCCAAGACCTCGTCGTTTTGTGGCCGGTCCGGACCCCTCGACCGCTCCTTCAGCGGCGTCGGCGGCGGACCGGCTCGCAGAACACCTCATAGATTGCGGTCAGAATCTTGCGAACGTCTTCGTTCGCGAGGCTGTAGTAGATCGCTTTTCCGTCGCGCCGTGTCGTCACCAGTCGGTCCAGCCGCAGCCGCGCCAGTTGTTGCGACACCGTCGATTGCCGTGCGCCGATAAACTGCTCCAGCTCAGTCACTGATTTCTCGCCTTCGGCCAGGATGCACAGCAAGAGCAGGCGCGACTCGTGCGAGAGGGCTTTCAGCATCTCGCTGGCTTCGCGCGCCTTGTCGATCATTTGCTCCAGTTCGGCGGACGCTTCGATTTCTTGCAATTTCGGCAGTGGCATGGATCGTCAATTCCTGATGCGCGGTCGGTGCGTTCGGGCACACAACCTCTCCCCGCGCGTGCGCCGGTACCCGGCTACGAATGCGATGAGGGGTCCCGCTTTGCTTTTTCGAACGTCTTCTGGACAGGCCGCCAAAACCTATCAGTAAATTCGCATATGTACCAGAGAACCAAAATTGTACTTGACGATCGATCCAATATCCATTCATATCATAATAAATGAATTTGATGGATTGTAGGTCCGTCAACAAGGCTTGCGGGCAAAGCCCGTCAAGAGGGTGGAAGCATGAGTCGATCAATGCAGTGGGCATTGGCGTTGCTGTCGTTCGGCTACGTGTCCGCGCTTGAGCCAATCAGACTGTCCATCGTCGACTGTCTCCTTCGGATGTCGCTGACACGCGCGCCTGGCATTGCGGCGCAGCGAGATCAGCTCATCGTTGGATGGCGTCGCATACCTCTGATGGGGTTCGAGCCATGAATTTGCGACCGATCGCCCATGTTCTCGTGATCGCCTCGCTGGCTGGCGCCATGCTTTTTGGACTGCGTAGCTATGCAGCCGACCGCGTCAAGACTCATCATATCGCCATTCAAGTCGATCAGAACGATCCCGCGCTCATGAATCTTGTCCTCAACAACGTTGAGAACACCGCCGAATATTTCAACAGCAAGGGTGAGGAGGCGCAGATCGAAGTCGTAGCCTTCGGGCCCGGCCTGAACATGCTGCGCGAAGACAAGTCGCCAGTCAAAGATCGGTTGAAGCGCATCCAGGAGGGAAGCTTTCCATCAACCGTGAAGTTCTCCGCCTGCGGCGTAACCAGGAAAAAAATGGAAGAAGCGGAAGGTCACGCAATTCCAATCGTCCCAGAGGCTTCAATGGTTGCATCCGGCGTGGTCCGTCTGACTGAACTGCAGGAATTGGGCTGGAGCTATATTCGCCCATGAAGCGGGATGAAAATATCTTTCCAGATGGAGGTCTCGTGCAAGGTGGATTTTGGAAGGACATGCAGGCCATGTCCAAACCATCCCAGTCCAGTCGAACGCGGATCGGACGCCGTTCGCTTCTGAAGCTCGCGGCCGCCGCGGGCGGCGGCATGATGTTCGATGCCATCGCCCGCGCGGGCGAGCCGCCTTCGCCGCCCGCTGATCCATCCTGGTCGCAGTCGCTCGGCGCAGGCGTGGATGACAGGCCTTATGGGAAGCCCGCTGATTTCGAGGCCGGCGTCATCCGGCGCAACGTGCCCTGGCTCACCGCAGGGACTGAATCTTCAGTCAGCTTTGCGCCGCTGCAGAGCTTGCATGGCATCATCACGCCGAACGGTCTGTTCTTCGCGCGCCATCATGGCGGGCGAGCGGATATCGATCCGGATCAGCATCGGCTGATGATCCACGGCCTGGTCGAGCGCCCGCTCATTCTCACCATGAATGACATCATGCGCTTCCCATCGACTTCGCGCGTCTACTTCATCGAGTGCGCAGCCAATGGCGGCATGGAATGGCGCAGTGCGCAGTTGAATTCGCTTCAGTTCACTCATGGCATGATCAGCTGCTCGGAATGGACCGGGGTCAAGCTTTCCACTCTGCTGGACGAAGTCGGAATCAAGAAGGAAGCCAAATGGGTGATGGCCGAAGGCGCCGATGCCGCGCATATGAACCGCAGCATCCCGCTCAGCAAGTGCCTGGACGACTGTCTCGTGGTTTATGCCCAGAACGGCGAGGCGCTGCGTCCGGAGCAGGGTTATCCGCTGCGGCTTGTCGTTCCGGGTTGGGAAGGCAACATCAGCATCAAGTGGTTGCGCCGGATCAAGGTCGGCGACAAGCCGTGGTACTCCCGTGAAGAGACGTCGAAATACACCGATCTGATGCAGGACGGCACCGCGCGCGGCTTCACCTGGCAGATCGACGCCAAATCCGTGATTACCTTCCCCTGCCCGGAAATGCCGTTGCAAAAGCCCGGCTTTTGCGAAATCCGGGGGCTCGCGTGGACCGGCAACGGCAAGGTCAAGCGTGTCGACGTCTCTACGGACGGCGGCATGAACTGGCAGACCGCGACCCTGCACGAACCGGTCCTGTCGAAAGCGCTGACCAGGTTCAGCTTGCCGTGGCACTGGGACGGCAAGCCGGCCTTGCTGGAATCGCGCGTCATCGACGAGACCGGATACTTGCAGCCGACGATGGCGGAGCTGCGCAAACAGCGCGGCACCAACTCGGTCTACCACAACAATTCAATTCAGACGTGGCAGGTCAAGCCGGACGGAAAGGTGTTTGATGTTCAGATCGCCTAAAGGCGGCTTGATGCTTGGCGTCGGCCTGATTTTTGCGAGCGTGATCATTGCCGTTGCCCCCGCTGCGGTCGCCGGAACGAACCAGGTCGGACGCTACGGCCTGGGCCGAATTGCCACGCCCGAGGAAATCGCCGGCTGGAACATCGATGCGCGCGGCGACGACGGCGAGGGCTTGCCGCCTGGGAAAGGCACGGTGCAAAAAGGGGCGGACGTCTTTGCGGATCAATGCGCCGCGTGCCACGGGACCTTTGGCGAGGGCGAAGGTCGTTACCCAAAGCTCGCCGGCGGTCAGGGAACGCTGAAGGCCGACCGACCGGAGCCCACGGTCGGCAGCTACTGGCCGTTCGCACCGACGCTATGGGACTACATCAACCGGGCGATGCCATTTCCCGCTCCGCACGCATTGCCCGCGGACGACGTCTATGCCCTGACCGCCTACATCCTCAACCTCAACGACATCGTGCCAAGCGATTTCGTTGCGGACCGCAACAGCTTGCCGAAAGTCAAGATGCCCAACCACGACAACTTCATCTGGATCGACCCGCGGCCGGATACCGCGGACAAGCCCTGCATGAGCGCATGCGCCACCCCTGCGGACGTCAAGATCGGCTCTACGGCCGAAGGCAAGGATCTGACCCCGCGGACAACCGGGCCGCTCGATACGATGCAGCCAAAATAGACATTGATCGGAACGACGCCATTGATCGCCAAACCCTTGATCAAGAAAGTCTCGACTGCAATCGCCGCGCTGATGCTGCTGTTTGGCGCGCCTTCGGCGTGGGCGCAATCGGCGGCGGCCGAGGGCCAAAAGATCGCCTTCGATCGCAGCAAGGGCAATTGCCTGAGCTGTCACCAGATCAGGGGCGGTGACCTGCCGGGCTCGATCGGGCCCGAGCTGAAGGACCTCAAGAGCAAATATCCTGATCGTAACGACCTCGTGGCCATCGTCACCGACGAAACGAAACGCAATCCGCAGACCGTTATGCCACCCTTTGGACGAAATCACGTCCTGACCGGGCAGGAGATCAATGCGGTGGTGGATTTCCTGCAAACCCTGTGAACTGCGAGCATGCGCCGCAAGGAGAACCAGTTTATGACCGCAGACAACGGCTTTCGTGCAACGCGCCGCCTCGTCCTGCAAGGCGCCGGCCTGGTTGCGCTGGCGGGCCTCGGCAACGTCGCCCTCGATGTCGCGCCCGCGCAGGCCGCGGCTGCCGACAAGTACCCGGGGAAGGCGTTCACGCTGAAGGGCGACACGGACGCCATCCAGGCGCTTTACGGCAAGACGACGGAAGCTTCCGACAAGATTGCGCTCGATGTACCGGAAATCGCCGAGAACGGCGCTGTGGTCCCGATCTCGGCGACGACCACGCTTGCGAACGTAACCTCGATTGCCTTCCTGGTGAGCGAGAATCCGAACGCGCTGGCAGCCTATTATCAGATTCCCGAGAGCACGCTGCCGAACGTCTCCAACCGCGTCAAAATGGCGAAGACCACCAAAGTGACGGCAATCGTAGAGTCCGGCGGCAAGCTTTACAGCGCAACCAAGGAAGTCAAAGTCACCGTCGGCGGCTGCGGCGGTTAACGCGCATCATCCGGAAAACTGCAGGCGGATTTTCCGGAGAGATCATGCGTCAACAGTGAGGGATATCGACATGGCATCGACCATACGCGTACGCGCAGTTTCGAGCGGAGACATCACCGAAGTGCAGGCGCTGATTCAGCACCCGATGGATTCCGGTTACGTCAAGGATGCGAAAGGCCAGCTCATCCCGCCGCATTTCATCGATCAGCTCGTCTTCGAACATGGCGGCAAGAATGTGTTGGTCGCCAACTGGGGACCTGCCGTTGCCAAGGACCCTTACATCAAGTTCTCGTTCAAGGGCGCCAAGAAGGGCGACGATCTCAAGATCAGTTGGGTCGACAACAAGGGTGCGACCGACAGCACCATCGCAAAGATCCAGTAGAAATGCGCGCGGGACCTCCAATTCGCCTTGGCACGGCCGTGCTTTCGCTGGCCGCTCTGGCGCTGGCCGTTTTCGCGCTGAACGCGCGCGCCGCTCCAGCCAGTGAGACGCCTGATCCGGTGGCCGACGCCAAGGCGTTTCGCGACTATTTTGTGAAGAAATTTCCCACGGTGAAGCCGGACGACTTCGTCAATGGTCCCTATTCGATGAATCAGGACATGCGCAAGCAGTGGGAGGACATGGAGCAGTTTCCGCCTTATGAATTTGCGCTGGAAGCTGGCAAGGAGATGTTTTCCAAGCCGTTCAAGAACGGCAAGACTTATGCGGATTGCTTCTCAAACGGCGGCATCGGCATTCGCCAGAACTATCCCTATTTCGACGAGAAGGAAGGCAAGGTCATCACGCTAGAGCTTGCCTTGAATCGCTGCCGCGAGGTCAACGGGGAAGCGCCGCTTTCCTACATGAAGGACGACATGGCCGCGCTCACGGCCTATATGGCCTATACCTCGCGCGGCAAGCTGATGGACATCAAGATCCCGAACGACCCGCGCGCGCTTGCGGCTTACGAGAACGGCAAGCGTTACTTCTACACCCGTCGCGGCCAGCTCAACTTCTCCTGCGCAAGCTGCCACGTGCAGAACCCCGGTGAGCGCATTCGCGCCGAGATCCTCGCGCCTGCTTTGGGAATTCTCAACGCCATGCCGATCTATCGCTCCGAATGGGGCGGCATGGGGACGATCAGCCGCCGGTTCGTCTCCTGCAACAGCCAGGTGCGCGCCGTCGCGCTGGAGCCGCAGTCCGAGGAATATCGCGATCTCGAATATTACCTCTCCTATGTGAGCAACGGCCTGCCGATTTCCGGTCCGGGCTCGCGGCCATGAGCGAAAACCGCACACGCATGATGCGTTCATTGCTGCTGATCTCGGGCCTGCTCCTCGCGGCTTCGGCCCCGGCTTTTGCCGCATCCGAAGCCGATTTCAAGTCAGCTTACGCGGCAGCCGCTGCGGCAGAGAAGGAGGCGGACGCCATCCGCGATCAATGGACGACTGCCGAAGCCGCGCTGAAGGCGGCCAGGAAGGCGGCCGACGCCGGCAATTTTGACCAGGCCATCGCGGCGGCAAAGCAAGCCGAGGCGCTGGCGAAAGCAGCTATCTTCCAGGCCGCCAGCGAAAAAGACCGCTGGAAGGACGCGGAAGTTCGCTGAACTCTCTAGAGGATATGGAGCAGGCGCGATGCAAATCCATCGCCGGAATTTCCTTGCACTTTCGGGGGCGCTCGCCTTGTCGGGCGGCTTCCCGCGCGTCGCACGCAGCGCTGACAGCGCGAGCCTCTACGATCTCGAACGCTTCGGCAATGCGCGCATCCTGCACATGACGGATACGCACGCACAATTGCTGCCGGTCTATTTCCGCGAGCCGAGCGTCAATCTCGGGGTCGGCACGATGGCGGGTCATCCGCCGCATCTCGTGGGCACGGCCTTCCTCGACCGCTTCGGCATCAAGCCGGGTAGCGCCGAAGCCTATGCCTTCACGTCACTTGATTTCGAGAAAGCGGCGCCGCGCTTCGGCAGGCTGGGCGGGTTCGCCCATTTGAAGACGCTGATCGATCGCCTGCGCGCCGATGCCGGACCCAACCGCTCCCTGCTGCTCGACGGCGGCGATTTGTGCCAGGGCAGCGCGCTCGCCAACATCATGAAAGGCGCGGACATGGTGGAGGCCGCGAACCTGCTCGGCATCGAGGCGATGACGGGACACTGGGAATTCACCTATGGCGAGCAGGTGCTGCGCGACAATCTTGCACACTTCAAGGGCGAGTTCCTCGCTCAAAATGTCTTCTTAACCGATGAAGCCGCCTTCAACGACGCACCGGCGTTCGATCAGGCTTCTGGGCGTGTGTTCAAGCCGGCCACGATCAAGGAGGTCGGCGGCTATCGCATCGGCGTGATCGGCCAGGCCTTGCCTTATGTCCCGATCGCTCATCCCAGGCGGTTCACGCCGGACTGGACCTTCGGAATTCATGACGAGGCCATGCAGAAGGTTGTCGACGGGTTACGCGGCAATGACAGGGTCGATGCGGTCGTGCTGTTGTCGCACAATGGCATGGATGTCGACCTCAAGCTGGCCAGCCGCGTTACCGGCATCGACGTGATCCTCGGCGGCCATACCCACGACGCCGTCCCGCAGCCGATCCCCGTGAAGAATGCCGGTGGCAAGACGCTGGTGACCAATGCCGGCTCGGCCGGCAAATTCCTTGCCGTGCTCGATCTCGAGATCGCCAAGGGACGGCTCACCGACCTGCGCTACCACCTGCTTCCGGTCTTCTCGGATTTGCTGAAGCCGGATGCGCCAATGGCGACGCTGATCGACAAGCTGCGTGCGCCCCATGCCTCCATGCTTGCGGAGAAGATCACGACCGCCGAGCACCTGCTCTATCGTCGCGGCAACTTCTCGGGCCCCATGGATCAGTTGATCTGCGAGGCGCTGCTGGCGGAATTCGATACCGAGATTGCCTTTTCGCCCGGGTTCCGCTGGGGCAACAGCGTGCTGCCTGGCCAGGCCATCACGAGGGAAGACGTGCTGTCGGAGACCGCGGTCACCTATCCGGAAACCTATGTGCAGGAAATGACGGGCAGCCAGATCAAGGATGTGTTGGAGGACGTCTGCGACAACATCTTCAATCCCGATCCCTACCGCCAGCAAGGTGGTGACATGGTGCGTACGGGCGGCCTGTCCTATGCGTGCACCCCTTCGGAAAGCGTCGGACGGCGTATTTCCGACTTGAAGCTTGCCGATGGACGTCCGCTTGAATCCGCAAAAAGCTATAAGGTCGCCGGATGGGCTTCGGTGAACGAGCAGAAGGGCGCGCCAGTCTGGGATGTCTTCGTCAAGCATCTGCGCTCCGGACAATTACCCGAGCAGACCGGCGCGGGCGTCACCCTGAAGGGTGTGGACGACAATCCGGGTATCACATATCTGGGATGAGACTTGCTGTCGCGTATCGGTCTCACGCTCGCAACGGATCCTGTTCCCGATAAAGCGCGCTGCGCGAATGAGGCAGAGAATCGTCTCGGCGAGAGGGGGATGTCGAAAGTCTATCTCCAGCCACCGTTAGAGATGTGCAGCTTTCGCCGAAGATCGTCGTGATCCAACCCGATCTCCTGCCCCCCGGTCCAGTCTCATGCCGGCACAAGTGAACTTGCGCGGTCGGTTTGCGGCAGCAAAGTCGTCCATGATCGCCTGGCGGATTGTCCCCATTGATTTCAATCAACTTGGACGTCGGAATCCCAGAGACAATGTCGGGCGCTGTCAGCTCCTGAGCTCTGCGGATGCCCTTGCCCTTGCTGTGGTCTGAAAGATTTTTTCGACGAACGCTCATCGCTATTGCGCTCGCGGGCCTTACTACAGGATTGGCGGCGTGGGGCGCCGGCGTAGCCGATCTGGCAGAGTGGTGTTGGGTCGGCGGCACCATTCCGGTCGTTGCCGGTTTGCTTGCCACGATGGTGCGTGACCTCCGGGCAGGTCGCATGGGCGTTGATTCGATCGCATTCGTCTCGATGTCCGGCGCCCTTGTTCTCGGAGAGGCCCTCGCCGGGATCGTCATCGCCATCATGTATGCGGGCGGCAACGTACTCGAAGACATTGCCGTCGCTCGAGCCCAACGCGATCTCAGGTCGTTAATTGACCGCGCTCCGAGGATTGCCCACCGCCGATCCGGATCGATGATCACGGATACGCCCATCGAGCAGGTCGCCATCGGCGATGTCGTCCTGGTGCGGGGTGGCGAGGTCGTTCCGGTCGACGGGGTCATTACCAGCGCAACGGCGACCATCGATGAGTCTGCACTGAGCGGCGAGCCCATACCGGTGTCGCGGTCGGCGGGAGAACCGGCGCGCAGCGGCTCGCTGAACGCAGGCGGACCATTCGAAATCCGCGCTTCAGCGACCGCCGGCGACAGCACCTACGCGGGTATTTTGAGGATGGTAAATGCTGCGCAGACGGCAAAATCGCCCTTCATCCGGCTGGCAGACCGCTATGCGCTCCTGCTGTTGCCAATAACTCTGTTTATCGCCGGCGGCGCCTGGCTTTTGTCTGGCGATCCCATCCGTGGGCTTGCCGTGCTGGTTGCCGCGACGCCGTGCCCGCTTATTCTGGCAGCTCCGGTTGCCTTCATATCGGGGGTTGCACGGGCCGCAAGGCGCGGGATTCTCGTCAAAGGCAGCGGCCCCCTCGAGGCACTCGCCGAAACACATACCGTGATGTTCGACAAAACCGGCACGCTGACAGTCGGTGGCGCCCGCCTCGTTGCAATCGAAGTTGCTCCCGGCCATCGAGCGGACGAAGTCCTTCGGCTGGCCGCATCGCTGGAGCAGGCATCACATCACATCGTTGCGGTAGCGATCGTCCAGGCCGCGAATGCGAAGGGCCTCAAACTGAGCACCGCGTCACAAGTCCGCGAAACCATGGGAGCGGGTCTGGAGGGCGTGATCGACGGCAGCATGATCCGAGTCGGATCGCATCAGCTCGTCATCGGGTCTCAGAAGCCGGAGGCATGGGTGGTTCGGGCCCTGAGACGCGCCGCATGGCGTTCGGCACTCAGCGTGTTCGTCGCCGTGGACGGGCGCACGATCGGCGCCCTGTTGCTTGGCGACGAACTTCGGCGCGAAACACCGCGTGCCGTTCAGGCACTGCGGACGGCCGGAGTGTCACGAATCGTGATGGTGACCGGTGACCGGGCAGAGGCAGCCGAGACGATCGGCGCCGCACTTGATCTAGATGCGGTTCTTTCGGACAGGGAGCCTGCCGACAAGGTCGATGCCGTCGCTACCGAACAGCGCCGCAATGTCACAGTCATGGTCGGGGACGGCATCAATGATGCGCCGGCATTGGCGGCTGCGAACGTCGGCATCGCGCTCGGCGCGCGAGGTGCGAGCGCCTCTTCGGAGGCGGCCGACGTCGTCATCCTCGTCGATCGTCTCGATCGCATCTCCGATGCGATCGCCATTGCGAAGCGGACTCGCTCGATCGCCCTGCAGAGCATCATTTCGGGAATGGCCTTGTCAGGGCTCGCAATGGCGTTCGCCGCAATCGGATGGCTGCCTCCGGTCGCCGGCGCCCTGACGCAGGAAGTAATCGACGTCGCCGTCATCCTCAATGCCTTGCGTGCGCTGAGGCCAGGGCATGCGAACGGTCGGCGAACGATGCCCGTCGAGGCGGTGAGCTCTCTTCAAACAGATCACGAGCGATTGGAGCCGACACTCGACCGCTTGAGGGAAATTGCAGACGCGCTGGACCGCGCAGAAGGGGCCGGCGCTGTCGCCATGGTTTCGGAAGCAGATCGAATCGTTGCGAATGAGATCGTAACCCACGAGCGGGACGACGAAAGTCAGGTCTATCCGCACGTCGCTAGGTACCTGGCGGACCGGCATGGACTTGGGGCGATGAGCCGGGCGCATCGCGAGATCATCCACCTGTCGCGTCTCCTGCGACGGCTCTCCGATGGACTTCGGCCAGAGGATATCGATCCGTACCTGATCAGGGACGCCCAAAGGGTCATCGAATCGATCGAGGCCCTTGTGCGCATCCATAACGCCCAGGAGGAAGACATCTATGAATATGCGATCGGAGCGTAACTGAAAACCCAGGGATCACAAAGATGACTCATGCTCGTATCAATGTCTACAAGACGGGGTTCGTCGTCGAATCATATTGAGCGGCCGGCATCTTTGCTGGTCCGCGCTTGTTGCGCCAGGGTGGGCTCAGCGCGTCGCCGACTTTGTCTTTTGGATGCACTTCATCAAGCCCGTTTACGTCATCGAGCCCATGTCAGAGCCGTCATTCTCGTACTGGTGACGGCCGCAATCGGCTTTGTTGCGGGAGCACCGGGTGCCTGGGCCTCGAATCCGCTGCGCACGGAATGAAGCATTGAGACACCTAGCGTCCGGTCGTTGTGTCGGTCGAGGTTCCGAAATCCTGAAGCGTGCGCAGAAAGGTTATGACGTCTTCCCGGCTCAACATGCCGACGACGTGTTCAGCCCGGACGACGGGCATTTGGTTCACTCCATTCCGGTCCATCTTCTGGAGGGCGGACCACAGCTCGGCGTCGGGACTGGTGCAGGTCAACTGTTCGAAGGGAAGCATCACCTCGGCAGCGCGCTTTGTCGCCCATTCCCGGCGCGGCACTTCCTTGATCTGATGCAGAGTTATCAAACCGATCGTCTTATCTCCCCGGTTAACAAGAAAACTGCGTTGCCCGCTATCAAGGATCAGCTCGTCCACCAATTGCTGGAGCGTTAGATCTTCCGGAATGATTGCGTAATGTGCGCTCATGGCTTGCGAAACGCGATGGCCCGTCAGCAGCCCCCGAAGCGCGAGCTGTTGTATCTGGGCGGAAGCAGCACTGTCGAGGAACCAGCCGATCAGCGCGATCCAAAGCCCTCCACCAAGATTGCCGCTGAATATCTGCCAGGTGCCTGCAAAGATCAGGAAGAAGGCAAAAAACCGGCCGACGTTTGCCGCGATGAGGGTCGACCGGCTCATGTTTCCGGTGATCGCCCACACGACGGCTCGCAAGACCCGGCCACCATCGAGCGGATAGCCGGGCATCAAATTGAACAACACCAAGGCCGTGTTGATGTAGGCCAGATACTTGGCCAGACCGAGGAGAGGCTCGACGCCGGAAATCGGTGATTGTGCCGCGTAGAAAAAGGCCGCCAGGGCGAGACTGACGAGCGGGCCTGCGATCGCGATAAGGAATTCGGCGACGGCGCTGGGCGGCTCCGCCCCGATCTGTGCGACCCCTCCAAAAAGGAAGAGTGTAATGCTGCGCACGGGAATCCTGTACCGAAGCGCCACCACCGAGTGCCCGAGCTCGTGCAGCAGCACGCTCACGAAGAGCATGATGGCCGTCGCCGCACCGGTCATCCAGTACATTAACGGCGACCAGTGCTTGAATTCGTCGGGATAGTAGCTGCTCGCAAGCATCCAGGTGAGCAGCGCGAAGATCACAAACCAGGAATAGTCTAGACCGATCTGAATACCGAGGATCTTGCCTAACGGGATGTTATGTCGAGTCATAAGAGAGCTGCCTCCCTCATCGCGGTGGCCAATAACAAGCGCGCAGGCGGTGAGGCGATGGGGGCTTCGCTGCCTTCGGCACCGATCCTTACCTACCGTGGAACGCGTTGATCGCGTCGACGAACCGTTTCCCTTCTTCTATGGAGAGACAGCTCCCACACGTGAGCGCCGAACAAGCCCACGCTCACCAGAGCGAACGACAGTGCGAGCATCGTTGCCTCCTTGGCGAAAGCACGAGAAGCCAGCTTCCAGGCAAAGGGGACGCGACGGCGCAGTCCGCACAAGCGCGCAATTCGGACAGGTCCAAACCGTCGCTGGGCCATCGAAGCTGAACTTCATCTTCATGATTTCGAACTTGCGGTGACAGTAAGGACAGTGATCGCGCTCACCATTGCTCATCGCTCTGCTCCCATACGGTTTCAGCAGAAGCTACACTTGGCGCTTCGGTGAGCATTGCGATAGGTCAAATATTGCGCCGCTCTAGCGAGATCGCCTACAGCTTGTCACGCTCGGTCAAACATCTGACTTTCCGTGCCGACGCGCGCTTCGTTGGCACTGCCGTTCACAATGGCTCGTCATCCACCGTCGAGGGCTCTTCCTCCAAGGAAACAATGTCGCCGCCTCCGTAGTCTTCCTCCGGCGGCGGGTGGATGATTTTTGACAGCTGATCGTCGACCCTCTTGACGCCAGGAACATTTTCCGAAGCGATGATCACCGCCTTATGGGCATTATCGCTTCTGACGACGCCCCTCAAGGTTACGATCCCGTCGTGAACGCTCACGTTGAGCCCGCACGGCCGCCAGGATGCATGCGATATGGTCGCTATGATCGACCTCCGAATCTCATCGTCGACGCCCGACGCATCGGGGATGTCGAGCGCAGAGTTTGCGATGGCCGGCAAGAAGTCAGCACGCGTCACCATTCCGACGATCTCGTCGCCGCGCATCACCGGAAAGCGCTTGACGTTGCACGACTCCATAAGGCGAACGATCTGCTCAAGCGACGTGTCCTCGCCGATCGTGATCGGGTTTGGTGTCATGATGTGGCTGACCTTGCGGCCCTGTTGCCGGGCAAAATCGATCGCGATCTGGTCGGCACCGGCCAGCAACGCAAGCCAGCGGCCTCGTCTTTTCTCCGTGCCGATCTCGGCGCGTCGTATGAAATCGCTTTCTGACAGAACGCCGACCAGTTTGCCGAAGGAGTCGACGACTGGAAGGCCGCTGATGTGATGAAATAGCATGGTTTTGACGGCCTCAGTCACTGGAGCGTCAGCACCAATCGTGATGACATGCCGTGACATGATCTCTTGAGCACGCATAGGTAGATCTCAAAGGTCAATCAACGATAGACAGGATGTGCTTAGGTAAGTTGACGTGGATCAATACGAAGGCCCCAACAATCGGCAAAATTAAGTGTGCTCAAAAGGACTGGCTTTGACGGAGGCGTGCATGAACGACAAGTTCCTGAGACAGGACGTGATCGACGAATTCGAGTTCGATCCAAGTTTCGATGGAGTGCATATCGGCGTCGCCGTCGACAGGGGCGTCGTCACTCTTTCCGGCTACGTTGAAAGCTACGCCCAGAAGCTCGCGGCCGTCGCCGCGGCGCGGCGCGTCAAGGGTGTACATGCCATCGCCGACGAGATCGAGATTCGATATCCCTTCCAATCCAAGACCGAAGATGATCAAATCGCCAAACGAGCACTCGATATTCTGAAATGGAATTCGACCGTCTCTCCGTATCAGATCGATGTCCTGGTTGAAGCCGGCTGGATCACGCTCAGTGGCGAGGTGAATTGGCAATTTGAAAAGCGGGCTGCCGAAGACTCCGTTCGCAAGCTCTCGGGCATCGTAGGCGTTACAAATAAGATGACACTTAAGCCGCGCGTGGTTGCGGCAGACGTCAAGGCCAACATCGAGGCGGCACTGAAACGACAGGCCGAACTTGACGCCGGCGCAATTCGTGTTTCTGTCACAGGCGGCGATCACGTCGTGTTGGAAGGCAGGGTTCACAGTTGGACCGAACGCAGTGCCGCCGAAGATGCAGCCTGGTCCGCTCCCGGAGTGATGTCAGTGGACGATCTCATCACCCTTCGTTAACGCCTGTCGTGACTTCGTCCAGCACGGTCCCGCTCTCGTTTCGAGAGGCCGCCGCGAGTGTGGACCGGTGAAAGTGCCAGATCTCGCGTTGTATAACGCTGTGGTCAGACCACTCGCTGCATGCAGAGTGCGCGGCCGTAGATGACCGCAAAGCCGAGGAAAGCCAGCGTCCAGCTAGTCCCGGCTGTCGCCAGCAAGACCTGCATGTGCTCTGGTGCAAGCGACGCGGAAATCCGCATCAGGGCCGCTACAATGACCGCGGCGTAAAGGCACTGCGTGCCGACCGATGCTCTCAACGCCCGCCCGGTATGTCCGAGCGTCGCGCGCGTCATGACCGCAATGGTCATCGAACCGATCGCGCCGCCGGTCCAGGCATGGATACCGGCGCTCGGCGGAAGTGCATCGAAGGCTGCCAGCCCCGCGAGAAGATAGCCGACCGGTACGAAGGCATAGGCAAGATGCAGGATGAGAACGAGGCGGTCGGGCATGGTCCGGTACCCGGCCCAGCGAGCCAGGCGAACCAAGTGAAGGCAACCAGCGATGATCAGCGCAATACCGCTCGCTGCCGTTGCGGGAGCGATGATCCAGCCCACTAGGGCAATCATGCTGACCACCATCACGACGGCGTCGAAGCGACCGACAGGCGCAGGCAGATGGCCGGGACGCTGCCGTGCAAGCCAGTTTCGGGTGAAGCTCGGAACAATGCGTCCGCCGATCAGGGCAACAAGGGTAATGACCAGCGCGATCGCAAAGCGGGTCGAATATTCGGCAAGACCGCCAAGATGTGCTTCGATGTGAAACGCGATATTGCCGGCCGCAAAGAGCGATACGATCGCCACCACCGGCACGTTGCCCCACTGTCTGCCGACGATGATCTCGCGCGCGGCAGCCGCCGCGAGCAGCGCAAGGAATGCCGCATCGATCGCGCAGGCGAATGCCCACCCAATCCATGCCGACATACAGACCGCGATCCGTCCGGCGAGCCAGCTCGAGACCAGCACGGCGAGCGGGGCGCCCTGCAGGGGAAGGCGTCCGGTCCAGTTTGGAACAGCCGTCAGCAGGAAGCCGCCGATAACGGCTGCGACGTAACCAAAAAGCATTTCGTGAACGTGCCAGTCGCGCGGGACGAAGGCTGTGCGAAGCGCTAGCTCGCCCTGGAACACGCACAACCAAACAGGAATCATCGCACCGGAGTAGATCGAACCGAGTAGGAAGAACGGGCGGAAACCGTAGGAGAGGAGGGCAGGTCCCTGATACGCGCGAAGTCTTGATATTGCCATGGAGCCTCCCGGTTCGCCCTTTCGATTTGAAGAGGCAATTCATCAAGTATCGCGCGGAACTGCGAAATTGGATTTGAGCTAGCGCAATGTCCCCGCCGAATGTCCGTGGTTCCATCCATGCAGTGAAGCCGCTACGACGAGAGGAAAATGTCGGCAATTGATCGCTCGGTTGTGGCCGATATCCCCTTGTTCGCCGGGCTTGCCTCCGGCGAGCTCGACGAGACCTTGCGTGAAGCCCGCTCGATTAGATATCCGAAAGATACGGCCGTGTTCAATCAGGGCGCCGACGCCGATGCGTTCTTCGTCCTGCTGCATGGCCATCTGCGGGTTGAGAAGACGACGCCGCAGGGACAGCAGGTCGTAGTCCGTTACGTTTCGCCCGGCGAGATCTTCGGCGTGGCACCGGCGCTCGCGTTGAAGACATATCCAGCTACTGCAATCGCCGCGGTCGAGAGTGTCGCCCTGTGCTGGCCATCGGCGGCATGGCCCAGGTTGACGGCAAAATTCCCGAGCCTGACCGTGAATGCGTTGCGGACGGTTGGTCATCGGCTGCAAGAGATCCAGGCCCGCGTCCTCGAAATGTCCAGCGAGCAGGTCGAGCAACGCGTCGCTCACGTGCTGCTGCGACTTGCCAAGCAGGCGGGGCGCCGAACTGGCGCGGGCATAGAGATCGATTTCCCGGTCAGCCGTCAGGATATCGCGGAGATGATCGGCTCGACGCTGCATACCGTCAGCCGGATCCTCAGTGCGTGGGAGCAGCAGGATTTGATCGAGGGCGGACGCCAGCGAATCGTGCTGCGCGATCCTCACAAGCTGTTCGCCCTTGCAGAGGGACAGGTCCGTCCCCTCACTGGCGCCTCCGGCGGTTGACAACTTTCTGCGGCCGCCAACAGGCAACGCGAAAACGTTGCAAGATCGACGCCGTGCTCGCGGCAAGCCTCCTCGACCGAATGAAACGTGGCGATCGGGTAGCCAACGCAATGCATATTGAAGTCGAGAAAAACGGGAATGGCAGCGGGCCATACTCGCATGACTTCATCGGCGCTGACCTCGGCTGCAGGTAGGGCAATCCTTCTCATAGTGACAATCTGACGCCGCGCCGTCAGCTTTCGTTGCGCTGGCGCAAACAGCGCGACGGTTGGATTGTGCGCAGAAGGGCTGCGGAAGCCGGCATAAGCGTTTTGACGCAGATCAATAATCAGGCGCCGGAAGGTCTTAAAATTAAAGGCTGCTCGCCGTAGAGGGAGCGACGATTCCCCGGATGCATAAGACGGACCCGATGGACGACCGGACAGTGTGGGAGACGATTGCAACGGCGCCGTTCGGGACCGATCTGGAGCTTGCCGTGATTGAGGACGGCCAAGTGCATCCCTTGGTATTTGCATGTCGCCGGGCGCCGAATGGCTGGGTCAAGGCCGAAACACGAGAGCGAATAGCGGTCAGACCGACGCATTGGCGCCGCTGGGTGCATCGAAAGGGCTAGCCCTCGGGTTGGGCTGGAAAGCCGGCAGATCAGAAGAGCCGGCGTTTCACGCGCTCACGGCCCTGATCGAGACCGGCGTCGTGGGCCGCGCGTCTGCACGTCTGCCCAGACCAGCGCGGCAGCCAACAACGTGAAGGCGGCGACCACCGCGGCTATCACGATCATCGTTGATGCGGGCATATCTGCATCTCCTGTTTCTCACAGGATGACGTTCGCAGGGCCGACAGCGTCGTGCCTTGACCTGGATCAAGCGCGTCACGCGTCGCGGGCATACGATCTCCTCGACCTAAGGCAAGGGAGGATCAGTATGCGCGCGCATCAGATCATGGCAAAGGACGTCATCACGGTGAGGCCAGATACTTCGATTGTCGAGGCAGCAAGGCTGATGCTCGAGCATCACATCAGCGGGCTGCCGGTGCTCGACGAGCGTGGCAAGCTGATCGGAATTGTTTCCGAAAGCGATTTTCTCCGCCGTTCCGAGATCGCTACGCAGCGCAGGCGCCCGCGCTGGCTGCAATTCTTCATCGGGCCGAGCCGCGAGGCTAACGAGTTCATCCACCAGCACGGGCGAAAAATCGGAGAAGTCATGACGCGCGATCTGGTGACGGTTGCGGAGGATACGGGACTCGAAGAGCTCGTGAGCTTGATGGAGAAAAACGATGTCAAGCGCTTGCCGGTCGTGCGTGGAGAGCGGCTGGTCGGTATCGTCACGCGGGCGAACCTGCTGCAGGCGGTTGCGAGTCTGGCGCGAGAGGTGCCGGATCCAACTGCCGACGACGATCATATCCGAGACCGCATCACGCGAGCGATTGCCAACACCGGCTGGCGGCCGATCGGCCTGCAGGTGACGGTACGCAACGGCGTTGTCCATCTGCGTGGGATTATCGTCAATGACGGTTCGCGACAGGCGGCGATTGTGGCAGCGGAAAACGTCGCGGGCGTCAAGGAGGTGCACGATCATCTGTCCTTCGTTGACAGTTATTCAGGCTTCTATATCGAGCCGGCCGAGGACATCGCCGGCTGAACGCGAAAGGAGTGCCAAAATGATTTCTCAGGCAACAAGAAGCCGAGACGACTCATTTCTTGGCGATCTGCTGGATCGCGCGAGAAGGGCCTTTTCCCGATGGGACGAGCTGGGCCGCTTGGACGCCCAGCAGTTCGAGGCAGTTGCGCGTGACCTGAATCTTTCGCCTGCTGAACTCAACGCGCTGGCCGTGACGCCACCGAGCGCGCTGGAGTCCTTAGGAAAGCGTCTTGCATATATCGGCATTTCCGAGAATACGCTCGCGGCCTCGAGCTACGACGTGCTTCGCGACATGCAGCGCGTGTGCAGCCTGTGCACCTTCAAGGCGCGCTGCGCTGCAGACCTGCGGCGGGGGAGGTGCGCCGCGCCAACCTATTGTCCCAACGAATCGACCCTGCGTGCCCTGAGCGCCGAGGCCAATAAGCAGCCAACGGCACAGATCCCGGCATTTCATGCGGACTGATTTCGGCGGCAGCTATTGACCGCCGAAGAACAACTCGCCGTTGGCCTCGGAGCGCGACATGATCAGATATATTGTAAAATGGTTGATGATTGCCAGTCTTGCCGCCGGTTTCGCTGCTGCGGCTCAGGCTGAAGACTTCGACATCGGTAAGTGGGAATTTCAGTCTTCGTGCGCGAGTTGTCATGGGACGGATGGAAAAGGCAAAGGACCCGTCAGCGAAGAGCTCAGGGTACCGCCCCCCGATTTGACGATGTTGGCCAAAAAGAACAACGGGGTCTTTCCCACGAATGCTGTGTATGAAACCATAGATGGATTGCAGACAATGCCGGCTCACGGCAGTCGTGAAATGCCAATTTGGGGGTATCGGTTCAACCCCGTTATCAACCCGCCTCACAATGTTGATCCGACCTATTGGAAGATGCTCGGGCCCGAGCAAAGCCCAGAGGTGGTCGTGCGAACACGCATCCTGGCTGTTATCGATTATCTCAATCGCATTCAGCAGAAGTAGCGACCGACGAGCATCAGATCTAGACCAGCGTGGCGACGCGCGGTCACGCGATCTCGAGTGACAATGAGCTTCCGCGTCATCGCAATCTTCATGGATTGCGTGTATGCCAACAGCAATCTCGCCCTCAGGAGGGGAAGTCAGCTTCCTTCACCTGGATGCGATCAGCATGCAATGACCAATGCGGCATGCCTTCCAGCCTGCAGAAACCCGTTTCCGCGACCGCTCGGGCCTCCTGCTCGTTCTTTGCATCGACGTCCATCACGCGTTGGCAGATCTCGGCCAGATGACCGTTGTCGCCAACCACGTCCTTCATGAACTTCACGATAAAATGAGACATGACAGACTCCCATTTTGCTTTGTCTCTTAGACACTTCCTGCGGCCAATGTTTTGATCGAAATCAACTCGCCGAGTTGAAAGTTGTGCTGGCTAGATGGCATAGGTGTTGCGATCTTCGGAGAACCATGGAGCCGCCTCGCGCTCAATGCGGTTTGCCGAGCGCGAATGTGAAGGGCATGACGAAGATCTCATCGCCGAGATCATCGCTGACGTGCAAGACCCAGCCGCGCCAATCTTCCAGGCTCGCGGCGCTGATGAGAGACCGCACAACGCCGGCGGCGTGGTCACGCGCCTCGGCCAGATCGTCCACGA
>Ga0209166_10000115_pt1 | contig 101708 bp, 91 predicted proteins | sample Coa_R1_3_FD_187151 | JGI IMG/M metagenome (GOLD analysis project Ga0209166, IMG submission 187151) | Surface soil microbial communities from Centralia Pennsylvania, which are recovering from an underground coalmine fire - Coalmine... | ecosystem: Environmental > Terrestrial > Soil >... | reverse complement strand
TCACCTTCAGCTTATCCCTCCGGCGTCCGCGGCCACCAGTTCGGCCGAAACCCGTGCGCGCCTGCGTCAGTTCGACGACAAAATGCAGGCCATTCCCGGAGTGCAAGCTGTTTCTGTCACGCTTGGCTCACGCCCCATGATTCATAACTCTTCCTTGCCTTTCTGGCTGGAGGGGGAGCCGAAACCCGCCAACGTCAACGACATGCACCAGGCGATGTTCTATCTCGTAGAAGCCGGTTTCCAGCAGGCCATGGGAATCACGCTCGAGCGCGGCCGGTTCGTCACACCCCGCGACAACGAAACGGCACCCGTGGTTATCGATATTGATGATGTTTTCGCGCGCACCTACTTTCCCGATCGGAACCCGGTGGGCCAGCGCGTTCACCTCGCTCTTTTCGGCGCTGAGGCGGAAATCGTCGGCGTTGTGGGCCACGTCAAGCAGTGGGGACTCGACGACGACGCAAAATCCGCCATCGAAGCGCAATTTTATTACCCCTTCATGCAGCTGCCGGAGAAGCTCATGCCGCTCGCCGCTGGCGCCGTTGCTGTCGTTCTGCGTACTCAAGGTGATCCAACTGCCGTCATGACCCCTGTGCGTCAAGCAGTGGCGGAAATCGACCCGCGGGAAGTGATCTACAACGTGCAGACATTGAACGAGGTCATCTCCGACTCCTTTTCCGCGCGGAGGCTCTCGATGATTCTTCTCGGCGTGTTTGCCGCGCTCGCGCTGGTGCTCGCTTGCGCGGGAATCTATGGCGTGATTTCTTACCTCGTCGGCCAGCGTACCCATGAAATCGGAGTGCGCATCGCTCTCGGCGCACAACGGGGCGACGTCCTTCGCCTTATGCTGGGGCAGGGAGCCAGAATGGCGCTTCTGGGAGTCGGCGTCGGCGTCGCCGCCTCTCTCGGCCTTACCCGGCTTATGTCTCGTCTTCTGTTCGGTGTGAGCGCCACAGACGCTCTGACCTTTGCTGGCGTCGGGGTTACTCTTGCTCTCGTCGCTCTCGCTGCATGCTACATTCCTTCCCGGCGCGCATTGCGCGTCGATCCACTTGTGGCGCTTCGCCACGAGTAACTTGCTGTCAGTTCTTTCCCGACTCCCTCCGCCCCCATGTAGGCGTGCATCGAGAATCGAAAATTCAGCTACCCGGAAATTCCATCTCAAGGTAAATTCGGAGCGAAACGCGCCGGCCCGGATTTAACTACGGCCTTCAGTAAAATAGTTTATCGCCGGACAAGAGACGGAGGCGCAGCGATCGCCGTGGCACTGGCAGAATCGCTGAAGAAATTCATGTCCGCAAAAAAGGCACGGCCAACAACCATCGACGAGTACATCAGCGCTGCTCCCAAATCAGCACAGAAGAAACTGCGGGAGATGCGCGCCTGCATTCGCAATTCCGCTCCCGGGGCGCAGGAAGGAATGAAGTGGGGAATGCCCGCATTCTCCTATCGTAGGATTTTGGTCGTGTTCGCCGCACATAAAAAGCACATCGGCTTCTATCCCACTCCGTCGGCAGTGAAAGCCTTTACGAAGGAGCTTTCGAGGTTTGCCACCGCGCGCGGGTCGATCCAATTCCCTCTGGGAAAGCCTCTACCTTTGCCGCTGATTCGAAAGATCACAGCGTTCCGCGTCCAGGAAAGTCTCGAGAAAGATGGAAAGTGGAGAACGTGAATCAGAACATTGGCTGGAACCACTTCTGGCCAGCAGTGGCCTAAAGCCGTCCTACGGTTCAATTCGACTTACCCCAGCAACAAAATCCTTTTAGTGCCCCTTTTCAAGCTCGGGGGCTCGCGGCCACTCCGACGTGCATTTCGACGTCACCTGTACACTGGTACGAAGGCCCTATAGACCCGAACCGTCCGCAACTCGAAGATATGAATCGAACCTGGCGCAAATAGCAGCAGAGGAACGTCATCTCTGAGGGGTGACTATAATCCAATGAGACGTACACTATTGATTCTAAGCACTTTAGCTGGCGTGACGAGCGCCTTGCCGTCTTTCGCCGCCGGGAATTCTGGCCCGGATGTCGCCGCCGCTCCAGCCCCAATCCATCGCTCGATTGTCTGCCACGACACACTGAGCGTCCCCATGACTGCCGACTCCGACCAAGCCCCTCCTATGCAGGTAATCGGCTATCTAGGCTGCGGCGAAGAGGTTGCCGTACTGTCCGACTCCGAAAGTTACACCACGCAGATTCGAACTGCGGAAGGCAAGAGCGGCTATGTCGCCCGGATGTACCTATTCAGCGTTCCTGGTAACTCCACCAAGGATCGTCCCACTGTCGAGGGCGAAGTGGCCGATAACGGTATTGCCCGCTGGAGGGCCGGCGCTCCCGGCAGTGACCGGTTCTTCACTTCGGAATCCCTCGTCGAATCACTGACCGCCAACGGGATTACGGTTCAAGTCTCCTTACAGGACACTGGCTGGAAATTACGTGCCAGCGTCGTAATCGTCAACGAGGGCGTCGTACAGGTTCGCTTCAACCCCGCCAGCTTCACTCTCGACGAATTGAAGCCCCGGCTCCGCGCTCTGGCATACCAGACTCCTCGAGACCCCGCCAAAGCCATGACCCGCCAGGTCTACGGGGCGAACGCGAGCGCCCCGGCTTCGGCTACTTACACAGATGCGGCTTACAAGAGTTCCGACTACGCCCCCGCCACTCCAAATTATTTCGCGCGGCAAGCCAGTCAGATGGAATCCGCCGTCCTTCAGGCAGAGGCCCTCAGCCCGAAGCAACAAACTTCTGGCGTCGTCTGGTTCCAGCGCGACAAGAATGCCCAGGAACTTAACCTGAGGATCTTTGTCGGCGATCAGATCTTCGAATTCCCGTTTTCCTTCCCTCAACAGAACTAAATCAAATACATAGCGGGCGATCGTGCCGGTCTCCGTACAATCGGAGTCCGCGTTGATCGCTGGGCGTCAACAACTTCCCCTTGGGCAAATACCAGTGCCTACTCTCGGGTTAGCCTTCGCGTTTCTCGAATAGTTCCGTCAGGCGGCGGTAAAGGTTCTCTGTAATTTGGAAAAATCCTTCGATTCCTGCAGTTTCGCGGGTAACTTCCTGGCTGGCCAGATCCGCCAGGATGGCCTTGTTCATTTGAGCCGCCCGGCGTATGCGCTCCGTCGTGATGAGCGGGAGCACAGTCTGAGTATCGTGCTTCCGCATTTGCCGCTCTTGCCACTCTTGTACCGCCCAAGCCGTCTTGCGCACATAATCCACCGAGTCTCGGAACTCTTCGAGGATCCGGGGATCGACACCGCCAGACTTGATCGCTTGCTCGATTTTCACGAGCTCTGCGCTGGTCTTCCTCAGTTGAAAATTCAAGCCCCAGAAAGTCTCACTGGGAGTCAGCAACTCGACGGCGACGCGTATCGAAGCGCCATCTTTCGAACGCCGCGTACCAATGACTCGCGCCGCCGCTAGATCACGCGTAAGAAGATTGGTAAGTTCCAGCTGGCTGCCAATGCCGGGGAATACCCTCATGTCCAGCAGCCCGCCCAGCGCACTTACCTCCATCGCTTGCGCCGTTTCTTTTTCGGCTTTTCCTCCGCTTCCCTGCCACTTCGCTTCTACAAATACAACCACAGGAAAGCGCGTGCCCCTCCGCTGTTCCGCTCTTGGACTTGCCTGATCCGCAGTCTCCTCATCCATCGCACGATCCTCCGCTTTTCTTATTGTCCGGTGGCTCCCTGGAATTCGGCCCTTTTCTCCTAAGTCCGCCGCTCAACTAAGATCCCGCCGCATCCGCCGGCGCGGTTCGAGTCTTTCACCGCACCAGGCCGTCATTTCCCGCTTCCTCTTCGAAGCTATGCATTTCAACATCGCCAGCGTGTGTTGTTACCTCCTTTCAAGTACGCCAATTCGGCCTGTTTGACAAAGCCCGGAGCCTCGTTTAACGTTAGAAGTTTGAGCGATACCCAAAAGGAGCAATAGATGGCCCAGGGACAGGCTACCAAAATCAAGAAGAAGAAAAAGTCGGTTTTGAAGCGCGCGGCGCAAGCTCGTCAACGCGCCGATGTGAACCGCGCCAACCGCACACGGGTGCGCACCTTGATGCGTCGCTTGCGCACTGCGATCACCGCCGGCGATGCCTCCGCCGCCGGCAATCTGCTCAATCCAACCATGTCCGCGATTGACCAGGCCATCACCAAGGGCGTGCTCCACGAAAACACCGGCAACCGCTACAAATCGCGCCTCACCGTCGCCTTCAACGGCGTCAAGGCCAAAGCGGCGAAATAACGCTTTTCTATTTCCAGTACTTGAAGGGATTTTCTCAGGACGGGCCATGCCCTGCCCTTTTGATTATGCGACGAAAATAATCAAAGTTTGGAAATTCCGACAATCAGTAACGGCACGCCGAAGACAAACCCTATCCAAACTGCGTGCAAAGGCCACGCCGGCCACCCGAATTTGCTGCGCGTTTGAGCATATTCCCGAGCATATGCTCCCCACCAGAAAGCAGGGAGAATGAATCCCGTTTTTCGTTTGAAGCCAATTTCTCGAAGGCTGCTATATATGCGCCAATACGCAACGGCTGGAACGCCGAGCAAGACCAGCCCCAAAAAGAGGTAGGGATCGCGTATCAGGACTGCCCAAAAAACATGTGCATCAGACATGATATTTCCAACTAACTGGCGGTCGATTTCGCAATTGGTTCCGCGGTCGTAAGCTCCGTTACCAAAAATTCCATGACCGCCCGCTCATCCTCTGCCCCGCCCTTGAGGCGGTCATCCGCTTTTTCCAGAGCGCGTAGGCCTTCCAGCAGCTGCGCCCTCGGAATTTTGCGCGCAGCTTGCAGCGCCAGCTCTGCTTTCTCCGGGTTCATCGCTAGCACCCGAGCCGCTTGCCATCCATTTGAAACGCCCCTCAATTCGCTGGCTTCGATCAGTTTCCGGTACATCCATGCCATCGCCCCAACCATCGGCAAAGGCTCTTCGCCATCTCGCAGCAAACGGTCCAGAAACTCCAGCGCTTTTGCGGAATTACGCGCGGCTATCATGTCCGCAAGTTCCCACACCGTTGTCGCCTTTTCGGAGATAACCATCGAGCTCACATCATTCCTGCTGATGTATTTCTTCTCGCCCGCGTAGGTGGCCAGCTTTTCGATCTCCGTTTTCAGCCGCATTAAATCCGCCGCCACGAATTCGGCCAAGTCCTCGGCGGCCCCGTTTTCAAACTCGATGCTTTTCTCTTTCGCAATAGACCGAGCGAATGCAACCGCCGAAGCCTGCCGCTGGTCCACGTTTTCGCCAAGCTCGCACTTCACCACTAGCGTCTTCTCCGCCAGCAACTTCCCCAATTTCATCCGTTGATCCAGGCCTGTTGCTTCCAGTACCAGCACCGTGAACGGCGCCGGATCCTCAAGGTACGAAGCAAGCTGACCGACGGCCTTCTCCCGGTTTTTCTCACCGAGCTTTTCGATGGCTTCGAGATCTTCGAGGAAGACCACTTGCTGCGGCGAAAGCATCGCCATCGTTTGCGCCTGACCCAGCGCCGCTTCCGTCTCGCCGCGGCTCGCCGAATACCGCGAAACCGCCCACGTCCGCGCGGCCTCTGGCACGAATTTGTCAATGAATTGAGCGCGGCAAGCGTCCCGCAGGTATGGCTCCTCGCCAAGCAGCAACACCGCTGGAATCGGCTTCCCATTACCGATCCGCTCCAGCAGTTCCTGCGTAGAAACCTGCCCCATCCCTCGCCCCCCTCAATAATTCTCTGTGACCGCCGCGACCAATCTCTGGGCAAAATCTTGCGCCAGCCGGTCCAGTGCCGGATCCTGCTCCTCGAAAAAACTCTTCAGGTCCGTCGAAATTTCGTACTGATTGCGAAACACGAAATTGTCCGTGTGGTAGAGCACTTTCTGCGACGCGTTTTCCGTGAATGTCACTTCGCACTGGACCGTCACTAACATGGTTGTCGCCCGGCCTGTTTTTGTATCGAAAAGCAGTGGCACCGCATCCAGGCTCAGGACCTTGCCTCGCAGGACTGCGTCGCCCTCGTTCGGATTCGAGACAATTCGATAAGAGGTCTTTGTAAGAAATTCGTGCACCGTTGCGGCGGTCAATTTCTGCTCAATCCGGAAGCTGGTCGTCTGGTTCTCCAATGCCGTCACGGCAATCACGTGAATGCCCTTCGGCAGCGCCGTGTCGTGCCCCGCGACGTGATATCCGCATCCGGCGATCATCATCGTCGTCGCTGCGAAAGTCGCCCGCAAGATTTGGCTTCCCCTCACGGCAGCATCTCCGCCAGTTTCACGGCGTTCGCCGCAGGCATTCGAATATTATCCGCCCCTCCCCAAAACCACCAGGTTCCCGCTCGAGCCGGATCTCTTTCCGGCTTGGCAAGGTGCGCTACTTTTTCTCCTGCGACGCTTACATTGCTTGTCCCAGGTTCGCCGTCTGAGGGGATCAGAAATCCTGCTTCCTCACACGCCGCCATGGCCTGCTCAAACTTCGTATCCGGCAAAAGCTCCGCGCAGGCCGCAAACGCAGTTCCATAAAATACCGGCGCGTGCACCACCTGCAGCGTAGTACTTTTCGATTCCTTACCGATGCACGCCTCTGTCTCCGCACGCAAGCGGTCTCTGACCAGGCTTAGGCTCAGCTTGCTGCCGGGCCCGAAGCGATCCAACAGATTAAACGCCACCTGGGTGTCAAACACGGGTTGGCCCATTCCTTGGAAGGACAGCAGTTGCCCAGTCTGGCTCTCCAGCTCCTCGATTCCAGCACGCCCCGCTTCGGAAACGGGCTGAAAGCAGATGAACACGAGCCGCGACAGGCCGGCTTTCGTCAAACCCAGCGACAAGGAAGCGGCGACCGTGGCGGCTGCGGAAGGAATCGCGTAGACCTCCGCGTCTTTGGAAAACTCTCTGCCTTGCAGCGCGTCCAGCTTCGGAAACCAGCTCACGGTTCCCTCCGCTTTTAACGCCGCTCCCGACAGATCAATAATTTTAGCTTTCGCGGACTTCGCCGCTCCAAGGTTGGCCCGCGTGAACTCCGCTGAGCCTGTGAAGAATACTTTTCCAGCCCGGCTGAACGTGCCGTCTTCCACCGGTTGAATCACCGCGGGCTCGCCGCCTGCCTCTGTCAGCAGTCCCGCGGCCGTTTCTTCATCCACAAGCCGGAAATCCGCGCCCGCGAACCGGCTCTCTTCCAGCAGTGAGCGAAGCTCCGCGCCCAGCAGCGACGAAGCACCCGCAATTACGATTCGGTTTGATCCCCTTTCAAGCGACGGCATGAATCACGCGGTCCGGGATACCAGGCGGTGCCGGAAGAAACGAATGAGATGCAGGATTACTCCCACCAGCGTGTACGTGCAAGCGAAGATCATCAGCGCGTACTCCGAGTAACGCCATATCACTCCCACCAGCAAGCAGACCAGGACGATCGCCAGCGAAGTCTGCTTTCGGGCCCAGGGAATGTCCTTGAAGCTGTAAAACCGTATTGTGCTGGTCATTAAACCTCCCAGCGCGGCCGCAAGGACGAACCAGCTTATCGCCCACCAGCCGTTTTGCAGCGGGCCAATCGGCATCGGTCCGCCGATCCGGAACGCGTGCACGATGGACGCGATCACTCCCGCCGCTGCCGGCGTTGGCATACCCACAAAATACTTCGAACTGCCGGGCGCCATTCCTTGAACATTGAATCGCGCCAGCCGCCACGCGCAACAGATCAGAAATGCAAGACAGCAAACCCACGCGAACTGTCCTAGCTGATGCAGCCCCTCGCCGGCCAGGCTGGTGACGCTCCGATAGCCCCAGGCATACGCGAGAATCGAAGGCGCGATCCCAAAGCTCACAACGTCCGCCAGGGAATCGAACTGCACGCCGAACTCTGTCGTCGTACCCGTCATCCGCGCCAGCCGCCCATCCAATGAATCGAAAAGAATCGCCAGCCCAATCGCCTTTGCTGCGCGGTTCAAATCTTCGGGAGCACCGATCAGGGAAGCGACCACGGCATAGTATCCGCACAACAGGTTTGCGGACGTCATCACCGCGGGCAATAAAAAAATCCCGCGCCGCCGCTTGAGATTTCGGAAGCGCCTTCCTTCGAACGGAATTTCGTGCTGTTCGATGGCCCCCATCGCTTACGCTCTCTTCCCTATCGCTGTCTCGGCCGCGTCCGATGCCTTATTTGCTAGTCCTATTGTTTTGCTCGAACTGGGCGCCCATCTTGCCAAAACGCTGCTGCCGCCTTTTACGTGGTCGCCGGGTTTCACCGCAATCTCGGCATCTCGTGGCATCCATATATCGGCCCGCGAGCCAAACCTCACCAATCCGATTCTTTCGCCCCTTGCCACTCTCTCTCCTGCTTTTTTCCAGCTAACCACACGCCTTGCAATCAAACCGGCGATCTGCTTGAAAACTATCTCTCCTGCATCTGTCGAAAGCGTGAAAATGTTTTGCTCGTTCTCCGAGGACGCTTGCTCCCGCATCGCCGCGAGGAATTTCCCTGGCTTGTATTCCAGGCTCGTAATCACTCCCTCCGCCGGAGCACGGTTCACGTGCACGTTCCAGATCGCCAGGAATATGCTGATGCGCTTTCCCGGACGCCCGTTGTTCTCTTCGTCGGTCACAACAAGCACGCGGCCATCCGCCGGAGCCACAATCGCCCCCGCCTCTTTGGGAATCACTCGTTCAGGATCACGGAAAAAGGAGAATACAAACAGCGCCAGGCACGCCAGAATGATGGCCGCCACCGTCCATTCCGCCAAATACGCCACGGCCCCCGAGACCAGCAGCGGCAGCCCAAAGTAGTAGCCCTCTTTGACCATGCCTTAGAGAATATACCTCTTCGGATTCGCCCGCTTGGTGAACGCAGCGGGAAAGCATGGCCATTCTACGACAGAATTTTCCGGCTCGCGGGCGTTATTGTGTGTACTGTGCCCGCGTTCGTTGGATACGCAGGGCAATCCGCTCCATCTCATCCTTGCAGTGGAGCTTCATCTTCTTAAGCTTGATTTCTTCCAGGAGGTCTTCTGAACTGAGGTAGGGTGCTGCGGAGATTCGTTGCAGTTCTGCTTCGTATTTCGAGTGCTGCTCGGCCAGACGCTGATACTCGGCGTCTGTATCGAGGAGTATGTCCCGAGGTGCCCGCTGTGCTGTTGCCATGCGTCCTCCTCACGACTGCCCGGATTGAATTGTGAATCCTACATGAACGAACGATAGCACTTTGCAACGCGGCGTCAAGAGGCAACCACTAGGTACTTGGTCCTAGCCTGTGAGTTTTTTCTCCATCGTAACCGCCGCCTCGTCCGGCTCCCGGTAATACCCCTTCCGCCGCCCCGTCTTTGCAAATCCCTGCCCTTCGTAGAAGGCTATGGCGCCCGTATTTGATTCTCGCACCTCAAGATAGACGTTCTTCACGCCCCGACTCTCAAATTCCTCTGCGGCCTTGGAAATCAACGCCTTACCCCGCCCAAGATGCCTGTGACCTTGTTTGACCGCCAGGTTAAATACCTCTCCCTGGTCCCCTACCACCCTTCCGACCAGGAAGCCCGTTATCTTTCCGCCCTCCTCGGTGACAAGAAATACAGCGCCGGAATCTTTCGAATGCTGAAGGTAACTCTCCTTGGACCATTTCGCAGCTTCAGGCGACTCTTTCTCAACAGCCATCAGCGATTCGACATCATCTGCGTGAAATCTGCGCACGACGGCTGCAGTTCGTCGCGCTCTGCTCTCAACTCCCACTCTTCGCTCCGCCCTTCCAAAATATTTCTGCATCCGAACGCCGGACGTATTTCGCATCAAGTTCCAGTGCACTCGTAAACCGGCCTTCGATCGCTCGCCGCAGGCCGATCTTGCCAATCAGCGGGGCAAGCACGCTCGTGCTCAATTCGATCTTTGCTCCCAATTTCGCGAGCTCAGCCCAACGATTCAAGGAACCCACCTTTTCAGGATCCAGCGAAATCCAGGACACAGGTTCATCGCCCGCGCGTTCGATTACCCAATCCAGGAAACCTTCTGGAGAAATGACCATCTCCTGGTCCACCAGCTGGAGCCCCGCCTCTTCTCTCCGGTACAAACCTCCAAAAACTTGGCCGCGCTGAGCGTCAACAAAAGCGGCTACATACTCCCTCGCCTCCATCACCTGCGTGGCCAACGCCTCCAGCCGTGAGAGGCTCGCTATCGGCTTGCCATACGCCTCGCTCCAAGCCTTAACCGTCGTCAGCCCGACGCGGACACCAGTAAACGAACCCGGCCCCGCTGCAACGGCATACATCTCCACATCCCGCATCTTCAAACCCGCGGCTCGGAGGGCCCCCTCTGCACTGGACAGAACCCATGACGAATAATCCGAGGCCCCCTCATGGGCTACGGACTCCAAAACCGCCTCGTCTCGCAGGACGGACAGGCTTCCTCGAAAATCGCAGGTATCCAATGCCAGAAGGATCACAGCCGCATTCTACCGCAGGGCAGTGGGGCAATTCCCAGACGGACGAACGAATCCGGGGTGGAATAAGCATGAAACAACTGTTTCATGTAGATATTTCGATGGATAAGGGCGAAATTCACCCCTCCCATAGGACTCCCTTGAAATTGCTCGCCGCTCATGAGCAATTCGGCTGCCAAATTAACAACTAATTTTCCCTAACTCCATGATTCCACTGGATATATCTTGACTCTTCCAGCACATTCGATTAGAATCTGTAGGTATCTCAGGGGGCAACCGAATCCATGGATTATAAAATTGGTGATAAGGTCGTATACCCGAACCACGGTGTCGGACTCGTTGAACAAATCAGTTACGGCGTATTGAATGGTAGAACCGAACGTTACTTCATGATTCGCATCGTTTCCAGCGGCCTGCGCGTCATGGTTCCTCAGTCGAACGCAGAAACCGTTGGCCTTCGTTCCGTTATCCGCTCCACGGAATCCACCAAAGTCCTTGGCTTCCTCGAAAAAGGCAAACTGAACTCTCACCACGACTGGAAACATCGCTTCAAGGAAAATTCCGAGCGCATGCGCACCGGGTCCCTCCTCGAAGTCGCCGTCGTTCTCAAAAGTCTCGTTTCTCTCAGCCGCAGCAAGCCTCTCTCTTTCCGCGAAAAGAAAATGCTCGAGCGCGCGAAGTACCTCCTGGTCAGCGAAATGGCCACCTCGCGAAACACCACCGCCGAAAGCGCCGAAGCCATCGTCGTCAAGTCCCTCGCCAAGGCCAAGCTCCAGTTCCCCATCATGACCGAAAAGTTTGAATAAGCTTTCTGCTTTATTTTTTTCTTTGTAGGGGCGCAGCATGCTGCGCCCCGTTTTTTTGAGCCGCTCGTTTCCTTCAGGGAATCTTCCAGTTGGTCACTCTTTCCTGAGCCTTTTACGCCTGTGCCAAGCGAGGTAGCCCTGCTACCCTATTCGATCCCTAACCGACTGAGCTGAACACCCGCCTCGCGCAATGTCCGCGCCACTTCGGCGGCAATCCTGGTTGCCCCGGGCGTATCCCCATGGATGCAAATGGTCTGTGCCGCGATATTCACTTCGCTCCCATCGCTCGCCTTAACGACGCCTCGCTGGACCATAGCCAGCGCCTGCCTTGCCGCATCTGCCGGATCGCGGATCAACGCGTCCTCGAACTTTCTTGAGCGCAGCGTCCCATCCGGCTCGTAGCGCCTGTCTGCAAACGCCTCCGCCGCTACAATAAATCCGGCTTCGCGAAAGACATCCAGCATCGGCGAGCCCGCTAACCCTACCAGCACGACTTCGCTGCTCCATCTCGCCACACCATCCGCAATCGCACTCGCGAGTTCCCTGTTCTTTACCGCCTGATTGTAAAGCGCGCCATGCGGCTTCACGTGGGCCACGTGGATTCCGCAACTAGCAGCAACGCCCGCAAGCGCTTGCACTTGCTCGAAAACGGAATCGGCGACTTCTTGGGCTGGAATTTTCAATTCCAGCCGGCCAAAGTTTCCCCGGTCTGCATAACCCGGGTGCGCGCCAACCGCGACGCCGAATCGCATCGCTTGCTCGATCGTTGCGCGCATCGTGCCCGCATCTCCCGCATGTCCGCCGCACGCCACGTTCGCGGACGTGATTGACCGCATCAGCTCTTCCTGCGTGCCGTCGGCAATCGCTTCCGGAAGCTCGCCCATATCGCAATTCAGATCCATCTTTAGTTCGCGATTATTCATTCCAGGATCACCTCCTTCGACGCCAGCAAACTCTCTTGCTCCACAAAAAGAGCCCGAGCCGTCTCCAACTCAACTCGTTCGAACCAGATTTCATCTCGCGGTCTCAGCTGACCCAGACTGCTCAAATCCGCCGATATCACATTGGCAATCTTCGGATATCCGCCAGTGGTCTGTTGCTCCACAAACAAAATAATCGGTAAACCGCCAGCCGTAATCTGCACCGCGCCAAGCGAAACCCCCTCGGAAATCATCTCGCCACCCTCGGGGGTTGTCATCGCCGCGCCTTCCAGCCTCAGCCCCATCCGGTTGGATTCCTCCGCAACCCGATAGGTGCTTCCGTAAAACTTTTCCTGCGCCTCGGCCGGAAACCAATCACTCTGCGGCCCTTCTGTGACGCGCAGAACTCTTCGCGGAGCCAATCTCTCGAGCAACCTGTTCTGCGCTTTTCGCTTGCGAAAAGTCCGGAAGCTCCCGCTCGCCGAACCGATTCTCAGCACATCCCCCTTCCGCAACGCTCGCCCTTCCAAACCACCCATCCCGCTCAGAAGGTGTGTCGACGCGCTCCCCAAAAGCAATTTCACGTCGATCCCGCCCTTCACGCACAGATAGCATCGCGCTCCACCGCGCGTCGGCCCGGTTCGCAACGTCTGCCCCGGCTGAACCTCCGTCGAACTCCACATTTCCACCGGCACATTGTCCAGCGTCGCACCAAAATCCGATCCGGCCAGCGCGATAACCGCGCGTTCTGGAAATACAAACGATCCGCCCAGCAGCGTCATCTCCAGCGCCGCTGCTCCCTCCGCGTTTCCCGCCAGCCGATTCCCGATCCGCAGCGCAATCGGATCGGCTGCTCCGGAAGCCGAAACGCCCATCGGCCCGAAGCCTTCTCTACCTAAATCCTGCACCGTCGTCAGCAGTCCTGGCGCTTGCACCTCCATTAAACTCATGCGCGCTCCAGCTTCGCGAATTCCTCTCGCGAAATCGCCACAAACCGCACTCGATCTCCGATCGAGAGCAGGCTCATCTCGCTGCGCTCCGGTTGAAACATCACCGCTGGCGTTCGCCCAAGCAGTCTCCAGCCTCCGGGCGTGGCCACTGGATACACTCCTGTCTGATTGCCGGCAATCCCTACGCTCCCGGGCGGCACGATCTTCCTGGGCGTTGGCAATCGCGGCGTAGCCAACTCTTTCGGCAGCTCGCCGAGATACGCAAACCCCGGCACAAATCCCAGGAAATAAACGGTATAAGTAGCAGAAACATGCAGCTCGATAGCGCGCTTCACCGTCATCCCATGCCGCTCAGCCACGTCCTCCAAGTCCGGACCGTACTCTCCGCCATAACAAACAGGTATTTCCACCAACTGCGGTTCGGGAAGCGCGATTTTCGCCATCTTTGCGAGATAGCCGCGCAGAGTCTCCTCCAGCTCGAAGTGCTGCAGTCTTAGCGCATCGAATTTGACCAACACGGAACAATAGCCCGGATGCAGATTCCGCACACCCGCAATGGGCTCCAGCTCCATCAGGCGAAGAAATCTCCTCACCTGCTCGTGGGCTTCGATTGTAATTTGCTTCGCTGGGCGTGAGTCTTTGTCCCCTCTCCGTCCGCTGGGGGACTCAAAATAAACCAGTAGCGACTGATCGCTGGAAACCTGAAATCGCGCGCCGCCGGTTGCGGACGTGGACATGGGGCAAGAGTATATCCCACGCGCCGCAAGACTACGGGCAAGGTGTCCCTTCCTCTGGAGTGAAGAATTTGCGCGGAAAATGTGTTACCTTCCATTTATACCAAAGCATGTCAGGTGCCTTATGCATACTAGCTATTTGGCCAGCTGTCTCACAGTCTTGCTATTGCTGTCGGCTCCGACCTACGGGAGACAAACTTCCGGCGCATCGGCTTCGATCCAGTCGTCAGCCACCTCCAAGCCGTCCGCAGCCGACTATTCGAAAGAGCCATACGTCTTTGAGTTCATTGAGACCGACGTGCGCTATGAGCCCGACGGCAAAGGGCAGCGCGATCTGAGCTATCGCGTACGTATCCAATCTGAATCGGCGGTGCACGAATTCGGACTGCTAACCCACCCCTTCGCCTCTCGATTCGAAACATTGGATGTGGTCTTAGTGCGTGTGCATAAACCGGACGGAACGGTCTTGGAAACACCAATATCCGACGTTCAGGAAATCGATTCTGCGGTGAGCCGGGAAGCGCCGATGTACACCGATCAACGCGAGAAGCACATCGCCGTCAAGTCGCTCGCTGTAGGGGACACGCTCGAGGCGCACATCCGCTGGACCACGACCGAACCTCTGGCACCGGGCCATTTCTGGTTTGCCAATTCTTACTTCACAGCAGGCATCTGCCTGCAGGAGACGATCAAGTTCGATCTGCCCGCGGCACTCCCCGTAAAGCTGCGAAATTCAGATCCTCAACCCAGCGTTCAAGTCGCGGGCGGGCGCCGCATTTATACGTTTACGCATTCCAATCTCAAACACGCCGAAGAATCCAAGATTCCCGATTGGGAGAAGAACTCCGACGGCGCTGCACTCCCTGATCTTGAGCTTTCCTCGTTCACGTCGTGGGCGGAAGTGGGAGCATGGTACAACTCGCTGCAGCAGCCAAAGATTGAGGTCACTCCCGAAATTCGCACGAAAGCGGAAGAACTAACCAAGGGAAAAATTTCTGATGATGAAAAACTCCATGCCATCTATGATTTTGTTTCGACGCGATTCCGCTATATCGGTGTCGACCTGGGTCTCGCCCGCTACACTCCGCATTCGGCGTCGGACGTTTTGGCGAACCGCTACGGAGACTGTAAGGACAAACATACGCTTTTCGCCACCCTGCTGCAGGCGGTGGGCATCAACTCCTATCCGGCGCTCATCAGCTCCAGTTTCAAGATTGACCCGGCATTTCCGTCTCCAAGCGCTTTTGATCATGTGATCACCGCAATTCCCCGAGCGGATTCATTTGTGTTCCTCGACACCACCCCGGAGGTCGCGCCGTTCGGGCTGCTGCTTCGCAACTTGCGCGGTCGACAGGCCCTTGTTATGCCGGGTTCTTCTCCGGCGCGGCTTGTCACCACTCCCGCTGATCTTCCTATGCCAAACTACGAACATGCGAAGATTGAGGCTTCCATAAGTATTAATGGCACGCTCGATGCCAAAATGCGTTTCGAAGATCGTGGAGACAGCGAAGTTCTGTTACGTCTGGCATACCGCGGCACGCCGGAGAACCAATGGCAGGAACTTACGCAGAAGATTGTGGCTTCCCTGGGATTCGGGGGAACAGTCAGCGCCGTTTCCGTGGCTCCACCCGAAGATACTGGGCAGCCTTTCTGGTTCAGTTTTAGCTATCACCGTACGGACTATCCGGAATGGAAAAACCATCGTTTCGTGCTGCCCTCGCCGCCGATTGTCATTCCAACACTCAACGAGGAACAGAAGCTTTCCAAGAGCGCGCTTCCCTTGGGCCCCATTCAGGATGTTAGATATGAATCCATAGTTACACTGCCTAAAGGCTTGTTCCCCCTGCCTCCACAAGGGATCGACCAGAAGACTGACTTTGCCGAGTACACTGCAACTTATTCGAATCAGGACGGGGCGCTTCATGGCGTTCTCCACTTCAAATCGCTTCTGCGCGAGGTTCCCGGTGCGGAGCGTTCTGCGTACGACAAGTTTTCCATGGAGATGAACAACTCAGCCTACCAATATATTCCAGTGGCCGGCGATTTCGTGGCTGCGGGCGGTCCCAAATCGCGTGCGTTTGACCTAATGCCAAGCAAGCCCGAAGACTTGATTTCGTACCTCGAGCAGCAAGTGTCGGCCGATGCGAATAACGCGCAAGCCCTCAGTTCGCTTAGCAGAGCTTACTGCAGCATGGGCCGGGCGAAAGACGCCGTGGCACTCCTCGAGAAAATCGTCGGCACCAAGCCGGAGATGGCGGACAAGCTTCATTTGGCGCTCGGAGAGGCTTATCTCGCTCTTCCGGATAAGGACAAGGCGATGGGGGAATTCAAGTCGTACCTGGCGGCAGACCCCACGCCGCAACAATTGCATCGAGTAGGGTACGCTCTCGCCGATGCCAACGTGGGGCTATCGGATGCGCTTGCCTACTCGACGCGCGCCATTTCCTCTCTTGACGCCGACTCAATGAAAATTCCACTCGACGATCCCAGCCAGTCTGATTTCGCACTCATGCCGGAACTGGCGGCCAATTGGGACACGCTCGGGTGGATCTACTTTCGTATGGGGAATTATGCCTCGGCTGAGAAGTACCTCGAAGCTGCGTGGGAACTTGATCAAACGGCCGCCATCGGAGAACACCTGGTTGAAGTTTACGAGATGCTGGAGAAAAGGGCCAAGGCCTCCGTGGTCGCGAACATGACGCAAGCTCTCTACAGTGCCACTGCTGGTCCACCCCGTGGAAAACTTCCAGATGCTCTTGCGGACGAATCCAAGCGTCTCCATCCTCTCCTGAATGCGGCCACCAAGTCCGGATATTTCGGCGTTCATTCTCTTCAGGGGCAGGTCGCTCTTGTTGATATGCGGTCGCTGGACGTCGTCGTCCCCAACCCGCCGCAGGCCGATTCCGTCAACGCAGTGTTCGCGATTTCATTTTCCGGAGGAAGAGTCGAGAAGGTCTCGTTTCTATCTGGGTCTTCGGAGCTCAAGCGCTTCGCAGGCGCTATCGCTTCCGCAAAGTATTTCGAATCCTTGCCGGACGATACTCCTGCACGCATCATTCGTAAAACGACCTTCAATTGTTCGCGCTATTCGAAACACTGCACGCTGTTTATCGCGACGGCAGAAGACGCCATGAGGCCGGTACCGACCTTTGTCCCGCTCAAAACCAACGTAATACCCCAATAGCCGCAATTACGCCAGAGTCAGAGTGGGATCCGCATTGAGCGAAGTATCCGCGAACACGCCCGCGCGAAACCGTTCGAATGCTGCGGCGGCGATCATCGCCGCGTTATCCGTCGAAAGTGCCCGGCTTGGAAAAAACACCTCAATTCCCTTGTTCTTGACGCGCTCTTCGAACGTCGCTCGCAGCTGACTGTTCGCCGCTACCCCGCCGGAAACCAGCACGCTGCCCACCGCCAATTCTTCCGCAGCCAGCATGGTGCGCTCAATCAGATCGCGGACCACCGCATTTTGAAACTCGCGCACTAATCCCAGCGTTTGCGGAGAGCACAGTGGAAGCAGTTCTTCAAACTTCCGTGCTCCTCGTTGCATGGCCTCTTCCCGCTGCTGGATCTCTTCGGCGTACTCGGGATGTTCGCGCACGTGATAGAGCACCGCCGTCTTCAATCCGCTGAAGCTGAAATCCAGCGGGTTACCTCGGGTTTTCGTCGGCCCGAATTTCACCGGCGAAGGCGCGCCTTTCGCCGCTGCTGCCAATCGGTCCAGAATCGGACCGCCCGGATAGCCGAGCCCGAGCAGCTTTGCAACTTTGTCGTACGCTTCCCCAGCCGCATCGTCGCGCGTTTGGCTGATTTTCCGATAACGCAAAGGCCCGTCCGATTCCTGTGTGTCCGAATCCCCCTTCATCACTTCGTACAAAACCGTGTGTCCCCCGGAAACAATCAGACATACCGCTGGCAATTCCGGCGCTCGACCCGCTTTGTGAGCTTCCAAAAAAACAGCGTGCACGTGACCCGCAAGATGATTGACAGGGACCAGTGGCTTCCCGAGCGCCTCCGCCAAAGTTTTCCCGTACGTAATCCCCACCAGCAGCGCTCCAACCAGCCCCGGCCCGTGCGTCACACCAATTGCATCTACGTCGTCCAGCTTCATTCCGGCTTGCGCAAGCGCCTCTCTTACCACCGGCACGATCCGCCGCAAGTGCTCTCGCGACGCCAGCTCCGGCACGACGCCGCCGTATTTTCTGTGGATCTCGATTTGCGAAGCGACCACGCTGGACAAAATTTCCCGTCCGTCGGCAACCACAGCGGCTGCCGTCTCATCGCACGAGGATTCAATTCCCAAGATCCTTGTCATGGTCAGTTCACCGCACGCTTCGCGCCTGCTAAAGCTTCAAGCTCTTCAGATACTCGCGGAAAGCTCCGCCCAATTCCCCGTTTTGCAATGCGATTTCCACCGTGGCCTTCAGAAACCCCAATTTGTCGCCGGCATCATAAGAAACACCTTCATAGATGTAAGCCCACAGCCCCACCTCTTGCGCCAGAATGCGCAGAGCGTCCGTCAATTGAATCTCATTCCCTGCCCCTGGCTTGGTCCGGTCCAGGCAATCGAAAATCTGCGGCGGCAACACGTAACGGCCTGTGATCGCTAGATTGGACGGCGCCTTGTCCGCTTTTGGCTTTTCCACCAGGTCGCGGATCCTGAGCAAACGCGCGCCGAATGGCGGCTGCGGCGCCGGCTCTCCGTCCACGATGCCGTAAAGATGCGTCTTCTCCTTGGGCACTTCCTCGACGGCAATTGCTCCTACACCCGTTGCAGCGTAGACATCCACCAGTTGTTTCGTCGCCGGGTTCTTTCCAGGAATCAGTACGTCCCCCAGCAAGACTGCAAACGGCTCATCGCCCACCAAATCTCTCGCCACCAGCACCGCGTGTCCCAGCCCCAGCGGTTCTTTTTGCCGCGTGTAGCTGACTTGGACCATGTCGCTGATGCGCCTGACCATGGCCGCCTGTTCTGTCTTCCCGCGTTCTTCCAGAAAGCGCTCCAGCATCGGCGCGTGATCGAAGTGATCCTCAATCGAGTTCTTCCCTTTCCCCGTTACGATGATGATGTGTTCGATCCCCGAAACCACGCATTCTTCCACCACGTACTGGATTTGCGGCTTGTCAACGACCGTCAGCATCTCCTTTGGTTGCGCCTTGGTCGCCGGCAAAAAACGCGTTCCAAGTCCGGCCGCGGGCAGGACCGCCTTCCGCACCTTCCGGATTCCAGGGTTTGTCGCTTGTGTTGAATCAGCCATGAGTTTCCTCACCAGGCTTACTTTTTCTTTGCGGGTTTTTTCTCTTTCGAAGACGAGTCCTTGCTGCTTGCTTCTTTCCCGGCAGGTTCTTTTCCTCCGTCGCCCGTTGTGCCGGCGTCTTTGCCGGTTTCCTTGCCGCCCTCTTTACTTTCGCTCACCGGCTTGCTTTCCTTGCTTCCTCCGTCCGGCGATTTTCCGGCGTAGTCCGTCACATACCATCCCGAGCCCTTGAACTTGATCGCCGGCGCGGTTATTACCGACTCCAATTTCCCTCCGCAGTGCGGACACTTCTTCACGTGCGGCCCCGAGACCGGCTCGATTCTCTCCGTGTGTCGCCCGCACTTCAGGCACTTGTATTCATACAATGGCACAGCTGCTCCCTCCGCTTTGTCTCCAAACAAAAAAGTATAGCATGCGTCGCAGATTGTCTCCGCAGCGCGTGCTAGACTCAAGTGCATGAGCGGAGCCGCAAAAAACACTTCGGAACCGGCCTTGGGGTGCTTGTATCTGGTAGGCACGCCCATCGGCAACCTCGAGGACATCACCCTGCGCGCCCTCCGCATTCTCAAGGAAGTCGATCAGATCGCCTGCGAAGACACTCGCCATACACAAAAGCTTCTCAACCACTACGAAATTCGCAAACCGCTGATCAGTTACCACGAGCACAATGAGTTCACCCGTGCGCCAGAGTTGCTCATTTCTCTTGAGCAGGGCGCAAAAATTGCTCTCGTCAGCGACGCCGGCATGCCCTTGGTCTCCGATCCGGGACATCGCCTCGTCACTCTTTGCTTGCGCCATCACGTTCCCGTTGTTCCCATCCCCGGTCCATCCGCGCTCCTAGCCTCGCTTTCTGCCAGTGGCCTCCCCAACGAAGAATTCCTTTTTGTCGGTTTTCTACCGGCTCGAAGCGGCGAGCGCCGCCGTTCCCTCGAACACCTCCGCATCGAGGATCGCACCATCATTCTTTACGAAGCCCCGCACCGCATTGCAGAATGCGTTGCCGACGCCCGCGAAGTTCTCGGCAATCGTACTGCCTGCATCGCTCGCGAAGTCACCAAGCTCCACGAAGAATTTCGTCGTGGCAAACTCTCCGAACTTTTCGCCTCCCTCAAAGATCGTCCCGCGAAAGGTGAAATCACGCTCCTGATCGGCGCGGAAGACCCCGCCGATGCCCGCACCCCTGCCAACTCCATGCAAAGCCTCGCGGAGCGCGTCGAAGAACTCATCCACCAGGCCAAACTCGACCGCAAGGAAGCCCTCAAGCTCGCCGCCAAGGAACACGGCCTGACGCGCCGCGAAGCCTACGACAAAATCCTCACCGCCCGCGAACCGGATAATCGTGATTCGTGACCCTGATGTGTGGAAGAGCTGGCAGCACATCAGCCCAGGGCGTCCTTTGTAGCTTGTCCTCCCCTTCTCCGCGGGCCCCGTGGACCTTATGCCTTGACGTTCTGCCTTCTTTTCATCAGTCATGAGCCACCAATTACTGCGTCTCCTACCTTGCGGCGAAGAATCGCTCCATCCATACTTTGGGGCAAGGCTGCCACGCGGCTCTGTTGTTCAAGCTAAGCCGATCGCGGTGTAGACTGTGTTCCCATGAAAACTCTCTTCAGCGTTACCCTCTTTGCTTTTTTGCTTGGATTAGCCTTTCTGTGTTGCTTCGCTCCCTGGACAACAACCCCGCCCGGGAGTTCTGCGGCGCACGACGCCCTCGGCTACGCAGCCATCTGGTCCCACCGGTTTTCCGCACAGCCTGGAGCCAGGGTGGACCCGGGCGCTTTCGCGATGCTGGCTGGCGTGGTGCTCTTTTTCGCGATTGTCATTGGCGGGTCTGCGTACTTTTTCCGGGGCAAGCGCGGCTCCGAACGAGAAGATGTTTGAATATGTGATCGGTCCAACGAAGGTGCGCGTTCCAACCAGGTTCGGCGGACGGGAAGCCTTCAACTTGGGCCGGGCGGCATCAGTCGTGAGTCTTGGGTTCGCTCAAATTAGTCGCAAACTTGTCCACTAACGCACAGTATTCGCGTGCTGCAAGAGGCATACTCTGGTCTCGCAGTTTTTCGAAGGAGACTCATGCACAAGCTTTCACGAATTACACTCGGATTAGCCATCGCGCTCGGTGCCTCAGCTTACAGCCTGGCGCAGACGCAGTCGCCCGCACAACCGGGCGATCCCATACCGACATACCGCGTCACCGTCGTCAGCCGCACGGCGCGCGCCGTTAACTATAGACACCGCAGCGGAGCCACAAAGATTGACTTCCAGGGCACCGACCTCATGTCAGGAGCCAGAGGCGAGGCCAAAGTAGAGAGCAAGCGCGGGGCGCTGGAAATTGAAGTGGAATTTGCAGACCTCGACAGACCGACAGCATTCGGCAACGAATACCTCACTTTCGTCCTTTGGGCAATTTCGCCGGAGGGACGTTCCGTAAACCTCGGCGAAGTATTAGTGGGAGACAACCACCGCAGCAAGCTGGACGTAACGACCGATCTCCAGGCTTTTGCGATGATTGTGACCGCGGAGCCTTATTACGCCGTGCGCCGCCCGAGCAATCTGGTGGTCCTGGAAAACGTAATTCGCCAGGACACCAAAGGTACGTCGGAAGCCATGGACGCCAAGTATGAACTCATCGATCGCGGCGGTTACATCCCGACGGGATATAACTTCGACCCGGTAGTCCTAAACGCCAAGTTGCCGCTGGAATTCTTTGAGGCGCGCAATGCGGTACGGATCGCAAAATCGGCGGGCGCCGAGAGGTATGCCAGCTCCAGCTACGAAAATGCCATGCGCCAGATGAACGAAGCAGACGCGATGGCCTCGGGCCGGCACGAAAACAGGAAATCATTGATTTCCATCTCGCGTGAAACGGTTCAGACCGCGGAAGACGCGCGCGAAATCGCGACGAAGCGCATCGCCTCGGACCGCGCCGACTACGAGCGCAACGCTTCAGCAGGTCGCGAAGCGAACGCTAATGCCGCCACTGCCGATGCCGTTCGCGACCGCGACGACGCCGACCGAAAGAAACACGAAGCCGAAGAGACCGCCCGACGAGCCAGGGGCGCTCAGGCCGACGCCGAGGCTGACTCCGACCGCAACCGGGCCGCAGCTGCCACATCCGATCAGCAGGCTCAGCATGCCAGGAATGCTCAGGCCGACGCCGAGGCCGACTCCGACCGTAACCGGGCCGCAGCCGCCTCATCTCAATTGCAGGCACAGGATGCCGTCCGCGACCGCGAAGAGCTTCGCGCAAAGCTGCTCCAGCAGTTCAACCTGATTCTCGAGACACGCGACACTGCCCGCGGGCTTGTCGTAAATATGTCGGACGTGCTCTTCGACAGCGGAAAGTATACGCTCCGTCCGCTGGCTCGCGAAAAGCTGGCGAAGATATCGGGCATTGTGCTGGCCTATCCGTCGCTCCACCTCGCTGTTGAAGGCAACACCGACAGCGTTGGGACAGAAGAGTTCAACCAGACTCTCTCCGAGAATCGAGCCGAGAGTGTCAGGTCCTATCTCACCGGGCAAGGCGTGCCAGAAGCGTCCACCACTGCACAAGGTTTTGGCAAGACGCGGCCCATTGCCTCCAACGATACATCGGACGGACGTCAGCAAAACCGCCGCGTCGAACTGGTCGTTTCCGGCGAAGTGATCGGCACGAAGATCGTTTCGCTTGTGGTATTGCCAGTGACCGCGTCTTCAACTCCCCGGTAATCCCATCGCACACGGAAAAGCCGGCTCTCCGCGAGCCGGCTTTTTTATTGCTCTTCCTTTGCTAAGCCTTCTGAAACTTCACAAACTGTGGATCCCTTGACAGAGCTGCACAGGCCGGAATGCCAACTCTACTGCAGTCATGCCGCCGTATCTCTCTGGCGCGTTGCTTTAACCCCCGAAAGGATCCCCGCTCCGATTAGTACGATCGCACCCACCACAATCCAATGTCCGGGCACGTGCACCAGGTACGCGCCATAAACCAGCCCGATGGTGAGAATCGCGAACCCAATCGCGTATAGTCCGAATGACATGCTGATTCCTTTCTGCTCCCTCGACGGTACTGCACTTACAGAACTCGGAATGCTCGTTTCCAAACGCCGCTTAAAAACCAAAGCCTTCCTCCGCGCTTTCTTGCGTGGAGGAAGGATCCTAGGCTGGCCGTTTGACGATGCTGTTAGTCGCGATCTGGATGGTTATGACGCCACCGCCAGTAGTGGCTCTGTTCGCGCCGGCTATTGTGGTGGAATTCGCGGTACTCTCTGTGCCTTTCGCCCAGGTATACGCGATAGGAACGGTCTTCGCGGTCGTTCCACTCATGATAGTCACGATGATCACGATCATAGTAGCGACCATGATCGACTCTCACTGACACTTCCTGGGCCGCGCTCGCCTTTGGGGCTGCCGACACAGTCAGGGCCGCGGTTAAGAATAGAAAACCAAGACATTTGGTTGCTATGTGCACGTGTGTTCCTCCGTAATTCGCGAACTCCATTGTTGGAATCCTGGCTTATGACAAGTATCGGCGGAAGGAAGACGTGTGTCTGTGCATTACCGGACATAACCACCAACCATTTCTAACCAAGACCTTCGCTAGTGCAGAGTGAGCCTTTGGAAGCGAGCCTCGCGCGCACGTGCGGTTGGAATGTGGTGTGCCAATCTAAATCTCGCTCGAACGGCACGCCGCCAAGGTGCGAACGTTGCGAAGCAGTGCGCTTCGGTGTACGGTATCGGCGGCTGGGGAGGCTTTCGAGGGCCCGGTCAAATCGACGAGGATGGTGCACATGGCCGGGGATGCTGATAAAGAGCAGTGGACGCGCAGGGGATTCTTGGGTGTGAGTTCAGCGGCGCTTGCGGCAGCTAGCGTGCTGGGAGCGGATCGCGTTTCCGCGCAGGAAGCGGCGCAAGTTTCGAAGGGGGACCGAAGCTCGAGCGATCCTGGCCCGACGAATGCCACGCTGGACGCGGCAAATCCATCTGGCAACCATCCCCTGCCCACGGACGCGGGCGGTGTCCAAACATTTAAGTACCCATTCTCGTTCGCGCACAAGCGCTTTCAGGAAGGCGGCTGGTCGCGCGAAGTCACCGTGCGCGAGCTCGCCGTTGCGAAAACGCTCGCGGGCGTGGACATGCGCCTGACCGCAGGCGGCGTCCGCGAGTTGCATTGGCACACCGCCGCCGAGTGGGCCTACATGCTCTACGGCAGCGCGCGAATCACCTGCATCGACGCCGACGGCAAGAGCTTCGTCACCGACGTCAAGGAAGGCGACCTCTGGTACTTCCCCACCGGCATCCCTCACTCCATCCAGGGCCTTGCGCCCGACGGCGCGGAATTCTTGCTGGTCTTTGACGACGGAAATTTCTCCGAATACGAGACCGTCCTGCTGACCGACTGGATGGCCCACACGCCTCCCGACGTGCTCGCAAAGAATTTCGGCGTCGCGCAATCGGCCTTGGAAAAAATGCCGAAAAGAGAGAAATTTATTTTTCAGTCCGATATTCCCGGGCCGCTGGCGGAGGATCAGCGCCTGGCTGCCGGAAGTCTGGGCGCCTCACAAATCGATTTCGCCTTTCGATCGACTCAGCACCCCGCCCCCACGAAATTGAAACACGGCGAAGTCCGCGTCATTGACTCCAGCAGCTTCAAAATATCCACGACCATCGCCGCCGCGATTGTCACCGTCAAGCCCGGCGGCATGCGCGAATTGCACTGGCACCCCAATGCCGATGAGTGGCAGTTTTATTTCGCCGGAAAAGCCCGCATGACCGTCTTTGCCACGGGCTCCCGCGCGCGAACAATGGACTTCGAAATGGGAGACGTCGGCTACATCCAGAAAACTCTGCCCCACTATATTGAGAATACCGGAACGACGGATCTGAAATTCCTGGAAATGTTCAAGAGCAGCTACTATCAGGACCTCGCGCTCTCCGAATGGCTCACGCACACGCCCCCGGAATTAGTCGCGGCTCACCTGGATCTGGACCAAAGCACTCTCTCCGCCATGCCAAGAAACAAACCGCTGATCGTGCCGTAGTCACCGCGTCACTTCAAAGCGGCCTTGACTGCGGGACTTTCAGATTGTTGCCCAAAACGATCGACACCCGGCTGCCAGCTAGCCCGGAAGCGATGTGAGGCGTTCGAAATTGACACGCCACGCAACCCTTATTCATAGCGGAGAGCTACCAACGGGTCAACGCGCGTGGCGCGTTGCGCGGGGATCAGGCACCCGGCGAGCGCGACAAGCGTCAGTAGCATCGCTACCGTAATCATCGTGAGCGGATCGTTGGCTCGGACATCATAGAGCATCGAAGTCAAATACCTGGTCACACCGAGTGTCACGCCGATGCCCACTGCGGCTCCTGCCATCGTCAGCACGATGCCCTGGCGTAAGACCAGCTTCAGAACGCTTCCTGGTTCCGCCCCAAGTGCCATACGAATTCCTATTTCGCGCGTGCGCCGTCCGACTTCGTAAGAAAGCAAGCCGTAAAGTCCAATGCACGCTAGAACCAGCGCCAGCAAACCAAAGAAGCCAGCGAGTCGCGCTACCAGCCGCTCCTGGAACAGCAAACGGTCGATCTGCTCCGATTCCGTTGTTACGTTGAAGAGCGGAAGATTCGTGCTTACTTGCGCTACTACTTCTCGTATGGTGGGGAGAATGGCTTGTGGATCAGCCGCCGTGCGCAATTCAAATGATGCTCCCCCGGCGGTATGCGGCGTGTACATCATGGCGTGAATCTCGCGCCGCAGGCTGTTGTATTTTGCGTCGCGCACCACTCCGATGATTTCGTAGCCGGGATTTGCCGGCCCGTTCGCGTCTGCTGCCGTTTCGCCGAAATGTATTCCGAGCGGATTTTCCTTGCCCATGTATTTCTCCACAAACGCCTGATTCACGATTACGGGTGTCGGCGCCGAACTTGGCTGGTCTCCCCCGTTCGAAGCGGCCACCTCGTAATCGGAAGCGTTGAAGCTCCGGCCTGTAAGAAACGGAATATGCAGTGTCTCGAAAAAGTTTGGCCCGACGCCCAAGGTATCCGCCTCGGAATCTTGATCTTGCGGCGTCCCCGGCCAGTGAAAGCTGGTCATCATCAGCCCGTTGCTCAAAAGAGGCATCATCGAGTAGCTCGCGGACTTCACCCCGGGCGTTTCCGCTAGCCGGCCCTGCAAGTCGCGATACAGGCTGTCAACCTGCGCGCCTTTGTAGCCGATCAACGTCGGGTCGATTCCGAACACCAGAATGTTGTGCGAATCGAACCCCACGTCAACGCCGCGCAGGTTAGCAAGCGTGCGCACCAGAAGTCCCGCGCCTACCAGCACAACGATCGCGAGCGCAACTTGCGCCACCACGAGCGCATTGCCTATGCTTAACCACTTTCCGCCGGGATGTCCCGGACTCGCAAAGCTGCCCTCTCCGTCTTTGAGCGCTGGCGTCAAATCGACGCGCGCGCTCCGAAAAGTCGGTGCGATACCGAAAAGGATTCCCGTCAAGAGTGAAATCGCGACTGTGAATCCTAGGACTCGCAGGTCTAGGCCCGTCGCGAATCCAAGCGGACGCGGCTGATTGCTGGAAACAAACGAGAGAATCGCATGCGCTCCCCAGTACGCAAACAGAATGCCCAGCGCGCCTCCGAGCACGGACAGCATGATGCTTTCCGTCATGAGCTGTCGCACGATCCGCGCCCGGCCTGCACCCAGCGCCAGTCGCACCGCCATTTCCTTTTGCCGCGCGGCGGCCCGGGCCAGCATCAGTCCCGCGACGTTCGCGCAGGCTATCAACAAAATGATTCCGACTGCGAGCATCAACACGTACAGGGGATCCGCGTAGCGGGTTCGAGCCCCCGTCAGACCGCTTTGCGCGGACACCAGCGTTACTTCCGGGTTGTCGGCGGCGCTGGAAAGCGTCTTCGGCTCACTTGGCGACTGGGACGGGTGCGCACCTCCTGGCGGCGCTGCCCCCGGCGCTCCAGACACGATAATCGGCTGATTCCCTGATGATGACGGCTTCGGGCCACCAAGTGCTTCGCGACGAACCTGCACGCCGCCCTGTCCAGATGGTGGTTGCGATGGCGCTGGCGTGCTTGTGGGAGACTGACCGCCTACAGGTGGCAGTGCTCCACCGAAAACCATTTCGCGACGACCTGGCCCGCCTCCGCTACCCGGTGCTCCTGGTCGCAACGCAGGCATTCCCGCCGGCCCACCACCGTGGAACAATGGCACGGCCCCATGCAGCATCTCGTTGCTGAAAATGCCGCTCACTTTCGCTTGCGCCTGCGCCCGTGGTGTTCCTGGCTTGAGCCGGCCAATGATCGTCAGCCACCAGAACGCCACATCGGCTTGTCGGTCGTTCCATCGGAAAGGCCCGCTACTGCTGATGCGTTGACCGTCGGAAAGCGGCAGCCATACGTCATAATCGCTGCCCGGAGTAATTCCGGTGAATCGTTGTTCGGCTACACCCACAATCGTGAAGGGCACGTTGTTGAGTTCAATAGTGCGACCAGCAACGTCGCGGGATCCCCCGAAAGCGCTTTGCCAGTAGCCATAATTCAGTACCGTGACTGGCGCCGCGGACGCCTTGTCGTCGGACGCGTCGATCAATCGGCCAATCGCGGCCTTAAGACCCATCGTGCGGAAAAAGTCCCCGGAAACTAGTTGGCCGTTGATGACGCTGGCTTGGCCGTTCCCCGTCAGATTCAGCCTGCCGGAGTTGGCAAACGCAGCCGTTCCCGAAAATACATCCGCTTGTGCTATCTCGTGAAACATGGGCTCGGAAAATGAACAGCCTGACGGTCTCGCCGCCGGATTCGCGCCGCGAGTGCGCATTCCCAGGTCAGATGGGCAATCGCCGCCAGACATGTAGCCGTGAGTGTTCGGCGAGTTGCGCGCGCTCCATCTAAGCAGGACCAGTTGCGAAGGGGTTTCCACTGGCAACGACCTCAGCATTACCGCGTCAATCAAGCTGAAAATTGCAGTATTTGCGCCGATGCCCAGCGCCAGCGTGAGAATCGCCACCGACGCAAACCCCGGAGATTTCGCCAGCATGCGAAGACCGTAGCGGATGTCTTGGCCGAGCTGCTCAAACCAAACGAAACTCGACGGCTTCAGCGTTTCCGTGTCGTTCTCTACGCTGCTCTTCATGATTCGCTCTCCGGTTCTGCTGGCTGTGGTGTCCCCTCGGTCGCCCTTCCCAGCTTGTCCGCTCCACTGGTCGCAACGGCCAGATCTAGCCGTCCCCCACCCTCAGCTCGAGGAACCTAGCGTGGCGATTGTACACCGACTTGCCCAAGCCCAGGGAAACCCAGGCCGCTTGCTAAGCGGGTTCAATTCAGGCTGGAACGACCGCTGTCACTTCCGCTATCGTTCGATTGTTGCTTACATAACCAGGGGTCATTCGTAGCGTAGTGCTATCAAAGGATCGACGCGCGCTGCGCGTCGTGCCGGCACCCAACACGCCACCAAGCCGGTAAGCAGCAGCAATAGCGGCACGGCGATCAACGTCGCCGGATCGTAGGGCGACACTCCCCAGAGCTGCGTCGCCAGCACTTTGGCAATGCCCAGACTGATGGCCAGCCCAATCGCCACGCCCAGAATTACGAGCCGCAATCCCATATTGATGACAAGTTTGAGCACATCGCTTCGCTCTGCTCCGAGCGCCATCCGGATCCCGATTTCATGGGTCCTGCGCGCCGCCGTGTACCCCAACACGCTGTAAACTCCGATCGTGACGAGCACAAGTCCGATAGTCGCAAAAATTCCTAGCAGGAAGAACCCGAATCGCGGACCTGCATACGAGAACTGGCTGATGTAGCCCTCTAGAGTTCCGGTTAGTGTCAGTGCGACGGTATGATCCGTGCTCCAGATTTCCTGCCGGACCGCGTTCAGCATCGAGAGCGGCTCGTTCGCTGTACGCACGAGTATCCCGCGTTCAAACATCCCCGTGATCGTGTACGGGATCCACACTTCCGGTGTGACGGGGTCCTGCAAGCCGCGGTTTTTCACGTCGGCAACCACTCCGATGATTTCGAACCAGGCGTCTTTCACCGCACCTTGCCCGGTCTCCAGCCGCAACAGGTGTACGCGTTGGCCAATCGGATTGTCGGTTCCGAGATATTTTTGAGCAAAGGTCTGGTTGATCACCGCGAGTTTTCTCGCGCCACTCACTTCTGCTTCGGTGAAAGCCCGGCCCTGCACAAATTGAATCTTCAAGACAGGAAAGTATCCCTCGCTGCACAGCTGAAATGCAGTGTCCCATTTTTCCGAGTGCGTTTTCCCGGGAATCTCCACATCGCTTCCAATGCCTCCGTAGGGAGGCAGCGCGCTGGTTTCCGTGGCGTCGACGATGCCTGGCAAAGTCTTCAGCTTCAGCAGCAGCGGGCTAAAGAAACCAGCGATCTGATCGGCGGTTTTGTACCGGTCTTTCGGAAGCGGCAGCCTCGCTACCAAAACATGGTCAGGTTGCAGACCAAGGTGAACTTCGTGAAGCGCGACAAAGCTCCTCATCAGCAGGCCCGCACCAACCAGAAGCGTAAGGGACACGGCTACTTCCAGAACGACCACCGCATCCCGCAAGCGGCCGTGGCGAAACCCGCCGCTAATTCCCTTTCCACTATCACGTAGGGGATCGTTCAGGTCTTTTCGGGCCGCTTGCATGGCCGGTACCAGTCCAAACACGAGTGCGGTAAGAATGGAAACCGCGAGTGTAAACACCAAAACCACGCCGTTCAGCCGGATCGTCGCTTCCGCCGGAATAATTTCCTGCGGAATAATAGCCACAAGCGACTTCAGTCCGCCCCACGCGAACAAGGCTCCGAGGCCCGCGCCTCCGATCGCGAGGATGAGGCTTTCCACCAGCAGTTGCCGTATCAGCCTCCAGCGGCCGGCTCCAAGCGCAGCGCGGATCGCAAACTCTTTTTCGCGCGTGGTTGCTCGAGCCAGCAGAAGGTTCGCGACATTTCCGCATCCGATGAGCAAAAGCAGTGCAACCGCCGTCAGCACAATAAAGAGTGTCGTCCGAAAGCGTCCCACGACCAGATCCGTCAGCGATTGGATGATTACCGTAAAATGTTTTGGATAGTCTTTTGGATAGACTTTCGAGAGTCGCTCGGCAATCACGGTGAAATCCGCTTGCGCCTCTTTTTCCGAAACCCCCGGCTTCAGATGACCCAGCAAAAACCAGTACCGATTGTAGCCAAGCGTAGAAGTCGTATCCGCCGGGCTGGGTCTTTCGGGAATCCACATGTCGGAGTCGCCCCAGGCAAACCGCGGCGGCATGACGCCGATCAGTGTCCGGGCCGTGCCGTTCAGGACGAATGTCTTATTCAATATGGAAGGGTCGGCGTTGAACGTGTTCACCCAAGTCTTATACCGCAGCACGAATACCGGTGGAGCTCCTGGCTCGTAGTCGGCAGGCTGCATCACCCGTCCTAGCAGCGCGGGCATTCCCAGAAACTCGAACGTCCCGGGAGTCACGTACCCGCCACTGAAGCGGTCCGTGCCTTCGCCGTGAGTGTAAAGCACGTCCCCGCCGTCATTGGCGATAACGCGGTCAAAAACGTGATTCTGCGCCACATAGTCCAAATACTCTGGCCCGCTATAGCCGCCACGCCCGCCGGGCTCATTTCGTTCCGTGTCATGAATCTGCACGGAAACGAAATGTCGCGCGTCCGGATACGGAAACGGCTCCATCAACACATTTTCAATCACGCTGAAAATAGAGGTGGACGCGCCGATCCCTAGCGCAAGGGTGATGACCGCAATGAACGCGAAACTGGGACTCCTTCTTAGGTTTCGCCCGGCGAAGCGAAGATCTTGCCATAGGGAAAGCATGCTTGACCCTCCAGCGTTCGGTTCAGAACCCTCATCTAGTAGACGGCAATCTCTCTAATAAGTTCCAAAGCCGGTGCAAAATCCGCTCGAAATCTGCCTCCCGCCTGCCGGTATGACGACACTGGCCAGGAATTCGCTCGTCTCACTTTCCATTATTCAGCCTGCGTTAACAACCATTCACATTCCCCGCCGCTCCACCAACACAATTGGCAACGCAATGCCTTTCGGCTACTATGTGCTGGCGTTCTGCATGAGGGCCCGCCGCCGTGCACCATGGCGACTTTTGCAGGCGGAGCATGTACAAAAGTCAGAGGGGTGTTCGGTATGCGCAAAATCTCGTTGGTCGCCTTAGTGGTGGTGAGTGGCGCGATTGCGCCCAGCGTTCGCGCTGCCGGACAATCCTGCGAGCAACTCGCCCAGCTTACCTTGCCGGACACCAAGGTTACCTCCGCACAGCTTATCGCCGCGGGGGCATTTGTCCCGCCGGCAACCACGGCGCCCTGGCTGGCCGGTGATCCAAGCTTTTATAAACGTCTCCCTTCATTTTGCCGCGTTACTGCGGTGGCAAAGCCCTCCTCCGACTCGGACATTAAGATCGAAGTGTGGATGCCTGCGACTGGCTGGAATGGCAAGTTCCGCGGCCAGGGGAACGGTGGATTTGCCGGTGAGATTGACTATCAGTCTCTGGGTTTAGCGATTTCCCAGGGCTATGCGTCCGCGGCCACGGATACCGGCCATGCCGCTGGTGGTACCGACGCGACTTGGGCTCTGGGCCACCCGGAAAAAATCATCGACTTCGCCTACCGCGCTATTCACGAGATGACCGTGGTTGGCAAAGCGACGGCGAAGGCGTTTTACGGTGATGCACCACGGCGCGCCTACTTTGCGAACTGTTCGAATGGCGGGCGGCAGGCGCTCATGGAGGCCCAGCGGTTCCCTGAGGACTACGACGGGATCCTGGCCGGTGCTCCTGCCAATTACTGGACGCACTTGCTCTCGAGCGCATTGTATGACGCACAGACGACAACTTCCGATCCTGCCAGTTATATTCCCACCAGCAAGGTCCCCACAATTGCGAAGGCCGTCAACGCGTCCTGCGATGCAAATGATGGCGTCAAAGACGGAGTGCTAAACGATCCCCGGCAGTGTCATTTTGATCCCGCGAGCCTGCTTTGCAAGTCGGGCGATTCCGATTCCTGCTTGACGAGCCCACAAGTCTCCGCCCTGAAAAAACTCTACCAAGGCGCCCACGATTCCACAGGCCGCGTCGTGTTTCCCGGCTTTCTCCCGGGTGGCGAAGACGGTCAAGGCGGCTGGGGTCTTTGGATTACCGGCCCGGCGCCCGGAAAAAGCTTGCTGTTTGCATTCGGATACGGCTATTTCGCGGACATGGTTTACGGCAAAGCCGACTGGGATTACAAGAAAGTCAGTCTTGATGATGCCGTCGCCGTTTCAGATGAAAAATTTTCCGCTGTCCTGAACTCCACGGCTTCCGACATGACCGCGTTCAAGGCGCATGGCGGAAAGCTGATCATCTATCACGGCTGGAACGACGCTGCGATTTCCGCCCTCAATTCCATCAATTATTACGACTCCGTCGGCGGCAAAATGGGTCCGGCGGAGCGGGACTCCTTCCTGCGGCTTTTTATGGTTCCTGGAATGCAGCACTGCGGTGGCGGCCCGGGTCCAGATGTTTTCGGCCAGGGCGGCTTTAGCCCGGTGAATGATGCGCAACACAATATTTATTTGGCGCTGGAGCAGTGGGTGGAGAAAGGCACGGCTCCCTCTTCCGTCATTGCCAGCAAACTGGCGAGTGGGGGCTCTCCCGGCGCCGTGCAAGAAACTCGCCCGCTTTGCCCCTATCCGCAGTCCGCGAAATTTAAGGGAAGCGGCGATACCAACGACGCCGCAAATTTCGTATGTTCCGCCGACAAGTAAAGCTCGCCGCCGTCAATCGCGGTCGTGACCTCTGAATTGCTCCCGGCATTCCTCATCAAACAAACATCCCGGAGAGAGCGCATCGAAAGGCCGCAAATATGCCGCGGGATGAAATTCGACAAACTCCGGCGGCACCGGCACAATTCCCCCGCTGGTTGCGAATATATTGAACGCCGGCCCAAGCGCGATCGCTGCGCTGTTTAGGTCCTGGGCATCCACGTCATGCCATTCCCCGGTTTTCATCCGCGCCAGTAGCGTCTCGACGGCGGCGACCGTTTCTGCCGGCGTAAACGCGCAATGCCCTGCGCGGGAGACAAACGTTTGGCGCAGCAGCTGTGCATTCCCAAGGTCCGCAACAATCTCTCTGTACGCTTGTTCGTTCTCCACCACTACCAGGCCGTCGCCCGTGGTGTGCATGGTAAGTACGGGAATGTGGATCCGGCCGTCAAAAATAATGTTGTCCTCGAGGTAGTGCACGGCGTTTTCGTCAGCGCTGACTCGCGCCGCGTGTTGCAGCGTGTCCAGGTCAGCATCTATGTCCAGTCCCGCCTGCTCGTATAGCGCCATCACTTCGTCGCGGTCCGCGGAGCGCTCCAACTGTTTCCGGTAATTTACATGCGTGTTCCACGACGGGTTTCCCTGCGCGCGTGCTTCCAGCTCCGCGCGAAACGCAAATACAAACGGAAAATCCACGCGTTCCTGCCAGAGGAATTGATTCATCTGCTGGCTCGCGAAATCCGTCGCAGCTGGTTCGGGCGATGTCGGCATAAACCATCCTGGAACGTCCGCGAGCGCCGCCGAAAGAGCAAGTCGCGCGCGTCCCTGCGGAGTCGCCTGCGCTTCCGCCAGAGCCGTTTCCGCAATCGTCAGATTCGCGACGGGATTGGCGATGTTCACTAATTCCAGCCCCGTGCCTGGCGCAAGCAGCGTCTTGAACGCGAACTCCGCATCCAGCGCCGTGTTCCACGTCGCCACCCCTCCGGACAGCACTCCGCACATGGGCATCGCCGCGTCAAACCTGTGCGGATTGCGTTGAACCAATCCCGCGGTAATCATCCCGCCCAGCGAATGACCCCACGCGATTGTCCGTTTCGGGTGCCCGACCATCTTTTCAAATAAATCAAGCACGCCAATTTGATCTACCAGCGCCTCCTGAATCGCCCAGCCCGTGTGAGCGTAGGACGAGCCGGCAAGGGCGAATCCACTGGAAAGCATGAATGCACGCGTGATCATGTCGCCGGCGTCCATCGCCGGGTTCGGGCTTCCCGGCGGAACGTATCCATGGCTGTAAAGGAACAAAGTCCCGTTCCAGTTTGGCGGCACATCAATCAGGTACGTCGCGCCATCCGGCAGGCTCCCTTTCAGGGTCGTCATGCCCATTTGTGCACGCGCGCTCGCACAGAAAACGGCCCAAACCATCAAGACCAAAATCACCGGTGTAGCCAGATTCCTCATTCTTCGCCGCATGCGCATGTCCTCTCTATTTCTTACCGGCTAGCCGACGAAATTGCCGCGTTCCGCGCCGGGTACGTGAATGCCGCAAAAATTCGAGACCACATCAGACCATCAGAAACTTAGCCGCACACCCAGCTGGATCTCCCGCTTCGGCAGCGCTGATGTGAAGCCGAGCGGTTGGCTCGGTCCCACCGCGCTTGTGCCCGAAACGTGGAATGTGGTCGCTCCGGCACCCCCGATCGCTGTTGGCAGTCCGTAGCCCAGTCCTACCACATTGTTCACGCTGGCGAAGTTGGTGCGATTCGCGAGATTGAATCCTTCGGCTATTAATTGCAAGTTCGCTTTCTCTCCCAACTTGAACAGCCGCGAGAGGCGCATATCGAAGGCCGCGTAATTGGGGCCCAGGCCGGTGTTGCGGCCCGCGCCGATGGGACGGTCATTCGTGGAATGGCGGTCGCCATTTACGTCGGAACCAGCTAACAAATTGAATGGATGCCCGCTGTTATAGCGGACGATTGGCGAAACTTCGAACCCGGATAGTATGGCGTTTTTCCACGGGCTGTCGATCACCGCGGCTGCGGTGAATTTATGGCGTTGGTCGAAGTCCGAAAGAGCGCGTTCGATGCCCAGGCTGGTGTTGTCCTGGGGGCCAAAATCGCTGTTGAAGTCCGTCGAGGTGTCAAACGCTTTGCTGTACGTGTAATTGCCGATCAGCGTGAAATTGTCGCTGAAGCGCTTCTTGACCTCGATGATGCCTCCTTCATACAGTGCCGATGCCTGCGAACTGTATTGATCGGCTTGCAGAATCGCCGGATTCACGAAGCACTGCAGAATCGCGGCCCCCGCACAGGGCGCGGCGTGGGCTGGGTCGAAAAACACGATCGGATCGAGCAGCGGATTCGAATTCCAATCGCGATACGTCACTGTCTTCCCGCTTGCCAGCGGTTCCGTCACAAGCTGGAAGGGCTTCGGTACGGCGTTGATATCGATGGCCACCGGAAGCCGCAGCGTGTGCGAATAGATGCCGCTCAACGAGACGGAAAAACCGTTGGCTATTTCACGCTCTATCCCAAAAGACGCTTGCTCGGAGTAAGGGTTCTGATAGCCGGGCTGGCCGCTGAAGATGACCGTCAAGAGCGGCAGCGGCCCGGTGTTGGATACTGTGATGCCGAACTGAGTGAGATCAGCCGGCGTAATGCAGGCCGCCGCTCCCGCCGCCGGCGTTGTGCACGATACTTTGCCTTCGGCGAACAGCGTTTGGAAAATGCACGCCGATAACGGAATCGTGGGCGTACTGACGCCTGCAGGGGGACAGGGGGCATTGATGCTGGCGGGCGCCAGGAGATTGGCAATTTGCCGAGTGTTATTGACATTGCCCAGTGTTTGAATGACGTCGGCGATCTGACCGTAGATTTGAGAATAGAAAATACCGAACCCGCCTCGTATGACGGTCTTATGATTCTTGAACGGATCCCACGCAAACGACACGCGTGGCGCAAAATTGTCTTTGTCGGTTCCCAGCGGCCCATATTGCCCGTCGATTTCGTAACGCAAACCGAAGTTCAGCGTGAAGTTCTCGGCGATCTTCCATGTGTCTTGCCAAAACATCGCGCCGAATGGCCTCGGATAGTCGTAATTTGGATTGCCGAAACCTTGCTCGTAGAATTGCGGCACTCCCAGGGAAACCGATTGCACCGAGTTGATGAAACCACCCTGCGAGACCAAGCCGCACGGATTGGGAGAGGATGCCGAAGCGGAGGGAAGCAGGCAAGGACTGAGCACCGCGCCCGGCAGATTCCCAAAAACAAAGCGGCCGGGAAAGAACGTGTGGGATTCGCTGTGATTTCCCCGATAGAGGAATTCGCCGCCGAATTTCAACGTGTGATGGCCATGGATCATGGTGAAGCTGTCAGAGACTTCTGGCCGCCTCATGATCGTTAGGCTCGGGATGAAGATCTGTGTTCCCAGGCTGGCGTAACCGGGGATGTCCAGACCGACCTCGCCGGGGACATTCGGAATCACATCGAACGTGGAGTAGTTAAACTGCAACTGCAATGCGTTCTGCACCGATTGGCTGAAGAGGTGGTACCAAGCGCCCTGAATCGTGTTGTCGTAAGCATGAATCGAACTCCCGCGTGTGAACCCGGTGAGGGACTGTACGTCGGGCGATTCCTCCAGGTCGTGCGAATAGTTGTAGCGCAGGAAAAATTCGTTTTGGTCGTTGAGATGATGGTCGAGCCGGACGGAACTTTGATAGCGATGCGTGTTGTAGGGAAACACGCCGCCGTTGGCCTCCAATTCCCCGATAATAAATCCGTTGAGAGCCGCTTGCCCCGCGCTCACAAACGGGTTCGCTCCTGGATTTGCGTTCACTGTCAAAATGCTTTGCAGGGCGAACGCGCAAGTTTGTGCTGGCAAAAACACGACGGGCTGGCCGGGAGGAGTGAGACAGGGGACATTCGGATTGCCCGCTTCAGTCGCCAAGCCGTTAATCGTGGCCACTTGACCCGCATTCGGCCTGAAGATGTTCGTGTTTGTCAGAATCGGAACCGCATTCTGCGCATCCTGCCGCAGTCCTTCGAACGAGGCGAACAAAAATGTTTTGTCCTTCTTGATCGGTAATCCCAAACTGCCGCCAAACTGCTGTCGGCTCAGCGAATTCTTGATGTTCGTGCCCTGAAGATCCGCAGCCGCTGGATTGAACTGGGCTCCCGGTTGAAGAGCTTGGCTTTTCGCAAAGGGATCGGCCGCGTCCAGCGCATCGTTGCGGAAGAATCCATACACACTTCCGTGAATCTGGTTCGTTCCGGTCTTGGACACGATATTGATCGCGGCGCCGCTCGCCCCGCCTAACTCAGCCGAATAGTTGCTGCGGTTAATCTGAAATTCCTGCACGGCTTCCTGGCTCAGTGTGAGACGCACACCGCCCGAATCGTCGTTTGCTTCGCCCCCGTCCACTGTGACGCTGTTACCGCGGCCGTTGCTTCCGTAAAAAGATAATCCGCTTTGCGGAGTTTGCTTGACGCGAAAATCTTGATCCCCGGCCAGCCGCGTCGAATCGGAGACTCCGGGCATCAGCAAGGTGAAGGTAAGGTAATCGCGCCGGTCGATCGGAAGGTCTGTGATGTATTGTTCGCTCACGGTGTCCGCGAGATGGCCCCTCTCGGTTTCTACCATAGGTGGCTCGGTGTTCACCTCGATCACTTCGTTGCCGGAGGAGAGCTTCATTCGAAAATCAACGACCACAATTTGCCCGATACTGACTACGACATCCTTCTGGAGTTCCGTCTGAAATCCGCTCATTTTCAGCGTCAATTGGTAAGTCGACGGCGGGAGGCCCGTTATTTCGTATGCACCGCTGTCGTCCGAAATTGCCGTGCGGCGGATCCCTTTCGCTGGTTCCTCAGCGACGATTGTAGCCTTGGCGATGCTCGCACCCGTGGGATCGCTAACCGTTCCTCGAATTGCTCCGGAAGTTCCCACACCTTGTGCGCGGACCATTCCGGCCGAAATCAGAATGCAGGCAAACACACCCGTGAGTGTCCTGAAGATTCTCACTTCACACCCCCTCAAGTTGTCGTCAAGCGGACTAAAGCTGCCCCGGTTACTTAGACTGTTGATTCCTTTAGAGAGATGCCCAATACCCCTATTGGGCGGCCGAGGCCTATCGTGCTAGGTGCATTCTAGCCTTGACTGGCGAGATGACAAGCGGAAAAATACATTATCGACCTAGGACACAGGGATACCGCGCGGACCTTGCTTGCTGCCGGAGATCGCTACGATTTAAGCGGCCGATTCGGAGCGAAACACACGCTGGAATCGCGGGCCGGTGAATTGCACGCCGACGAGATGCTCTCCGCTGCCCGGTGATTGCGCGACGTGCACCACGCGCCCGGAAGTCGAAAAATCCGCTTCGGTGCGCCGCGACGCGTAGTGCGAAAAAGGGATCCTGATTTCGAGATCGGATCCGATGGCAACGTCAAACCGCGTCAGAAACGCGGCCCCGCTGCGGCACAAATTTTCGCTGGATGTTTCTTCTTCGAACGCGACTCCCCGGCTGTCGCGTCCCCTCACTTTGAGCGGCAAGTGTACTGCGATTCTACGCTCCGAGCGTTGCCTCGAAGCGGTCTGCGTCAACTGGACCATGGGCTGGGTCCTCTTTTCTGGCCGCCGCACTGCGGCCGGCCATCGCGGCGCCTCGGCTTTCGAAGAAGGCTTCCACCTTCTCGACAACCTCTGTGGGCGTTCGCGCCGCATGTACGATTCGTCGAAGCTCGCTGCCGTTCCCCACGCCATGGGTAAACCAGCATGCGAACTGTTTCATTTTGCCAATACCATCGGGCAGGTTGGCAGCGCTAATTTGTCTATAGTAGCCAGAAAGTAAACGGTGCCTGTCCTGTTCGAACGGCGTGTCGTAACGCCCGCTTTCCGCGTATTGCTTCATCTGCGAAAAAATCCACGGATTCGTGGCCGCCGCGCGCCCGATCATCACCGCGTCGCAGCCCGTCTCTCGCACCATGCGCTCCGCATCTTCCGGCGTATTGATGTCGCCATTGCCGATCACCGGAATTTTCACTGCTCGCTTGACCGCGGTGATGATGCTCCAGTCCGCCGCGCCCGCGTATCCCTGCGTCCGCGTGCGCGGGTGCACGGCTACTCCTTCCACTCCGGCGCTTTCCGCCATTTTTGCGACTTCCACTGCCACGATGGAATTTTCATCCCAGCCGGCGCGCAGCTTGATCGTCAGCGGAATTTTCACCGCGGCGCGAACCGCCTCGAAAATCTCTCCGAGTAGCGGCAGATCCCGCAGCAGGCCCGAGCCGCCGCACTTCACCACTTTCTTCGCCGGGCACCCCAGGTTGATGTCCACCGCGTCGTAACCCAGATCCTCCACCATCTTTGCCGCTTCCGCCATCACCGCGGGATGCGCGCCGAAAAGTTGCGCCGTGATGGGATGCTCGTCTTCCTGAAAATAAAGATAGCGAAGCGTTTTCGCGGCGCTCCGCGTGATGCCCTCGGAGCTCGTAAACTCCGTCATCAGCAGCCCGCATCCTCCCAGCCCACGAATCACGCGCCGGAAAAGCGTGTCCGTCACCCCGGCCATGGGCGCAAGGACCGCGGCCGGTGCGATCGTCAAGTCGCGAATTCGAAAGCTCGTCGGAAGCATGTGTTTCAGTTTAGGCCTATGCGCACGGCCGGGCAAGATGCGGCTCGGTCCGTGTTCCGTTGCGCATGCTCCAAATCCGAAGCTATCTCCGAATCTGCCGTATGGCGTCGAAGCGGTGCCAATTCCCACCGGGTCGGGCGGGCCAAGACTAAGATCAAGAAAAGTCGGGCTTTAGCATGAATAAAAACCATTCTAAAAATTTCTCAAAATAAAGCTTGCAAAGCACTTCACGTTATAGTATACTGAATTTGGGTAAAACTATGGTTTGACCATGGTTTTGCCCATTTTCTTTTTGCGCCGCATTTTCGTCTGAGGTCGTTGCTGCCTGCCGAATAGTTGACCCGCGACATCGTTAACCCTGATCGTCCCAAGTCGTCGGCCAGTAGTTGACGGGTAGCCAAGGTGGGGCGCAGCATGCTGCGCCCCTACAACGGCTGTCCGGCAACTTCTTTCTTCTCTGAGACCTCCGTACTCCGGCCTCTGTGCTCTCTGTGTCAAGGCTTTGTCCCTATCGCTTGTCTGTGAAGTGTCGATCGAAGATCCCGACCTGGTCGGGGCTGCCAACCTTCTTTCTCCTGAGGATATGAACCATGAAAAACAAAAAACCGAATGCCGAACTTGTCTGGAAACAAATGGAAGACCTCCTCGCCCCGCGCCTCCGCCTGTCGGTCATCGACCGCACGGTCTACTCCCATCTCCTGCGGCACAGTCGCCTGGAAGGGAAACTCCGTGTCCGGTTTTCGATTCAGTGGCTCGGTCGTAATATCCGGCTCTCCACAACGCCAGTCCGCGAAGCCGTACGCCGGCTCGTGGCCCAAGGTGCATTGCGCTTGGTCCAGCGCAGCAAAGCTGGGCATGTAGTCGAGGTGCGCCTGCCCGCCGAGATTCGCAGCGTGATGACGAATCGAAACGAAACCCGTTCGGCCTCCAGGAATGGCCGTCCAGGCGCCCACGCGCCGTTGAACCTCGAGGCCACGGACTTTTTGCAGAGCATGTTGCTGAGAAAGGCCATCCACGCTCGCGAGCGCGGCCGATGCTTCTACTGTCTGCGCCGGACCACGCCGACGGTGCAGTGCCTCGACCACGTCGTGCCACAGTCCCGGCTGGGCCGCAATTCCTATCGCAACCTCGTCTCCAGCTGCATGGAATGCAACGTGCAGAAAGGCGAAAAAGCTGCCGCCGATTTTCTCCGCAGCCTCTACCGCGAACGCCGTCTGACCGCCGCCGAACTCGCCTCCCGCCTCCGCGCTCTTGACGCCCTGGCCTCCGGCAAGCTGCGCCCTTCGCTCCCCTAACTTGCAGGCAGCTTGCGCACTTCGCTGGCGCGAATCTTCGCGGAGTCGCCGATCCGCAACTCGTTGCCGAGTCCCGCAAGCAACCGCTCGAACCTGTGAATCGGGCCGGTGGCTTCGATCCATACGCGCACCGGCTCGTACTCCCCGGAAAACGTGCATGTTTCGACAGCGAAGATGAAGCGCTACTCCTTGCTCGATGAACCTGATAATCACCAAGTTGATGAATTCCGCCGTCGTTATCGGGAACTTGGGTACCAGCAGGATCGAACGAACTCCATGATAAGGTTCCCTCAACAACTATGCGCGGCATTCTTTTACTCGCTGTACTCAGCGTAAAGAGTAGCTACTCTCGGGAAGAAGAAACGCCATTGGAAAGCGCGGATGACATTCCCGATACTCTTCAATGGTGGTTTGGCGAGGGCGGGTGTTGGCGAATACGCACTTATGCCTTGGACCATGACGTTCATGCATATCAGATAGGAAATTCCATGCAAACAACGGTAGAACTTGCCAAGAAAAACAACCAGGACAATTACGGAGACGTAATTGCGGCGCAGCATTTGATTCATTTTGTGGATTGCTCCAATCGGGAGGAGCTGGAAGCTGAATTTGGACGGATTGGCTTGGTGCCCCGGCTCCAATTTGACCTAAGACGGTTCGTATTCTGGAAGCCAGATGAAGCGGTGTATTTGACCAAGTCCTCGCCGAAGTAGCAGAACCCATCGCCTTCCGCTGACAAAACGGTGTAGTGCCTGGCAGCGGTTGCCGGAGAAGCGAAATAGGCCTGATCCTCACTGTCCGGTAAGCCGGCCACGAACAACGCTCGCCTCCCAATTTGTAATTTCCTATGTTTGTTTTCGATTGCGAGACTACAATTGGCGACATATGAACGGACCTTTGCAGTGGGTTTTGCTGGGTTTATTCGTTGGGCCGCTTGTCGGACTGGCCCAAGATTCCAAGCCCACCGTCGAGATTCTCGAAGGGGAGACCGCTGAACACCTTATCGGCGACCGCGGTCCGATCTATACGAACCTCGGCCACGAACATTTCGTCGTGGCATTCGAAGTCGTGGTGGGAACGGACGGGAAGGCAGTGAGTGCACAAACGTCCAACGGATTTATTGGCGACCTGACACTTCTGTGCAAGACATGGCGGTACAAGCCATTTGAGCGAAACGGCCAGCCGGTAATTGCCAGAGTACGAGAATCCGTTACCATCCTGCCGATCAGCGAATTTACCAAGGCACACGTCCCTTTTCCTGAAATTCATGATTGGAATTCGTTGCGAATCACCCTCAACCGCAGCGGCTGCTACGGGATGTGTCCTACCTATGAGATCGAAATTCGCGGTGACGGAACGGTGTTATATGACGGGCAAGCGTTCGTCGGGACCACGGGAAAACGAAAGATGCAGATCTCGCACGCGTCTCTGGCGAAGCTCGTGGATACGTTCCGCGGAGCGGATTATTTTTCTCTCGCCTCGGGATATGTGTCTGGGGTAACCGATATGCCGACGTACGTCTCATCGATCTCCTTTGATGGAGTGTCTAAATCCGTGCTGGATTATGTAGGCAGAGATGCGGGGATGCCAGCCGGTGTCTCCGATGTGGAAGCTGCGATTGACCGGCTATCGGGAACGTCCCACTGGGTCGGACGCAAGTAGGAGAGTAAGTCCTTCCATGAGAAGGCCGGTGAGTGTCAAGTACGTTTTTCTTCTTCCTTCTTGTAAGAATGTTTTTCTTCTTCTCTTCCATCCTGTGAGTTCCTGCTTTGAGCCAAGCCGCCCCTGTCGCCATCCTTCCATTCGCACTCTTTTTGAGCGATCTTCGCTCGGTGCAAGGTAGGTGTTCTCATTCAGTAGGTGCTGCTACCTGATAATCGACCTCGGCTCCGTCTCTTCGAGGGGAGTTGGGCCCCAGGACTTAGTCGCAGTCACCTGGACTCGGCGGTCGAGCTCAGCTGTCCCGATTAAAACTCTTTAGGCCACAGCGCGCATCGCTTTTTGGCTATTGCGCAATGGTTCGTACACCTCTCCGCTTACCCACAACCGATGGAGCAGTACTGCCAGCTTTCGAGCCACGGCAACTACCGCTCGTTTCTTGGCATTTTTTCCTCCTCGCTCTGCAAGCTTCAGTCCCCATCTCCGCAGATCAGTGTCTTCTCCAAATGGCCCCAGAATGTAATGCGCTCCTTGCACCATCATCGTTCGCAGATACCGGTCTCCTTCTTTACTGATTTTCTTCTGTGGCTCGCTCTCCCCGGAGTTTCTCCGGCCAGGTCGCAACCCCAGAAAACAACCTACCGCGCGACTCTTCGGGAACCGATACGGATCCTCTATCGTCAGGACATAGGTCAGCGCGATCTGCGTTCCAACACCCTTCACTTGCTTGAGCAAGGACACTTCCGGGTAAACTTCCTTGGCGATTTTCTCCATCCGCTCGTCGTATTCCTGGATGCGCTCGTTCAGTGATTCGACCTCTCTCAATAGCGGCTCCAGAACCTCGCGCAACTCCGCGCTCAATCCCTCGGCCAACTTCTCACTCACCTGATACGTGCCACACTTGGGCAGTCGTTGGCCAAAGGACTTCACCAACCCGCGTGCTGCATTTACCAACGCCGTTCGAGCACTTACCAGTTCGGCTCGCGCCCGGATCACCGTCAGATGGATTTGCGCCTTGGCACTGCGATGCCGCACCGGTCCCAACAGCTCAGGATCGATGCGCGCCAGCCGCGCCAGTGTCCGTGCATCGTGTCGATCATCTTTTCGATTGCTCTTGGTGATCAATTCCACTTTTTGTGCGTGTGCCACGATCACCTCGTATCCCAGCTCCGTTAACAGCCGGCTTACCCACGGCGAATGTGTTCCTGTCTCCATGGCGATGAGACTCTGCGGTATCTTTCCGAACGTCTGTTTCATCGCTCCCGGTGTCGTCGACACTTTCTGTTCCAGAATGATTTTTCCTGCTTCATCCAAAACACAGTAGAACGACCAACGATCGCCTAGATCCAAGCCGATCGTAAGCTTTTGCTCTTTAAATATTTCGTCCCCAAATACCTGCACGGTGCTAATCTTCTTCATAGTCGGTCTCCTTTTTTGTGCCTTGAGCACGTCTTTCATTGGGAGCGTATCGCATCCCGCTGGAGACCGGCCTTCTCATCCCATCTGATAAACGCTGTCGGCTCAACCGGGGTAAAGTCAAGCATTAGAAACTAAGCTACCGGTAACCCGGCCTCTGCACCCAAATGAGACGTGAACCCCGGATAGAGGCTTCCGGGGTTCTTGTTTTGGGATGTAAGAATTCGGAAACAAGGCGGGAGAACCCATGACCCACGTACCACAAGGCGGAACGTGGGGCATGCGGCCACCTCCGCCTGCGAGCCTTCAGGTGGCCTTCGCACCTTTCTGTCTGAGTGACTTAGTGGACTGCCTGCATCTGACGCGCCGCGAGCAGGCAAATCCGCCGTAATTCCTCGTAGGTGAAGTACGTCTCTTTCTCGTCGCCGGCGCGTTCTACATGGCCCAATCCTGACTCCCTCGAGATACGGCTGAGATCCGCTTCTGGCACACCAAGCAGGACGGAAGCTCTTGCCTGCGTGACATATTTTGGAACTTGATTGTTCATAACCTCCCCCTATGCCCCCGCGATGGCCATTTTCGTTTTCTTCCACAGCTAGGGTCCGAGCGGGATTTCCTGTACGGTGCGACGTGAACTCATGAATCCCCCTGCGTATGCAATTTATTGAAATAATGGCGCGCTGCAATCCGGCAAACGGTGGCATTGAGGCTCAGGTTTTCACCTTATGTTCCAGCGGGTGGCGCTCGATAAGATCGAAAGGCGTAGGCTTACGGCCTTCAATCAGTGGAACCCAATGCCCGCACGCGTTACTGGACATCTGCCCAACCGATCTGGGGGTCAAATCTGGTAACCGCTACCCAGGATTGACAATGACTTCGGCGTAGAACCGGCGATATGCGGCGCTCTGAGCTGTTCAGTGGAAGTAACAACAAAACATATTTTCTCTGCTTCTTCCTTCTTTGCTTCGTTAGGCCTTGCTGTGCTCTGGGAAACGCGATGCTAACGTGCCCAACCGCTTCATTGGAACGGTTTCAGTCGACGCGCACCGGCAGAGCGTCTGTATTATTTTTTCTTTTCACGCCTGCCATTGAGAGTCAGCTATCGGGTGATGTCCAGCTAGAGGATTTGTGTGGTGATCAACCGCCCAGCGAACGACAGGGAGAGGCCCCCGGTGCTGGCGGTGTCGTGCCACTAGTACCATTGCCGTATATCATCGCAATTCCCTCGGGCATCAGTGCGACTCCCTCAACTGTATACACGACCGCGTTCGTCCGCGTGTCAATGATTGACACGGTGTTTGAAATTTGGTTCGTTACGTAAGCGAAGACTCCGTCCAGGACCACGCCATGAGGCGCGCTGCCCACGGCAATCGTGCTGACCACTGTGTTGCTGTTTGTGTCGATCACGGAGACAGTGCTCGCGGCCGAATTCGCCACGTACGCGAAGGCGCCGCTCCATGCGATTCCCACGGCATAGGGACCGCTGTTGGAGGATCCGCTCACGACTGGCACCGTAGCCACAACAGTATTCGTTGCGGTGGAGATTACAGAGACAGTGTCCGAAGACTGATTCGTCACATAGCCGAAAGCACCGTTCGGCGTAATGGCCACCGCGGTAGGCCCGTTCCCCACTGGCACTGTAGCAATCACCGTGTTCGTGGCCGTGTCGATGACAGACACGTTGTTAGAGTTCACATCGGTCACATAGACGAAGGCTCCGTTCGGCGTGATCGCCAAACCCCATGGACCAGCTCCAACCCCAAGGCCGACCACCGTAGTGACGGTATTCGTGGCTGTACTAATTACGGAAATGCTGTTGGAGTTGTAATTTGCTACATACGCGAAGGCCCCGTTTGGAGTAATTGCCACGCCCACGGGAAAAGCCCCCACCGGCACTGTGGCCACGACCGTGTTGCTGTTGGTGTCAATTACGGAGACTGAGTTGGAGCCAAAAACCCATCCGGAATTGGTTGCATAGGCAAAGGCCCCGTTCGGCGTAATAGCCACCGCAAGGGGCTGGATCTGCACCGGAATGACCGCAATCACTTGGCCTGTCCACGCGTCAATCACCGAAATACTATTGGACTCATGCGTTGGCACGTAAAGGTGACAGCTGTTAAATTGCGCAGACGCGGGGGTGGACACCAATGTCGCCAACAAGGGCAGGGTCAGACACTTAAACAGCCAGGACCTGATCAATTTGTTGTCTTTGCTTCCTGTACGGGAATTCAATAAGCGCTCATTGTCCTGCATAAGACTGTCCTCCATCGGGCCAAATAGCAGGCAAAGTAGATTGTGAATTCAGCCAGCTCCAGCAAATATCATCGCCCGCGCGTTCTGGCAATCAGGCGAAACACCCTAAACAATGGGGAGAGACTACTGAGAGCGGCTTCCGGTGTAGCCCTCTCGGGGGCAAGGGAACGACACGTTGGGATAATGCACTACGTGGAAACCGACCCAGTATCGTCAGCAGGCGGTTGGCACACTAAAAAAAAAGACCAGAAAATTTAAGCCAAGTGAGAAAAAGCAAAAATAGGCGGTCTAACAAATCGCCGAACCGATGGATCAAGCGCCTGGTAAACGCGGTAAAGTCAAGCATTAGAAACTAAGCTACCGGTAACCCGACCTCTGCACTCAAATGAGACGTGAACCCCGGATAGAGGCGTCCGGGGTTCTTGTTTTGGGATGTAAGAATTCGGAAACAAAGCGGGAGAAGCCAAGACCCACGGACCAAAAGGCGGAACGTGGGGCACGCGGCCACCAAGCGCACGCGCGACGGAAGGAAGAATCAAAACTCCCAGACGCAAACCCGGCGTCTGTGGCATCCGGCTGCCGGGTCGCATTGACTCTGCGGCGACGAACTTTGCGTCGGCAATCGATCTGGCGAACGCGATGCGGCGCGTCCGTGGCACACGGCAAGCACGAAGAGCGCAACGGCGGCCAACGCGACGAAAACTGGCCCGACTGGTACGCCTCATACATGGTGGCGGAGCAGGCCGGCACAGAGCTGCCGCAATAAACGACAAGGAAGTGGCGGCTATCAGCGTCGCGTCACGTGGAAAAGCGGCAGCAGGGCTGCCGCACTCCAAGTTACCCGCGGAGAAGATCGGCGAGAATCCAGGCCGCTCCGGCAATCGCGAAGGTCTCGGCGAATTCGCTCCAATTACCAGAATTGCGGGGAGCGGAAAGAAGCAACGGCACCCAGACGACCAGCCCAAAGAGCACAAGCATCAATGTCAGCAAGCGAGCGGCGAGAAGTGCCATGCGATTCGTAACGAGAGCCACAGCCGCCAGCGCGAAGAGGACCGTTGTCGCTATCGCCCAGAATTTCTGACCGGGCGGAATCCAGTTCGGAACAAGAGTGGTGGTGGCGTGAAGATAGAAAGCCTGCTCGAGGGCAAAGGAAAGTGCGCAGAGGCCCAGAAGAATGCGGCCGATTCGGCGAAGCGTTTCCCCTGTCAACGCCGATGACAAGCGCGCAAACACGACCGCCGCTCCGGCGACGAGAGAGAACTGCTCGAAGAAGTTGCCCCAGCTATTGTAAATCCGCGGCGCCGCAATGATTCCCGGCACGCAGCGCAAGGCGACGGCAAGATAAGCAAGTCCGAGAACGGCTGCGCCCGCTTTCGTGGTCCGATGGAACTGAATCGCGACGCCGCCGAAGATCCCGGCAGCGGCGGCCAAGTAGACAATATAAAGCGGCAAATGCCAGCCGTTGTACGCGTGCCAGGCCAAGACGATGCAGCCAAAGGCCAGAGACGCCACTCCAAACACACGACGGCCGAGGTTCGAACCAGGCGTTGAGATGCTCATTTATTTGCAACCCCACTTCCGAGGTGCGTCGCGATGCGCGAGAGCCGAGCCCCTGCGTTTTCCGACCCGTTGCCGTTATTGCAAAAGGTGCGCAATTCTTTGCTTCGCTTTTCTGGAGTTCATCCTGACTACGGAAAAAGCTTCGGGTTGCGCGCGTTCTCTTCCGGCTTGGCGTTATTTGGTTTCAGGAATTCTTCCAACCGCAGAAATTTTCGACCCAGCGCCGCGCTGTAGGCGGACCAGTCTTCCTCGCCGGAGTCGAGCGCCAGTGCCGCTCTGACGGCCGCCAGCTTCGAATCGAGGTCGTCGAGATAGTGGAAGACCAACGCCTCCCGAATCATCGGCAGTTTCGGCGAGCCGAATTCGTACTGCCCGTGATGGCTTATCAGAAGGTGCTGGACGACGGTTTTCAGGTTTGCCGGGAATCCCTCGATGCCGTCCATAGCTTTCGTCACCGTTTCCAGTTCCATCACGATGTGCCCAAGGAGCTGCCCTTCGACCGTGTACCCGATGGCCCGGTCGTAGCAGAGCTCCTCGAGCTTGCCGACGTCGTGAAGCAGCGCCACGGTCAAAAGCAGGTCGGCGTTCAGCTCCGGATAATGCTCGGCGATTTGTTTCGCAAGACCGCAAAGCCCGACGACGTGTTCCAGCAGCCCGCCGAGATACGCGTGATGCATGACTTTGGCGGCGGGTGCGCGCTTGTAGCGCGCCGCGATCGCCGGCTCATTGACCACGGCAAGTACAAGTTTCTTCAGCCACACATCCTTGATCGAATTTGCATACTCGAGCAGCCGTGCCCAGAGCTTCCCTACGTCTTCTTTTGTGTGCGGAAGAAAATCCGCCAGGTCCACTTCTTCCGGCTTGGCCCGGCGGAGATTCTGCAGCGAAAGCTGCGGCTTGTTGCGGTAGATCTCGACGCGCGCCTGCACTTTGACGAAGTCGTCGCGGCTGACGTCTTTGGCGGCGGCCTCGAACTGGTCCCACATGCGCGCTTCGATCGTGCCGCTGCGGTCGCCAAGTTCCAGGCGAAGATACTGCTTCCCTTCGCGCGTATTGCGAATCTCTTTTTCGTGAACGAGAAAGAAGGTCGTGATGGATTGTTCGGTGGCCAGATCGCTGACGAACGACGTCTTCATCAGTCGCCCGAGACCGAGGAGCGCTTGCCGAAGACCAGGAATTTCTTGCGCCCCTTTTTCGTCTTGGTCGTCTCCGGAGTGGCGCTTACTTCTTGAATTTCGGAGTTGCCGCCGCCCGCGGCATCCTGGTAGCCGGGCTTGATCACCACGTAGCTTTCCTCACGCAGCGTCTTGAGATACTCGCGCAGGGCCGGCTCCATGCGTTCGCCATAAAGCTTGTCCATGATTTCATTTTCGACCTTGTCGAGCGACTGCTGCCCTTCGTCGTAGTGCTCCAGGACCTGTATGATCAGGAAACCCTGTTTGGTCTCCATGACATCGGTCAGATCGTTCTTTTTCAGTTTAAAGACCACTTCTTCCAGTTGTGGCGAAAGTTCCCCGCGCTTGTACTGCCCCAAATACCCGCCCTGTTTTGCCGTCGCCCCGTCGGAATAGCGCTTGGCGATTTCCGCGAAATCTTCGCCATCTTTCACGCGTTTGAGGGCCGTGTCGGCTTTCTTCTTTAGTTCCGCGACATCCGCCGCATCCTTCCCTGCCGTGTTCACCTCGATGGATCGGAGCACCACTTGCTCGGGGCGAATGTAATCCTTTTTGTGTTCCTCATAATACTTTTTTACTTCGTCCTTGCCGATAGAGATATGCGAGCCTACTTCATTGTTGATTACTTTCTTTGTTAGTATACCGTTTCGAATGTTGTTTTTGAAATCTTCCCAGTTCAGTCCCTGGGACTCCACGGCTTTTTCCAGCGATTCCATGCTGTCCAGTTTGTTTTCAATTCGAATCTGATCCAGCTGCTTGATAACTTCCGGTTCCACGTTGATGCTCATGTCCTTGCCGCGCTGCACGAGCAGGGATTGGTCGATTAGGTTTCGAAGCGCGTTCTTCTGAGTATCCTCAACGATCGCTTTCAACTGTTCCGGCGTGCACCGGTTCTGGCACTCGGCTTTGGCGTCGTCTTCGGCGCCGGCCCTCGAGTGTTCGAGTTCGGAGCGCGTGATCACTTCGTTGTTCACGCGAGCCACGATTTCTTCGATGACCTTGCCTTCCGAAGACGAGGCAGATACAGGCGTCTTTTTCGCAGGAGCAGCCGCCGGTTTTTTCGCGGGAGCGGCTGGTTCGGGTGGAGCTTCGTCAGGCTTCTCGAGCGTCGGTTTCTGTGTTGGAGGCGGCGTAGGTTCCTGTGCAGCCAGCGGCAGTCCAATCAGCAATGCCGCCATAAGTCCAAAATTGCGCATGTCATTCCTCACCTATAGAGTTTAGCCCTGCCCTTGAAGGCCGAGCAATACGTTTCTCAGAGCCGCAGGAACGGGCTCTCCGCGCGTCGTTTCAAGCCAAAGCACGCCGCTTGGGTCCAGCTTGATTCCCTTGCGCGAGCGCACAACTTTCACCAGCGTCGCGGGGTCGAGCGGCGTTTCCGCGTGGAAGCGAATGGCGATCCGGTTTCCCTGGCGCTCGACAGCCGAAATGCGCAGCCGCTCACACATGGATTTGAGGACGGCGTACTCCAAAAGGTTTTCTACGCTGGTGGGTGGGGCGCCGAAGCGATCCGCAAGTTCCCGCTGAACGTCCTGCTTTTCTTCCTCGCTGGCGATCGAAGAAACGCGCTTATACGTGCGCAGGCGCAGATTTTCACTGGGAATGTAATTTTCCGGTATTCGAACGTCGAGCCCGAGACTAAGTGTGGTGCGCAGTTCCGGCGCCGATTCTTCCCCTTTCAATTTAGAGACTGCCCGCTCCAGCATTTGGCAGTACATGTCGAAGCCGATGGCTTCGATGTGGCCATGCTGTTGCCGTCCGAGCATGTTCCCCGCGCCGCGAAGTTCGAGGTCAAGCGCCGCGATGCGGAACCCTGCGCCCAATTCGCTGAACTCCTTCATGGCGCTCAGGCGCTTGCGGGCGATTTCCGAAAGGGCCGTGTCGGGAGGAACGAGCAAATAGGCGTAGGCGCGCTGATGGGAACGGCCGACTCGGCCGCGGAGTTGGTACAGTTCGGCGAGGCCGAGCCGATCGGCGCGATTAATCAGAATCGTATTCGCGCGCGGAATATCGAGTCCGTTTTCCACGATGGTGGTCGCCACCATCACGTCCGCTTCTTCGCGGATGAATTTCAGCATGACGCTTTCGAGTTCTTTTTCGCTCATCTGGCCGTGGCCGACAACCACGCGCGCTTTGGGAACAAGTCTTTGAACCAGAGTTGCGAGAGAGTAGATGGATTCGACGCGATTGTGGATGAAGTAGACCTGCCCGTCACGCGCCAGTTCGTTTTCGATGGCCCGGCGAACCAAGTCCTCTTGAAACGACGAGACCACCGTCTGAATCGCCAGGCGGTCGCGCGGTGGCGTTTCGATCAAGGACATATCGCGCAGGCCGACGAGAGACATGTGCAGGGTGCGCGGAATCGGAGTGGCGGACAGCGCCAGTGCGTCAACGTTTTGCCGCATCTCCTTGAGGCGCTCCTTGTGCGCCACGCCAAAGCGCTGTTCTTCATCCACCACAAGCAGACCGAGGTCCTGAAATTTTACGTCCTTGGAGAGCAGCCGGTGCGTTCCGATCACCACATCCACTTTCCCGGATTCGATCTCCGCCAGAATTTTCTTTTGTTCGGCGGGGCTGCGGAATCGGCTCAGCATTTCGATGCGCACCGGAAAGGCAGCGAATCGCTGTTTGAAAGTTTCGAAATGTTGAAAGGCAAGCACGGTGGTCGGGGCGAGGACAGCCACTTGCTTGCTGTCGGAAACGGCTTTAAAGGCGGCCCGCATGGCCACTTCCGTTTTTCCGTAGCCAACGTCTCCGCAAAGAAGCCGGTCCATCGGAGTCGGGCGTTCCATGTCCCGCTTGATATCGGCAATCGCCGTGTTTTGGTCCACAGTTTCTTCGAATTCGAACGCGTCTTCGAACTCGCGCTGAAAATTTCCGTCGGCGGCAAAAGCGAAGCCCTCCGCTGTTTTCCGCGCCGCGTAAAGCCTGAGGAGCTGGTCGGCCATGTCTTCCAGCGATTTCCGGACGCGCGTCTTGCGCGTGTTCCAGCCCGTGCCGCCGAGTTTGTCCAGCGTGGGGTGCGATCCCTCCACCACGCGATAGCTTTGCACCAGGTCCATCCGCTCAAGCGGGACGTAGAGCCTTGCGTCTTCCGCGTAACGCAGCAGCATGAATTCGCCGCGGTGGCCATCCGATTCGATTTGCCGCAGCCCTTCGAACTGCCCGATGCCGTGATCCACGTGAACCACGAAATCTCCGGGCTTCAGCTCCGCAAAATCGCTGAAGAATCCGGAAGTGCGGATTTTGCGGCTGGGCCGCTCGACCGTGGGAGTTACGTCGAACAGATCCGCGTGCCCGAAAATGGTGAGCTTGGCTTCGGGGAATGCCGCGCCTTCGGCAAATGGAGCGCGAATCAAGAGCAGCCCCGCTGTTTCCAACGCGCCTTCCGCCGTGAAACCGGCCGCCGCGGTCTCCGATTCGCCAAGTACATACGGCACTTCATATTCTCGCGAGATGTCCGCCAGCCGTTCGAGTTCGCCCGTGCTGGCGGCCGTGAGGAAAACTTTTCCGCCAGATGCGAGCTGTGACTTCACGTCCGTCATGCACGCCACCACATCCCCATGAAAGCGCGCGCTCGGCCTGGATGAGAGTTCAAATTGGGGCGCCAAACCCAGGTTCACCGCCAGCTGTTCGAGATGAGCTTGCGATGTCTTCCCCAAGGCGGCGGCGAACTCTTCTTCATCCAAGAAGAAGTGCGACGCGGAGGGAGCGCTCGCGCTGCCAAGGCGTTCATAGATTTCGGTAGCGTGTGCGAGATGCTTTTCCGCGGCCAACCGCAGATTCTGCGGTTCGTCCAGGAAGACCACAGGCTTAAGCGAACTTTCCGCGAGTTCGAAAAGCGCACTTTGGCCGCTCCCCTCGGAGGGTCCGAAAAAAGAGATAGACTCCCATTCCGGCGCGGCGGCTTGCGACGCGCCTGGCGATGCGCCAACGAGCGCCGCTACGTTCCATTCCGTCAGGGGCAGCAGCGTGGTCCTATTCACGGGCGCGATCGAGCGCTGCGTGCGCGGATCAAATTCGCGAACCGATTCCACGGTGTCTCCCAGCAGCTCAATCCTTACCGGCCGCGGCGCTTCGGCGGAAAAGACGTCAACGATCCCTCCGCGCATGGCGAATTGACCCGGCAGCTCCACCATTTCCGTCCGTGTGTAGCCGACTCCCGCGAGATGCGCGATCAATTCCTCGAGCGGGACCTCCGCATCTTTCGTCAGCGTTCGAGCAAGGGATAAGTACAACGTGGCGTCATGAAAGCGCCACAGCGCCGCTTGCACGGGAGCGATCACCAGCGACACTTGTCCATCCGTCAAACGAAAAAGAGTTGCGGCGCGGCGTTCGAGAATGTCCGGATGAGGACTCTGCGATTCCCACGGCAGGGTGTCGAAGGCGGGCAGGGTCGCGACTCCTCCCGTTGCGCCCGGGAAAACACTCGAAAAAAAACGCACTGTCTCAGCCAGCGCTTCCGCTCTGCGGTTTGAATCCGTGATGAAGAATGCGGGCCGACGCAACTCGTGCGTCAGATACGCGGCCAGTAGAGCCTTCGCGACATCGTGCAGGCCCGAGAGAGAGATATGCGGAGCCCCGTCGCGCAAGGCGCCCAGCGCGCCTTCCACCGCGGGATGGCGGAGCACGGCATCCAAACGCTCACGAACGGCAGGGAGGATCATGCCTGAAGGTCAGACTTCCGCGCGAGTGCTTGAAACGCCTTCGCGGATCTTTCGCAGCATCGCCGTGGTGGAATAACCCGGTATAACAGGAATGGAAACGACTCGGCCTCCCGCGGCCTCGACTTCTTCGCGACCGACGATTTGGTCGCCGGGCCAGTCGCCGCCCTTGACGAGAACGTCCGGCAGAAGGCGCGAGATGATCTCCCGCGGCGTGGGCTCATCGAAAATGACCACCGCATCCACGCACTCAAGCGCGCACAAGATCTCGGCTCGCTCGCGTTCCGGCAACACAGGACGCCCCGCGCCCTTCAGCTGCCGCACGCTGGCGTCGCTGTTCAGTCCTACGATCAGCACGTCGCCCAGGGCGCGAGCCTGCTCCAGGCTGCCGATGTGCCCGGGGTGCAGCAGATCAAAGCAGCCGTTGGTGAAAACGATGCGGCGACCGTTGCGTTTCTCGCGTCCAAACCGCAGAATCGCTTCTTCGAGAGTCAGAATCTCCGGATCCAAAGGAACTCCATGAAGGCCGGCGCAAAACTAGCCCTGGTGTCACACAAAAATCTAGTTTATCACGCACAGCAGGGGCCACGCCCGTGAGCCAGGGTTCTCCCCTGAAAACGAATAAAATGATCCGAGCGATTTCTGGAGCGGCCCTATGCGTCGCCGGTCTCGCCATCGGACTCCCATCCCGTTACCACTCCCAGACGTTTCGCGTCGAGGCGGGTGGATGCCGCCTCATCACGACTATTGTTGAACCTGCGCGGGGCGAACCGCGCGGCTACGTCGTTCTGCTTCATGGGCTCTCCGCCAACGCCCGCATCATGTCCTACCTGACGGCGGGATTCGCTTCGCTCGACTTGCGCGTTTTTGTTCCCGACCTTCCGGGGCACGGAAGGACTGCAGGCCCTTTTACCTACGATCGCTCCGAAAAGTGCAGCGAAAACCTGGTTCGCGAACTGATCCAGCACGGCCTGCTCGATCCTGAAAAGACGATACTCGCGGGACATTCTCTCGGCGGAGCCGATGCTTTGCGCGCCGCTTCCGCTGTTTCAGTGGCGGGAGTCATTGCGATATCCCCAGCGCCCATGCGCCCGCTTCCGGGCGTTTCTCCGGAGATGATCCCGTTTCACGAGTTCGGTACCTTGCCCCCTCATTCTCTGGTTATGAGCGCCGCCTGGGAGCCGAAAAGAGTCCGTGACGCCGCCAAAGAGCTGGTCCCCGTTCCGGGCGACGGCACCAGCCAGTATGTAGTCATTCCGCGTTCCTCGCATGTCAGCATCCTGTTCGACAGTAGGGCGATGGCCGTCGCCGAGAAATGGGCTGCGCAGGTTCTTCATTTGGAAACGCCTTCGTCATTACCTTCCCATCGCGGAGTGCTGGGCTTCTTCGCCGGATTTGCGGGAATCCTCTTGCTCGCCGGTCCGTTTCTCCGCGAAACGCTGCAAAGCAAACCTGCTCCCGAGCCGGAGACGTCCGCCCGAGTGTCACTTGGCCGATCCATCGTAGAGGCCGGAATCGTCGGCCTCGGAGCCGTTGGCCTGCTCTCTTATGGGAACCCCCTCCGCGCGCTTCATCTCTTTCAAGGCGGCTATTTCGCAAGCTTTCTGTTGGTTCTCGGCGTCGTTCTGCTTTTTTTGCATGGGAGCTCCCTGCCGAAACTGTTCCAGGCCTCTGGAAGCGATTCCACCCCCTCGATGCTGCGGTATCGAACCCCTCTGCTTGCCGCCTTTGCCGCGACTCTCCTGTTTCTCCTCATCAGCGCCTGGATCGACTTGACCTTCAGTGAGGCTTGGCTGACCGCGGCCCGATGGGCCCGCTTTCTACCTTTTGCCCTGGCCGTGCTTCCGTATCACGCCGCGGAAGAAATTCTGCTTGGACCAGCTGCCCCGGGCCACGCGCTTCGCCGATTGCTGACCTCGCTCGCATTTCGGCTGGTTGCATGGGGCGCGATCGTGGCGGGCATTTTCTTCCTCCACAGCGGCGCCATCCTGCTGGTGCTCCTCGCTCCCTATTTCGCCCTATTTTGTGTGCTCCAGGCTCTCGCCCAGCACGTTGTCCGGGAAGTTACCGCATCTCCCGCAGCCTCTTCCGTTTTCGGTGCTATACTTCTCGCGGGGTTTTGCTTGGTGGTTTTCCCCACCACCTGACAGGCACCCTCGGCCAACTTTTTCATTGCCAAACCCAGCCTTGGCCTATAGTTTCCTCTTATTGCGACGGAGCTCAGGACCTGCTGCGAGACAAATTATGGCGGAGATAGCAATCGTCGGCGGCGGGCCCTCCGGCGCGATGTGCGGTGAACAACTCGCGCGCGCGGGACACGACGTACACATCTTTGACGAACGCCTCGGCTGGGAAAAGCCCTGCGGCGGCGGCCTCACACATAAGGCCGTGCAGTGCTTCCCTTTTCTGCTGGACAATCCTTATCCAAAAAAACTGGTGCATTCCGTCGAATTGATCAGCAGCAACGACCAGCGCGCCAACCTGGAAATGACCCACCCCATCGTCATTTATTCCCGCAGGGTCTTGAACGGAATGCTGCTGGACCGCGCCCGGGACGCCGGCTGCAAAGTGCGCCAGGCTCATGTGCTCGGCGTCGATACGAGCACCTCGAAGCCGCGCTACTCCGTCGATGGGGAATGGCGCACCGCCGATTTTCTCGTCCTGGCGGCAGGGGCCCGCAACCAGATCGTCCCGGAAACCCGCGCGCTTCAGCGCGACGAACTGGAAATGACCCAGGGCTACTTCGTGCCAAAAACCGCCGACGCCATCACCGTCAAATTCCTCCCGCACTTCGAGGGCTACATCTGGTCTTTCCCGCGTTGCGACCATCTTTCCGTCGGGATTTGCGGAAGCATGGCCGCTCACACCAGCAGCGAGCTCAGGACTCATTTGGGCGCTTTCGTCGAGAAGCATGGAATTTCGACGGAAGGCGCGAAATTCTATAGTCACGTCCTTCCGTCTCCACGCGAGCGCACTCTTTCCGACCGCGCGGTACTCGGCAAAAATTGGGCGCTTGTCGGCGATGCCGCCGCCTGGGTTGATCCGCTCACGGGCGAAGGCCTTTTTTACGCCATGCGTTCCGGAGAATTACTCGGCCGCTCTATTGCGCAAGGCTGCCCGGAAAAATACACGGCCTGGGTCAAAGCTGCCTTTTCCTCCGAACTTGAATTTGCCGCCCGCATCGTACGCAGGTTCTACCGCGGCTCTTTCCTGGGCACCGCTGTGACGACTCGCATGGTCCAGTTCATGAACCGCAGCTCGGTTTTTCGCCAATTGATGAGCGATCTCTTCAGCGGCACACAGGATTACAGCAGCCTCAAACGCCGACTCTGGGGCCAGTTGGGAATTACCGTCAGCGATTTCATTGCCAGCGTCCTCAATCTAGACCGCCCGGCCACGGCTCATGTCCCGCCTGGCGGCGCCGCGGCCGATTAGTCGTTCCTGCCGACGCCTCCGGCGCTTACCTTTCTTAACCGCCTAGCCATTCGGCCAGCCCCCGCATGTGGATAGAGTTTCTGCCGCTGCATCCAAGAGTCTGAGATAATCGGTCACACGCATGGTTGCCGAACAAGATTCCTCAAAGAATTCAAAGAGCGAGAAACGCAAAAACGCCTGGAAATCCTTGCCGGACGTTTGGGCGCTGATCAAGCCGCGCCGTGGACTTCTCGCGCTCGGCTTTGTTTTGATGGCCATCAATCGCCTCTCTGGCCTGGTTCTTCCCGCTTCCACGAAATACTTCCTGGACAACGTGGTCATCAAGAAGCAACTGAGTCTGTTGACCCCCATTGTCCTCAGCATTCTTCTCGCAACGGTGCTTCAGGGCCTCACTTCGTTCACGCTAACTCAGCTTTTGTCCAAATCCGCCCAGCGCATGATTACGGATCTCCGCAAAAAAGTGCAGGCACATATTGGCCGACTTCCACTGTCGTTTTATGACGCGAACAAGACGGGCGCGCTCGTTTCTCGCATCATGAGCGATGTGGAGGGCATCCGTAACCTGATTGGGACAGGGCTGGTCGAGTTTGTGGGCGGACTGATGACCGCTGTTTTTGCGCTGATTTACCTGCTTCGCACAAGCGCGCTCATGACCGGCGTGGCTTTTTCAATCATCGTGATCTTCGGCCTCTGGATCAGCCGGGCATTCAAGACCATTCGCCCCATTTTCCGGGCACGGCCAAAAATCAGCGCCGAGGTGACTGGACGGTTGACGGAGTCGCTCGGAGGAGTCCGCGTGGTGAAGGGCTATCACGCCGAAGAGCGCGAAGAGAAAATATTCGCTTCCGGCGTGCAACGGCTGCTTGATAATGTCCTGAAAACTCTCACTGCTACCTCCCTGATGGGCCTCTCAGGCGCCATGCTCATGGGAGTCGTCGGCGCGCTCATGTACGAATTCGGCGGGCACGCGATCTTTTCCGGAAGCATGACCCCCGGGCAATGGTTCGCCTTCAACGCTTTCCTGGTGCTGCTGATTGCGCCCGTTTTCCAAATTGTCGCCATAGGTACGCAGATTACCGAGGCCATCACCGGACTCGAACGCACACGCGAAATCCTGAATGAAACGAAAGAGGACCAGGACCCGAAGCGCACGGTAACTGTTGACCGCATCACCGGGCACATCGTTATGGAAAACGTGAGCTTCTCCTATGAGACCGGCAAGGAGGTTCTTCACGAGGTGAGCTTTGATTCGCAGCCTGGCACGGTCACCGCTCTCGTCGGTCCGTCGGGAGCGGGCAAGTCAACGATTATCGGTTTGATCGCGACGTTTTATGTGCCGTCTGAAGGCCGAGTCCTGGTCGATGGAATCGACCTCGCCACGGTCAAACTGAACTCCTACCGCACGCAGCTCGGCGTCGTTTTACAGGAAACTTTTCTGTTCGACGGGACGATTCGCGAAAACGTGGCGTTCGCCCGGCCCGAAGCGAGCGAGGAGGAGATTCTCGCCGCCTGCCACATCGCCCGGGTCGATGAATTTGCGGAGTCTTTCGAGAAAAAATACGACACCGTGGTCGGCGAGCGCGGCGTAAGACTTTCGGGCGGTCAGAAACAGCGTGTGTCCATCGCGCGCGCGATTCTTGCCGATCCGCGGATTTTGATTCTCGATGAAGCGACTTCCAGCCTGGACTCCGAGTCCGAGGCCCTCATTCAGGAAGGGCTGCGCTACCTGATGCGTGGGCGCACGACTTTTGTGATCGCCCACCGGCTTTCCACCATTCGACGCGCCGAACAGATTCTGGTTGTCGAAGGCGGCCGCATCATCGAACGGGGCACGCATGCATCGCTCTACGCGGCGGGCGGCCGCTACTTCGACCTTTACACCAAGCAGCACGAAGTGGAGAGCAACCTCTTCCTCGCGCCCGGCGAAAGCTCCGCAGACTCCGAGGATGGCGATGGAGCTGGAGCGCCTTCCATCGGGCGGGCCGCTGCGGCTCTACCCGACGCGATTCGCCTCATCCGCGGTCAAAACAACTGATTGGGTGGAATCTTGCGCAAGAGATTCCCGGACTTGGAAGTTCTCTGAGTTGAGTTTTTTCACGCCAAGCGTTCCTGCCTCGGTTTTTGTACGCAAGCTCATAGTTCTTTCGGCGAACCCGAGTGGTATTCGGCATCGAAAAGGCGCCCGGAATTATTCGTATCTCAGGGCGACGATGGGATCAACGCGCGTGGCGCGGCGCGCTGGAATGTAGCATGCGGCCAGTGCGACGACCGCGAGAACTACAGAAACGACCGTGAAGGTCAGTGGATCCCGAGCACTCACGCCGAAAAGGAGCGCGGCAAGAAGCCGCGTGAGTCCGAGCGAGGCTGCGATGCCGATCGCGACGCCGAGGAGAATCAGTTTCGCGCCATGCGCGAGGACGAGGCGGAGCACATCCGTTTGTTGTGCTCCGAGCGCCCTGCGGATGCCGATTTCGCGCGTTCGCTGCGTGACCAGGTACGCCATCACCCCGTACAGACCCACTGCGGCAAGCAGGAGCGCAAGGGCGGCGAAAACGGCGAGCAGAAACGCCTGCACGGTCGTGTCTTGCATGGCTTCGGCGATCACTTCGTTCATGGTGCGGACATGATAGACGGCGATAGCGCTGTCTAGATCGCGCACATCGCTTCGAATCGCGCTCAGGACACCCGTCTGCGCGCTTGCCGTCTTCACCACGATCGTCCCGTAAAATCCGGCATTCCGCATCCACATGGTGAGCGGGAAATAGCGCTCGGGGACGGCTTTTTCGCGGATCCCGTTTTGTTTCACGTCGCCGACGATCCCGATGACTTTGTAGGGGGTGCCGCCTTCGTCCGTAAACGGCTTCCCAAGCGCGTCCTCGCTGAGCCAGAACGTCCTGGCCATGGACTGATTGATGATGACGCCGAACGAGAGCCCGGCAGGGATTTTCACTGCTTCACCGTTTCCTGACTTACTCAACACGCCAGCCTTCGCCATCAACTCGGCTGTGTCGCTCGCGTCCTGGGAGGTGAAAGTGCGGCCTTCGATCAGCGGAATCCCAAAGACCTGGAAATAGTCGGGCGTGATGGAGTGCACTTCAACGAGTTGCTGCTGCAAGGCGGGATTCGTGTTTCCGGGGACTTTGATGTACCCGTTCGAACCGCCCAGGAGGGGCAGGTGGGTCGTGATGGCCGCGGAGCTGACTCCCGGAATCTGACGGATATTCGTGAGCAGTCGGTCGAAAAACCCTCGCATTTCGGGCAGCGTTTTGTAGTTCGTTTCCGGAAGATTGAGACGCATGGTAAGGACGTTCTCCGGTTGCACGCCGATGTTGGTGCTTCGCAAACTAGCGAAGCTGCGCAGCAAGAGGCCTGCGCCGACCAGCAGGGCGAGCGAAACGGCGATTTCCGCAACTGTGAGGACGTTACGCAACATGCGGCCCTTGCCGGCCGCGCCGCCGGCTCCCGTCGCACTACACTTCAATTCTTCGTTGAGGTCGAGCGAAGATGTCTGGAGGGCTGGCGCGAGGCCGAAGAGGATGCCTACAAAAACGCTGAGAACGACCGTGAAGAGGAGGACGGTCAAGTCGAGTTGAATGGGATTCGCACGCGGGATGGGTAAGCTGTTTGCGGCTGCCAGTGCGGAAACCGCCCATTGGGCCCCAAGCAATCCCAGAGCGGCTCCAGCCAAGCCCAGCATTACGCTCTCCGTAAGCAGTTGGCGAATCAGGCGCCAACGTCCTGCTCCGAGTGCGGCGCGGAGCGCGATCTCCCGATTGCGCGCGGTCGCGCGCGCCAGGAGAAGGTTCGCGACGTTGGCACACGCCACCAGGAGAACAAGCGCGACGGCACCGAACAGGATCAGGAGTTGCGGGCGCGAATTGCCGGTAAGCCTTTCCTTAAGCGGGAAGACGAGCGAAAGAATGGATGTGTCCGTGCCGCGATACTGTTTGTTAATCCGGGCGGACACCGTGAGCAAATCGGCGCGGGCCTGCTCCACCGAGAAGTTTGCCTTCACCCTTCCGATGGCTTGCATCCAGTGAGAACCGCGGTTTTGGAAAAGCGGGTTGGTCATGTCCGCGGGAATCCAAATGTCCGTGGCTGAAGGGAAATTGAACCAGCGCGGCATGACTCCGACAACGGTGAATGGCTGCGCGTCTAAATCGAGCTGCTGCCCAAGCACGTCGTTGCGTCCACCAAAATGGCGTTGCCAGAATCCATAGCTGAGGACCGCGACATTGTTCTTGCCGGCGATGTCCTCTCCACGGACGAAGCCTCGCCCGATCAGCGGTTGCACGCCCAGCGTGTCGAAGAAATTTGCTTGCGCCGAAACCGCGGAAACGGACTCCGCCTCGCCTGCTCCGCTGGCGTTCGCACCCCGCGGATAGGTGTACATGCTCATCGATTCGAACGTGCTGTTCTGCTGCTGCCAATCCAAGTAGTCGGGTCCATCGAGCGGAAAACTGCCCGGCGCGCTTTCGGTTTCGCGGAGGTCAACTAGCTGGGCGGGGGCCTTAAACGGTAATGGCTGAAGCAGAACGGAGTTGATGACAGAAAAAATCGCGGTATTGGCGCCGATTCCGAGTGAGAGGATGAGGATGGCGATGGCGCTGAAGCCGGGGGACTTGCGTAGCGTGCGCAATCCAAAGCGAATATCCTGCGAGAGGTGGTCCCAGAATAGCCAACGGCGGGATTCGTAAAAGCGTTCCCGGACTCGTGTCTTGTTCCCGAACGCGCGGTGGGCCTCGGCTCGCGCTTGTTCGTAGGTCAGTCCGCGCTCTTGCAAGCGTTCGATTTCCAGCTGTAAGTGGGACTCCACTTCGGCGTCAAAATCGTCGATCCGGCGCTTGTCTCCGAGCATGGTTAGTCCTCCGCTGCCCCCGGTCCCAGAATGCGCGAGATGGCTTTAGCCAGCCGCTTCCACTTTGTGGTTTCTTTGACGAGTTGCTTACGGCCGGCGGTACTCAGCGCGTAAAAGCGCGCCTTGCGGTTGTTCGAAGAGGTTCCCCACTTTGCGACGATCCAGCCGCGCTCTTCCAAGCGTTGCAGCGCGGGATAGAGCGCGCCATGTTCGACGAGCAGTTCTTCTTCCGAAGTTTGTTGGATGGCGCGCGCGATTCCTTGCCCGTGTTGGGGCCCGAAGATCAGTGTGCGAAGAATAAGAAGATCGAGCGTGCCCTGAAGCAGTTCCAGCCTTTCCCTCGCTTCTTGGGTAGACATATAACCCGAGTATGGTGATGCCCGGGTAAGATGTCAACCCGAAAGAACCTCCTGGGGCCGCGGAATCAGCGCCCGCTGCGTTCAGCTCTTGTACACCAAGCGCTCCGCCTTCGACCTGCACATTCAAATTTACAGGTCAAAGTAATGGTATTGCCATCAGTTGTCTTCGTGGCTTATTGCTTATGGGCGTGCTGCTCGTCAGTGAGGTGGATGCGGTCCGCCTTCTCGAATTGGGACATGTCGGAGAGGATGATGCGGTCGCCTTCCTTCAGTCCGGCCAAAACTTCGATGGTGTTCACGGAGGAGCGGCCGAGCTTCACGGAGACTCGCACGGCGTCCGCCCCGTTGTTAATGATCTTGAAGAGGGGAATTTCAGTATTCTGGGCGCCGTGCACGGGGCGTCCGACCTGGAGAACACTGTCGATCTTCTCGATGTCGATGGTGCCGTCTATTTCAAGGCCTGCGCTAGCTCCCTCGGGCACGGAATCGAGGGCGATATCCACGCTACGCGTGTCGCCCGACGTGGACGGGCTAACGCTGCTGACGTGCCCGTGCGCGAGCGGACCCTTGCGCGTGGCTACCGCGGCGTTTTGACCCGGCTTCACGTCGGCGGTCATGCCGGTTGGAAGGGTCACTTGGGCGACGAAGTTCGTGAAACCTTCGGCGCGAACGAGCTTCCCTAGCCCGCGGACTTGCCGCAGCATCGGACCTCTCTTCACGGTGTCGATCCAAATTGAGGAGTAGTCCACATTTGGTATGTCTGAGGATGTACGAGTGCTCACCGTACCGCTAACGTCCCCACTCACGCCACCAGCGACCGCACCAGTGACGAGGCTATTCACTCCGCCCCTAACCCCTCCTGTAACGCCCCCCGAAATGCCACCATTAACACCGTCGCCGACACCGGTCTTGGGAGCTGACTGCAGCGGAGCACGCTTCAGAGGGAAACTCCAGGCGCTCAGCCCTACAACCGCCGCAAGACAGCACGAAATCACGACGAAGGACACAATCAATTTTCCTTGTGACATGCGAACCTCCTTGAGCATTAAAGCGACGCGCTCGACGAGCTGGCGTTCGGCAAGAAATGGCGGCGCGGGAATGGCGGCGACGCGAGTGCGGCCGGCAGTGAATTCCAACAGCGCCTCAAGATAAGCTTTACGAGCGTTCGTGAGCCGCACCACTTCGAGATCCACCACCTGCTCGCGCGCCAGCCTCACGCGCGAGATCAGCCAGGCAATCGCAGGGTGGAACCAAAAAACTGCACGAACAGCTTCTTCAACCAAGTGTTGTGCCCAGTCGCCACGACGAATATGCAGCAACTCGTGGCACGCGATCGCCGACTGGAAGCTTGCATTCGTTGACAAGAAGCGTTCGGGCAAAAGAATTACAGGCTTCGACAAGCCGAACGTTACCGGCGAATCTACATTTGTCGCGAGGCGAAACTCAGCGCTTGCGCCAACCCTGGCGCGTATCAGGTTGAGGATCGCGGCCGATTCCATGCTGTCCGTGATCGGCGTAGAAGCCTCGCGGAAGCGACGGAGTCTCAGCAGTCCAAGCACGAGGAGTACGAGTCGCAACACAATTCCGCAAAGAATCACGATGCCGATCACTTGAGCGGTGACTTCCATACTGGGAAAGTGCCAGTTGGTGGTAACAGGCATTGTGGATGGTGAAGACGTTACATTGCTGGCCCCGGGCGCAACCAGTATGGCAGCCGCGCTTGGCAAACGATGCCAGGGCTGGAGAAACGGAAGCACGAAACATATAAACAAAAGTGCGCGCCAGTACGCGAGGAGTGCCTGCGGGTGGCGAATCCGGAAAAGCCGCGGCAGAAATCCAGCGGCCAACACGAGTAATGCAACTTGTACGCTCCAAAAAAGGAGGTTCGAAAACCACAGCGGAATGTTCATAGGCAGCTCCGGTCTGCTTCAACTGCTTCCGCCATTCTCATTTCGCTCCCTCGACCATGCGCACAATCTTTTCCAGATCTTTCTCGCGCAAGCGGCGCGACTTCACCAGGTGCACCAGCAGTGGTTCCGCTGAGCCGTTAAAGACGCGATCGATGAATTCGCGAATCATCGCGCCAATCACCTGGCTCTTCGGGTGCACAGGCCGGTAGAGAAAGGCACGATCCTGGCGCCGTTTCTTCAGGTAGCCCTTGGTTTCGAGAATCTTCATCATGGTCATCACGGTGGTGTACGCGATTTTGCGGCGCTCCAGCAGCGCCTCATAAACGTCGCGCACCGTCGCAGTATCGCGCTTCCACACCAGCTTCATGATTTCCAGTTCTTGCGGTGTCAGCGTTGCATGTCTGGGTCTCATAGCTAGCATCTGTATAGTACTAATTAATTCGTATGTCAAGCACAAAAACACTGACCCGAAGTTTGGGAGGCCGAAGCGGGAAATTGGCAGTCCGAGGCAATTCAATAGCTTGCCTGGGGGAGCGCTCTGGGTGTCTCTGAATCAGTTCGTTCGCTGAGCTCAGCTCTTGAACTCCAGGCGCTTCTCCTCCGACGTGTGCATTCAAACCTCTCGGGACTCACGGCTGGGGTTCGGGAAAGTTTGAGATAACAATGACCCTAGCAGGCAATTCAAAAATGTTGCGCGATTCCGGTCTGTAAGACTTTTTTGGAAGTTCCAGCCTGAACTCGTATGTGACTGTCATCGGCCTATTACCAGTGGAACTGGAATCAAACCTCCACGTTTTTATGTTTTTCTCGGCAGCTTGTTTCAAAAGAGGATGGCCGGAAATGCTGCTTGCAGAAGAAACCACGCCGGCGCTGCTAATGATGATTTCCACTTCCACTGCGCCCTGAATCGCGGTCTGTCTTGCAAGGTCCGGATAGCTAATAGATTCCACGCGGGTGGCTACAGGCTGATGAGTGGCTAGGTCATCAATGAAAAGTGAAGACAAGAGAAAAAGACTTCCCAGGATAAATCTCATTTGCGCCCACCAGTCCGAAAAATATGGAGTTGAGAGAGGCCTTCACACTACATCACTCGAATTCAAAAGTGTAGTTCTTGATCAGTGCGGTAGCCCGAATGTTGTCGACACAATGTCAGCCCGAAACCCACTTGTAGGGACCTCAATCGCTAGGAATCGTCAGAAAGCATTAATCCAAAAGGAACATCGCCCTAGCTATGGTCTGACGGAGTACAGTTTGGCAAACGGGTTCTAGATGGCGAAGCGCTATCGAATTAACCTGCCAGATGGAGTTGCTTCGACCGATTAAGCTCGAAGCACTAACCGGATACGTAGGCACTAGGCAGTCGGAGAGACCTTGAGATTGTCACTGGCGGATGGCCGGCCTAGGCCTTGGTATTCCAATCGGCGGGGGGAAACGCGTAGCGCCAAAAGCCCGGTGCGCGCTGCGTGAATTCCACTGCGACGTTTGGCGGGCCCGTCAGTTCCTTTTTCACGGAGACGACGCGACATTCCTGCTGTTCTCCGCTAGCGGTGTTCTGGAGAAGGAGCTTCTGATTCCGCGCTACCATTTGTGTTAACCCCATCAGCGCGCCATGCGCATTGACGACGAGTGTTTGCGTATTTTCATAAAACTGCGGGCCTTCACTGGGAGGCCTGTAAACGACGATGGGCACGTTCAAATCGATCCGCTGGCTGCGCCGGTTCTTCAACCACCGTTTTGTTTTATTGAGTTCCTGGTTTTGCATACACAATCAGAATAAGCTGCGGCGCGCTTCTCGGCTACAACTGTGGGATGGGGGTTTCCAGGCAAGCGCATCGTGGAGTTGCGTTCCCAAACTGCTGTCAAGGGGGGAGCTTAAGCCCAGATATACGCCGGTGGCTTACAGGGGCCCAGCACCTATACGAAGCTCCGCGCAAACTTGCCGGGAGCCTCTTCCGGATTACGCCGTGGGACGCCGCACAATCAGTTTCTTCGTCGCGGCGGCCGGAATCAACGTCGCCATTTTGCGAATCATCGCCAGCACCAACCGCTTGTCCCCATCGGAGAGCGTGGTGCTGAACCGCTTGATTTCCGCCAGGAAGCGGATTTCGTCCTGCGAAAGTTCTCCCAGCATCTTCTGCGTTTCGCGGTCGCGTGGTGTTTCCGTGCCCGGGAAAAAATCCGCGAGAGAAATGTCCATAGCTTCGGCAATCTTGGCCAGGGTTTCCAGGGACGGCACGGTATGGCCGTTCTCGACGCGCGACAGGTAGCAGCGCAAAAGACCAGTGCGGCGCTCGATGTCGCCCTGCGACAGCCCTCTCTGGCTCCGATACGACTTGATCACTTCTCCGATGTTTACGCGCGGCTTTTCTTTTGGCACGGTGGCTCCCCCAGTGGAGGGAGTAGCTTAGTCGCTAACAGCAGGAGAAGCAAGACGGAATTTGCGGGTCGTGGTTCCAATCCGTAAACGCCCACTGTTTCTGGCGCATTCAGGCCCCGGCCATAACCCTCAATGAGGCGGCCGCACCCTGCCAGAGAGTTCGCAATCCTCACCCCTGTGCGGGCGTAACCACCGCGGGCTGCTGCAGCCGGAACTCCAGAAGCGTTTCGCTGGGCACCTTCACCTGCTGCCCCTTCGTGAGCACTTGTACGCCTGCCCCCGCCGCGGACCCTACTCCCGCCCCGATCGCCGCGCCTTCTCCACCGCCGGCTATCGCCCCGATGATGGCTCCCACCACCGCTCCGCCTCCTACCTTTTTGGCGGTGTCCGAGCCGCGGCCCTTTCCCTTTAGGGTGTAGTCGCTGCTCACCAGCGGATAATCGTGCCCATCAATGACAATTCGAATCAGCTCCAGCTGCAATTGTGAGCTCCCTGCCAGATGCCCCGCTTCCTGCGCGTTCTCCAGCCGCCCGTAAATGTCCGTGCCCTTTTTCGCCACGAGAGTGTTGTTCACGTAGAGATCGGTCTCCAGGCTCGCATGGAACACATCGCCGACATGGTTTCTCGAGGAATCCACTCCGTCAATCATGCGCACCAGCATCGACTGCCCCGCTGGAATGGTCACTTCGCCATACTGCGAAGCGGGGTCTTGTTCCTGGGGCGCCAGCGACGTTGGTCTCGCCGCCTCACGATGCGCGTCTTGAGAAGTGATTGGCCTCTGAGCGCCTTGCGACGCAGAGGATGAAGCAGAAGGAAGAGGCGCTGCAGGTGCGAGTGGCGCCGCGCTTGTCGCCCCGGAATTGGTGGTGAAGGTCAAAGCCACCGCGTCGTTCACATTGAAGGTTTGCACTTCGCCGTTGACCTCAAAGCGCAGCACAGCTTGCGTTCCTCCCAGGTAACGCCCGTGCAGCACTCGCCCGTCTTTGAGTTCCAGCGTATCCGCGAAAGCCCCGCTCGCAAATAGCAGCCCTAACAAGACAGTCGCAATCATCCGTCCTTCGCTTTTCATCCTCGTGCCTCCCTCGCGGCGCTCACTTATCAATCCTATCATTGACGTGCGCCGGTTTCTCTGCGTGCTTGGCCCAACCTCTGATCCCTGCTGAATATGATGAAGCGGTCTTATGGAGGGTTGCGCATTTCTGTTTGCCTATTGGGTCGCTTGGTAAAGCTCCCTCGTAATATCGGCCATCAGCGCGGCGCTGACCTTGATCTCCGCAATCCCGCGAACCAGAATCACCAGCACAAAAGGCCTCGGCGCAAACACGATCGCGGCGTCGTGATGTATCTTGGTGATCTCCCCGGTCTTGTGCGCGACGCGCGTCCCGGGCGGAAGCCCCGCGGGAATCCCTTCATTGAATTTTTGCCGCTCGAGAATCTCGATCATCTCCCGCGAGGATTCCGGGTCGACGGCTTTCCCTTCCGCGATCGCTTCCAGGAGTGCGAGAAGCCCGCGCGCCGTTGTGGTGTTGTTCATTCCCTTTTCGTAAGCCTTGATATCTTCGACGCCGCGCATTACATTCATTCCATCCGCGTGTAGCGAGTGCACCGTGGCGCGGATGTTGTCGACTCCCAGCTTTTCAATCAGCAAATTCGTCGCGAAATTGCTGCTGACGGTGATCATCAGCTCCGACAGCTGCCGCAGCGTGCGCGTCTGTCCCGCAGCTTTGTAAAGCTCCGCCTCCGAATCGTCGGCGGCATCGAGCTTGTAGATGGAGCCGTCCACTAAACTGTGAAATTCGTTCTTGATGAGCAACGGATCATCGAGCTTCAGTTTGCCTTCGTGTACCTGGTGAAAGAGTTCGATCAATACCGGAACCTTCATCGTGCTGGCAGCGTGGAAGGCGTCATCGGCATGGAAAAACCACTCCGTCTTCCCGTCCAGCGTGCGAAACGCCACTCCCACATCGGCTCCGCTCTTCTGAATGCGCTCCTGGATCTTCGCCGTCGCCGAGGAGAGTCTTGCGTCCTGCCCTCGAACGGGGGCGGTCGCTGCGCCTGCAAGCAGAATCATGAGGAATGCTTGGTGGATTTTCAAATGTATTCCTTTGGAAGCGCCGCCGAGCGACCCGCGATCGGATGAATCAGGACACTTTCGCCGACGCGCCCATTCCTGGTTAGCCGCGACACTCCCTCGAAGCTATTTGTGAGAAAAAATCGCACTGCCAGCGGGCGCCGTACCCCATTGCGGCGTCCTAACCGCGAATTTGGTCCCGGAGGAGGGGGTCGAACCCACACGGTACTAAGTACCACTGGATTTTGAGTCCTCGGTGCCGCTATCTCTAGCCCTTCCCTTTCAAGTATTTACAACAGCTTGCATATTTCGAGAGTGGCGTTCCTTCCCTGTTTTTCCCCGTCCTTACCCGCCGAACAGCCATAAGTCAGCCATAGTTTTTTGAGATGACTGTGGTGCTTTTTTTTCAGATAGTTAGGCGTGGCCGTCACTCCCAAAATTCTCCGCCTGTCCCTTACTCGCCGATCGCTCTCCCGATTCTCCCGGGAGATGATGCCGGCGTTTGAAGTGTCTAGGTTCCATCAGCTTATCATCGATCATCTGGAATTCCTGCTAAACGGGCACATCAAAAAACTGGCCATCGTTACTCCGCCGCGCCATGGAAAAACCACGCTGGCGAACGTGATGGCGCCGGCGTACGCGCTCGGAAGAGACCCCAGGGAGACTGTCATCAGCGTGAGCTATGGTAGCGAACTGTCCGAGACCTGGGGCCGTCGCGTGAGAAACATTCTCAGCGATCCCGCTTTCTCTGAAGTGTTCCCAAACTGCAAGCTCTCACCCGACAGCGCCGCTGCGTACAGGTTCACGACTACCGCGGGCGGTGAATATAGCGCGGTTGGCAGAGGCGGACCCGTAACCGGCCGTGGCGCATCCTTGCTCATCCTGGATGACCTGATTAAAGACAGCAGCGAAGCGAACAGCGATACGACGTGCCGCGGGATCGTCGAATGGCTGCAGCACGTCGCGTTCACGCGGTTAGCACCGAACGGCCGTGTCGTTGCCATCAGCACGCGCTGGTCCGAACGGGATCCAATGGGTTGGTTGCTCCAGCAAGATGGCTGGACCGTTCTGCATTTGCCGGCGATCGCGGAAAAAGAGAATGATCCCGTTGGCCGCAAAATAGGCGAAGCACTCTGGCCAAGCCACTATCCGGTTGAGTCACTGGACGCCATCCGCGCCAATGTCGGCAGCCGGGTCTTTCAGTGTCTCTACCAGGGGAACGTCGCGGCGGCCCAGGGAACAATTTTCAAACGCGATTGGTTCAGGACCTACACTACGCCCCCCGAGCAGTTCACGCGCATCGTCCAGAGTTGGGATACGAGCTTCAAGACAGGCGCGACGAACGACTATTCCGTGTGCGCCACAATCGGCGAAACGCAGAACGGTTTTTATCTGCTCTCGCTCTACCGCGAGAAAGTGGAATTCCCTGAGCTCAAGCGGCAAGTGGCGCAGCAAGCGGACTTCTGGAAGCCGTCTGAAATCTACATCGAAGACCGCGCGTCTGGCCAGTCGCTCATCCAAGAGCTGAAGCTGGCGACAACCTATCCCGTAATTCCCGTTCAGGTGGACCGCGACAAAGAGACGAGAGCCGCCAGCACAACCGGCTATTACGAAGCGGGCCGAATTTTCTTCCCCGAGGGTGCGGCGTGGCGCGCGAGCCTTGAAGATGAGCTCGCTTCCTTCCCGGGCGGCCTGTACGACGATTGCGTTGACGCCATCAGCCAGGCGTTGAACAAGCTGCGCAACTCTAGCGGCGGCATCCTTGGTCTTCTCGATTTGCTCAAGCGGCAAGCGAAGGAAATCGCCGAAGGCGTCAGAGATATCGCCGGCAATCTGATTCATCCACCGAAGCCGAAGCCTGTCCCTCGGCCCCCGGTTGCAGTCGAGACGAAGACTGTCGTGGACAATTTCGCAGTTTGGCTCAGAACGCATCGTGCGCCGCCATGTCCCGCGTGCGGAAGCGCGTCGACGACCTACAACGAACAGCGACGCGTGAGATGCAATCAGTGTTCGGCCATCGATGGCGTGCCACGTCCCAAGCCTGTGGGCCAGTGCTGCTCTAATTTTTTGCCGCAAATGATTGGAGGCGGTGGAATCCGCTGCGGAAACTGTGGTGCACAAACGGCGGACGGACCGGTCATCGTTGGCATGAGCCGGGGCGCTTACGCCGCTCGGAATTCGCTTGACGCAAAAATCAGCCGGAGTTTCGGAAGGTTCGGAGGGGGATGACATGCCAGAAGAGCTGAAACCGGTTTGCCCGAATTGCCAAAGCACACTTACGGTGAAGCTGGGAAACGAAACGCATTGTAATTGCTGCGGGACGTCCTTCGACCTCGACCGCAATCCGGTCGCCACGCAAGCAGCGAATCGCAAAGCCCGCCGTTCCCGGGCTAGCGGCTGGCCCGAACGGCCGCGAAAATAATTGAACGCGGGGTATTCCATGTGGTGCAGATTTGTGAAACGCTTTTCGTCGTGACCTGGTTTTCAGAATTCCGAACCGAAACGGTTGCCGAAGGCGAGACTGTTCCCTCGAAATCGGATGAGTTGCGTCTGACGGAAGTCCAGAAAGCCTACGAGCAAGCCGAGAACGAATTCAACCTAAGCTGCAGAACCATTCTTCGCTATAACCGCGACCACAAAGACCCACGTATCGCTATCGTGAACAACCGACTTTTCGCCAGAGTCAATGCGCTACACCTGGAGCCCGAGCGCGCACGGCTCGAAAGCGCCCGAGATACGGCCTTGCGTAAGCGGAATTCTTTGCTCGAAGAACGTGCGGCCTTGCTGCAAAAGATAGGAGCAATCCGATGAATTTTTTGAGCGAGCTTATTTTCGGCCACAGCGATCCGCTGGCAGAATTGCGCGGCGACATTGGCGACGCACCGCATCCTGCAGAAGCTTTCGTGAAATCGCGCATAGACACGAGCATGGATCCCGGCTGGTCCGAACCGGTCGGTCGCGCAGCTTCACAAAGCCGCGAAGAATTATTTAAGGCTGAATTCGGGTTTTCCCCCAATTACTAGCTCTTGAAGGAGAAAACATGAGCAAGGTATCCGAGCATCTACTGGCGACCCACAAGGCCGCGCACGTACACCACAACGAGATGATTGCCGCGCACTCAGCGGCACTCGAAAAGGCGGCGGCCGTTGAACCCACTGGCGGTCCGCACACTACGTTTCACAAAGCAGGCGTCGCTACGCACACAAAGATGCGCGACCATCACGCTGCGCAAATCGCGGACTGCGAAAAAGCGGTCGGCGATGGCCTCGAAAAAGCGATGCCGCTGCCCATTGGGCTCTCGACGATTGCTCCGACCCGGCCGACTGTCGTTGCCGTACCGCGCCACGGCCAACCACAAGTCCCGGTGGGAGCAGCGACCGACCTGACCAAAATCATCGGGATCGATGACGAATCGATGCATGCCGAAGAGCTGTCGCTGCAGAAGTAGGTAAAACATGGCAAGTCCGACGCAATTGAACATTGTGATTTCCACCAGCAACGGAGCCACGATTACGACCTCAACCGTCATCGTTCCCATTTCGCAAGGTCTACAAAATTTGGACAGCTCCAGCGTAGCGTCGGGTCAAACCGGGTCGTCCGCCGTGGACCTGGCCGTACGCAACATTTTCAAAGCTAAAGTGTTTTTTGTTCCTTCGACGAACACTTGGTATCCGGTGACGGCAATTCAAAGCGTCACCTCGACCTAAGCGGAGCAGAGTCGTGGCGATTTCGAAACGAAGTTGGCGCTCGCGCAATCGATTCACCATCCGCATCCGCCGACGCCGACTTTTCACTTTGCGCGAGTACCTGCAAACGAGCGGCGACGGCAAGAGCGTCGACGAGTTTTTAAGTCAAATCGTCGACGAACGCCTTGCCAACTTCGAAGCCCTGCGCATCCGCCCAAGAGTTGAGTGCGTTTTTAAGAAAGAAGGTGAAATTGTGCGCCATGATTTTCGTGTGCACAGTCGCCAGCTGACCCCCGCGGATGTTCAAACGATTCTTCACTTGCGCTATACGGAAGCACTTCCCCTCACGCAAATCGCGCGACGGTTCGGCACGGGAAGCTCGACGGTCGCTAGAGTGCTCAACGAGTACGAAGCGCGCAAGCACCATCCAAGCGCCGTGCAGCCTGGCCCGAACCGGGAGTTCGAAAAATGGAACTAGGCATGAATCAGAAACCGAAGGGAACACGGAAACATCGGCCTTTGACGGCCGATGAAAAAAAACGGATCCTCGCGCGGCTGCGCAGCGGTGCGAGGCAAAACGCCACAGCGCGCGAGTTCGGGCGTGACGTCTCGACCATTCAAGAGGTTCGGAAAGCCGTTGGGTTGCGACTGTTTCCGCTCGTCACGCCGAAATTGGAAGCTCGAATCCTCGAGCTGCGCCGCGCCGGAACCGGTCTAGCGCGCACTTCGAAATTGACGCATGTCAGCGAACGCAAGATTCTCGCGCTTTCTAGAGCCCATGGCATTCGCGTTCGAGCTGGAGGTGTTCGGCTGTCCGAAGAGAAGCGCGCGAAGATAGCCGCGGCGGTCAGACGGCGGGAGAGCTACTGCTCCGATATAGCTGCGCGATTCAAAGTCTGCAAGCAAACGGTCCTAAACATCGCGCACGAAATATTCGGGCCCGGCCGCCTCCGCAGCTACCCCGTCTGGCCGCCCTTGCAAAGCAGGTTCCCGCAAAAAGACGTGCAGGACTTGGTTTCCCAGTTTGTCGCTCGGCATGCGGCAAACTCAGAAAGCATGCCCAACGTTGACGGGCGTGAGTCGGAAGAGACTCTTTTTCTTCTGGATTTGATTGTCCGCAAGTGCTGCCGTGGCAAGCTGCCGGACGACCATGTTGGTTTCGCGGAACTGGTTGCTCAGTGGTGCATCCAGCAAATTCCAAGACAGACTTGGGACGCGCTGGGCGCCGAACAGAAAATCGTGGAGCACAATTTCGCCATCGAGTTCCTGACCGCCGCGGAAGTAATCCGGACCGGCGAAGCGCACAAACACGATTTGGTCAACTGAGTTTGGGGAATGTCGGCCGCTTCCTGCCCCGCACCGACCGCTTCAGCGACTCGGTTTTCATCAGGACCGGCAAGTTGGCATGCAACGATACGGGGCCGCCACACCATCTTCGAAGTGGGCGTTGCGACGAAATAGAGAGTCGATAAAGACCGTTCGACCGCTCGTCTGGATTCGAGCATCATGCGGCAACCATTGGTCGCAGTGTTTGGAGAGTGCCTCAGACTAGCAAGTGAACTACAAAGCCGAGTCCTAAAGTGAGGCTACTCCCAACTACTCTGCTGAAAAGCAGCAACCGAATATCTGACCATATGCCTTCTGCCTCCGAGCGGGTTTCCTCCCTGACATCCTTTGCTTTGTGCTCAGGGATGCACGCGTCGAGAACGATGAGCAGAATGTTCCAACGCCTCTCATCGGCGGGATTGTCCGCGCTACTGGTCAGCAGTCCGAGCATCAAGTACAGCCCGTATATATGCCAGTAATTTGCCTCCGGTACTCTGAGCAGCGGAACGGCAAACCAATTCCACAACTCCATGAGCACGAACACAATGTAGAAGCCGACCACAGTAGAAGCGGTCCAAGTCATCGCAAACTTCTTCCAATCGCTCATGGTCCCTCCTGGGCTAATCGGGAGCATACAATATGGCATCCACTTGTGAGCAGCCTAAAGACGGCTGCAGGCACGAAAATTGATATCCTTGATGGCACTATGGACGCAGAGTGTTCAAGGTTGGTTGAGGAGGCCGCGAGCATCTCCTCGTCTGGCAGGTGGACCGCCGTCAATGAAAGTGTCGAGCGTCTGTCCGCAAACCCAGGCGTAGGCAACGAGTGGTGGGTGCAGTTATTCGGTTCATTGTGCTCCCAGATTTTTTCGCAGTATTTGTTTCTGAAACTTAACTACGAAGAGAAGCAGGATAAAACGTCACTGCTCGCCTGGCGGGCGAGGAATCTTCTGGAGTTGTCTGTTTGGTCCATATATTGCTCGCAAAGCAGAGAAAATGCGCGCCATCTTTACGAGGACGCTGGCCGCGACGTCCTCGGGCTTTTCAGTGCTTTCACAAAATGGGGGACTGCAACGGCCCAAGACCCCGAGTGGCTCGACCTGCTAACTGGTGCGAAACAACGCCTCTCCCAGCAAGCTGTTTCGGACGGAATCGCGTCTCTCGATGGGCCTTTCACTGAAGTCCGCGATGCGGCTGTGGACGTTGGGATCGGTGAGCACTTCCGTCTCAGCTACCGAATGCTCTCGAAATTCGCGCACCCTACCGCCATGCAGATTCTAGGCCTTCCCGATGAAGCAAAGGAAGCCATACTAAATGACATGTTCTTTAGCCAAGGGTGTCTTTTTTTCACAGGAGCGTTCCAGGCAGTCGAAAGACAATTGGTTCAAGTAGTTGGCAAGTAGCTCCACGTCGGCCAATCGCGCGAATCGTTCAGGTTTTTTCAGAAAACCACTTCTTCGAGTGTGTCGGTTTGGTGCAGCTTTCACTTCGTCTTTGCGGCGCGGGATCTCCCGCGGTCGTATGTTCTTGGGCCCGCTAACAGGTGGGGCCGGCGGGTAAATTTGAGATTCATGTCTTGGATGGTCGAGTCCTCTAGCATATCGGTGCGATGAATCGGGTTACCCGCTCCGCGCACGAAGCAAAGTTGCCTTTGTTGCTGAGGTATCCCTTTTCCGATGAGCAGATGGAAGCCGACGCCGAGGACGAGCAATTTGTACATCCGGAAAGTGCCTCTGCTTCCACCGTATGGCGATAAGGAAAGCGAGGCAATAGGAGTTAGGTTCTCGGGAAGCGAAACCCAGAGAACGCAATTCGCCGGGAACGGCGCTTCGCCCACGAGAAATTTCCGTATCGACTCTTCGTAAGGCGCGAGTTCGATTCCTCTATTGTCATTCCCATTGACTTTCCAACGATGCACCGACGCACGCCAAAATATGCTCAGGGGGAAATAGGTCAGAGCACTGATATTAAGCTCAGGGATTTTCGAGCCCAGATAAAGTTTCATGCGGGGATAAGTTACTTCCGGAGTCGATTTCTCGACCTGTGCCAACAAACTGAACCGGGTTTTGCGGAAACAGTTGGCCAGAAACCAGCGTTCGCCATTATGATTTAGTCGCTCCTCACATCCTCGGCAAAGCAGGAAATCCGTTACCTGTTTTGAATCTTGAAAAACTCCCTCATCGCAGATTTTCAGCGGATCGGGATTGCCCTGGGATTCATCCCTGGTTACGCGATAGACGCCAGCGGGAATGAAATGACTGTCTTGTAGCTCCTGTCCGTCAAGACGGCAAAGAGCGCATTTTCCGATGTAGGGATTCATGCTTGCAATTATAGGTCGTTCCGAACCACAACACACTAGGCTGGCAGGACTGCCCCCGTTTTGTCTTCGAACGAAACGAAAAAGCAGCTTGGCGACACCAACACGGGTAGTTACTTCCTAGACATCGCTCTGGTTCATCGTCCCCCTGTCCTACCCTTGTCTGGTTTACTTTCCTATATAGTGATATAAGCAAATTCGATTTTCGATATAATTCGAGGACCATCACGGACGGAGACCGCTCGTTATTGGCCATCCGAAAGGTCACTGGCAAGCGTCTAAATATAGAGACTCATCTCGGCCCTAATAAGAGAACAGCCCGCTTGCAGGCGGGCTGAGTTTCGGGAACGGGAATTTTTGCGGCTCGGCGACCGCGTAGATGCAGTTTACTGCGCGGAGCCGCTAATGAGAAGTCCTTTCTACCGTATGCCCAGAAAGCGTCTAATACGCACTACAGGGGACGTGAGGGACTTCCCTCGCTACAGCATTTCTGAAGCGGCCCACTATGTCCGAATACCTGCCAGCACTTTGCATGCTTGGACGCGCGGACAGGACTACCATATTGCCAGTGGCCATCGCAAAACCTTCAAACCGCTCATACATCTAGCCGACGAAAAAAATGGATTACTGTCCTTCTACAACTTGGTGGAGGCTCACATCCTGCGCTTTACGACAGAGGAACGAAACCTCCCCATGCAGAGCGTGCGTAAGGCGTTGGACTTTGTTCAAGAAGCATTCCCTGGCCCTCATCCGCTACTTACTCATGACTTTGAGACTTCGGGAAAGGACTTATTCATCACCGCACTTGGAACAACGCTCAACGCGACCGCTTACGGACAGAGCGCCATGCGTGAAATCCTTTCTCAGTACCTGAAATTAATTCCGCGAGATGCTATGGGCCTTCCTGTACGCGTGTTCCCAATCAATTCCAAGCGCCTCGCAATTGACCCATATTTTTCCTCTGGCAAACCAATTGTCAGGGACAGGGGAATAACCGCTTCCGTTCTCTGGGGCAGGAACAAGTCCGGGGAAAATGCTGCGCAAATCGCCGAGGACTACGGTTTGACCGAAAGCGAAGTGAAGGAAGCGATTGAAGAATACGAGTGGAAAGTCGCAGCTTGAGGAAACGCCTGTCTTTTTTCTGGACAGGACGTTTGGGAGGTATCAAGTAGCTCAGAAGCTGCGCGACGCTGGATTTGTCCTCCGGACGCTATTTGAGGAGTTCCAAGAAGCCGAGTTCAGAATTATTGATCCCGTAATTATTCAGCATTGTGGTCTCATGAACAGAGTGTTGCTCACTGGCGACCAAGACCTTGTCAGAACGTGGAACAAAGAAATAATCCAAGCCGAGATAGCGGTTTTCGTCACGACAGAGAACAATGAAGGACCAAACGCTTGGGTACCTAGAATCATTGCTGCAAAGGAGGGGATGCTGCTCGAATTAGGACGCAGACAGAAACCTTTCACGGCCAGCATATCGAAGGAAGGGCATGTTGCACAGGTGAGGATTTATGACGGAGCACAGTGGAAAGCAATCGCCATCAGGAAGAAAAATCCGTCCAACTACGAACGGAAACGAAAGAAGTAACTCACCATCAGCGTTCCACGGAGAAACGAGAGGGTTATTGGGTGACACCAATGTTACTTACGCCGTAAGTAATGAGATGAATATCTTACAGATGGCGCGTAACAAGCTGACAATGTCAGCTTGATCGGCTCGTTCCTGTTTTGTTCGCCGACGAAAGCAGACCAGTGATTGTGACGTTACTGTGACAGCCGCTGAGTACGGTTTGAGAATGCAAGGCGAAAGCGCCCCGGCGATGGTGTCGCCGTGTTACAGCCAGCCATGCGTGTGTTTCATACGGCCTGTAACAGTAAGGAGTCTACGAACCCGGTGAGCGCGAGGAGCGCGCGTCAGACGCCCTACAGACGCACTGGATTCCGCATCCTGCGCGACGCTCTAAGCTACTGAGGATCAACCGCTTGCGGAATGGCTATGGCTGAGTTATGGCTGACCCTGTCCGTCAATGCTTGGAATCGTGCGATGACGGCTGGGTTCCAGTTGCCCGTGGCCTCTCGAATCAACTCAGCAAGCTCCGCATCGTCGTTATGGCCGGCGTTGATGTTGGTGACGCGGATCTGCGTCAGATGGAGCCCGCCAGGCTGTTGTAATTCCCCGTTTAACTTTCCGAGCAGCTCTAGAGCGTGCACAACGGTGTTTAGGGCGTTTGTGGCGGCCGCATATTTCTTGTCAGTCCTTGCCTCAGTGCAAATGGACTTCGCTTCTACAATCAACTCTTCAACGCGAGAAAGCAGGCCGGACGCGCGCTCCTCGCGCTCACCGGGTTGTGATCGAATGGCGAGAGCCAGGTCGGCGCGGATGTGTGCTTTGTGGCGATGGAGAGAGCCGACGGAAATACCAAATGATTGAGAAACGGAGCGCAGGGGTGCACCGCGGACGAGTTGGGTATCGATTTCGGTGCGGCGCGGATCGCCGCAAGCTTTGCAGTGTGGCATACCGTGATTTTACATCTTCGTTCCGGTTGTGTTCCATATATTCCAGTACGTTCCGGGTAATTTTAGTCCGGTAGGTTTTGTCAGTTTTGTCAGTTATCTCTATAAGTGAATTTTTTGACTTTAGTATTGTCACTTTTGTCCCTTTGAGTATGTGTTTTGTCGGTTTTGTCACTCCTAGTTGCGTGTTGGAAAATAGGTGTACCCCCGGTTAAAACTAGTGACAAAACCAAAAAAGTGCCAAAACCTCGGATCGGGGTCATTGGCGTGAGGGGGTTTTGTCAGTTATTTAGTTTTGTCACTGGCGCTTTTGGGGGGTACACGTGTTTTCCCATAGGCCCTGCCAGTGACGAAACTGACAAAACATTGTTGGTGGTAGAATGAAAAGGCCGACAAGGGAATGAGCCCGAGCCGGCCGGTGATGCCATGAAACGTGATAGACGGGTGAAGAATACGTCGAAGCTTAGGCGAGAGTCAACGACCAGTGAAAGGCTCGAGCTTGCGGATGACCATTTCCAGAAGCTCGCGCGAGAGCGATTGGACGCGAGCTTCAGAGAGTTGGGGATCGCACCGAAGCACGTCTACACGATTACCGTCCCGTTTGAGATGCGGGCGGATGCGTTGATCCGAAGAGCGCTATACAGGCGTCGCCGTGGACGGGCGCCGGAACCTGAGACTGCGGGTATCATCCGCGCGGAAGTCCAACGGCTATCCGCACAGCCTGCGGTCAGCCAACGCAAGGTGAGCGAGCGATTCTGGATGCATTTGACTGCCGGAGAGCGCTACGAACGATATCGGGTAGTCGTCAAAGACCACAAGAAAACCATCGAAGCCTGTCTCGAACTGCTCTAGTACCAATACAGCCATATTACCTAAGATTTACACGTGGGAATTAAGCCTCAATTTCCACGCTTCCACGTGGTGCGTCTCTCACGTATGACTTTTGCATGAAGCAAAAAAACAAGACGACACTCTACCCCGTTCCCTTCCAGATTTGGCTCGACCCGCGGATGGCTCAGAAGCTGCGAGCTCGCGCAAGGGATGAGAGCCAAACGATGAGCGGCTGGTTGAGAGGAATTATTAAGCTTGCGCTGGAAGCGCGACGGGAACCGGACGATCCGTCGCCTAGAGCGAATCGTGTACAGACAGCAACGACTCCGCAGTGAACGGAGTCGTTGGCAAACTGGAGATGGTCGATGTCGAAAAATAGCACGGTCGCTGCGGCCGCGTCAACGGTGCAGCCGTGAATCTCGAACAATTTATCGAGCACTGCGCCGGGCGAGGACTCGAGCCGAAGCGTTGTGGGACGAGTTGGAAGATGCACTCTCCTTTGCGCGATGAGCGCACTGGCTCTCTCGACTTCAAGATTAAGAATGGGAGGATCGTCCTTTACGACCACGGTGACCCAACCGCAAAAGAAAGCGACTTATGCGCCGCCCTAGGCCTTGCTATAGATGATCTGTACCCAAATGGCAAGCAGGCGCAGCAGGTTCTCGCCACGTACGCCTACTATGACGAGGACAATGTCCTGCTCTACAGGATTCATCGCAAGCCCGGGAAGAAGTTCGTGGCAGACGTTCCGAATGGCAAAGGAGGATTTAACAGCGGCCCGGGATGCATGGACGGCGTAAGAAAAATCGTCTACAACCTGCCCGCTGTCCTAGCCGCAACCGAAATTGTCTGGCTGGCAGAAGGCGAAAAAGATTCGAACAGCCTGACCGACCGCGGACTGGTTGCAGCAACTAGCCCGTTTGGCGCCGGCAAATGGCGTGCTGAGTACGCCGAATCCTTCCGCGGCAAGAACGTCGTAATTCTCGCAGATAATGATGATCCGAAGAGCACTGGCAGGGATCATGCAATCCAGGTCGCTACCTCCCTTCATTCCGTCGCCGCTTCTGTGAAGGTGATTTTTAAGCTGCCTTTGCCCCACGATAAATTTGCGAAGGATATAACGGACTGGTTTGAAGCCGGTTTCACTGCGGAAATGCTTCGCGCGTTGGCTGAAGATGTTCCGCTGTGGACGCCCAATGCGGCCGCTGAAACCGCTTCCGTATCCGCTTGGGCTGATCCATTGCCGCTCGAACGGGAACTCTTGGACGTCCCGTTGTTTGATGCCGCGTGGCTCCCGGATCCTTTTTGCGCCTCTATCTCGGAAATCTCCGACCAAATGCAGTTGCCTCTCGCTTATGCGGGCGCCGCCACGATCGCCACCTTGGCCGGCGCGGTCGGGCGCCGAGCTTTGGTGCATCCAAAGTTGCTCGATGACCGCTGGCAGGAGGCGCTCAATCTTGCGGTCGCCCTGATCGGCCCAGTCGGCATCAAGAAAACTCCCGTTCTGCAGGCGGTAACCGCGCCGCTCGAAAAAATCCAGGGCGAGTGGATGAAGATTCGAGAAGTTGACTTGGAAGAATACGAACGTGCGCAGACGCTTATCCGCCTTGAGCAAGAAGCGTGGGAAAGCCAGATGAAAGCTGCGATGAAGGCGGGAACAACGCGGCCGGCGCGGCCGGACGATACTTTATGGGCGCCGCAACAGCGGCGTTTGATTGTTGTCGATTCCACCGCCGAAAAACTCCATGCAATTCTTGCAGACAACCCGGGCGGCCTTCTTTGTATCCGTGACGAGTTGGTTGGCCTCATCGCCGATCTCGGCAAGCAAGGACGTGAAAGCGAGCGCAGTTTTTGGCTGTCACTCCTGAACGGCAAAGGCGCTCACGTAATGGACAGAATCCTCCGGGGCACGACTTACACGCCGAATATCTGCGGCAGCTTGCTCGGAAACGCAGTGCCCAGCCGAATAAAATTTTTTCTGACAAGTGTCATGTCCGGTGGAGTCGAAGACGACGGATTCTTTAGCCGCATTCTCATGGTGTGGCCGGACTTGCCCGCAAACTGGAGCTATGTGGATCGCCGGGTCAATGCCACGATCGCCGACGAGTGCGAAACGGTCTATCGAACGCTCACCCGCTTGTCCGGCACCGATCCCGTTCATTTGCGTTTCTCCGCGGCCGCTCAGGAAATTTTCATCGACTGGCTGGGCAATCTCGAACGCACTGTCATTCGCGGTGGCGCGGTTCCGGCCGTGCTGGTCGGACATCTGGCCAAGTACCGGAAATTCTTGCCCACGATTGCGGCGATCTACGAGATGGTGGATCGGGCCGTCACCGGCGACCTGACGACAAAACTGGAAGTAGAACAGCCCTATGCGTTCCAGATGCGTGCTCACCGTTCGATCCAATTGGAGCCAGACGCTAACCCGCCGGACGTGGAAATCTCCGAGATGACTTTGATTAGCGCGGACAATATGCAACGCGCCATCGAAACATGCGATTTTTTCGCAAAGCACGCCGAGCGCGTGTATTCGAGCGTTGCCGGGCCAGGAGCAACCGCGGGGAATAGTTTGGCTAGGCGTATCCAGAAGGGCGACCTTAAATCAGGTTTCACCAGCCGCGAAGTGGAGCGCCATCATTGGGCAGACTTGGGGACGCCTGAACTTGTGACCGCCGCATTGCGATATTTGGAAGATCTCCGCTGGATTCGTTCTCGCAAGGCACCGACGTCAGAGCAAGGCGGAAGACCGTCGATAACCTGGGAAATCAATCCCAAGCTCAAGGCAGGTGCGTAAATGATGGTCCACGAGAAAGTTCTATATTGGTTGAAACAGGGCGGCGAAGATGGCGTGCCCGTCGGCGATATTGCGGCAGTGCTTTACGGCCGAAGCGACAGCACCACGCGGGGCCGCGCGAATCAAATCATTCAGAATCTGCGGCGAAAAGGCTTCGCAATCCGCACGGACGTCGCTTTCGACGGGAAACGTTACGTCCGCAAATACATTTTGCTTCCGGAAGCCGCCCCAGAATCCAAGGGATGACGAACCGTCCCGCGCGAGGTCGAAGACAGCAGCGAACCGAACCGGGACTCGGACCAGATGGCCGTCACGCACAAACCCGAGGGCATGGCAGCCGACGCCAGTATTGTTGACCAGCTTCGGGAGCTGGCTACTCGCGCGCTTGCGCGTGTCCAGCGCGGCAGTGAGATAAAGCCGCGCCTGCTCGATGTTGATGACTCCGCCAGATACATGAGCATGTCCGACAAAGGAATCCGCGAATTGATTGTTGCCGGCGAGATTGGCTACATACAGAAAGTGCCCGGACGCTCTCCCTATTTAATCGATATCCGCGACCTCGACGATTGGATTCTGAAAAACAAAGTCCGTGCTGGTGCATGACGATTGACATACGTATGTTAGTATGGCATTCTGTCTATAAGGAGGAACCGGTGCAAAAAACAAAACCGGTTCGGACGACGCTGTACCTTCCGCCAGACCTGTGGAAGCAATGCAAAATCGAAGCAATTAAACGAGACTGCGACGCGACGGATATCGTGGTCGAGGCTCTCAGACGATACCTTGGGGCGACCGGCAGAAGCAAAGAATTCAATGCCAAGATGAAGAGGTTCGACGCCGCTGTAGCGAAATCGGTACGGAGGAAGTCGTGAGCAGGCGACGTGGAAGTGGCAGCGTCTTCCGGCAAGCCGGTACGGACAATTGGACTATCCAATATTACGCTCGCGGCGGGAAACGCATTCGAGAGTCGCTCGGCTCGGATGATTACAAAGCCGCACAGCAACTCTTGACCCAGCGGCTTAGCGCGATTGACAAGGGCGAGTTTGTCGAGCGTCCGGCAAAACCGAAGACCGTCGCGGAACTCTTCGAAGAACTTCGGCGGCACTACCGCGTCAACAAGCGCCGGTCTCTCGGCAGTCTCGAATTTCGATGGAAGCACCTGAAAGCGCTGGCTGACTTTCTCGCCGTTCATGTCGATAAGGACTGCTTGAGTGCCTATGTTGATGAGCGCTTGAAGGAAGGTGCGAGTAACGCAAGCGTGAATCGGGAACTGTCCGCATTAAAAACTGCTTTCCACCTTGGCCAAGTGCCGCGCATGCCGAAGTTTCCACACCTCGCCGAAAACAACGCGCGCGTCGGATTTGTCGAGCAGCATCAATTCGATCAGATGGTCAAGCATGCGGACCAACCTTGGTTGCGCCTTTATCTGGAACTTGCGTACACCTATGGATGGCGACGGGGTGAACTTTTACATTTGCGAGTCGAGCAAGTGGACCTACTCGAAAAGACCTTGCGGCTTGATCCCATCCAAACGAAAAATGCGCGGCCCCGGGAAGTGGCGATGACGGCTACCGCTTATGAACTCATCAAGCAGGCCGTTGTCGGCAAAAACCCGACCGACCGTTTGCTGACCCGAGGCCTAAAGCCGGTGAGAGACTTCCGTGAGTCTTGGCAGAAGCTATGCGTGAAAGCCGCACTCGGAAAATTCACCTGCCGTACGTGCGAGAACCTAGGCGACGGTGACAAGTGCAAGTGCGGCAGCCGCGCGTTCAAATACGCGGGGACAACACCCCATGATTTTAGACGCTCAGCGGCTCGCCAACTCCGAAAGGCTGGAATCGCAGAAAGCACCATAATGGACATGGCAGGTTGGGCCACACGCGAAATGTTCAAACGGTACGCCGTCACTGATTCTTCGGACATTCGCAACGCTGTAGAAAAACTCGAGCAGGCCCGCGTCGAGAACAGCCATAGTTTCAGCCATAGTCGGCCATCTGAGCAGTCCGCTCAGGCAGAAGCAGCTAAGGGGATGATTCAATAAAATACAGATATGGCTAGAGATAGATGGTCCCGGAGGAGGGGGTCGAACCCACACGGTACTAAGTACCACTGGATTTTGAGTCCAGCGCGTCTGCCAGTTCCGCCACTCCGGGCTGATGATTGAAAATAGCATGGGCGCGTCCACCACTCAAGACGCCGCACGCGAATGCTCCCTCGCAAATTCCGTCAAATCGTTTCGGACATCCGGGAATTGCTTCGCTTCCCTTCTTCAGGACGTGCGCCGCTCCCACGGTGGCGGAACTTTCACGGAAGCCATTCCCGCAGCCGCCGCTGCCTGGATGCCCATCTCCGTGTCTTCAAACACCAGGCAATTTCTGGGGGCTACTCCCAGTTTCGAAGCTGCCAGGAGAAAAGCCTCGGGATCGGGCTTGCTTTTCTCGTAGTCTCCCGCGCAAACCATGGTGTCGAACCGGTCGAGCAGTCTCAGCTTTTCCAACGATGCCATCACTGAATCCCGCGCGCTCCCCGAAACGACCGCAAATGCGATCCTTCCGTACTGTGCCTCGATGTGCTCTAACACCTCAGGAACAGCCTTCAGCTGCGGCAGCAGCTCGAAGTACAACTCTTCTTTGCGCCGCGCCACACTCTCCACCGGCATCCTAAGACCATGTTCTTCATTCAGCCGGGCGATGATTTTCGTCGTCGGCATCCCGCCCCACGCGTAAAATCGCTCCTCTGCGAATTCGCAGTTCCAAACTCCCAGCGCCTGCTTCCAGGCCACATAATGCAATGGCATCGAATCCGCGATTGTGCCGTCGCAGTCGAACAAGTACGCCTTAAACGTTCCCTCCGGCAATTCCAGTCTCATCTTCTTCTGTGCCGTCCTCTATCTCAGTCTAAACCACCCTCGAACGAATCGCCTCCAGCGCATTCCTCCTGTTTCTCCCGTGGATGACGCCTTCGTCCCCTGCGACGAAACCGTTGACCCTCGTCCCTACTTGTACGCCGCTCGCCGAGCCGCTAAACTCCGCCCACGCATGTCGACGCCATCCGCGACCGCGCCCAACCTTGTCCCTCTGACTGCTTCCCCGAGCCTCACCGGCTTCTGGGCTCTCATCGCCGTCCAATTCCAGGGCGCTTTCAGCGATAACGCCCTCAAGTGGCTCGTCAGCTTTCTGGTCCTCGATTCTGTGCTCGACAAAGATCGTCGCGACCTCTGGTTCGTTCTTGTTGTGCCCCTTCTCTTCGCCGTTCCCTTTCTTCTCTTTTCCATTCCCGGCGGCTATTTCGCCGATAGGTACAGCAAACGTTCGGTCACATTGTGGACGAAGGTTTTTGAACTCTTCGTCATGACCATCGCCACCTTCGCACTTGCCGCCAATCGCCTCGATCTCGCGGGCGTCGCTCTTTTTCTCGCCTGCACTCAGGGCGCGATCTTCGGTCCAACTAAGTACGGCCTTCTCCCCGAACTCCTCCCGATCGCCAAATTGAGCTGGGGCAACGGCATCATCGAGCTGGGCACGCTGCTCGCGGCCATTACCGCGGCCCTCGCAGGGGGATTCCTTGCCCAGACATTTCACGGTCATCAAGTCTGGTCCGGCATCATCTTTCTGGCGCTCTCCGTTCTCGGGCTTCTCACAAGTTTCGGCATCACGCCGGTTCCTGCGGCTGACCCCGCCCGCCGCTTCGACTGGAATGTCCCCGCGGAATTCTTCCACGAACTCCGCCACATGAAACGCGATTCCACGCTCTGGACCGCGGTCATTGCCAACACTTTCTTCTGGTTTCTCGGCTCGCTTCTCCTGCTCAATATCGTCCTCTACGCCACGGACATCCTTCACGTGAACGATACCCACAGCAGCTACCTGCTCGCTGCACTCAGTTTGGGCATCGGTATTGGCAGTTTCCTCGCGGGCTTTGCTTCCGGACGAAAGATCGAGCCGGGGATGATTCTTCCCGGTTTGGGCGGCATTCTCTTGATGGCTGTTCTACTTTCACGCCCCGGCATCAGCTATCTGGCAGTCCTTGTACAGTTGGCTTTTCTCGGCCTCGCCGGAGGGTTCTTTGTGGTGCCGGTTAACGCGCTCATCCAGCAGCGGCCGAGACCCCAGGAGAAAGGCCGCGCCATCGCTGTGGCTAATCTGCTTTCTTTCGTGGGAGTGGCCCTGCAACCCTTGGCACAGTACGCCATGCTACGCCTCGGCCATCCTGATCCCTCTCGGGTTTTCCTGATTGCCGCCGTTCTGACTCTCCTTATGGGCTTCCTCCTGGCGCGCATGCTCCCCGAACTTTTTCCACAGGCCCTGGTCTGGACTCGCCTCCGCCCCGGAGCTACTCTATAGACCCCCGTTCGTCAGAGGCTGCAGGCCCTCCCGCAGTGCACGAACGGTTTCCGAGGTTTTCCATGGCAACGGCGTTGACCCCTTCGCGATCGTCCCACCCAATAACCACTTCGCGATCGCTTGACTCTTTGACGGCACCGGGATCACCAATTTCAATGAGCCTTCTCCCGTCGCCGCTCGCGGTTGCCTCTCCCGCTAGCGCGCGAACTCCGCACCGCAGCCTCTCCCACTGGATGAATCGCGTTCTCGAAGAACTGCACAGCCTGCCTTCTTCTAACGATCCCGACGCTGTCCATGATCTCCGCGTCGCTCTTCGCCGCTGCCGTTCTCTTGCCGCAGTTATGGAAGAGGTTGATCCCGACCCCACGTGGCCATCGATGCGCAAAGTCGCCCGCCGGCTTTTCCGTAGTCTCGGCGAACTGCGCGACGCTCAAGTCATGGCAGGCTTGGTCAGGAAACTCGGTCCGGAGAACGACCCGCTGCGTGCTCAACTTCTTCCCTCCCTGCAGGCAGAGGAAAAACAACTCTCGGAGTCGGCGCTTCGCGTGGCTGCAAAGTTTGATGTCAAAGTTTGGAGCGGTCTCGAGCGGCAGCTGCGCCGCCGCGTCCGCATTATCCCCGTCGGGGGGCTCGCGGCCGAATGCCTCGCGCTCGAGCGCTTCGAACACGCCAAGGAACTGCACAACCGGGCTTTGCGCACGGAAAAGCCCAAGCCCTGGCACGCTGCCCGCATCGGACTGAAACGATTCCGTTATATCCTGGAGGGATTGCTTCCGGATCATTACGCCGCCTGGAGCGAAAATTTGAAGCGGCTCCAGGATCTTCTTGGAGATATTCACGATTTGGACGTCCTTGCGGAGCTGCTCGCGGAGAAGAAAGGCTCTCAGCCTTCTGCCTCCACGAAGGCCTGGCTCGAAAAGATCGTTCAGCAGCGCCGCGAGCGCATCGAGACCTACCGTCAACTTACTCTTGGTAAAACCAGCCTTTGGCACGAGTGGCGCCACAATCTCCCGCATGGCAAGCGCCTGGAAGCGGCTGCCGCTTCGCGGCTTCGTGCCACTGCGCGCGCCACCGATGGTCACCTGCGGCGTAGCAGCCAGATCTCCCGGATCGCCCTTCGCCTCTTTGAACTCATGCGCCGTTCACACCCTGCTCCGGCCTTCGATGCGCCAAGTTTGCGCCGCATCATGGAAGCGGCTGCCATGCTGCACGGAATTGATTCGGTTGGTGGTCGCCGCCTTTCTCACAAGGCTCTGCGAAAGTTCCTGCTCGGCTTGCCCATTCCGCCCAATTGGACTCCCGCGGAGTGGGATTTAATGACGTGGGCGGTTCGGTTTCACCGCGGCGCTGAGCCCCGGCAGAAGAACGGTTTTGCCAAGCTATCCGAAGAGCACCAAGCTTGTGTGCGTGTCGTTGCCGGGATTCTGCGCATCGCCCGGGCGCTTCGAAAATCCGGCATCGACCGCCCCGTCGGTCTTCGCTGCGAAAAATCCGAGGACGCCTTCGTTCTCCAGGTTCCCGGACTGGCGGACACTGCCGAGACTGCCGCCCGTCTCGCCGCCGCCAAACACCTTCTTGAAACCGTGCTTGCAAAGCCTTTGCTACTTAAAAGCATTCCAAAGCCGGCAAAAGCCGCCGAGCCAACGGAACCACCGCAGGAGCCTCTCCCACTGACTGCCGCCGCCTCGGCCTAGCCCACCGCCGGGGTTCCAGTCGGCCTACTTCCCGGACCGGCGGAGCAGCTTGGGCGTCGCTAACCACAGCAATTGCCCATTGGGGGGCGATACTCGTTTCAATTCGATCAGCGCTACTCCTGCCTTTTTAAGCGAAGTCACGTGGTGCTTTGAACCGAGCGCCGTGGCTATCACGTCATCCAGTTGCGGTGCATGGCCGAAAATAAAAAGCGTCGAGTGTTGCTTGTCCTTAGCCAGTTCCCGAAATAGAAGCGACGGCTCGGCACCGGGCAGTAGCAGGTCAGTCCGCTGGATCTTCTGTTTGGGAAAATCCAGGGCTGACGCGAAAATTTCCGCCGTCTGCATCGCCCGCACGTACGGACTCGAGAGCAGCAAGTCCGCCGTCGCGCTGAGCGCCGCGACCCCCGCGGCGACTCGCTTGGTTTTCTCGACGCCCTCTTCGGTCAGGTATCTTTCGGGATCGGGAGGACACTTCGGGTCTTCCCGGTCGATCGCGATGCCGTGGCGCACCACATAAATTTCCATCGGCCCATTCTCCTTTCAGGAAACGCTTTCATCGCGCGGGCGAGCCGCGCGCTTTCGTTACGCGCTGGTTTGTCGAAAATATAGCCGCACGTGAAACTCTTTTTCGAAAAGGCCCGCGCTCCGGCTGGCGTCCCGCAAGTCTTCCGCCGCATCGCCCCTTGCGGTCACCTGCAGCCCCGCGGCCCCGCCCTGGAACGCCGTGCGAACTTGCAAGACTCGCTGCCGATGCGAATGATCCAGCGCTTCGGCAATCCGCAGGATTGCGGCCAGTCGCCGGGCAATCCGTTTGTCATTGTTGTTCAGCGACGAATATGCCATGTGATGGCCAGCCGGCTCCGATTTTCGGTTGTGATAGCGCACCAGCGCGGCCACGATGGCGCGGTCCCGCCCCTCCAGGCCGGGGATGTCGCCGTTCATCGCCAGGTATTCGCCATGCTTGTGGTGCCCGCGGTGGCTGATCATGTGCCCGGCGTCGTGCAAAATCGCCCCGGCTTCCAGAAGCACGCGGGATTGCGCAGGCAGATGATGCACCGGCTGCAGTTGGTCAAACAGCAGAATGCTCAACTCCCGCACGTGCTCCGCATGCGTCTGGTCTTTTTGCAGTCGTCGCGCGTAACTTCGCGTGCCCACCAGCAAGTGGCGCGCCGACGCGTTGTAGCGGTGCGGCTCCGTCCGCGAAAACGCTTGGCGCGCAATCTCCTGGATCAATCCTTCACGCAAGCCGACGCCCGGAATCAAGAGATTCCGGATGTTCAGATAGCGGCCGAACGTGACGAATGTAATCGCCGCAATGCCGATGACGTCCGCCCGGTCTCGCCGGATTGCGTAACTTTTCATCCGCTCGCGGACGTCGCGCTTCAGGATATCCGGCAGCCGCTCGCGCAGCAGGGATAGTTCCAGCGTTGGCAGGCCATGCAGTCGCGGCCCGGGCGCGATGTTCGCCAGAGTTTCCGCGTTCCCTCCAAGTGCCACGGCGATCTGCTCGCCTAGATTCGGCCTCGCGGGCAAACGCGACTCCAGCAGCGCTCGAACGTACCTGCGCACTTGTTCCGCTTGCGCCGGCCGGATGGCTCCAGGAATATTGAGCGTGCTCATCAGACGCACTGTGCCCACAGGCAACTGCGTACTCTGTTCCACGGCGTGATTGCGAAAAATACTGACTTCAAGGCTCCCGCCGCCCAGGTCCACTATGCACCGCGGGGGAGATTCCGGCCCCAGCGCCGCCAGAACGGCCACTCGGCCCAGCCGCGACTCTTCGGGCGAATTGATTACCTCCAGCGCGATTCCCGTCTTCTGCTTTATTTGCCGCACGAACGCTTCGCGGTTCCGTGCCTCGCGGGATGCGCTGGTGGCCACCGCGCGGTAGCGCGTCACTCCGAACTCTTCCATGATCTCCCGGAAGTGGCGGAATGCCTTCACGCCTTTTTTGAAAAGCTCTTCGCTGAAGCGGTGCCGCAGAAAAACGCTTTCGCCCAGCCGGAGCGAATAGCGCTCATTGACCAGCGGCTCGATATCCAACGCGGAATAGGCGCGCGCCACAGCCAGGCGCAGAGCATTGGAGCCCGCGTCGATGGCGGCAATGTGAACGGGCTCGGACATTTCGGAATTTACCGCCAGAGGTGGGCAAGCGCGGCGGAAGGCGTGTACTTCGTCGCGCGAATCCCTAATTGCTCGCCGATTCGCTGGCGCAACTGCTTGTTGACGGCGGAAACGCTGGCTTCTCCGTCAAGTTCGATGAACGAGTGGCGCTTGGCCATGAACTCAAATTCCTTCTTAATCATCGTCTGGTAGCGAATGAACGACCAGTACAGATCGTGCGAAAGCGACATATCTCGTCCCGCTTCCCAGTAACTGATGGCTTGCGCCTTTTTGAATTCTCGCGCAAAAGCAGTTTCCGGCCGGACGTTCAGCCAGAAGGTCAGGTGCGGCCGCAGCGCCATGGCGTAGAGTCCGTTCAGGTAATCGCGGTTAATTCCCCGCACCACGCCCCGCGCCACAAGCGTGAAAATGAAACGGTCCGCGAGCACCATCGTTCCAGAGCGCAGGGCGGGCAACACCCGGTGCTCCACCTGGTCGAAGAAATCCGTCGCGTACATCAGCGCCAGCGTCAGCCGCGTCACCGCGTTTTTTGCCAGGAGTTCATCGATATCTCGCCCCACCAGGTTCGATCGCCGCAACCCGCTCGTCTGCACGGCGAATCCTTCCGACTCCAGCCATTCCTGGAGTAGCGCGATTTGTGTCGAACGTCCCGAACCGTCCATGCCTTCGATGACGATCAGATTCCCGGTGATTTCGCTGGGATCAAATCCGACAAGCGCCTCGCCGTAGAAAAACTGAGCGGCCCCGTCATCGCCGGCCGCGACCGTCTTTGCAGGCGGTGCCGCTGCGCTCGGCGCGGGCGGCGTCTGGGCGGCTTCCGTCGCGGCTGATGGTGCGCTCGGCTTCTCTTTATCTTTTTCCTGATCGGGCATGCTCACTCCGGAGCCGGAATCCCTGGCGCGAAGCGCTTCAAATCAATCTTGGAAGCCACAATGTCCCTCATCTGTTTCTGCAGCTTGTTCACCGGCAAGGTTCCGTCCAAAACGACGAAATTGTCTGAGTCCACCATCCGGTCGTACTCCTCGAGAATCCGCGCCTGGAACAACCGGAAACTTTCCGCGCGGTCGTAGGAAAGCGCCAGATCCATCCCTGCTTCGTAGTATTTCAGCTTTGGTCGCCCGCTCAGGATGCGATGCACGGCGACATCCAGTGGAGCGCGGAAATAAAACGTGATGTCCGGCACCGGAGCGAACCGGTAAAGATTCCTCAGCCACCGCCCGGGGCATCCCCGGGCCGAGTCGCGCGCGAACGCCGTGTAAATATAGCGATCCGCGAGTACCAGGTAGTCGCCCTGCAACAGCGGCATGATCTGCCGCTCGCACCGATCCGCGAAATCGGCCGCATGCAAGAGTGAAAAGGTAGTCGGTGTGAGCAGCCGCCGCTGTTTTCCCCGCCGCGTCGCGGACTTCACCAGAGGCGAAGAGTTCCACTCCGTAAAGTGCAGCCGGTATCCGCCGATTTCCAGCCAGCGTTTCAGCAAGTACAGTTGCGTGCTTTTTCCCGATCCATCCGTGCCCTCGACGACGATGAGCGCGCCGGGGTACGCGCGGCTCGGCACCGGCTTTCCGGGCTGTGGAAGCGTCGATTTGGCCGGTTCTGTCCTCGGCAACTTCTGGACGATGTCCTGATTTTCCATGAGGCTCTTTGCGAGAATTGATCTGGCAACTCAGCCTAAACCCGCATTGTTACAGAATCATTACAACACACCCGCTCGCACCTGGCAAAGTGCGCTAAACGCCGGTTCAGAAGACGGAAAGTTTGATGCGCAGAAATTTTTTCGGGTTCTGCCGGAAGTCTCCGATGAGCAATCGCAAATCTCCCGTGAGCCCGGTCATGCTGTCGTACAGCTTCGGGTCCGAGAAAAGTTTGCCCACCGTCGTCGTGTTCTCGTTCAGTTTGGCGGAGGCGTTTGCCACGTTTTCGGTCGTTTCCCGCAGCTTGGTGTAGAGCGTGTCATCGGTCGCTAGTTTTCCCAAGGTGCCTTTACCGGCGCGAATGTCACCGATCATGGCATTGCCATTCGTCATGGCTTGTTTCGCCTGGTCATAGAGCGAAGGATCGTAGAGCAATTTTCCGATGGTTCCCTTCTGCGAACGCACGTCCGTCAAAATGACGTTCACGTTGTCCAGCCCTTTGTCCACTTTGTTGTACATTTCATCCGAGACCATCAGCTTTCCGATCGTCCCCTGGCCAGCCTGTACATTGGCCAGCATCGCGTCGCCCTTCGCGAGAATGCCGTTCAGATGGTTGTAGGCTTTATCATCGGTCAGAATCTTTCCCAGCGAGCCTTTGCCCTGCTTCACACCGGTGATCAGATCCTGGACGTTTTCCGACAACGCCTGGAGATTGCCGAGCAGATCCGCGCTCCGTTCGACCACTTCCTTCATGGCTTTTTCTTCTGTCCCGGGAACTTCCTGACCGTCTTTCAATGGCACACCGGTGATCCCCAGGCTGATATTGACGTAGCGGTTCCCAAGCAATCCTTCCGTCACCAGGCTCGCCGCGGAATCCGTCAAAATATCTTTTTCGTATTGCTTGCTCACGCGCATCACCACCTCGATATTCCGGTTCTTCTCCCTGACCTTCCCCGGAATTCGTGGGGCCAGGCGGATCGATTCCACGTTTCCGACTTCCACGCCGTCCAGTCGCACCGGCGCGCCGTTCGACAGTCCGGAGACCTCCGGCAAATACGTAATCAAGCGATACTTCGGCCCGATCGTTCCCGCCCCCGTCACGTAGAAAATGCCGGCGGCCAGCACCGAAAGGCCCACCAGCACGAAGAGTCCTACGCGCAGTTCCGTCCAAGTGAGTTGTTTGCGCTGCGCCATTTTTTCGTTCCTCCCTTTCGTTGTCGCCTGCGGACTTTCGACAGCTCAGACCAAAAACCGCTTCAGATAATCATCCTTCGTGCTCGAAAGTTCTTCCTGCCCGCCCTCGAAATAGACTCCGCCATCCCGCAAGACCAGGAATCGCGTTTCCGCCACGCTCGCGCCTCCTGCGGTATGCCCATTGGAAGCGCTGTGTACCACACGCTTTGCGGCTGGGTCGAAGCGAAAATTCGCCAACGCAAATCCATCCTGCAGCCGCTGAGTTGCAAGGAGCGCGGTCACGCCGAAAACGTCGCGCAGCCTCAAAATCAGAGCGATGATCGTTTGGGACGTCACTGGGTCCAACCCCGCGGTTGGAGAATCATAAAGCACAATGGGCGGCTGATTGATGAGCGCCCGCGCGATGGAAACACGCCGCCGCATTCCTCCTGACAGTTCGGAAGGAAATAACTCGACAGTATGTTCCAACTCCACGAACCGCAGCGCCTCCAGCACGCGGGGTTCAATTTCCTGGTCTTTCACTCCGTCTTCGAGCAGCCGGTACGCCACATTGTCCCCGACGGTCATGGAATCAAAAAGTGCGCCCTCTTGGAAAACGAATCCAATGTGCCGGCGAAATTCAAGCAAGTCCCGCTCCTGCATCGAGGAAACTTCTTTGCCAAGTACGCGAACGATTCCCGTAGAGGGGCGCATAAGTCCAGCCGCCAGTTTGAGCGAGAGGGTTTTCCCTGTGCCGGTTTCTCCCAGTAAGACCAGTGTCTCCCGTTCCTGCACCTGAAAGGTGACGCCACGCAAAATGTCGCCTTCCTCGAAGCCGATGCGTACGTTTTCAAATTTGATGGCTGGATTGACGTCAGAACTCGATGGAATGGCGCGCTGCATCGGGTGTGTTCGACATTATAGCGACAATTCCGCCGTCCAGCGGCCAGAAACGCACGCTGCCCGTCCCCGCGGCGTTTGACAAGCATTAGAATCAGAAGAGTTTGTCCGCGAGATACAGGGCCACTTTGGTGAGAAAAGCATCCGCCACAATGATCAGGACGGAAGAAAGGACGGCGGCCTGAGTCGTGGCTCGCCCCACGCCCTGGGTGCCTCCGCGCACCGTCAGACCTTTGTAGCACCCAATCGTCGCGAGGATAAAAGCGAAGAAGAACGGTTTGGTGAAGCCTTGCATCAAGTCAGCAAAATCGAGGGCGTCGATCGCCCGGCGCCAGAACTCTATCGCAGTGAGGCGCAGCGAAAAAACGGAAGCGACGCAACCGCCGATCAACCCGGTGAAATCCGTCATCGCGGTGAGCAAGGGCAGCATGAGAAGAGTTGCAATCACGCGAGGCGCCACCAATTTGCGAATCGGATTCGTGCCCATCGCACGCATCGCGTCGACCTGTTCGGTTACCAGCATCGATCCGAGCTCCGAGGCAATCCCGGTTGCGCATCGGCCGGTCACCAGCAAGCCCGTCAAGGAAGGCCCTAGCTCGCGCACTAGTGCGATGGCCACGACGTCGCCAGTCAGCGAGCTCTGCCCGAAGCGGGTGAATTGCGAACCCGTCTGTAACACCATGACTGCCCCGATAAAAAAACCGGATAGCAAAATGATGGGAAGCGAGCCGGCGCCGATACTGTCCATCTGCTGAAGAATGTCTTGAAGGTAGTACGGCGGTGTGAACAAAGCGTAGAGCGTGCGGCCGCAGAGGAGAGCATATTCCTGCACAGACGCGACTGCGCCTTTCACGGCGTCTACCAGGACCCCAGTGACGGTGATTCGCTCTTCCGCCTTGGCTTCGCGATCCGCGATCTGGAGAGGTGTGTCTGCCACGAGTACCTGTTATGCCAGCCGTTTCGCTGAACTCCTGGAGCACAAAACCATGAATCGGAAGCGTAACTGCGTGCCAGGAAAGCGTCAAGTAAGCAGTCCGCCTGAAATGCGACCTTGAGAGGGTTGGGCGCCGTATGACCGCACCGGCCACACCCACACTGCAGCGCCGAAAGGCTGCGAGTTCGCGGCTCGTTAATTCTATGGCTCGCTTTTGGGGTTACTTGATCCGCAAGCTGGAACTGCTCGCTAGACCGAGACATTACTTTCGAGCATGGGGCGTTACAGAGGATTTGCGGAGGGAGTCCAGTGTGAAGTGTAGCCGGTGTCGGCTTCGGCGCAACTGCGTTCGAACTGGCCTCCGCTAAATCCAAGTGATAGATTCTCGTTGATGTGTGCGATGCCGTTTGGCGGGCGGACGCGGAGTCCCATAAGCGGACACATAGCAGGATTTGGGAGCGACGCTTCGTGCTTGATTTCAACGACTTGCGAATGGTAACCGGCTTGCTTCCTATGTCATCATCATGAGCACCCTATTGCGAGATATTCGTTTCGGCCTCCGAACGCTCGCTCGAAACCCGGCCTTTGCTGCAGTAGCCGTCCTGACGATTGGGATTGGAATCGGCTCCAGCACGACGATCTTTAGTTGGATGCGCTCGATGCTGTTGAATCCCTTGCCCGGCGCCGCACAGGCAGAACGAGTGGTAGCCATCGAGAATATGGCGCCTGACGGCGAGCCGATCACTTCCTCCTTTTTGGATTTCGTGGATTTCCGGGACAACCTGAAACTTGTGAATCTCGTGTCGGCGCGGGACGGGAACGTATTTTCGGTTGGCGAGGCTCCGAACACCGCGAAGGTTTGGGGTGAGATGGTATCGGGCAACTTCTTCGAGATGCTCGGCGTACAGCCTGAAGCCGGACGATTCTTCTCCGGGGCGGAACGCGACGACGCGCAAAACGCCCATGCGGTCGTCGTGATCAGCGATAGCTACTGGAAGAGCCACTACCACTCGGATCGTCTGGCTATCGGATCGACTTTGCGCATAAACCGGACGCCATTCACGATTATCGGCGTGGCTCCCGAAGGCTTCTACGGCTCGCGATCGGGACTCGATTACGAGCTCTGGATGCCGATTACGATGTACGGCCAGTTGACACACACGGGAGTCTGGATGTTGCGCGATCGAAATACCCGCAACTTCATGTTGCTGGGGCGGCTGGCGCCTGGCGTAACTCAGCAGCAGGCTCGTGGAGAAGTCCAAGCGCTTGCCATTCGAATGGCGCTAGCCGACCCAGACTCGAATCAAGGGATTGGCGCTACCGTCCTGCCGGTTTGGCAATCGCATTTCGGTCCGCAGGCGATCCTGCTCACGCCCATTACGATCCTGATGGGAGCCAGCGGCGTCCTGCTTCTGATCGTTTGCGCGAATCTGGCGAATCTGCTGCTCGCCCGCGCGACCGGCCGGCAAAAGGAGTTCAGCGTGCGCCTGGCTCTGGGCGCGCGGCCCGCGCGATTGGCGCAGCAGCTTCTCACCGAGACATTACTCCTGACGACGGCCGGCTCGGTCTGCGGCTTGATGCTCGCCAGCGGGCTAGGCGGCGCCCTACGCTGGCTTCTTCCGGCGGTCGCGAGGCCGACCATGCTGCAGCCTCCGCTCGACGGGCAAGTCCTTGCGTTTACAGCCGGCCTGGCGTTCCTCGTCGCCCTGCTCGCCGGGCTCGTTCCTGCTGTGCAGGCGGCCGGTGCCAATATCAACGAGGCGCTGAAGCAAGGCGGCCGTAGCGCAACTTCGGGGGTTCAGTCGCAGCGCATGCGAGGGTTGCTGGTGGTTTCCGAAGTCGCGCTCGCGGTGATCGCTCTGGTGGGCGCAGGACTATTTGTCCGAAGCTTCCAGACGGCGCGCTCGATTGATCCCGGCTTCACTCCCGGAGGTGTGGCGCTTGCACATCTCGATTTTTCCACGGCAGGTTACACCGCGCAGCAAGCCGACAGTTTCTGCCGGCGTCTTCGCGGGCGGCTCGAGCGGCAGCCCGGAGTGACCGCGGTGAGTTACGACGATTCCCCGCCCTTGGGATTCAACGGTGGAAACTGGGAGACGCTGGAGGTGGAAGGTTACGTGCCCGGGCAGAACGAGAACATGAAAATTTACCGGGACCTGGTTTCGCCGGGCTACTTTGCCACGATGAAGATTCCAGTGTTGGAAGGGCGCGATTTCGATTTGCGCGACGACGCCACTTCCCAGAAAGTGATGATCGTCAACCAGGAATTCGTGCGGCGCTTTCTAGCCCATCGCAGCGTGATCGGACGCAAGGTGCATGGATGGGGCGAATGGTTCACGATCATCGGCGTCGCGAAGAACAGCAAATATCATCGAGTCACGGAAAGTCCCCAGCCTTACTTCTACATTCCGATCCGTCAGATCTACCGGCCGGAATATGGCCTGACCTTCAACGTGCGCACTTCCGGATCGATTAATGAAGCTATTTCTGGATTACTTCGCGAAGCAGCCGCCATTGATCCCGCGCTCACGATGTTCAATGCGGAGCCGATGACCGAGTACGTTGCGGCGTCGCTTTTCGGCGCGAAGATTGCAGCAAGCCTTTTAAGCGCTCTCAGTGGACTGGGCTTGTTACTGGCGGCCGTCGGGCTGTACAGCGTGATGGCCTATTCCGTCGCGCAGCGAACCAGCGAGATCGGGATTCGCGTAACGCTGGGCGCGCAGCCGCGGGATATCATGCGCCTGGTGGTCCGGCAGGGCATCGCGTTTGCTTCGGCGGGGCTGCTGGTTGGATCGCTGGCTGCGGCCGCGCTCGCGCGCGTCGTCTCGGCGATGCTGGTTGGCGTAAGCCCCGCGGATCCACTGGTATTCGCTGTTGCAAGTCTGTTCACGCTGCTGGTCACCCTGGCATCGGCAGCGCTTCCCGCTTGGCGCGCGTTACGCGTGGACCCGGCGGTGGCGTTGCGCTGGCAATAAGTATTGACCGCGGAAGCCGCGATTACCTACCAAGCTTGGAACGCCCGGATCGAAATCCGTCGAAACTCGCAGGTGCACCGGCGGCCGCAGAATGAGCGGAACAGGTTAGATCACTTTTGGAATTCGAAAACCAAGGCGAATTGTCAGGAATACGACCTATTCAAGATCGGGCGGAGTTACTTTGGCAATCCAGGCGTCGTAGTCGGATGTGAAGCCCGCTTTTTGCTGTAGCGCATGAACCTGGCGCTCCACGGCCGCGATCTGGTCTTCGGAAAGCTGGGGAATCACTTCAATCTGCTTCCCAATCGTATCCATGGCGCTTGCGACTTGCTGTTCAGCACCACCCGCAGCGCCGGAAGCTCCATCGTCGCTCCTCATGTAATCTATCACGCGCTTGGTCACTTTCTGACTGTGCACAAGTGACACTCGGATGTTGCCTTGTCCTGTGACGACGTTTCCGACTCCGAACACGCGCGGCATCGCACTGTAGCAAGGCACGTCCTTGCCCGCGAACGTGTAGTATTCGCCGTTCATGTTGATCCCGGGAAGTTTCTCCGGCACCGAGCCGATCGAAGAAACGACCAGCGGCGCGCGCAGCTCTTGTTCCGAGCCAGGGATCGGATCAGCCTTGCGGCCCTCGATTTTGGTTTCAACCACCTTTAGTCCCACAAGGCGCCCATTTTCCACGACGATCCCGGTCGTCAGCCTGCGATCCTGGACGCGAAACAGATATTTGTCGCGCGCCAGGCGCAGCATTTTCTGCCGAACCATCTCCGTCTTTGCGATTTGCTCCGGGGTCGCGTTGTCAGGTGGCTGCGCCAATGGCATGTCTTGTTCACGGCGCCGATAAATCAAAAGGCAGCCCTTCACGCCCAACTCTTCCGGCTTTATGCCGTGCGCTTTGCACACTTCCGGAATCCCTTTTTCCAGCTCATGCATGCCGGCCTGAATGCCGCGAGCCTTTAGAGCACGTTCGTAGTTCTCCAACTGGAAAACTTTAACCACGTCAAGCGAGGCAAGCCCGCCGCCTACCACCACGGCTTCGTCGGGCGTTTCATACCGCGGTCCGGTATAGTCCTTTTCGTTCTTGTGGTTGTACCAGTAAATAAAAGGATTCTGGTAAACGAGACCTTTGCCGACATACTGCTCTGCTTCCGGCACGCCCAACTCCCGGTCCCGCCAGGCGCCATTGGCGAGAATCACCGCCGAAAAGCCCCACTCGAAAAGCTGAGGGAGACTAAAATCCCGGCCCAGTTTGGTGGAGGGGATGAAATACACATTCGGCTTCTTCATGCGCGCGTCGATTCGGCCGTATTCCTGTTTGCGCTGCTCGACGTGCCAACGCGGCAGGCCGTCTTCGATCTTGCCGTACGGCCGCGTGTTCTGCTCGAACACGGCGACTCGAATTCCGCTATCCGCCAGAATTTCCGCCGCCACCGAGCCAGAAATCGCGCCGCCAATCACCGCCACGAAATGATGCCCAGGATTCGTCATAGAAATGCCACCCCGCGTATTGGAGCGCGATTGTATAACGCAAACCCTACAATGTGTCCACAATCCCCGAGGGCTTCCAGGGCTGTTTGTAAAGCTCGTGGCTGGTAACGGGTCATTGGACAGGTAGTCTTCACGGAGGTCCTGGCCAGGAAACAGCTGACGACGAACCCGTAGAATCTTTGTATTTACAGCTTGACTCTCGCGTTACGGCAGAGTTTAACCTGCATCTCACTGGCAAGGTGGGAGGGCGCCATGCTTCGAATCAGCGAGTTTGCGCGTGCGGGGAAAGTCACCATCCGTGCGCTGCGATTCTATGACGAAGTTGGATTGCTTTCGCCAGCGCACGTAGTTCCGGAAAACGGCTACCGGCGGTATTCTCCGGCACAATTTGCGCAGTTGAATCAGATTCAGGCCTTCAAAGATATGGGCTTTTCGCTTCAGGAGATTCGCGAACTCCTGCAAAAGCGTCTCGCCCCGCCGGAATTACGCGCCATCCTGGAGGAGCGCCGCGAAGTACTCAGGAAGCGCCTGCGCGACGATGCCGACCGGCTGGAACGAATTGAGGCTCGCTTGAGCGGCATCTCAAGTGAGTGCCCTCAATCACCCTTGGTCATCATGCTGCGGGAAACGCCGCGGCAGCTAGTGGTTTCGCTTCGCGAGAAATTACAAAGCTACAGTCAAGTAGATGAACTATTCACCACACTCGAACGGCGCGTGGATCCGCAAGCACTCTGCGATCACCGTGGAGCGATTTTTCACCGTTGCCTCGCAGGAGACGGTGAGATCGATTGTGAAGCCATCCGATTCCTGAAATATCCCGTTTCCGCGATTCAAGGACTGAAGGTGTATGAGTCTCAGCGCACGCAGGTCGCATTTACCTACCATTACGGCTCGGAGGACTCCATCGGCACTACCTATCAATCGATGACCGGATGGATTGCGGGCCAGGGCTATCGCCTTTCCGGGGCAAAACGGGAGATTTACTGGGAGGCTCCGCAAACTAAGGGCGAAATCAGCGATCTTACTGAAATTCAATTCCCTGTTACGCGAGTGCGTGGCGCAGCACGAAGCGGGCAGCGGAGGGCATCCCAGAGGAGTTCGGCTGTGTAGCCCCGCCTTGCAGCGATCATACAAGTGAGATTGGTTCAAAGAGGTTTCTCGATGAAAACCTTGTGGGCGGCAGCGCGTTTGGCTCTGGTCGGAGCAGTGCCTGTAGCAAGGAGAATTGATCATCAAGAGGAGAATCAGAAGATGAACACCACCGAAACTGCAGTCAAATTCATAAAATCCGAGACGCTGCCGCCGTCACCCGGCTACTCCCAGGCAGCGACGGTTGGGAGCGGGCGACTGATCTATGTTGCCGGTCAAGTAGCCATGGATCCCTCCGGGAAACTCGTGGGGCCGGGAGATTTCCGCGCTCAGGCAGAACAGATCTTCGAAAACCTGAAAGCGACGCTCGCGGCAAGCGGGGCAACCTTCGAAAACGTTGTGAAACTGAACAGCTATTTCATCGACATCAAGCAAGTGCCCGTCTTTCGCGAGGTCCGCGACAAATACATCAACGCGGCCCATCCTCCTGCGAGCACAGCGGTGGAGGTGCGCCGCCTGGTCCGCGAAGAGTGGTTGCTTGAAGTGGAAGCTATTGCCGTCGTCCCGGAATAATGGCTACGCCCCGGTCTCGGCAGCCGCAACACGAACTCTGCTCGGCGACTCGTAAGCTCGCATTGAATCAGTCGCCGAAATTCCTAGCAGGTAGTTACGAAGGATTATCCAGGCAAAGCCGTTGTAATCCCGGATTGCCGATGTACTCAAATCAGTGCAACTCGCAGGGCCAGAGAGCACAATTTTCCAGTTCTAGTACGCCGCGCTCTGCGGTGTTGGCCAGCGCACCATCCGATAAGTCCATCCATGTCATAGCCTTCCAAAAAGGCTCCCAGTTGGCACAGCGGTTGCGCTTAGTACAGTGCCGTTTCCAATTAGCGGAAGGACAACCCGGGGTTCGTAAACGCCAGCCGAGGAGGCCGCTTATGCAGCTCACGAGGTCAGACCTGACAACGAGTGAAAACACCCTGCGAGAATCGGGAATCGAAAACCAGACTTTGCTGACTGACGAATATACGGAAGAAAAAGCTCTGGAGAATCGCATCCGAAACCTGGACAAGTTTGTCGATAGCGCGTATGCAACACTGCAGCGGGAGTCAATGCCGGGTGAACCTCATCGATTGGATCTCGCAAATGACCTGCGGGTGAAAATCCAAGCTAGCCGCAATCTGTTCCGAGTGGCGAAGCTCCTCAGCGAACCTGCGCGCGAAAGCATGTTTTCGAAAGTGCACGATTCCCTGGACGACCTGGAGGAGACCGTTGCGTCGGAGTTGAGCGTCACAATGAATGACCGCGGCTAGCCCGGATTTCTCACCAGATGTGGATGGATGCTCAAGAGAGGGTCAAGGGAGCTTGTTTTTATTGCGCGAGACAGGGGCAGCAGGTCGCTGTTGATTTTTCAGCGTGAATAGCGGG